>ERZ773022.1725-NODE-1725-length-14047-cov-17.281089_pt1 | contig 14047 bp, 8 predicted proteins | sample MGYA00580839_ERZ773022 | MGnify/ENA primary metagenome ERZ773022 (study PRJEB29015, sample SAMEA2738020) | human oral metagenome | biome: human oral; feature: human-associated habitat; material: dental | place: China | collected 2044 ... | reverse complement strand
GCGGTTCCGGCGGCCCCGCTCGTGACGGCGACTCCGCACGCCCCGGGCGCCGTCGCCGCCGTCTCCCCCGCCCCGGGCGTCGCCGGGCCGGGCGCCGCCGATCCCGGACTGATGGCAATGGATCTGACGATCGTCCTGCGGACCCCGGTGGTCTCCTACGAGGTGCCCATGTCCAACGAGGTCCGCTCCCTGGACTTCCTGCGCGGCACCGTGCTCCTGCCCTGGGTGCACCGCCTCCTCGGCCGCGAGTGCGGGGGCGACACCGACGACACCCTGGTCCGCGACGCCGTCGTCAACGGGGACCTCCTGGTCTCCGACGCCGTCGCCGTCGTCGACGACCGGGTCGGCCTGCCCATGCCGCTGGTCCTGTCCAGCCCGAAGGTCGAGCGGCGGGGGCGCGGGTGGATCACGGCCGTCAACCGCCTGCTCGTCGAGGAGCCGGAGGAGGTCCACAAGCCGCTGCGCTCGGGCTACGTCTTCCCCGCCGCGGACGGCGATCGGGAGTGCCCCGCCGCCGCGGACGAAGGCCGTCCGGACCCGGCCGCAGTGGACGAGGGCCGGAAGCTCCCGCCCCTCGCCGGATGGTCGGGCGCCCCTCCGCTGACCGGACGCCAGTCGACGGCGCACGATACCGCCACGGGGGCGGCGAAGGACGGCCAGCTCTTCCTGGTGCGGGCGCTGCCCGCGGGCCTGACGCTGCGCGCGACGGTGACCATGTCCCCGGCGCTGCACGAGCGCGCGGGGGCCCGCCTGGCGGGCCTGGCCGGCAGGGCGCTGGACGCCCGCATCGGGGCGCGCCGCCTGAGCGGGACCTTCGGCCACGCGCTGTGCACCTTCTCCGCGGCCCGGTCCCTGGCGCCCGCCAAGCCGGTCGACGGGGAGACGACCATCTGGTTCACCTCCGACGTCCTGGTGCGCTCCTCGGGCCTGGGGCCGGGCGGGGGCTTCGAGGACCTGCGCGGGGCCTTCAAGCGCGCCGGAGTCCCCATTGAGCTCGTCGACATCCCACCGGGGGAGAAGAGGTTCCGGGCGGGGGTGCGCCACCGCCGCGTCGACTCCTGGTCCGCGGCCAGCCACCAGCCGCGGGCCACCAGGATGGCCGTCCAGGCCGGCTCGGTCCTGAGGATCCGGCCCCTGGCCGACGACGCGGCCCGGAGACTGGCCCGCCTGGCCCTGACCGGCGTGGGCGAACTGCGGGCCCAGGGGTTCGGCCGCTTCGTCGTCGGGCATCCGCTTCTTGAGAGGGAGGAATTCCGCCTGACGCGTCTTGACGCCAAGGACTTCATGGGCCGGGCGGCCCGCACCGACGAGCAGGAGGAGCAGTCATGAGCGTGACCCGCTACGAGCTCACCATCCGTGTGAGGACCGCCTCGCCGCTGCACTCGGGCGGCATCGACGAGGTCGTGAACCGCACGGAGGAGGGCCGGGACCGGCAGACCGTCGTGCGCAGATTCGCCCGCGACGGGCGCGACCGCCCGATCCTGACCGGACGCTCGGTCAAGGGCGCCCTGCGCGCCGCCTGCCGGCGCTACCTTTCGGGGCAGCCGGACGGCGACGTCGCGACGGTGCTGAATCCCGCGGCCCTGCGCCGCCTGTGGGGCGACGAGGGGAAGAAGAGCGCGTCCGCCCCGCTGCGGGCCGCCTGCCTGACCGTCCACACCGTGGAGCTGTGCCCGGCGGGCGCGGACGGGGCGGTGGGCACTGACGGGGCTGCCGGCGAGCTGCCGTCGCGCATGGGCAACGCCATCGACCGGTACTGGGGCTCGGTGGCCGACGGCGCCCTCTTCGAGCACGAGTACCTGCCGGCGGGAAGACCCCTGGAGATCGTCATCACCGCGCAGGCGGGCCTGCCCGACGGCGTCGACGTGCCCGCGGGCGCGGTGGAGCCGGCGACCCCGGAGCAGGTCGAGACGCTCTTCGAACTGTTCCTGGGCCTGTTCAGGAGCGAGCGCATCGCCTTCGGCGGGCGCCAGGGCGCCGGCTGGGGGCGGGTGCGTCCCGACGAGCGGCCCGGAGCCGGCTTCTGGACCCTGACCAGGGCCCCGCTGGGGTCGTGCGACGACCTCGTGAGCTGGTTGAGCGGCGGCCAGGACATGGCCGGGACGATCGACCCGGTCGACTGCGGCGGCCCCGACCGGATGCGCATCACCGTCGAGTGGAACAGCCCCACGGGGATCCTCGTGGCCGATCCGCGGCGCCGCGAGGCCGAGCTCGAGCGCAAGAGGCAGGAGAAGGAGAAGCGGGAGAGGGCGGCGCAGGAGGCCGGTCGGAGCGGCGAGCAGGGCGACGTCCGCGACGACTACGTCCCCGCCAGGCAGATGCGCACGGACACCGCCCAGGGCGAGCGGCTCGTGCTGCCGGGCAGCTCGGTGCGCGGCGCGCTGCGCTCGCGGGCCTCGCGGATCGCCCGCACGATCCTGGCCGCCCGCTGCGCGCCCGTCGAGGACTGGTCGGACACCGACGTGCACGCCCAGCTCGCCGGCGACCCCGTCCTCGTGCGGGACCTGTTCGGCTCCACCGAGCAGCACGGCGCCCTGACGGTCCTGGACACCCTCGCCGTCCCGGGCAGTTCCAGGCTCATCCCCCACAATGCGGGCGACCGGTGGACCGGCGGCGTCGCGGGCGGGGCCCTGTACGGCGAGGAGGTCCACGACGCGCAGTGGGGGGACCTGACGCTGGAGCTGAATCCGGGCTCGTTCTCCCCGCGGGCGGATGTCAATCGCCGTAGGGCGGCCTGGTGCCTGCTCGGGCTCGTCCTGGCCGAACTGGCCGCCGGCGCGCTGCCCCTGGGCAGCCGGGGCACGCGGGGGCTGGGGCAGGTGGAGGTCACCGGGATCAGGGTCGAGGGCGGCCCGAGCCTCGGCGTCGAGGACTGGGCGCTCGCGGCGCCGTCGCAAGACGGCGGAGCCGGGGCCGGCCTCGCCGAGCAGATCCTCGACCGCCTCCGGAGGGTGAACAAGGACATTGCCGCGAGCCCCGGCGCGGGCGACAATTGGACCGGGTGGTCCTCCTACCTGTGCGACCCTGAGGAGGCGCGCGATGAGTGATCGGTTCTCAATGCCGGATCTGAAGCCGGCGGTGTGGACGACCGATATCGCCCCGGACGAGGACCTCGGGGCGGCCCTGGGCCGGGTCAGGCGCCTGGGCGCGAACGTCCGGGGCATCGCCTACACGACGGCGGGGGCGCGTGCGCTCCGGTCGGCCTGCGACGGGGTCCTGCGCGCAACGGACGGCGAGGTGCCGTGCGAGACCGTCTACGAGCTGCGGCTGTGGTCGGTGATCGCGAAGGACGGGGGCGGGGGCGACGGCGTGCTGGCGCGCGAGCTGCGGTGGCTCAACGGCACCGGGTCGGCGGAGGTCGCCGTCCTCCGGGCCGACGGCGTCGGAGACGGGGCCGCGACCGGAGCGGAGGACTGCTGGTACCGGCCCAACGCCTATCTGCAGCACAGTGACAGCGAGAGGGACCCGCGCAAGATGCCCGCGATGGAGAGCATCGAGGTCTTCATCATCGAGGACGAGTACGGCAATACGGTGTTCGTCGACGAGCTCATGACGGGAGAATGGAAACGCAATGGTTGAGTTCGAACCCTTCCACTCCGCGGTCAACCGGATCCCGGTGCTGCGGGACAAGGCGCAGGGTCTGGCCGAGGACGGGAGACTGCCGGAGGATCTCTTCGCCACCGGCAAGGCCCCGGGGCACGACCACCTGGAGCCCGAGAAACTGTCGGGTTCGATCGATCTGGAGATGATCGTGAGAACGCCACTGGTGTTCGGCGAGCAGACCGTCGATACCAAAGGCCCGAAGGATCGTCATTTCATCGACCTTCCGATGGACGGCGACGACCTCGTCGTGCCTCCCACCATGATCAAGGGCATGATCTCGCGCGCCTACGAGACGCTCACCTGCTCGCGCTTCCGCGTCTTCGGGGACACCGAGGACCGGGAGGGGCAGCGCCGTCCGAAGAGCAAGCACTCCGACCGCCTGACCTACCGCGGCGACCCCGCCAGCGCGCTGCAGCTCGTCCCGTTGCGCCTCGAGAAGAAGAATTCCGACGGCGGTTTTACGGCCGCCCTCCTCCAGGGCGACACCATGGTGACGACCGATTACCGTGAGAACGGGATCACCTACCCCACCATGCGGGCGGCCAGTTTGCAGGCCGGAATGCGGGGGCATGCGAAGCTCTGTCTGAAAGGGGGACTCGAAAGGCTCGAGAGGATGACGCCCCACCTCGAGGAGATCCGCTGCCACATGACGCTGTGCCTTCACGGCGACCGCGGCCGGGGCGCCCGCTACGCCTACTGGCAGGTGACTCACATCCAGGACAACAGCGGCAATTTCGTCGAGGCGTTCCGGATCGACGACTCGGTGACCACGATCGAGGACATGGACAATGTCCCCGGATACGTCTACCGGAGCACCGCCGAGGGGGACTCCCCCTCGAGCCTGTTCCGCCGCAAGCACGACGAGAGGGTCTTCTTCGACGTATCTCGCGGCGGGCCGGAGCGAGTCGTCGTCAGCGAGGACGTGCTCAGGGACTACCGCATCGTGATCGACAGCTACATCGCCTATCGCGAGGAGGAGGAGAGGCTCAATCTCCCGCTGGATAAGAGGCACCGCCCCAACCGCGCCACCGCCGAGGCCCGTGGCGGGGAAGGGGCGCCCGTCGAGCTCAAGGAGGGCGATCTCGCCTACGCGGTCGTCGAGCGGAATCGCGACGGATCGCACTTTGTCCGCCAGCTCCTGCCGGTCATGATCGGCCGGCGCGCCTACCGGGTCAGCCCGCGTGATCTTGCCAGGGCCCAGGGGATCCTCCCGGTGTCGGATCGCGACGGGGCCACCGCCGCCGACCGGCTCTTCGGCTACGTCGTCCCCGAAGCCGAGGACGGGGCCAGAAGAGGGGACGTCTCGTCTCGAGGACGGTTGATCTTCGGGGCGGTCGACGCCTCACGGGCGAAGATCGGCCGCAAGGAGAAGACCCTCTCCCCGCTGCTCCAGCCCAAGACGACATCGGCCCGGCGATTCCTCACCGATTCGGAGGGCAGAACACCGACCGATGAGAAGGGCGCGCCGCTCGCGCGGGGCGAGCACTTCGCCTCCGGCCAGTTCCTGGGCGCCGCCGCCTACCCCGTGCACCGCACGCTCGTGGAACGCAAGAATCTCGACGACTCGGGATTCCCGAGACGGGCGCAGGATGAAGTCGTCCTCGCCGGCCGGAAGCAGGACAATATCGGGGTGAGACTCACCGCCAGGTCCTGGGTGAAGATCGGCAGCAGGCTCCGGTGCAGGGTGTCGTTCTCGAATCTGAGCAGGAACGAGTTGACGGCCCTCGTCTGGGTGCTCACCCCGAAGAACCTGGTCCCGCCCCGGGAGCGCAATGACGACCCGCGAACGGTCGGATTCCTGCAGATGGGTCTGGGGAAACCGCTCGGACTGGGCGCGCTCGAGGTGCGCATCGCCGAGGGCGGCCTGCACGTGATCAGCGGGAAGGACCTCGGAGCGGCGTACGAGGACCTGAGCGGATGTCTCGGGGAGAGCGAGTCCCAGACCGAGGTGTCGGAGTACTCGTTCGCCGAGGACGTCAGGGCCGAGCTCGAGCGCCAGCCGTGGGTCCAGGCCCTGCAGCGCGCGGCGTTCGGCTACACCGACGGCAAGGAGGTCCGCTACATGTCGCTGGAGGAGAACAAGGCGAACAATCAGACGGACTTCAAGACCGGGAAGCCCAAGGAGCGCCGCGGCCTCTCCCCTCAGGACCTGCACGGCGACGGCTCGCACAGGTGCACTCATATCCCGCCCGATGAGAAGCGGGCCCCGCGTTCGCAGGGTCCCCGCCCCAGGTACCGCAGAGGACGCTGAGACACGATGCCGAACAAAAAAACGAACCAGCATCAACCCGGTCGCGTAACCAACTGGATCATTACAACCTCTTTGCTTAAAGTGTGCGTCGCCACTGCAGCGCTCGCCCTTCTAATATTAATCCTCGCCTGGATCTTATGGGGGCGCCTGGCAGGACTTTCCCGGCCCGAACTCGAATCTGCACGGGCGACCGCCGCCTTGACAACGGTCGGCGGCCTGGGGGGCTCCGTGTACCTGATTGTCAGGTACAGAGCTCAGGATATTGCCGAGCAGCAGCACAAGACAGCAGAATTGGACCATAATGAACAGCTTATGAGTAAGGCGCTGGAGCTGCTTGCGTCCGACAATCCAATCAAACAGATATCCGGCGCAAGACAGTTGGTGCTTCTCGCGAACGAATATGACGGGCTCGCCTACCAGCAACGCATCGTCGATGCGCTGTGCACATTTTTAAAACCTTCTATTCACGATGATCTTGAGAGCGGTTTTATTATTGAAGAAATCTTTCTTGAGGCCATGCGAGACCACTTGGGGAAAGGCAACGAGGATTCCCGTTCTTCTTGGTCAGAATGTTCTTTTGATTTCAGAGGAGTTCACTTCAATTCCTGTGTAGATCTCTCGGAATGTCAATTCCGAGGCGCTACGGACTGGAGGGGTGCGCGTTTCGCGGAAGACGCCTTCTTCTCCAATGCTAATTTCACTGCAATTCCGCTCTTCTCCGATATCGAGTTCAGCGGAGAGGTGAGATTCGATGGCTGCGAATTCGCCAGCAAAGCCGGTGCAGATTTTTCTTACTCGTCTTTCAAGCGAAGTGCGTACTTCACTAACGCGCGATTCAGTGGAGCGACCGTATTCGGAAGCATTCGCCGAGAAGAGGACGACCCTGACGACGTGTATTCGATTCCAGCAACGTTCTATGAGAGGGCGGACTTCTCGGGGGCGGTGTTCGGAGGGGATGCTCATTTCGGGCTTGACGGGCAGTCAGGTAAGGAAATACCGATTTCCCGTTTCGACGGCCCGGCACACTTCGAGGAGGCGAAATTTGAAGGGAGGGCGTATTTTGGAGACGTCTGCTTCATGCAAGGAGCATTCTTCAACAACAAATTGGGTAGTGAGAGGAGGCGCGGCAGCATTCCCGTCAAACAGCTCCCGGACGTGAGTTGGCCGACCGGAAGGGGGGCAATATTCTGTGGGATTGCGTATTTTAATCACGCATACTTCCGCTCCAACGGCAAGAACTGCTTGCGATTCGATTTCGCAGAGATCCGTCGCGCCTCGTTCAATGAATGCAGATTCGACGATGCGGACGAGCATCCAGATGCAGGGAGCACGAGCAGTTCATTTTCAGCACACATAGAATTTACAGAGGCCCACTGCCACATTCTTCCTTCCTTCAAAGATGCGAAAATTTCGTGCAATAAACACAGATGGCGCAACTCCCGCGTAGTCTGGCCGAGAGGAGTCATATCAGAGGAGAACGCCGAGAAGGGCATTCCCGAAGGTGCCCAATGTCCTTCATGTCAAGAACAAGGTATTTACGATATGTGATCCGACTCGTCGCCACCTCTGATTGTCAACGTTCAGATCGCCTTGACTTCCTTATGACTATCTGCCGTCCTACACTGTTCTCATGACATGGCACCACGCCTACAACGGGATCCCGGCGATCCGCGAGCCGCGCGATGGCAACGGCGCGAACTCGGCCCTCTACAAGGACGACGTCCCCTCCGGGCACGACCATCTGGCGGCCGGCCGCCTGTCCGGGGAGCTCGCCGTCAAGATCGTGGCCGCCTCCCCGACGATTCCCGGACAGCAGACCGCCGACGGCAGGGTCGTCGTCGCCTCCCGCAGCGGCGACCCGGAAGGCGCCCGGACCTGGGAGGACGCCACGATCCCGGTCACTACCCTCAAGGGGGTCCTCTCCTCCGCCTATGAGGCAGTCACCGCCTCCCGCATGCGAGTCTTCGGCCCGCACGACCACGTCCTCACCCATCGGCGCACCACCCAGGAGGCGACGGTCCTCTACCCGGTGCTGCTCATGCCCGACGAGGAAGGTGCCGGCCTGCGGGCCCGCGTCATGCTCGGCAGGAACAAGACGCCGAGGAACGCCCGGGAGTGGTTGAAGCCGGCCTACGTGTGCGCGGCCGTCCTGCCCAATAGCCTGACCTCCGCCACGGCGATCTTCAGCGCCGAGGGGAAGTGGCTCTACTCCGGCGCTCACAACTCGAAGAGGCGGGACAAACGCAGAAAGGGCTCGGATAAGGCGGCGGAGGCCCGCCTCGAGGAGCTGCGGCGAGTCACCCCGCATCTAAAGCAGGTCAGTTTCAGCGCCCAATCGGAGAAGTTCTACGACTCCAAACGATTCATCGTCAAGGACATCTGCGGCGAGCGCTTCTGCGGGACGCGCGACCGCCCGATCGAGACCCTCGGCCGGGCGGACGGAATCGTCGTCCGGCTCACTCCTCCGGGCGCGGGTCCGCTCATCGACACCAAATACAACGAGTTCATCTTCTTCGACGCGAATCCTCATCCCACCTATCGGACCGTGTCCGAGGAGATTCTCGACGGCCTCGTGGAGGTCGTCCACAGCTATATCGAGAATATCCGCGCTCTCAAGCGCCGCGAGGATCGCAGGAAGGCGGCGGGACTGCCACGGAGCGGCCCGGACTCGGACACCCGCGCCTCGAACGCGCCCAACACGTGGCTCGTGGACACGATCATCAATGGCGATAAGTCCCCCGGCCTCGGCGCCGATCGCAATGCGATCAGGGCCCGCCTTATCGAACTCGCCGGCAGCGACCCCGGCCTGCCCCTCTTCGCCTCCATTGACAACGGCAAGATCACCGGTCTCACCCCCTCCCAGGTCGGACGACGCACGGGCGTCCAGGCGCTCCCGCCCGCGCAGCTCGCCGCAGCCGCCGAGGTCGCCCCGGCCCACTCCCACAAGCAGGCCTCGGCCGCGGACCGCATGTGGGGGTTCGTCGCCGACGAGAAGGAGGAGGACGCCGACCAAGCCGCCGCCGTCCGCGGGCGCATCACCATCCGACCCGTCATCCCCGCGGCGCCCCCGACGGGGCAGCAGGGCTGGCTCCGGCTTCCGAAGGGGGACGCCAAGGGCTGGATCCTGCCGACCCTCGCGAGCCCGAAGCCCTCGACGGGGGCGCCCTACCTGCGCACCAAGACGGGCGCAGCCCTCGATGAGGCCCTCACCCGCGCCCAGACCTTCCAGCCCGACCAGGTGCTCATCCGCAAGGTCTACCCCACGCACCGGGCCCTCCTGCCCGCCCGGAATGACGGATTGCCCCACGCGGACCGTCTCAGCGGGGAGAAGGGTCCCGGGGACACCGCCGTCGGCTCCTACCTCGCCCCCGGCGCCGCCTTCCGCACGACCATCGCCTTCGAAGGGCTCACGGCCGAGGAGCTCGCCGTGCTCGTCTGGCTGCTCACGCCGAGACGACTCGTTCCGCGCAGCGGAAAGCGGAGGAAAGCGAGTCGTTCCGCCGTGGGCTACCACCGTCTCGGCTTCGGCAAGCCACTGGGGCTCGGCGCGGTCGAGATCCGGGCCACCGACGTCGTCGTCCGCGACGGCGCCGGGCTCGCCGACGGGTACCAGGACCTCACGGGCTGCCTGGGCTGTCCCCCGCCGAAGAGCGACCGGGATACGCCCGAGCAGCGACTGGGTAAAATCCTCAGCCGGCTGCCGCGGGGCTTCAACCAGCGCCTGTCGGTGCGGGCCTTCGTGCGAGCCGCCTACGGCTGGGGCGGCGACGTCGGCTACCCCGCTGCCAGCAAGAGGGTCGGCGGGGACGAGCTCTCGCCGATCATCACCTGGTTCAAGAACCGCGAGGAGAACCGGGTCAAGCACCGGATCGACCCGCGCAAGAACTCCCTCGACTCCCGGTACGACTTCCCGCCCCTGGCCGAGCCGTGACGCCCCGGGCCCGCTTCTCCCGCGGGGCCAGGGGCGCGCAGATGCGCATGACCGCGCTTCGGGCGCATTATGTGGGGCATGACTGAACTCACCGTCGCGGCCGCCCGCGCGCGTCTCGCCGACGTCGTCGACGAGGCCCGCGTGCGCCACTCCCCCGTGTTCCTCACGCGCCGGGGTCGGCGCGTGGCCGCGGTGATCGACGCGGAGGACCTGGACCGTCTTCTCGGGGCGGCCGAGGACCTGGCGGACATCGAGGCGGCCCGCGCCGCGAGGGCGGAGGTCTCCGCCCAGGGGAGCATCCCCTGGGATCGGGTCAAGGCCGACCTCGGCCTGATATGACACCGGATCGCGCTCGGCCCCGCGGCCGCGCGGCGGTTGTGCGGGCGGGCCGCTTCGGCCCCGCCCCTCACCACACCCCGCGGTACAAGCCGCCGTCGTCGAGGTCGGGGGCGGTGCCGTGGACCTCGCCGCGCGCCAAGCAGGCGGCGCACAGCGGATAGATGTGGACGACGTCGTCGTCGGCGTCGATGATCTCGTCGACGCACGTGCGCACCTGCCCCAGCTCGTCGTCCTCCAGCCGCAGACTGAAGACGGACTCCTGGATTCGGTACCCCCAGCCCTCCAGGGCGGCGGCGAGCCGGGTGCGCCGGGAGTCGGCGGCGATGTCGTAGGCGAGAACGACGGTCAGCGCCATGACGCGCCGCTCCACCTGTAGTCGGGCTCGACAATGGCCCGGCCGAGCAGCTGGGCCTGGTGGTGTATGTGGCGCCGCCAGGTGCCGGCGAAACCCGGCAGGGCGCCCTTGACCTGGCGCTGGAGCGTGGCCTCGTAGCCGTCGACGAGCACCTTCTTGCCGTCCTTGTCCAGCCACACGCCTTCGCCGTCGCCGGAGACGGTGGCGTGCTCGGGCCGCAGGCGCCGCGAGCGGAGCAGCGCCATAACGGTGCGGTCCACGAGCAGGGGCCGGAACTCCTCCATGAGGTCCAGCGACAGGCTGGGACGCTTGTCCGTAGAGGCGTGCAGAACGCCGAGGGAGGGCTCGAGCCCGGCGGCGAGTAGGGCGCCGGTGCACTCGGCCAGCAGGATCGCATAGGCGTAGGAGAAGGCGGCGTTGGCCAGGTCCTTGGGCGGGCGACGGCTGCGCCCGTGGAAGGCGACGTCCTCGGGCACGAGCCGCGACAGGCAGTCGAAGTAGGCGTTCGACGCCGCGCCCTCCAGCCCCATGAGCTCATCGGTGCCGGCCGCATCGTCGGCGGAGGCGGCCTGGGAGCGAATGAGCGCGCAGGCGCCCGCGACGTCGGCGCCGCCGTCGCGCCGGCCGGTGCGGTGCAGGACGCTGACCTGGTGGTGCATCTTGGCCCGGACAATGGCCCGGGCGAGCGGCAGGCGGGCCCCGTCGTCGGCGGCGAAGGCGGCCTGGGTGAGCAGTCGGCGCGCGTTGGCGGTGTCGCGCGGGGCGGAGAGCTGTCCGAGGTAGCCGCCGTGCCGGGACAGGAAGATGACGTCGACGTCGTTGCGCAGGGCCCAGGAGCGGGCTCCGGCGGACAGCCCGACGGCGCCGGTGAGCACAATGCGGCTGACGGCCCTGCGGGGGATGGAGACGAGCGGAAGCCCGTCGGCGCCGCTGACGATCAGCCGCCCTTTGCTCACGTGGACGCGCGCGCCGTCGCGGCCGACGTAGACGACCTCGTCGGGGTTGGGGGCGCCCTTGATGTCATGGTGGGGGTCGACGGCCGGGCGGGTGCGGGAGAAGTCGACTCCGAGGAAGCAGAAGCCCTCGTCGAAGGTGGTCATGGCGGTCTTCTCCTCGTTGAGGTTCAGTCCGTGGGCGGCGACGAGCGAGCCGAGCAGCTCGCGGGCGGCCAGCAGGTCGTCCCGGGCGGGGGCGCACACGACGATGTCGTCGGCGAAGCGGGCGTAGCCGTATCCGGCGTCGTTCAGGACGAGGTTGGCCAGCAGCGGCGACAGGCAGGAGCCCTGGGCGATGCCGCGGCTGCGAGTGCGGCGCTCCCCGCGGGCGCGGCGGGGCCGGGCGATGAGGCGGATGAGGTCGATGGTGCGCGGGCAGCCGACGACGGGGGCGAGGACCGTCAGGGCGTCCTCGACGTCGAGGTTGGGGAAGTAGTCCTCGACGTCGGTGCGCAGGACGTGGCGGTAGCCGTCGTCGCGCAGGGTGGCGAGGTGGTGGACGGCGTCGTCGGCTCCGATGCCGGTGCGGTAGGCGAAGGAGCAGGGGGACATGATCCGGTCGGCGTCGTACGCGATGGTGTTGACGACGGCGCGCTCGACGACGCGGTCGCGGATGGTGGGGATGTGCAGGACGCGGGTCTGACCGGGAGTGCGCTTGGGGATGTCGGCGCGCAGGAGCGGGGCGGGGAGGTAGGTGCCCTCGCGCAGGGAGGCGGACAGCTCGGCGAGGAAGCGGTCGAGGTCTCCGGCGATGAGGCGGGTCTGGCGCTGGAGGAGGCCGTCGCGGGCGTCCCTGACCAGGACCATCTGCCAGGCGCCGGCCAGGCCCTCGATCGAGCTGAGGCGTTCGAAGGGCGTGTCCGCGGCGGTGGTGGGAGGGGCGGTGGCCTCGGCGGGGTCGGCGAAGGCGGCGCGCAGCGGGTAGAGGCTCTGGCCGAGGTATTGGTCCGGGCGGGTGAATGCAGGGCCGTCGGTGCGGCGGCGGCGATGGAAGGTGCGGGGTCGAGTGCTCGGGGCGTTCGGGGTGCCCGGGGCATCCGGCTGTTCGCGGTGTCCGGCGGATTCCGAATTCATCTTCACTGCACTCCCCGGCGAGTCAGTCGCGGGTCCTTTCGAATATTCGGAGGCGGCGCCGCACGGCGGTGTTCGAACATCTTCGAGCGCACAACGCTCCTCCGCCCTGGAAAGTCAGGGTAGCAAACCCCCGCCCGCACGTCACGGACCCGGGTCGGATGCGAGTGTCGGGACGGCCCGTCATCAACGGCGCTTGCGCCGGCGCGACCAGTTCCGGGACCGGGGTCAGCCGCTCGCGGCCGTGTCGACCGCGCCGGTCCCGGCGGAAGAAGAGGTGTCGGGCGATTCGCCTCACCGACGTCTGCGGCGGGGCCGAGCTCCCGGCGGGAGAACCATATTGCGGCGCGCGAGGATGAGGCGGGGCGGCGGACCACTGGGAGTTCCGGTCGCAGCGCCCCGCGACCGCGATCCCGATGCGCGCACGGAGGCACCCATCAACGACGCGATAGTGAACTGGTACAGCAATGGAGAGGTGGTCTCAATGCACCTACAGGTGCGTGGTGCTCCCTGACATACCGATCAACATCGGTATCGTCGTTGGAGCGACGCGTCTCAATGCACCTACAGGTGCGTGGTGCTCCCTGACGACAAGTCCCGCACAGTCGAGGTCGCAGGGCGTCGGTCTCAATGCACCTACAGGTGCGTGGTGCTCCCTGACTGAGGAGCTCAAAAATATTGAGCAAGCCCCTTCCGTCTCAATGCACCTACAGGTGCGTGGTGCTCCCTGACCCCTGCCCTCGGGAGCGGCGGTATGACGCCACTTCGAGGGCCCGGAGCGCCACCGGCCCCGGGAGCACCCCTCCGGACCGGCCAGCACCGGGCCCAGAGTAGCACATAGTGGCGGAATCACGCCAAGCGCCACCGACGGCCCCCAGAGCCCTCCGCGCGCCAACTTCTGACGAAGTCATGCGGAAAGGTCGGCGTTGAAACGCCTTACTGCAAACATGCAACAAGACACCCTGTTCGCTATACTGTCCCAACAGCCACAGCAGCACCTCCAGCACCAGCCGCTCGCCCCCGGCCGAGCCCAACACGAACGCCCGGCCCGGCCGAGACAGCCCCGTTCCCCGACCGATCCAGCGGACCCGGACGAGATCTCTATCGGGAAGGTTATTCAGGGGAAAAAGCCGCCGTCCAGTACGAAATTTGCAGCCCTCGGGTACCTCCTCGGCCGCGAGCCGCAACCCCTTCAGGACCCGGGGAAAAGCAGACGAGCAGCCCGTCGAACTCATCACCGGTCAATCCCGTGGTATAACTTCATGGCGGCGCCCCGCTCCTTCCGAACTCATGCGAACACTTATTCCACACCCCACGATACCCCACGGGGACGGGTCATCACCATATCGCATTCGGGAAACGCCCCCAGGGCACCCCCAGAACAACGAAGCTTATTCAGAGGGTGGTTTTGAAGACGTGGAGTGAGAGTGCGGCGGTGATGGTCTGTTCGAATGTGTGCAGGGGGCGGCGGTAGTCGGTGTGGAGGATTCTCCAGGACTTGA
>ERZ773022.1719-NODE-1719-length-14089-cov-4.752815_pt1 | contig 14089 bp, 20 predicted proteins | sample MGYA00580839_ERZ773022 | MGnify/ENA primary metagenome ERZ773022 (study PRJEB29015, sample SAMEA2738020) | human oral metagenome | biome: human oral; feature: human-associated habitat; material: dental | place: China | collected 2044 ... | reverse complement strand
CATGTAACAGAAGGGGCGCATGAGGTCGTCATCAAGGGCGGTGTCTTTGATGCGTGAGGAAAAGCTTGGCATACTCTGCTCGGGACGTGGTTCCAATCTGGCATCGATTATCGAGGCGATTGAGCGTGGAGAAATTCCTGCTGAAATTGCGGTCGTCATTGCAGACAAGCATGATGCCTATGCACTCGAACGCGCGCGAGCGAAGGGGATTCCCGCCGTTGCCATCGTCTATCGCGACTATGCGGAGCGTGCAGACTTCGAGCGCGCCATGCTGGATGAGCTGCATGCCCACGGTGTAACCCTCGTAATTCTTGCAGGATTCATGCGGATTCTCTCTCCCGTTTTCGTCCATGCGTATACGGGTCGTATCTTGAACATCCACCCTGCACTCCTGCCGAGCTTTCCGGGAGCACATGCCCATCGTGACGCACTTGCTTACGGTGTGAAGGTCAGCGGCTGCACCGTTCACTTCGTGGATGAAGGAATGGACTCCGGCCCCATCATTCTACAGGCGTCCGTTCCTGTGACGGAGGACGATACCGAGGAAACACTTGCGGCACGTGTTCTGGAACAGGAACATCGGATATTCCCGGAGGCAATCAAACTCTATGTGGAAGACAGACTGCGTACGGATGGGCGAAGGGTTCACATCCTGCCCGCCGCTGAAGGAGGATCATTATGAAGATAAAACGTGCTCTGATCAGTGTATCCGACAAGACGGGTGTGGTGGAATTTGCACGCGTACTGCATAAAGCAGGAGTCGAGATTGTCTCCACGGGCGGAACAATGAAGGCACTCCGTGAGGCGGGTATCCCTGTCATCTATGTCAGCGATGTGACAGGCTTCCCCGAGATCATGGACGGACGCGTCAAGACGCTGCATCCATTCGTGCATGGCGGTATTCTTGCCGTCCGTGGCAATCAGACACATGAGAAGGCATTGCGCGAGCTGAAAATTACGCCGATCGATCTCGTTGCAGTCAATCTCTATCCCTTTAAGGAAACGGTTGCAAATCCGAATGTCACACTTGCTGAGGCAGTTGAGCAGATTGACATCGGCGGTCCTGCAATGATTCGCGCTGCAGCAAAAAACTTCAAGTTTGTCACCGTGATTACAAACCCCGCGCGCTATGCGGAGATTGCGGAGAAAATCGAGAAGGACGGCGCGGTCGACGGCATGACACGGATGCGGCTTGCACATGAGGCGTTTGCCCATACTGCTGACTATGACAGCGCGATCAACGCATATCTTGCCGGGCAGTTGGAAAAATGAGGAAGACGACGTGAACATTCTTGTAATCGGATCGGGCGGTCGCGAGCACGCGCTTTTCTGGAAACTCAAAGAGAGTCCGTTGACGGACAGCATCTATGCCCTGCCCGGAAACCCGGGAATGGGGGAGCAGATTGACATCTCTGCGACGGACAACGAAGCAATCCTGAAATTTGCCAAGGAGAAAGAAATCGGACTTGTGGTCGTCGGTCCCGAGATTCCTCTCACGAATGGGCTTGTGGACGAGCTCGAGAGTGCAGGGATTCGTGCATTTGGTCCGCGCGCAAATGCGGCGGAGCTTGAGGGTTCAAAAGCCTTCGCAAAGGATCTCATGAAGAAGTATGGGATTCCAACGGCACGTTACGAAGTCTTTACTGAGGCAGAACCTGCACGCGCATATATTCGCAAAGAGGGCGCGCCAATCGTCGTCAAGGCGGACGGCCTTGCCGCAGGGAAGGGCGTCATTGTTGCTATGTCGGAGCAAGAGGCACTCGATGCCATAGATGCGATCATGGAGGATAATACCTTCGGCAAGGCGGGAACACGCGTCGTTATCGAAGAGTTTATGGAGGGGGAGGAAGCGTCGCTGCTTGCCTTCACCGACGGGAAGATCATCCGTCCCATGATTAGTGCGCAGGATCATAAGCGTGCTCTTGACGGAGACAAGGGACCAAACACGGGCGGAATGGGCACCTATGCGCCAGCCCCTGTCATGACACCGGAGATGACGGAACGTGCAACAGAGGAGATTCTGAAACCGACAATTGCCGCCATGGCAAAAGAGGGCAGAGTCTATCGAGGCTGTCTTTATCTCGGTCTGATGATTACAAAGGACGGACCAAAGGTCGTCGAGTTCAACGCACGCTTTGGTGATCCCGAGACACAAGTGGTTCTACCTTTGCTCGATGGTGACCTCGTCCAGATCATGTGCGCCTGTTCTGATGGAACACTCGCGGATGTGCCTATACATTGGAAAAGCGGGGCAGCCGTCTGTGTCGTCTTGGCGGCAGGCGGATATCCTGCATCCTATGAAAAGGGGCATGAGATTCGTGGCATCAGAGCTGCAGAGGACACGGGCGCGCTTGTGTTCCATGCAGGAACGGCGGAGCAGAACGGCAAAATCATCACGAACGGTGGGCGCGTACTTGGGGTCGTCGGCATGGGGGAAGACATCGCATCTGCGGTGAAAAAAACCTATGCCGCAGTCGAGAAAATATCCTTTAAGGATGCCTATTATCGTAAGGACATTGCACATCGTGCATTAAGGAATCGCTGATAAAATGAAGTCTGTCAGATTGGTGTAGATTTTTTGTTCGATCAAGGAGACAAACCGGACGCATAGCCGAAGCTATGTGGAGGATTTGTCGACGAAGAGAGGGCGAAAAAGATGCGCCAAGATGACAGGGCTGAATTTATCAGTGCTTCCCTAAGATTACTGCGTCAGCTTTGCGCCGTAGAGGGGCGTGCGCTGATCCATTGCAGTGAGGAGGCGCGGTACGGGCAGGATGCGCAGGATCACAAGGCAGATGATTGCCTCGGGCACGAGGTAGCTGGCATTGAACACGAGGGAGTAGAGATAGGGCGACGTGTCGGGCGGTGCATACGAGCCGAAGAAGACAACGCCGGAGATGTAGTGGCAGAGGAAGCGTCCCGCGAAGGCGAGCGCTGCACCTGCATAGAACCGCCCCGGAACGACTGCGGCAAGCGCAAGCGCCATGTAAGGCAGCGGATAGTCAAAGATCACCTGCAAGGGATGAAGGATGAATGCGTCCTGCATGAGGTTTATCATACCGTAGAGGAACCCTGCAAGACAGCCGATACCTGCGCCGTAGCGATAGGAGAGAAAGAGCAGAGGCACCATTGCTCCGAGCGTGATGCTGCCGCCCTGCGGCATGTGAAAGAGCCGCAGCTGATGGAGAACAATGGTCAGCGCCAGCATCAGCGCGACATTGATGAGCATACTCGTCGTGAACCGGATGCGGCGCATCTGCAGATAGCCAAGGATGAAGATGAGTACGGCGAGCAGTGCGAAGAGACTCGTCGGTTGTGCGAGCAGCTCGGCAGCGCTCTTAATAATAGTGTCCATGGAGACCTCCTAGACGAAAGGATGACTATTTCGTATGTTGCTTTAGCATACTATAAATACGACGTGAATTCAATTCCCTCTGCGGTTTCCATTTTATCACGGCTCTATGATAAATGTTACGGAGACACTCTAAGGTCGATGTAGCGTTGCAAATTGATAAATGCTATGAAGATACCTTGAGTATCATCGTAGCATTTATTTTTTTGTCTGAAAGGAGGGAAAAAGGAATTATGCGGGTCAAAGATTTTCTCGAATATGTAGCCTCACTTCCGGAGGACTGCATTGAAGTGAAGACAAATAAGCGGACACAATTTCACCTGCCACGCCAAGAATCGGTTGTGTGTCCTCATTGCGGATCTCACCATACGGAGGTGGACAGATACCGTGCCCAACGCCTACGGGGGCTTCCCGAATCTTTTGGAACGTATGTTTACAAGCGGAGAAGATACCGTTGCAAGGATTGTTTGAAAACCTTTGCAGAGCAGAATCCTTTTCTTGGGCGTCATCAGCGAACGATTAGCAATCGACTGCGGCAGATGCGATCAAAGAAAAAGCTCTCACAAGGTCAGGTAGTCGAAGCGTGCGGTGTACCGCTGTATCTATATCGTAAGTACGAAGACGACGCAGAAATACCGTCTCTCGTGGTTGCGATGAAGATTGCCGACTATCTGGATACGGATGTCATGGAGATATGGGGCGACCAACTCAACTAGGCATTGGTAAGGAGGCAACACAATGACGGAATATCTCGTGACGGCTGGGCTTTGGACTCCGGCGATCTACCGCTGTAAATCGCAGATTGATGCGATTTGCTATGCGGAGATGTATGCGGATCGTCATATTACGAATGTCTTTGTTCGTACGAACGACGGGCTACTTGTTTTCTCCATTGATGTCATTGACGGAAAGCTTTATCAAACCGACTATGATGCGCAGCAAGCAGAATGGGAGGAGTTTGTAGAGGAGGAGCACGGATGAATAATCGGCTGCGTGTCTTACGCGAGGAACGGAAGCTGCGTCAACTAGATGTCGCGCAGCGCGCGAATATTGCACTTAAGATGTACCGGCGGTACGAACGCCACAATATGCTCCCCAATGTCCTTACGGCGATTCGGGTCGCGGATGCGCTTGGCGTTCAGGATTTGCGTGAGATTTGGCAGGAAGAAAGAACCCCCCTCATGCTATCGACATTAGCATGAGGGGGGTTGGAAAAAGACATTTGCTTTCCACGGAACACGAATTTCCACGTCCATATTCATAGTGAAAAACAAACTGCTATTTGATTATAGCAAACGCCTGTGAATTGGACAAGGGGGACGTGCATTAGAAAGTAATGATGGAGGGGCGAATGTTGGGGGAACAGGAGACCATCGAAACGTTTCGGCAGAAAAATGAGCTGTTGGAACAAAAACTTCAGTATTTGGAAACCGTCATCGAGCTGCACAACATTTGCACGTTCGAGGAGAATTTACACAGATTCAAGTTAAACGTCCGATCCGGACTTCGACAGGTTGCGGCGGAATTTCAGGCGATGGAATACGATCCGGAGAATGCGGAGCGCGTGCGTGATCTCATTGACTATTTGCAGCACGTTATTGCAGAACTGGAACGCTTTCTATATCCTGCCGCAACACAGGACGAATCGGAATATACGGGAGGAAAAGGACATGAAAACACTTAGTTTTATCAATTTGAAGGGTGGCGTCGGTAAGACGACGATTGCGACGAATCTTGCCTATCTGGTCGCGGAGTCATGGGGGCTGCGCGTTCTCTTCATCGACAATGACAAGCAGGGCAACGCTTCCCGCTGGTTTGGTGCAGACGAGGAAAAGGGAACACTCACCAACATTTTGATGGATGGTGCGAAGGCAAGCGAGGTCATTCAGCGTTCGCGCTATGAAGGCATTGACCTCATAGCGGCAGATATGGGACTCATCGAAGCCAATTATGCGGTCATCGCCAATCAGGAAACGCGGCAGGATGTCATTTTGAAAAATGCACTGACAGAGGTTGCCGGGAACTACGACCTTTGCATCATCGACAATCCGCCGGACGTGAATATGAGTGTGTTCAACGTACTCACTGTGACAGATGATGTCGTTGTTGTAACCTTGCTTGAAACGGACAGTGTAGAGGGGATCTACAAAATGGCGCAGCAGATCGAGGATGTGCGACAGTTCAACCCAAGCCTTGCAATCAGGGGTGTTTTGGTTAATCAGTATATTGCATTTCCGGATGTGTCGGTCGTTTACAAAGGGGTGCAGGAAGCCGGATTCCCGATTTTCCGTACGCGAATTTCCTATGCGACACGCATCGCAAAGTATCATCTGATGACGGCAAGTCAGGGACAGAAAAGTATTTTCGAGGTCTGTCCGAGCTGCCGCATTGCACGCGATCTGATGGAGTTTGCAGAGGAGCTTCTGAATGGAGGTGCGGCATGAAAAAGCATAAAGGCAATCTCGTTGCTTATCTGAACCCCACGACACGTCATGCTGCTGTCACAGCTGAGGAAGGCTATACAGTCAAACAGATTGACGTGACAAAGATCATACCGAATGAAAAGAACTTTTATTCCATCACGGGGATTGAGGAGCTGGCAAATTCTCTTTCGGTGTCAGATCGTCAGCTTCCTCCGCTCGATGTTGTGGACAATGGCGATGGGACATACCGTCTCATTTCCGGTGAGCGTCGTCTTTCGGCAACACTTTTTCGGATGGAGCGGGGCGAGATGGAACGTGCCGAACTTCCGTGTCATATACTCCCTGCATTTCAGCAGGAGGGAGCACTCACGGCGGAGCAGATGGAGACGCTTTCCATCATCCTCGCCAATAATTACCGGCAGAAAAGCACGCTCGACCGATTGCGTGAGGTGCAGAAACTAGAGCCGATTGCGCGGGCGATCTATCAGGAGGAGAAGGAGAAAGGTGTGCTTTCAGATGGCAACGGCAAGAATACACCGTTTCGCACCTTCTTCGCCGAGCAGATTCTGGCAATCTCTCCTGCCGCCTTGCAGCGTCTCAAGGCATTGGAAAATCTATCGGATGAAGCCGTGGCAGCCTTTGAGGAAGGAATCATCAGCAAGAGCGCAGCGACGGAACTCGCGGCACTTTCCAAAGAGGAGCAGGATACGTTTGTTTCCGCGATTCGCACAGGAGAATGTGCGGGGACGCGTGCCGATCTGGAGGCACATCTGAAAGCATCGAATCCGGAGCCGGAGGCAGAGACGGAAGAAAATGCAGCAGAAATCCATTTTGTTGAAGAAGCAACATTTTCTGACACGACGGATGAACCCAGCCAAGAGAATGAGGCTTTTGCAGATGCGGAGGAAGCTCCCGATCAAGCACATCAGCAAGAAGGACATACGGCGTATGAGGTCACTTCCCCTGTAATATCCTCCTATACAGAAGATGATACGCGCGATGAGATCGCCTCAATCAAAGAGGACGAGAGCATTTCAGAGATTTATGAGGAGACACAGGGGAAGCCCCTTGAAACACTTCTTGAAGAGGAGGCGGGGCAGGAGAGATTGATTACAGATGCTCTGTCTCCATCTGAGACGAGCGATGATTTTCTGCCCACCACAGAGAATATGGATTCTTCAAACGAGCCGATCACTGCGCCGGAGGCGGTACGAATCCTTCGTGAACTTCTGCAATCCATGCAAGCAAGCGGGAGAGCGCATGAGGCGGCAGCCATTGATTTTGCTCTCGATACGATGAAGTATCGTTATACGTGGATCAATGATCCCGTGGAGGTGTGAGGTGATGGAAAAAACAGGACTGACGTATTGGCTTATTTCAGCAGTCATTGGATGGTTTCTTTCGGAGGCAATAATTGCGATTTCCAATGGATCTCAACGTCGTGCAATAGTGATTTCACTTTCTACATTACTTACTTGTATATTAGCTTCGTTTGTATTTAGGTTGATGCAGTGAGGGCGAGTAAATAATGAAAACAGATCATCGGTTGCCCAACTAATAGGAGGATACACCATGAACCTTGAAGGGAAAATGGACGATCTGAGGCAGGACGCAAATGAAAGGCACATGCCCTTACGTAGTTTCTTGGATAAATGTATTGGCACAGCGAAAGAAGGACACTAATGAAAACAGAGGACATTTTACTGATTATTGCAGTTACCGGGTTATCTATGGGTGTTTATCGAGCAGATGATGAGAAAGAAGCCCTAATCTACGCGGCGGGAATCATTACCATATTTCTGGGGCTGTTGATTCAAATTTATAACAAAAGCATGGAGGTAGGCGATTATCGTCTATTGGCACAGGTGATAATTATTACTTTTTGGGCTATTGTCATGCCATTTATAAGCCCTTATGTATTCACATTCATACATTCTTTACACTGAAACACTTATAGGGAAGGTGAGTGAGCTATGAATCTTGAAGGGAAAATCGTCTTTATCGCCGGTGCAATCACCGGCGTTACGGACTATAAAGAGCAATTCACGAGCGCAGAGAAGAATTTGCAGAAGCAAGGTGCTACAGTTATCAATCCGGCTGTGCTTCCCTCCGGGCTGAAATGGGCGGATTATCTTCGTATTACAAAAGAAATGCTGCAATGTGCAGACGTTGTTTATGTGCTGCCTTGCTGGGCGAACAGCAAAGGCGTACTAGAGGAGCTAGAAGTTGCTCGAAAACTGGATAAAGAAATCATCTACGCCCCGACGGATGAGGTGGACTATGCTCCGCTTCCGTGGGAGCCTTATGTCATGTCCCCGTTCCGTGCAATTCATAAGCTCGACGATATAAAGCAGCAGTTTGAAGCGTGGGATGATGTGGCTGCGCTGGATATGGCGTGCAGGGCGATACAGTATTGCTGGAACAATCAACCGAAGCAACGGATTTAGGAGGTCAGCGATGGAACAATCACAAGCCCCCGAAGAACATATTCGTCAATATCCCAAAAGCATACTTGATCGCGGCTATGGGATGGTCGGAAAATACGTCATGCAGGATCGGGAGCTGCATGTGATCGCAAAGGCGATTTATTCCTATGTGTGCACGTTTGGGAACGGCGCATTTCCTGGCAGGGATAAAATCTGCTACGACTTGCAGATCAACAAGAACACCTATGCGAAATATATGAAGCAGCTCGTGGACTATGGATATATTACGGTGATCCAATCACGCAGCGGCAATCAGAAATTTTTCCGGAACACATACGAGATCAATCTTGATCCGCAGCGTGTTTTGGAATTGCGTGCAGAAAAAATTGAGCAGCCGGAAGAAAGCACGCCGGATAGCTCGATTGAAGACACCGCGTCCCACGAGATAGGACACGGCGAAAAGACCGCAGAATCCACGCGTCCTATTTCATGGGACACCGTGAAAGCGGACACTAATAATACAAGTGTTAATACTACCAATGGTGTTGTTGTTCTTAATCATCATGATAATAAAACAACAACATCAACAACAACAAGCAACTCAAGCAAAGCTGAAGAAGATGGTGTTTCTATTCACTCTAGGGAAGAAGAACCTTCAGAGAGAGACGCGACACGTCAGAAAGTCCTAGATGTGATCAGAGAGGAAATGGGGGCTGCTCCGGAAGAATCCATAGTGTCCTTTCCAGGAAGACAAAATTCTTCTGCAAAGCTTTTCGATGGCGAGCACAGTGTGGCAGAGGACGAAGTAATCACCGTTCTGGGCGAATTTGGCATTGCAGAGAATACCGCACGGGGTTTTTTCCGGGAATACGGCTACATGACCATTTGGGACAAGTGCCGTTATCTGCGGCGGCTCGTGGTCGAAGGGAAGGTGAAGAATCCGGGCGGGTGGCTGCGTCGTGCGCTTGAACAGGACTATGTGGACGGGAAAGGTGTTGCGGAAGAACTCGCCGCAAAAGAAAAGCGACGACGACAAGAAGCGATTGCCGCGCAAAAGGCGCGGATTGAGGCTATGATCGCGGCAGAGAAAGAGACTTATGAGTCTGTTACCGTTCCAGGATGCGAGGGCTTACACGGAACAGACATTATTCAAGCGTGGAAATAGCGTGCCAAAGGGACTGGGACGTAGAGAGGAGGGATGCTGATGCGTTTGGAACTGATCGAAGATGGCAGAAGTGTGTTTGCCGCTGACAGCTGTGCGGCGCATGAGAACGGTTACGTCTGGTATAACCGTGGTGCTGTGTTTTCCATGCGTGCCGATGCAGATGCTGTGCGGGCAGAACTGGTTACGACAGGAGGAATGAACATGTTAAAGGACAAGGACGCACAGGCGCAGGACGTTATCGAGAAATACGGTATTGTGCCCGAGGAAGATGTTTTGCTTCCGGAAGAGGAACGCGAACTGCAAGCTGAGGATGACGAGGAGGCGACGGAAAAATGAGCATGGATAAGATCATGGAGGATCGCAAGGAGGTCGTCGAAAAGATTGCTGCCGACATCGAGGCCGGAAAGCCGCTGTTTTGGGAATCCGGTCTTACCGTGAGTGGACGCCCGCGTAACATCATGCAGCGCAGTGGTCGTTCAAGCTACTATCGCGGTGGCAACAATCTTCGCCTTTCCTTCGTTGCGATGCAGCACGGCTATACCGATCCGCGCTGGGGCACGTTCAAGCAGGTGTAGGAGATGGGTGGACGGATCAAGAAGGGCGAAAAAGGTACACACATCGAATATTACCAGTTTGAACGCGAGGTTTGGGAAAAGAACCCAAAAACAGGGAAAAAAGAACCTGTGTATGAAGTGAATGCTGACGGTTGTATGGCCGTCAAAAAGGAGCGTCTGCCACAGCCGATCATCAAGTCCTATGTGGTATTCAATGCAGAGCAAATGGAGGGGATTCCCCCATTGCAGAAAGCTGCGAGAGAACCAGAGGTGTTGAATGAGAAGATGGAGCACATGATCGCAAACAGCGAGGCGAAAATTCACTTCGATCAGGCAGGGCAAAACTTCTACCAGCCCATGACAGATGAGATTCATGTGACGCCGAAAGAGGGATTCAAGACCACAGACGCTTTCTATGCGACGGTGGCACATGAGATTGCGCATAGTACCGGGCACAAATCCCGACTTGCGCGTCAAACATTGATAGAGGAACCCGGCTTTGATAAAAAGACATATGCGCGGGAGGAACTGCGCGCAGAACTTGCCTCGTTGTTCATTCACCAGGAGTATGGTCTGCATTTCGACGAGGGGCATCGAAAGAACCATACCGCATATCTCCAGTCATTGGCAAAAGTTTTGCGTGACGATCCGAACGAACTCTTTCGCGCAGCCCGCGATGCCGAACGTGCTGCTGACTACATGAAAGAGCACATGATTGAAAAGGAACGCGAGATCAGCAAGGATCGCGGTGCGTCGATCGTCGCGGAATGGAAAGAGCGGCACTTTGCACCGAAGAAGACGCCTGAGAAAGAGCCTGAACCGGCAAAGACGCCGATCGAGAAGAAAGCAACCATTCCCCGCAAGCGCAAGGTTTCACTTACGCCTAAAAAAGAGCAGGGAAAAGCACGCAGCATGGGACGATAATAAGTGCCCTCCCGTGCACAACAAAAGGTGTCCGTTGTGGACACCTTTTGTTGTGTGTAGAAGATTATCAACGACCACGCTGCTGATCCTTGCTCGTATTCTTTTTTCGCATCACGGGACGCCGTTTTTTAGGCTGTTGAACCTGCTCCTCATTTGACTGCGTATTTTCCTGTGCACGATCCTTTGCGAGCTGGGACAATAACTCTGACTTTATCTTTTCTACATCAGGAAATATCACTTTTTTACTGCGGAACGTATACGTTTCTAAAACGCGTGCAGCTTTTTCATGCAGCTCGTTTTTTAATCCTTCTGGAAGTTGTATTGATTTTCCATTTGAAGTATATTCGCGGCCAACATATTTGTCTGTAGCAGGACACATGTTTTGTAGAAGAAAGGCGCGTTCATTTCCCAATACTTTTCCGATAACGATTGTATCACATCTGCCCCATCGTTTTGTTTTAGACTCTATGACAGACTTGTACTTAGCGATCTTTGATGAAATCGGAATCATCCATAGAATATCCTTGTCTTTTTTATCGCGCATACAGAAAAAGCAAGGACGCCCATGCAGTCCTGTTGGGGTACGCTCATGGTTTTTCATTAAATTAGTGTCGGGGAAATCTATGAAATATTGATCCTTCAAAAAGTAGAAACTATCCGCATTCATAACGTACTCCTATGAAAGAAGCCCCCGCCTAAAAGACGAGAGCTTCACATTTGAACCCCGACCCACTTGATGAGTCGCACTGTCGGGCGGCGACTAACATTTGAACCCCGACCCACTTGATGAGTCGCACTGTCGGGCGGCGACTATCATTTGTTATTTTTATTATAAACAAGATGACAAAAACTGTCAACACTACCTGCCCCAATTTTGGTACATTTTTTCTTCCTGTGCTATCGCCTTATCGCGTGTCTGATCCTCCTGCCAGTGTACCGTGATTTTCCCCTGTTGTTCATGCTCTCTAAGGAAGCGGTCTGCTAGAGCTGAAATCTTTCCACGGATCATTCTTACGCGACGGCTGATTGCCTGTCTGACGCGCGGCGAGCGTACCCCTCTTTTCCTGTTTGTGGTGCGCTGTATATCACGTCGATTTTTGTGCGGTAGAGGCGGACGTATTCTACGTTTCCGTCCGTATCGCGTGCTTCGGCGGCAGAGATGATCCGCCCCTTCGCGCGATCAAAGAGCAGCTGATATTTCGGGACAGAGCCGCGCCGTATGTCATCGTTCATGCGGACGGCTTCAATCATGGTGATTTTCTTTCCGTCATCCGGCAGCTGTCCTAAGAAGGCATAGGTTCTTCCGTCAAACGTCTTAGACCTCAAACTGCCGATCGGCGTCTCTCCGTCTATTTTTGAATATCGATTGAGTGTGCGCGGCATCTTGTCCGCGAACAGGATCATCGCACGATCCACTTTTTCCAGACGGCTGCGAATCGCTGCATAGCGTTCCGCTTCTTTGCGTGCTGCCACATGTTTTTTATACATAGCGGCGATGGCTGCATCTGTCGGCTGTGTACTCTGATTCTGCCGAACGATGGCATCGACCTTTTCCCGGAAAGCATCTGTCCTCATTTTCGCTTTGAATGCGGCCAATTTCTTTCCCAGTGCATTTCTTTCATCACTCAAACGCTTTACTTCACGCAGCGCATCAAAAAGAGCAGGAGACTTTTCTTTTTTTTGTACAAGGGCATCTGCATGTGCGCGAGCCGTTTGTAACTTCTTTGCCGCTGCGGCGTAGGCTTTCTTTGTTTTACCATATTCACCGCTAAATACACGATCAACCGCAGAGGCGTATTGCATCTTTTTGTCAGTGAACTTCTTCATCCGTTTATACTGTGCAAATTCACGCGCTGCGAGTTTCCGATATACAGATTCCTTTTTCGCGCAATATGAATAGACATCCTCCACTGTTACCGTGTATGGATCGTCTTGAATTTCTGCAATCTCCCGGTCGTCCAGTGCGTTTTCACGCTCGGCGCGAATACGCAGGCGTTCCTGCTGTATTTCGCGTGCGATTTTGCGCAGTGCAAAATCGTTGGCGAATACAGCGATATTTACCTCTTCTAGCGAGCGTTCGTCAGTGGCATCGGCGGGGACTTCTGAATCATCAGCCGTGCGGTATGCCTCCTCAATCGCGAACTGAATTTTTTTCATCATGGCAGGGTTCTTGTAAATGTTTCCAAGGTGCGGTGCCGGTGTCCGATCGAGCAGCACCGCTTCCTCTAGTTTCCCCTGCTCAATCAGATCATGACGCTGTGCATCCAGCGTTCGATGATCGATTCGGCAGGACAGCCCTTTTTCTTTGAATTTATCGTTGACAAGCTGCGCCCATTTTTCACGCAGTTCAAGCGTTGCCTCCTTCCGCGCCCAATACGTCTCTGTGCGGTAGCCCTGTGTCGGTTCACCCGCTTCGTTCTCTGCGTAGTTTTTGAAAAACTTATCTTCTGAGAGCGAGCGATCCGCCTCTAACACTTTTTCGCTGAACATCAAATGACAGTGAATGTTGCGATGCTGGCTGTCGAATGCTGCCGGTTTGTCATGAATCGCGTATGAATATACGTGGTTCTTTTTTATTCCTGTCTCCTCTATGAGTCGCTCGATCAGTGCTTTGTTTTCCTCAAGGGTCAGCTCTTCCTGCAAGCCGATGCGGAACTCCCGATATGCACGACCGTTCTTGCGTCGGTGGGTTTCGGCTTGCTCCCAAAAATCAGAGGCGTTTTCCGCCCACTCTGGCAGATTGCCGGAAGCAAGAAAAACAAGGTCTTCCCGTCTTGACCGGCTTTTCTCGAACTTTCCTTCACGGGCAATATACTCAAAATGCAATTTTGTATTGAGTTTTGAGCCGTCACGGCGTGTACCGTGCGGCGTATTCTCGAAGTAGAAAATTGACATTTTGACTCCTTTGCCGCAGTAAATGTTTTATCGCCGCTCGCGGCGATCTGCACATCCATGCACGCATGGATGTGCCTCATCATGCTTTCTGAAGCATGATGAGATGCGGCGACGCCGCATTGCGCCGAAGGCGCACCGGTCCAGCCGGAGGGTGGCGCATGGAAATCTCAAAGAGATTTCTGTAAATGCGCATTCCTTTTTCTGTTATCGGCATAATATCATATTACCGTTTATAAGGCAATATCTACCTCTTCGATAGTTTCGATTTCTTGTAAAATTTGTATTTATTGTGGAGTTGCGTTCTTTTGATAATACTTGAAATCTAGTGTTTATGTATTTACATAAAACCT
>ERZ773022.1718-NODE-1718-length-14103-cov-19.520999_pt1 | contig 14103 bp, 13 predicted proteins | sample MGYA00580839_ERZ773022 | MGnify/ENA primary metagenome ERZ773022 (study PRJEB29015, sample SAMEA2738020) | human oral metagenome | biome: human oral; feature: human-associated habitat; material: dental | place: China | collected 2044 ... | reverse complement strand
CCGGCACGGGGCCAGCCGCCCGGTCACTTCGCGCGCTGGGACGGGGGAACGTAGAGGTTCTCGACCGGGATTTCGCGGCCCGTGGGAGTGTCGACGATCCGGATTCCCCGTTCGTCGCGCACGATCTGCAGGTCGGAGCCGACGGGTAGGTCCCAGATGCCGATGAGGGCGGGTTCGATGGTGCACAGGTCGTTGAAGTCGACGATCTGCCAGTTCGACGGATCGTTGAGGTATTCGGAGGTGTCGATGTGGCTCATGATCTGCCAGCCGTTGTCGACAGGCGCCTTCGACGGCCCCCGGACCATCCAGCGCACCAGGCCCTTTTCTTCGATGACATTGCGGGTGGCCAGGCAGGCTCCTGCCTCAGGAATGAACTCCGTTGTCTCAGTCCTTTCGTGGTATCGGACGCTTTCAGCCTAGCTGTACCGGTCGGGGAAGTTAGTAGAAGGTTTGCGATCCGGAAGTGTGAACGCGAGGGAGGGCCTTGCTGGTTGCGTGGGACTTGCGAAAGGTATCCACTACTAGAAAGGCCCTCGTGGACATGTGTGCGTTTACTCACGCCGGGCCACCGGCCATGCCTTCTCTAGTTCCCTCCACATCGATGTCATAGAAACCACGCTACGACACACGGGCACCTTCCGCGACGCTGACATCGGCGGGGTCATCTTCCACACAGACCGCGGATGCCAGTACACCTCGATCCAGCTGGCTGACGCCGCAGACGAACTGGCGGTCCTGCTTTCACTCGGACGCGCCAGGGGTGTGCTGGGACAATGCCCAGTGCGAGAGCTTCTGGTCCACCCTGAAGACCGAGTTCTACGACCGCCACGAGTTCGCCACCCGTGTGCAGGCGATCCAGGCCGTCAACTCGTGAAGCGAAACCATCTACAATCACCGTCGGCGCCACAACACTCCCGACCAGATTCCCCCGGTAATCCACGAACACCACACCACCACCGCGGCCAACCAAACCGCTTAACCAATGCCCATCAAACGAGAAAACCCCAGGATCTGGTGGTCAGTGCGGTCATGGCGTGCTGTACGTATTGCTGGGGTTGTCTTTTCCGGTTCACGGGCCGGGTGACATCACCACTCGATGGGGACTTCGTCGAGGTTGTTGGCCTGGAAGGTTTCGGTGAGGGCGTCGACGACTCGTTGTGCGGGCCAGGTGTCGGGCACCTTGATGAGGGTGCCGTTGCCGAGGCGTTCGGTGGTCAAACCTTCCGCATGGGTGGCGATGGTTCCGACCCAGTCATTGATCCACACCCGATACCCGAACGAGATCTTCCAGCCGCCTCGGCGGGTCATCATGAGGATGGTCATTTCCTGGCCGGTGACGAATGCGGGGTCGAAAGCCATGACGGCGGCGTGAATCGATGCATCCCACAATTCACCCGCCGAAGCATGCTCCGAGTGATAGAAATCCTGTGAAAACTTGGGCGAAGCGATTCGTTTGATGAGCCGCTCCGTGCCAGCTCGCACATTGAAATCGGTGTTCAAAGAGTCAGTGCCGTTGAGTAGGGTGATGCTGTATCCGGCGCCGCGGCTGATTTTGCCTTCCTCGGTCTTTACCGCATTGTTCTTCACTACTGTGACCAAGTCTTCCTCGGTGCCGTCCCACTCATCCCTCAGTGGCCTCCAGTGATCCAGCTTGATTTGGGTGGAGAGTTCTTTCATGAAACGCATGGACATGCGGGCGATGTCTTCCGGGGTTTCATTGAGGCGTGTCCAACACGCATACACGGAAATGTCATCGAGATCGTGGGTCATGTTCGTGGTTACCTTTCAGGAGTGTAGATCACATCAACGCCATAGATTTTCTCCTTCGCCAAGATTCTGCTGATGGCGTCGGCTCCTTCTCTGGAGGAGATGTGCCATTCCAGTTTAGCACCGGGGGGCAGTACCCCGAGTTGCCTATCCACCTCGTCGATCAGGTCACATTTCATGCCTACGGCTTTTTCGTGAGTGGGGTTGTGGTGGAGAATCTGGTATCCGCGTTTCGCGTCGAGGTAGACTTCTTGTGGGGGATGTCCCCGCCACGTGCGCCCGTCGATACGCACTGGTTCGCCCTGTGAGTCGTAGAGTGTGTATTCGGGCATTTCGCCTTTGTTGTTGCGTTTCCAGCCGGTGATTTGTTCCTGGTATTTCAACCAGTTTTCTATTTTCGGGTTCTCCGTGCCGCCGGTGTTGCCTCGGTTCACGTGTTCCACGCCTGGTGTTCCGGTGGCTCGGTTGTGGGTTTCGGGTGGGGTGTGTGGATGGGGGTCTCCGGGAGCCAGGCCATCACCGGAGGAGTAGGTCTTCCCTACCGCTGGGTCGTAGTCGGGGAAGGCGATAGGTCTCCCTGCACGCCCGTAGCCATCGCCTCTGTTCCAGGCACTCCATTCCTTGGTGGCTGGGTCGTAGCGCATCTCCCAGCCGCGTGCTCGTCCATCACGGGTGGTCTCCACGAGTGGTTCCCCGGTACGCGGGTCGACATGTTCCCCCTTCACCGGGTCGAACGCGTTGTCGTAGGCTCGTTTCACGTCCGCGTCGGTGTAGTCGACTCCGAATCTTTCTTTGGCCTGGCCCGGGCGCAGTGTGTTTGGAATCTCTTTGCCATCCCAGGTTTCCACGGTGGGTGGATCAGGCAACTTCGACGCATCAGGACTGGTTTTCTGCCCCGTAGGAGACGACCCGTCACCGTCCCGGGAGGGGTGCGCTGAGCTGCCTTCCTTTCCGGATTCGGGATGCTCACCAGGTCGTCGCGAAACCTCAGGGTGAGAATCCCCAGAAGAACCGTGCCTCGAATCAGCCGGATTGTCAGAATGCTCGGGTGTTCTGGAGTTGTTTTTCGACTCAGGGCTGATTTCAGGTGTGCTCTCCCGCGATCGGGAAACATCAGTATTGCTGGCAGAAGTTTCTTCGTGCCCGTTCCTAGTGGTGGTGGGGGTTTTATCACTCTCACGCACCGAGGGGTTCGAATCGTTGGCGGTATTTTTACTATCTGGAGTCGAGTTCGTCCCATCGGTCGGATGAGTATCTGCCCTCGCCTGCGGTTCCGCACCGTTTGGCTTCTGGCTTGGAGATTCGGCATTGGCGCCCCGTTTGCCGGCAGCCTCACCGGTAATTGATTCTTCAGGGTGGTCAACCGGTTTGCTGTTCCCATGCGTCGGGTTCTCATGTCCCTCTCTTGACGTTTCAGAGCCCGACGAAATGTCATCGTAGGGTCGGGGCGTTCCGGAGGTGCCGTCCCGGGAACCGGAGCTGTGCCCATCGGTATCAATGGGTGGCTCTGATCCATCCGACCGTTCTGTACTCCTTCGGGCAGAAGAGCCATCTGGGATGTCCCGGGTTTCTGGAGATTCAGGCGCTGCCCTTCGGGGTTCCACTTCACTGGGAGCGACCGAGTCGGACGAATCACCTGATCCGTTGACATGCCCTTGAGGAGAATCAGCCTCTGCTCTCGGATGATTTCCACCGCCGGCATTCACATCGCCCGCATATCCCCTATCAACGCCATCCGCGGTCGAGTGGTGACCGCCGCTGGCTCCACTTTCAATAGGTCCAGCACCGCTGTGAGGCTGGGTTGGAGTCACGTCCGACCCGTCCGCCCTGGCGTGAGGAACGTTCCCATCAGTCAACGACTCAAGTTTCCGCAAATCCTTGGCGCTTGTGTGGAGATCTACTTTACTTGCGAGATCCGCTACGGTTCCCTTGTCAGCCAGATTCAAAAGATGCGCAACCCGCGCCACCTTCAATGCCAAAGTGGGCGACATCACCTTAAGCGCCTTAAGAGTGATTTTCGTTGCCGTAGCCCCCACACCGGGGGTAAACATACTGGCTATGTCGGGAGCCAAGGCACCTACTGTGCCCCAAGGATCGGCATCCCAAGTGTCATAGCTGATGGCACCTTTGAAAGTTTCTTTCAGAGTTTGGAAGTGCTTTTTTCGTTCGGCCTCGTATTCTTCCGGTGATAGCCCTGTCTCCTCTGGCTTCAGAGAAAAGAAACCAACCGCCATCGTCAGAGATTTGAGACTCTCCATCGTACTGCTGCGCGCATATTCAGTGGCTCCGGAATCACTCCCGAAACCGGAAATGTCCTTCAGGTACGTAAAAGACCCAAGGACGTTGCGCCAAATACCATCCCAAATCAGAACCCCTTGTCCGTAAGAATTCGCCGACTTCCAGGCATCCGGTTTACCCCATGGGGCATCTCCCGTACGAGTTTGGTCTCTTTTGCTATCAACCGACGAGCCGTACGTGTATGGATTATTGACATTTGTTTTGTCGGCTTGAACGAACTGCGGCCCTCCCCATGTGGCGTTCAGTTTATTCCCGCACTCGCGCTGAGCATCCTCAAGATCAGTTTCGAACTGCTCGACCCTGGTCGTCAGTTCATTGGCCTCAGTGACAATTTTCTCATCAACAGCATTGGAATCAGTAAAGTAACCCGTACCACCAGGCATCGGGTGCCAGACGGCCTGTTTCTTGCCCCTCGCTTCAGACTCCTTTGCTTCATGCGCCGCAATATCTTTCACCAGCTGATCGCGCACCTTTTTCAATTCATCAAGCCGATCTGCATAAGCAACCAAGGCATCGCGCATGGTCGCGGTGTGACCTTTTAAGGTACGCGCATAGTTATCGGGCTTGTTCATCGCATTGTGCACTGTCTCACCTTCCGGAGCCGAGTAGGAGACAGTCAAGGCACTCCACGTAGTCTGAATCTCCTTTGACTTCGTCGCCACCTCATCCAGCTTCTGCGCCAGTTTTCTTGCATGGAGACGAATCTGCCCGGGATCATCAAGTTCCGAAGGTTTCAGAGCCATGTCACTTCTCTTTCCGGGGTGCAGGATTGGCGGATCCATCAGCCTTGGGCATCTCCTGCGGGAAGTCAGCGTTGGCCGCAGTACTTTGGGTCGTGGCCGCCATTTCGAGATTACCATCATGGTACGAGGTGATTGCGTCAGCCGTGCCCTGAATAGCAATATTGGTCATCATCTGAACAGAGTCGAGACCCAGTGATCCACAGTTCTCCATCCACGCACCGAACGCTGCGTAGACGAAATCAGATTTCTCGAGAGAAGCCAGCAAATCATCCTTGCAGGTCGTCGCATACGTCGATATGGTCTCATATTCATCGGCGGACGTAGATGCTGTCTGGACCGTTTGACTTGCACTTTCTTCGTCAATTACCCAATCACCCACGATTTTCTCCTGAAATGACTCTGCTTAGTTTGACTACGACCAAACCATACAGTCCATGAAATAGGGAATGCATAGCTGCACGCACCGCGCCCAAACCGCTCGGTTGAGGTTCCTTAGTAAAGATCTCTGCCGAGCCGAGCCCCTGAGTCTCTATGATCGAGCGATTCACAGAAACCCGACCCGACAGCAGCGAACGGCTACTACCAGCCGATCATCAGATGGAGGCGACGGACGCCTTTGCTCTCCCCAAGGTCTGAACTGCCGTTTCGTCGTTCAGCAGAAGCGTGCGCTCCACCAAGGAGATGATGTTCATGACTTCAGTACCGGATTTACCCAGCCGACTCTCGACATCGGCATACATGGCATCCACTTCAGTCGCCTCGAAATTAGCTGAGAAGTTTTTCACGTCACTATCATGACCAGTCAGGACAGACAGCAACTGATTACAGACGTTTCGGATGTTTGCTTGAGCGGTAGCCGATGCTTCCGTGTCGTACGCATTGATTCCCATTGTCATACGTATTTCCTCATCCTCCGGTTCAGGCACTGCGGAAATTCGCGGTGCTGTAGTCGGCAGACCCTTCGGTGGTCCTGGTGTTGGTCATCATCTCGTCGGTACCAGTGGTGAAAGCAGTATGCATACCTGCTTGACCCTCACCAACAGCACCGATAGCGTTCTGCAGATCTACCGTAATCTGGTCGGCCCTTGACTTGAAATCGTCGAACTGGACGCGCGCAGCACCCTCAAACTTACCCACCAACGGATCAACGGCAGCGATTAGGCTTTTGATCAACGAGCCGACATCCGCATGCGATGCGTTGGTTTGCTTGTTTAGCGTGGGTAACGCATCGTCCGTCATTTTGAAGTACATGCATGGCCCTTCCGTAGCTGGCTGACTACTTAGTCGCTCGAACCGCTTCATATCCATACGGTACGAACTTCACACCACTATAACCCGCGCCGGGGTCACAGGCAGAAGGACGACGAGATTCATCTACGGTCTCAACAAAGCTCCTAGTCAAACCACTCTAAAGACGGCCAGGAATAGCCTCACTACTTCCACCACTTACCCCCAAGGGTTCCCCAGGCATGAAGACAAGCCGAGACAGCAACCTCAGTCGCACTCTGCGTTTCCCGCCGCTGTCGGCAAAACCCACATCAGATCTATCTGAATGCTTAACTAAAGTTAAGCCTGCTATTCTGCGAGGCGCCCCTGGCGAGAACACCGGGTGTGGAAACATGGGCACCATGTCCACCGATTACCTTCTGATGACAGCTTCCCCCCTAGGGTTGGATGACAGCGCTGCGGCATTCGCCGAGATCAGTCCCGATTCCCTACTACGCACCGACAACACCAACACCATGGCGGTCCTGGTGCATCAGCTCGACGAGCAGCCAATCCTCTGGATCACCCCGTCACGTCTGATAATCGATTGGAACGAAGTAACACGGCTACTGCCCGAAAACTCCCGGCCACCCAGCCAGCACCTCGTCTACTGGACCGAGTTGCACGGCCCGTCCTCTGCGCCGAAAACTGCCGAGCGAATTGCTCTGTCGCTGGCCAGAATCATGGACGGTTGGGCCGCCCCTTTCTCAGGAGAGCAGCAATGACAGACGACATCAGTGCCGACCTCGTGACCGACAAGACACATCTCCTCATCCAATCCCGCGCCATCGTCGGACTCTCCACCTGGATGCTGCGCACCTACGAACACGCCCACCGCAGCAACCGAGTACTCGCTCTCGTGACGCGACCGGGTTCCGTGCTTACCCTTGCCGCCGCCAGGTTCATCAACGACACCCGGGCCTGCTGGATCGTTGACCACCCCACCGGTGCATACGACGGTTTCAGCGGACTGCGCGCCTACTGGGACGGGCTGTCCTTCACCTACGATGGAGAGCTTCACCCCGCCTACCTGGAGGTCGCAATCGGCGACGACCAAGCCATCAGCATCAGCGCTGAAACCACTCACAGCTATGGTGACAACCCTCAGCTCGGCATCTTCTCCGTACAGGTTCTGGCTGCCGCCGGCTGTGCCCCGCCAACCCGTTTCGGGATCATCGAGCCGCTGTGTGACACCTTCAGCCCCGAACTTGTCACGGAGCACGCCCGCAGACTGTCCCCCCAGGAATCATTGTCCATCATCTCCGGGGGTGACGGCGACGGATTGATCCGCTCGATTCCCCAGCCGGTAGGGGTGACCGAGCGCCTCGAATTCTCAGGTCCATGCGACAGGAAACTGACACCAGACTTCATCGATCACTACCTCTTCCACGCTCTCAACGCAGGAGCTGCCTACGCCTCAATCGGTCACCGGCGGGGCCCACAAGGTCGCATGGTGACCCCCCGCTATCTACACGAGGTGATGCCACTGGGACTCGCAGTCCCGGAAATCACCCTGTCCCACACCACCCTCGACACCTTGATCACAAAGCTGCGGGCCCAGGATGTAGGCGAAGTGAGCATCATCGACTCCAAACCCCGAGGCCTGGGCGTACGTTTCCCGCAAAATACGGCCATCCACGACCTGATCAGCAGACGTCGTGCCGTACTGGAAGCCATCATGCCCCCAGAAGCCATCGAGAACATCAAACCCTGGTACCAGCAGGGCACCTGATAGCAAGCTGTGCAGGAGCAGGTTTCAACAGGAGACGCGCCTTTGTCGCGACCAGGTTCAATTGGCTTCAAGAGAAACACTGATTGAGCCAGGTCGCGAGCGTCAACGAGCAGGTGAAGCCGAAACCAGTTACCAGACATCCGATGATCTACAAAACGGATCAGCGATAACCATCAATAACGGCAGCCGCCACCTCGGCCCACGCCTCCTTTGTACGGGGATGGACCCGCGCCAAATTGATGCGGTCACCATCAGCCACAGCAGGATCATTGGGGACAACGAACACCTGCCGGCTGTGAGTGGCCAGATGATCGCGCACCGTGTCCTTCCGCACCCGCGTCGAGACCCCGTCCTTGTCGGTGAGGACGACGAGCGCCTCCTGCGCCAGTCGGGCATAGCCGTGCTGCGCCAGCCAGTCGAGGGTGCTCGCGGCCCGCTTCGCCCCCGAGACGGCGTATCCGGCGGCGATCACCACGTTGTCGGCCCTCGCGAGTATTCCCCTCATGGCATTGTGGGTCACCCCCGTGCCGCAGTCGGTGAGAATCACGGAGAAGAAGTGTCGCACCAGGTCGTGCACCCTCACGTATCCCTCGGCTGTGAGGCTGTCCGAGATCGCAGGATCCTGCTCACCGGCCAGGACGTGCAATCGATCGATCTGCATGATGTAACCGGTCAGGTCCGTCCACGTCCGAACCCGCGGGATATCACGCACCAAGTCGGTGATGCTGCGCGGATGGATACGCAGCAGCTCCTCCTCACCCATCAAACGCTCAGCCAAGTCGCCCGAATCCGGGTTCGCATCGATGGCGATCGGTGGTGCACCACGCATCTGAGCGAGCGTCAGACCTACCCCGACCGTCGTCGAGGTCTTGCCGATGCCGCCCTTGAACGATAGGAAAGCCGTGCTGTAAGAACGGAGGAGCGGCCTGGAAACCCGAGCATCGCGTTCAGCCAGACGGAGCTGGGCCTGGTTGGGACCAAAGTTCACACGACCCGCCGTCAGCCGATACACCGTACCTCGAAAACCACCCTGCGGCACCGCCTTGGGCGGCTGCACGAACAGCACCGACTGCGATGGCGCTGCTGGGGTCGTCTGCGAAGCCGCAGACGTTTGCGGAGTCGGGGGTTGCGGAACGTTCGGGAAGATCGGCTGGTCCTCCGGTACAATTTGTTGTCCTTGGGGCGCATTCAAAGGAGTTTGTGAGTCCAATGGCGGAGGTACATTCGGAGGCACGGGAGCGGTCGAAGTCCCAGGCGGCCCAAGAGCCATCGCCCACCCGAAAGTGGCCGGATTCTGCTGCGCCGATGCCTGCCGGTCAGGTCTCACGACAACTTGGGTAGGTGTAAGAATCGGGTTCCCGGGGCTTGCCACCCTCGACACGGGTTGCACTGGGGCACGTCTTGGCGCGGGTGGAGTCCAACCGTTGGTTTGACGCGCCAAATCGTCAGGGGGCAACGGTTCCAAGTCCGTCGATGCTGAAGACGGTGGCTGAATCTGTGGAGTGGGTGCGATCCCGGAGTCCCCGGTCATCTGATCGTCGGAGACGACACCGGGATCGGCAGCGACCGCCTGCCCATCGGCATCCACCGTGAACCACGCCACCTGCCCATACTTAGTTTCATCAACCCCGCGGGCCAGCACCGGACTGCCTAGTTGCCGGGCAATAACCGCCAGATGTTGGAAAACTGAGGAGTAGACGTTGGTCGGTACCACCATATCGACCTGCACCCCGTTGATGATTGCATCGTTGTCACCCCTGATGATGACGTTCCAGTAGGGTAAATCCATGGGTCCCCTTCCCTATCCAAGATCATTTCACCAGACCCGGAAATTGACCGGGCAGTGACTAGGCTATCCCCTGTGAGGGGTGGACCCAATCCCTACATTGAAACGCCGACCAACCCGCCACGAGAAGGGAAGCGCGAGTGCCATACGCGTATGACGACCAACTCATCGATGCTGTCGCAGTGCGTCGCAAGCGCCTCCTCGCTGGTTTCCTGTTCGGAGTGCGGCGCACCCGGACCATCTGGCAGGATCGCCTGAGCACATTCGTGGGAAGTCTGATATTGGCCGTCATCATCTGCGCGGTATGCGTGGCAATCGCTTTTGTAATGTCGATATTCCGGGCCGAAGCTCTAAAACAGCAGCAGCAACAACGCTATGCCACCGTCAGCACCACGGAAACACCATGACCACCGACCCATTCCTCCGGATCAGCATTCTCGGTACCACACGCAACGCGGACCTGGTCGTTCCCGCCGACCAGCCCGCCACTGCACTGTTACCCCAGCTTCTCGGGCTGCTCGGTGAAGGTCATGGCCCACAGGGCACCTACACCCTGACAACAGCACTCGGCGAGCCCATCAACCTGCAATGCCCGATGGGTGAACTCGGGCTCCACGACGGGACGGTCCTCCGGTTGTCACGGGAAACGGAAGCGCCCCCAGTTCCCGTCATCTCGGATCTCGTCGACGCCACCGCAGAACACGAAACCAGTGGCAGATGGACAGGAGTCTCGCGTGGCTGGGTGCTGAGTGCCTGCTCTGCGTTGACAATGCTCACTGCACTCATCATCCTGCTCCAGGTTCGAGACGCCAACGTTCTGGAGATTGCTATCGCTGCGGGGGGCCTCTATGTGATTAGCATGCTGTGCCGGATCCTGCGCAATGACTTGGCTTGGGCATATTTAGCTGCTGCAAGTGCACTCGGGCTCTGGTGGGCTTGGCAACAGTTTCTGGCTGGTTGGTCCCCACTGCTGATCCTGATCATCTGGCTCACGGTCCAGCTGGCCGCCCTGACGGTTCACACCTCACAGCATTTCGCCCATCTGGTGGGCTTGGTGGTTCTCGCCTTCAGCACTGGGGCATGGTGGTTGATCCACTTCTTGATCGACAACCCCGTCAGGGCAGGTGCAGTAACGGCCACACTCGCTCTTCTGCTGCTTGGCCTGGCACCACGACTAGCACTCAGTGTGGCCGGAGTATTCAAAGCCGACGACGCCGTCGGACGCGGCGTCCACTTGGCTTTGAGCGAGGTCGTGGGCCGCCTGGGCCGCGCCCATCAGGTGCTATCCGTTGCCGTTGCACTGCTCGCTTTGTTGTGGACGCTGGGCATGGCACCGCTGGCGGATGTGGTGACTGGAAACGCCTGGACCCTCGGAATGACCACCACGTTGATCGTGGCATGGACGCTACGAGGCCGTCACTTCCCCTTGGCGGTGGAGCGCGCGGCCATTTACGGCGCCACCTTGGTCGCGACGACCACCGTCGTGTGGTCCCAGCGGGAAGCGATCTGGGTTCCTCTGGCCATGGTCGGGTTGGCGCTGATCCTGGCAACCGTGCTGTTTGTGCCGATCTCCGATCTAGCCGGAGCCCAATTGAGACGAATCGCAACCTGGCTGGAGACGTTCGCGGTGCTCGCCACCATCCCCGTGCTGGTAGGCATGTTCGACCTCTACACTCAACTGTTGGAGAGTTTCCAGTGAACGAACCATCAGGGTTCCCAGGAACCTCCCCAAAACCACCACGTCGCGACGGGACGGAAGCCGCTGCCCAGCAGTGGGGAAGTGAGCTGCTGAGCAGGCTGCAGCAGCCGACAAAAGCTGACCCCGGACCGGAAGGGTTTCCCGTGGTCGCACCTTCTCAAGCCGCCTCGTCGGCACCTCAGCTCCAGCCACAAACCCATCAACCCCGGCCAACGTTCCCCGCCCAGTCGATGGACTTTTCTTCCCGGCAACAGCAGGATCGGTTCTCCCCATCCACCTCGCATCCTGCCGCTTCCCTGCACGGACTGTCTCCAAACCGGCAGCCCTGCGAAGACACCCCCCCGAGACCGACGCTGCGCGACCACCCCGATTATGCTCGTCTCTCGAAACGCCATGCCGTGCCCGGTTGGCGGCGATTCTTCTCCTGGTTCACCCGAATCTTCCGAAGCGACGACGTCGCCTCCCGTGTAACCAGAGCCTCCGCCGGAGCCCAGCGCCCGGTCACCACCGGGCGGCGGCTGGTCGTGCTCGGCGCCAGCGGAGGCACAGGCACCACCAGCGTCGCTGTCGGACTGGCCCGAACCCTGGCTGCGGTGCGCAATGCCCCCACCGCCTTGATGGTCGTCGATGACAACGACGACACATCCTCCCGTTTGGACATCGCCCCCATTCCTCCGGCTAACTCGGATATACCCGCTACAGATTTCGCCAGCCAAATGTCAACCATGACCGAGAGCGGACGAGTCGCAGCCATCCGACCTCATGAGGACGCTGCTGCGATGGCGCGCGGACTCGGTCGATTCTTCGCCGTAACGGTAGTCGACGCCGGACAACGCCCACCTACCCAGCTCATCACCGAGGCCCACGCGATCGTGATCGTCGCTTCGGCAAACGCTTCAGGGGTCATAGCGGTCACCAGAACCGCTGCCGAGATGCGCAGCGCGGGGGTGAATCCCACCGTTATCCAAGCGGTACTGGTGCCACGTCTACCCGGCAGCGAAACCGCACACCATGCACAGCGCCTACGGGCCTCCGACATCACCACTTTCATCCTTCCCTATGATCGGCACATCGCGGGTGGAGCAGCCCTGCACCTGCGACTGGCTACTGAGAACACGCAGGTCATCCTTGGAGAATTGGCCGCGGCAACGATGCACTCCCCGGACAGGTGATCCGATGAGTATCCGAATCATCCATCGTCCCGCCAGAACCACTCCCGCATTGCAGCCGCTGCAGGAAATCTCCCTGGAAAACCCACCCATCCTCGGGGAGGGAGCCGACGGGGCGGGTGCCGCAGCTATGCGCATCCTGCCACTGCTCGGTGCCGGGGCCTCCATGACTGTCATGATGCTGTTTCGTCATTCCAGTTTCGCCGCTGTCGGTGCACTCATGATGATCGTCACGGTCCTCGCCTCAGCCATCATGATGCTCAGCCAGCGAGGCAAGGCCGCCAGAAACAGACGCGAGGCCCGGGACATCTATCTCGAATACTTGGAGACCCAACGCGACAACATGCGTTCTGCAGAAGCCAGACAGCTCGCCGACGCGCACCGCATCCACCCGGCCCCGGGCGAGCTGCTCAGCATCGCACTGTCACCCGACCGACTCTGGGAACGTCGTCGCGGCGACAGCGACTTCCTCACCATCAGGTTGGGAATCGGCACTGTTCCCTCCCGCAAGATCACTGTGAAGACCGACGATAACGTACGCGCCCGCAGCGACCCATTCATGGCGAGCGAAGTCGAATTGGTCAGGTCGCGTTTCGGTAACACTCCCGGCATGCCAATGCTCATCACCCTCGACTCCGTCGACGCGGTCAGCGTCGTCGGCAGCCGGGACTTCGTCATGAAGGTGGCGCGTTTGATCACCACGCAGGCCGCCGTATTCCACTCCCCTGAGGACCTGCAGCTCGCGCTGGTGGCCGACGACACGTGCCGCAAGGACTGGGACTGGTTCTCCTGGTTGCCACAACTCGCATCGCAGACCATTCCAGGACCTTTCGGGCCGGGCAGGGTCATCGTGCCCAGCATCGCACGGCTACGCAGCGTGCTGGGGCCCGAACTCGACTCACGTTCCCCAAGCGCCGCCGAGGCGCGCAGGGCGCTGCTCACCAATAGCGAAGTGCAGAATAGTCGCATCCTCGTCCTCGTCGACCAGTACGGCCAGTCGGCGACCGCCTTCACACCATCGGATCCCCAGATCAAACTGTCCCAGGTATCCACCACGGTCGTCTACCTCCTGGATGACCGCAGGGCCGAGCCGGGGGCAATCACCACACGCATCAGCGAGGGACAGGAGCCAGGAGGTTTCGTCGTCGAAAGCTACCCGAGTCCCGACGCCGCTCCCAAGGTCGTCGCTGGGACGCTGGATGATCTCGATCCCGGCTCGACGACCGCTCTGGCCCGTGTGCTCAGTCCGCTACGGCTCTCTCCCGACTCCCAGGAACACGACGCGACCCAGGAAGCCATGACTTTCGCCGAGCTGCTGGGGGTCCCCGACTACAACGATATCGACTTCTCTCAGGCATGGGCGCCGAGAGGGGAAACCGGATTTCTACGGGTCGCCATCGGAACCGACGACATGGGCGAACCCGTGACCCTCGATCTCAAGGAGGCCGCCCAGTACGGCATGGGACCGCACGGCCTGTGCGTCGGTGCAACCGGATCCGGCAAGAGCGAGATGCTGCGCACCCTGGTGCTGGGTTTGCTGCTCAGCCACGACCCAGAGGACCTGGCGATGGTGCTCGTCGACTACAAAGGCGGCGCCACCTTCGCTCCCTTCGACGGCGCACCCCAGGTCTCGGGCATCATCA
>ERZ773022.1716-NODE-1716-length-14109-cov-3.425359_pt1 | contig 14109 bp, 12 predicted proteins | sample MGYA00580839_ERZ773022 | MGnify/ENA primary metagenome ERZ773022 (study PRJEB29015, sample SAMEA2738020) | human oral metagenome | biome: human oral; feature: human-associated habitat; material: dental | place: China | collected 2044 ... | reverse complement strand
ATGAGCCAGTACATCGCCCCGATCATCCAGTTCATCCTGGCGTGGGCGGTCTTCCGCGAGGCCATCCCGCCGGCCCGTTGGGCGGCCATGGCGCTGGTGTGGGCGGCCGTGGTCATCTTCGTGGCCGACGCCGTGCACCAGACGGCCCGCCGCCCTCGCACCCGGGGTCCCGCCCGGGCCGAGTCCCAGACGTAAGCACACGGGCACGGCCGCACAAAGGCACGAAGCGGCTGTGACGCCGCCCCCGTGCGGCGGTTTCCTCGGCGACACCGGAGTCGCCCAGATCGAATGAGTATCTGAGTATCTGAGTATCAAGGAGTTGAGATGGACGCCGTCCTTCCAGACTGGTTCTCCGAGTCGGCGGTGAGGGCAGCAGTCGCCTCAGTTGTCGGCCTCGTTGCCGTCGGGGTGATCGTCAAGGCCCTCACGTGGCTCTATCGGGCGCTCCTGCGCAGGTGCGTCGGCAAGGAGCTCGGGGTGCGGATCCACAGAGGCTTCCGTGTGAGGCGCGCGAAGACGCATCGCGACATCGGCGCGTTCCTGCTGGCATATCCCACGTGGAGATACGCCAAGAAGGACGGGACGCGGGACCGGCGCCGGTCGGACAATGCGGTGATCAACCACTGGTCCGTCCTGGAGGTGGGCCGATGGAGAATCAGCTGCCAGGACGTCTTCGCCCTCTACGACCTGGTGCTCGCCGTGCGCGGCGCCGGGGTGGTCGTCGCCGAGTCCGCTCATGAGCAGCGCAAGAGGGAGGCCACGAGCTCCAGCCGCAGGGCGCGGCACAACGCCGTGAGCATTGACAGTCTGATCTCTGCATTCGCCTCCCGCCCCACCGACTTCGAGCGCTTCTGCGCCGACCTGTTCCGGTCCTTCGGCTTCCGGGTGGAGACCACTCCCCCCGTGCGCGACGGCGGTGTCGACCTGCGGATGAGCCGGGAGGGGTGGACCTACATCGTGGAGTGCAAGTGCTATGACCGCTCCCACCGCGTGGGAAGGCCTGTGATACAGAAGCTTCAGGGCGCCAACGCGGTCGAGATGGCGGACAGGATGGTGGTGGTCACGACGAGTGCGTTCTCCCAGGACGCGATCGATTACGCGGGCCAGGTGGGTGCCGAGCTCATCGACGGCGACCACCTCATCGCCATGTGCAGCAGGGCCTGGGGCAACGCCCTGCCGCCAAGCATCATGCCGGACCAGACGGTCGCGCTCTCAGCCGACGACCTGCTGACGGGATTCCCGGCGGACCTGCGTCACAGCTACTCCTAGGGGCTCCTGGCGGCTCCTGGCGGCTCCTAGCAGCAGGGCGCATGCCGGGCCGGGCGGGGAGCGCGCCCGCCCCCCCCTGCCCCTCACGGCCCCGGCAGTCCCCTTCCCCGAGATCGGTCGTATTCCGGCTCGAGATCGGTTCGGGGCGCCGGCCTGGCACCGCTGTGCCCCGGACAGTGATCACCCCGCGCGTCTTCAGCCTTCCGCACCGCCCTCCGGCGGCTCAACGACGTCCTCATCGACACCGCCGTCGTCATCCGCCACCGGCGCAGTGGGGTGCTCGTCGGCGCCCCGCACCGGAGACTCCGAGGATCCAGGGCACGGCAGCCCGCTGAACCGGTCCATGAGCGGGCCGATGAGATCCATGGGCAGAGGAAAGACGACCGTGGAGTTCTGGTCGGCCCCAAGCTCGAGCAGGGTCTGGAGGTAGCGCAGCTGGAGGGAGGCGGGCGACCTCGACAGGGTGTCCGCGGCCTGGCGAAGCTCCTCGGAGGCCTGAAGCTCGCCGCGGGCATTGATCACCTTGGCGCGCCGCTCGCGCTCGGCCTCCGCCTGGCGGGCCATGGCGCGCTTCATGCCCTCGGGCAGCTCCAGCTCCTTGACCTCGACGGCGCTCACCTTGATGCCCCAGGGGTCGGTGCGCTCGTCGATGATCTTCTGGAGCTCATGGTTGATCTTCTCGCGGGAGGAGAGCACCTCGTCCAGCTCCACGGACCCGACGACGGAACGCAGCGTGGTCTGGGCCAGCTGGCTGGTGGCCAGAACGTAGTTCTCGACCTCGACGACGGAGTGGGACGGGTCCAGAACCCGGAAGTAGACCACCGCGTTGACCTTGATGGGCACGTTGTCCTTGGTGATGACCTCCTGGACGGGAACGTCCATGGTCAGGATGCGCAGGTCCACGCTTACGGGGCGGTCGATGATCGGGATGAGGAAGACGATGCCGGGCCCGCGGCTGCCGGCCAGCCGTCCGAGCCGGAAGATGACCAGCCGCTTGTACTCCGGCACGATCCTGACGGACGAGGACAGGATCAGCAGCACGATGAGCAGAACGCCGATCCAGCTGCCGATGTCCGAGAACAGGGACGCCAATTCGTTCACGTTGATAATCATGAATAACACTCCTTGCCCTTCAATATGTACCAATGTATACCAAAAAGATGTCCCAAAAAGCATAGCATAAAGCCGTCCCGCCTGCCGTCCGTAGAACTCCCCGACGCCGAAACTTTTTCGAGCCGTTACAGCTCTCTTTTCGAAAACGGAGTACAATGGACGGGCGTTCCGGGGCCGTTCGTGTCCGCACTCCGCAATTCAGGATGGGGAGGCTGTCCATTGTCCACGTCGTTCGATCCCAGTTCCGTTCCGTTGCGCATCCTCGTCACGGGGACGCGGGGCAAGAGCAGTCTCGTCCGCCTGCTGCACGCGGGGCTTCATGCGTGCGGCCTCAGGTCCTGTGCGCGCATCACGGGGGTCCTCCCGCGCGAGCTGACCCCATCGGGCTGCCGGACGATCCGCCGCACCGCGCCGGCTCACGTCCAGGAGATGCGCTGGTGGCTCGCGCAGGTCCCACGGGGCACGGATGCCGTCGTCATGGAGAACAGTGCCGTCGCTCCGGAGCTTCAGGAGGCTGCGGGGGCCTGGCTGCGTCCGACCCTGGTGGTGTGGACGACGCTGCGGTCCGACCACGCGGAGGCCTGGGGGCCGGGCATCGAGGGGGCGGCGCGGGCCCTGGCGAAGGGGGTGCCGCGCGGCGTTCCGGTGGCCGGCGGACCGGAGACCGCTCATCCGGGGCTGACGAGCCTTCTGCGTGAGCGCGGCTGTCCGCTGCACATCCTGTCCGGACCGGAAACGCCGGCATCGCACCGTGAGGCGAACCTGGCTCTCGCGCTCCACGCGCTCTCGCTCTGCGGGATCCCCGCGGAACGGCTGGACGCCGCGCGGCTGGAGATGGCGGCCCTGTCCCCAGACATCGCGGACTTTCGGGTGTTGGGGGAAAGGGAGGACCTGCTGGCCGCGGCCTTCTCCGCCAACGAGGCGGAGAGCACCGGGCGCCTCTTCGGGGAGACGGGGTGGGACCCTTCGGAGACGACGCTGCTGTACCACCACCGTCCGGACCGTCCCGAGCGGCTGCGCGGCTTCCTGCCCTGGATAGCGTCACGGCCCTGGAGACGGACCGTCTTTACCCGGACGCAGGCTCCCCTTTTCGCGCTCCCCTTCGCCCCCTTCGCGCGCCTGAGCTGGGAGGACGGCATCACGGACGCGCCGTCGTTCGAGGCGTGGCGCCGGGGGCGCGGCCGGGTCTTCGCCTGCGGCAACGTCGCCGGGTGGCCGCTGGAGTTTCTGGCCCGATGTGAGGATGTGAAGTTGTCATGAACGAGTTGTTCCTTGTCCCGGCCCCGGCCGCTTTCCTGGTCTTTCGGGAGGGGCTCGTCGTTGGGCTCGGGGTTCTGTTCGGGCTGGTCTGGGGCCGGCGGACGGGCTGGGGCTGCGGCGGGTTGATCACGCCGGGGCTGCTGGCCCTTCATGCCGCCTCGCCGCACCGCGTCGGGCTGGCCCTGCTGCTGGGAGTCCTCCTTGCCGCTCCGTTGGGTTTACTGGCCCGCTTCCTCGGGCTGTACGGGCGCGAGCGGGCGGGGGCCGCCATGCTGCTGGCACTGGCCGTGCGCCTCGCCCTGGCGCCGTTCGTCCCCCCGTCGCTCGGGATCGGTTGGGTCGTTCCGGGGCTCATCGCCGCGGACGCGGAACGGCAGGGTGCGGCGATGACCCTCTGCGGCGCGCTGTCCTGTACCGTTGCGGCGGTGCTTGCCGCAGGCCTGATCCGGAGGGTGACGGGATGAGGCGGCTTCGGCGGCTCGGGGCGCTTCTCGGCTCGGGGGGCCCGATGCGGCTCATGCTCCTGACCGCGGCGCTGTGCGCCCTCTGGGCCGCGCAGAGGGCACCGCTGAACGCGGAGGAGTCCCGGCTTTATCATAAGGTGGAGTCCGCTCAGGCGTTTTTGTGGGACGCGTTGGAGCAGGGGGGGATCTCCCTGGATGTCGGGCCCGACCCGTATCGAAGCGGCTTCATCGGCGTCGAGTGGAGTGTGACGACGACCACGCTCGGCTCCCTGGAGGCCAAGCGATGCGCCACGGACCCCCTGTGGGCCGTCCGGGCCCTGCGCTGGTTCGACGCTCAGGGGCTGAAGGAGGGGGACCGCATCGTGGTCCTGGCCTCGTCGTCCTTTCCGGGGCTGCTCTACTCCGTGCTGGCGGCGGCGGAGGTACGCGGACTGCGCGTCGGCCTCGCCGTCTCGCTGGGCTCGTCCACCTGGGGGGCCAACCGGCCGGAGGCCCCCTGGCCCGTCCTTGCCGGGATACTGCGGCGGGGCGGTTTCCTTGGGCTCGATGCGAAGCCCACCTTCTACACCCTGGGCGGCGAGGAGGAGAACGGCCTCGGGATGCCGGAGGAGGCCAGGGTGCTGCTGGCGGAGGCGGCCCGCTCGGACGGCGTGGAGCTGTTCCGCAACGCGACGCTGGACGAGGCTGTTGACCGCAAGATGCGCCTGATTGGCGGGGACGGTTCGGAGCCCCCTGCTAAGCTGGTGGTCAGCGTCGGCGGGTCGGAGGGCAACATCGGGACGGACCCCGCGGCGATGAGCCTCATGTCGGGGGTGCTCGCACCGGGGGAGGGGCCTCACGCCGGAAACGGGGTGATCGGCATGGCCCTGAGGGCGGGCCGTCCCGTCCTGTACCTCCTGAACCTGCGCGTGCTGGCGGAGGCGGAGGGGATAGGCTGGGAGGAGCGAAGGCCGGAGTTCGCCGCACGCGGCTCCGCCATGGCGTCGGTCCTCGGGTTGGCGCTGTTCGCCCTGGTCATGGCGACGCACCGCCGCTGGACCTGGGAGAGGGAGTGACCGAAGATTGTTAGTCGCCTGTGTATTATCTGACGATTTCGACACAACGAGAAAAAACTTACGTATTCTTTCTCCTCATTCAGCGCTTCCTTAGAGAATATGAAGTTTCAGAACAAAGCTGATATAATTGATATAATAAAGGGGGTCGAGAGACTCGAATGGAGGGCGGTCGGACCGACCGGCTCCCGGCGGCGTTCATTTTCTTTTCAACCGTATAACTCAGGAAAGGAGATCTTTGGCATGTTTCGTTCCAGACGTAGTTTGTTCCGCACGTTTCTGTGTTTGGCGTTGTGTTTGCTGTCGTTTTCCGCTGCACTGGCCTGTACCGACGTGGTGGTCGGCAAGGATGCGTCCATCGACGGGTCCGTCATGACCTGTCATACGGCGGACGGGGCCTACTACGACGCGCAGATTCGCTTCATCCCCGGCCAGAAGTACCCCGCAGGGACCAACATGGACGTCTACCGTAACATCGTCGGCGAGGAGCCGGGTGGCTGGGTCAAAGTGGGGGAGATCCCTCAGGCCGCTGAGACCTACGGCTACTTCCACGTCGGATACCCCGCGATGAACGAGCACCGTGTCGCCATCGGGGAAACCACGATTGGCCAGAAGGAGATCCTGAAGACCGTGCCCGGCGGCAAGGCGCTCTTGGCCATCGAGCAGCTGGAGGTCCTCGCGCTGCAGCGCGCCAGGACGGCGCGGGAGGCTATTCAGGTCATCGGCGAGCTCTCGCAGAAGTACGGGTTCATGCCCTCCTGCGGCACTGAGGGTGAATGTCTCACCATCACCGACCCGGACGAGGCCTGGATATTCCACGTGTTCAGCACTGGCTTCGGCTGGACGCAGGAGAGCGGCAAGCCAGGTTCCGTGTGGGCAGCCCAGCGTGTGCCGGACGACGAGGTCGTGGTTGTCCCCAACATCGCGCGCATCCGCTTCATCGACCCCAAGGATACGAAGAACTTCATCGTTTCGGACAATTACATGCAGCACGCCATCGACAACAAGCTCTACGACCCCGACAGCGGCCAGCCCTTCGACTTTCAGGCCGCCTACTCCCCCGCTACGGGCAACGACAACTGGGCCCTGAGCTCCCTCTGGATCCGCAACCGCCTCTACACGATCCACAAGGCCCTCGCGCCGAGCCGCGAGTGGGACCCCTACGCGCCCGTCAATGCCTACCCCTTCTCCATCAAGCCGGAGAAGAAGCTCTCCGTCCGCGACATCATGGGCTTCATCCGCAGCTACCACCAGGGCAGCCCCTTCGATATGACGCTGGACCCCGCCTGGATCGTGGAGGGCAAGGATGGCGCCGCAGAGCTCAGCCCGCTGACGACCCCCTTCCCCACCCGCCTGCAGCGCAACTTGCTGAAGATCCCCTACTCCCGAAGCATCGCGACCAACGCCTGCGCCTACAGCTGGGTCTCCCAGATGCGGAAGGACCTGCCGGAGCCGGTGGGCGGCGTGATGTGGTTTGGGTACGACAACCCGGCCCATACCCTCTACGTGCCTGTCTATACCGGAACCCGCGACACGAAGGAGAGTTGGAAGTCCAATTTCGACCGCGACAAGCTGAGTCTGGACTGCGCTCAGTGGGCCTTCATGCTCCAGGACGACGTGGTGAACTGGCGCTACCAGGAGGCCATCAAGGACCTCGAGGCCGTGAGGAACCCCATTGAGGACGATTTCTTCAAGAGACAGGCCGAGGTGGAGAAGCAGGCGGCCGACCTCTATAAGGAGTCCCCGGAGAAGGCGTCGGAGTTTCTGACGAAGTACACCATCGAGTGCATGGACCGCGCCGAGAAGGCCTACTGGGATCTCAACTTCTCCAGTATCGCGAAGTACACGAACAACCGCTAGCGCCCATTCGGGCGTTTGGGCTCGGTCGTTTTAAAATATAGTCGGTTCCACATTTTGAAAGGAGATCTTGTGAATGAATCGTAAGGGTTTGTTTCTGTTGCTTCTGGCCCTCTGCCTGACGTCCGCCTCCGCCTTTGCCGCGGACCTGCCCAAGGTGGAGACTCCGATGATTGCGACGACCTGCGGCCAGAGCCCCGGGGCCATGATGGTCAAAATGTCCTCCATGCAGGCGAAGGTCACCCCGGTCGAGGACAGCAAGACGATCACCGCCGAGGAGCTCGGGGGCAAGGACTGCAAGACGCTCGTCGTGACCACGGGGACGAGCATGAAGGGTATGGGGGCGGCCGGCACCAACGTTGAAAAGGAGATTGCCCGCTGCAAGGCCCTGATCGAGGCGGCGAAGGCGAAGGGTATCCTGGTCATCGGCGCTCACGTCGAGGGCATGGCCCGGCGTACCGACGCCTCCGACGAGGCCACGATCAAGGCGATCATGCCTCTGGCCGACGTCATCCTGGTGATCCAGGACAGCGACAGCGACGGGTTCTTCACGAACTACGCCAAGGAACTGGGCAAGGAGCTGATTGTCGTCAAGGATGCCCTCGGCATCGGCGCGAAGCTCGCGGAGATGAAGTAGGGAAGCGAAGAGAAGCGAGGGGAAGGGGGACCGAAGGAAAACCATTCCCCTCTTTTCCTGTCCGCCCTTTTTCCTGTTTGGAAGGGAGAACCCGATGTACGATCATGCTTATACCATTCTGGGGATTGTCGTCGCCGTCTTTCTGATCGCGAAGGCGCTGCGGCTGTCCACGGAGCTTTCCATGCTGGCCTCGGCCATCGCCGCCGCCGCCTACCACGGTGCGGTCTGGTCGGGGGAGGTTCCCATACGGCATCTCGTCGAAGGGACCTTTACGTATTTCGATGTCTGTCTGATCTTCATCAGCGCCACGTTCTTCATGGCCCTGGTCAAGGAGTCGGGGGGAGTGGCCTTCATCGTCCGGCGCATCGTCGGCGCGTTCCGCACGCAGCGGGTCATCTGCCTTCTGCTGTTGACCCTGGTGATGCTGATCCCCGGCGCCCTGACGGGCTCGGGGGCGACGAGCGTCCTGACGGTCGGCGCCCTGGTCGGCTCCGTGCTGACCGCCATGGGGGTGGACGATACCCGCAAGACCGCGGCGATCTTCATGACCGCCGCCATGAGCGCCGCTGCGCCCCCCATCAACCTTTGGGCCATGATGGCCGCCGCGGGGGCCAACATGCCCTATATCGGCTTCAACGGCCCTCTGGCCGTGCTCTCGATCTCCGGGGCCCTGTTCTCCATGTTCTGGCTGGCCGGGAGGGGCGGCGCCCCCGTGGACGAGAACGTCATGGAGCGCCTTCCTCAGCCGCCCGAGCGCATGAATTGGCTGCGCGTCCTGACGCCGTTCGTGATCTTCGCCGCGCTGTTGCTGGCAGGGCGCTTCCGGCCGTTCGACTTCCCCATCTTGGGGCTGCCGATGATCTTCATGATCTCCGCGCTCGTCGTCTGGCTGCTCTCCCCGGTGAAGCTTGCCGTCTGGGACATCCTGACTCAGACGGTGCGCAACCTGCTGCCGTTGGTGGGTATCATGGTCGTTGTCGGGGCGCTGATCCAGGTGCTGGCGCTCTCCGGCGCGCGCGGGGTCATCTCGCTCCACGTGGTTATCCTTCCCCTGGAGGTGCTCTTCGCGACGCTCTTCATCATCCTGCCCGTCTCGGAGGGCATCCTGCAGTACGCGGTGGCTCCGCTGCTGGGCGTGCCTCTGATCATGCTGTTCAACATGAAGGGTATGGACGTCATCGTCGCCCTCTCCGCGATGTCGGTGCTCTGGCCCATCGGGGACTGCCTGCCCCCGACGGCGGTCGTCGGGCGCGCCTCGGTGATGGAGCTGAACTACAAGGGACGCTATTTCGGCGAGTTCGTCGTGGCCTGCCTCGTGCCCATGGCGTTCGTCGCGATCTGCTGCACGCTGTTCCTGGTCTACAGCAAGCAGCTCGCCTTCCTGACCCTGTAGCCGCAGTTCGCCCGGGGCTTGAATTTGGAGGTTTGAAACGATGAACGACGCTTTGATGATCTTTGTCAACCAGGTGATCAACTATGGCTACTATGCCATGACGCTGCTCTTCGCATGCGCCCTGGCGTGGAACTTCAGGAGGACCCGGAGCGCCCAGGAAGCGGTGCTCTACGCGGTAATCCTCATCCCGTTCGTGCTGCGCTTCCTGCACATCAAGTAGGGGGCCGGGACGATGGAGAAGAAAATGGACGAGAAGATGGACGGAAAAGTGGGTTCGGGGACGAACGCGATCAAGGTTCTGGCGCTCGTCGTCTGCGCCCTGGCCGCGGGGTGGGGCGCGCTCGAGTTCTACGGGATGCGGAACTACAAGGAGACCGTGGTCCTGGGCCCCGGGGTGACCGAGGTCCAGAAGCTCAGCCGGTACGAGCCCTCCCTGGCCGGGACTGTCAATGACTGTAACATCTACATTCTCGACAGCGGCAAGCCCGGCGGCACCGTGCTGGCGATCGGGGGGACCCACCCCGAGGAGCCGGCCTCGAACCTCTCCGCGCAGGTTCTGGTCGAGAACGCGCGCGTGGAGTCCGGGCGGCTGATCGTCGTGACCCGGGCCAACACCAGCGGGTCGCAGTACTCCCGAAACGGGGAGGCCTACCCCAGTCTCTACGACATCAAGACCCCGTGGGGCAAGAAGACGTGGCGCCTGGGCGACCGCGCCGGGAGCCCCCTGGACTCCTGGCCGGACCCCGAGGTCTACCTGCACTATCCCAGCCGCCAGATGCTGGCTTATATGGACATTCGCAACCTGAACCGGTGCTGGCCTGGGCGGCCCAACGGCCTGCTGGTCGAGCGCACGACCTACGGCCTGGCGCAGATGATCCGCGCCCAGAAGGTCGACGTGGCCATCGACTTCCACGAGGCGGAGCTGGAGTATCCGGTCGAGAACACGATCGTCGCCCACGAGAAGGCCCAGGAGGTCGCGACCATGGCCTCGATGGTCCTGACGGCACAGGAGTTCGAGGTCCCGATTGGTATGGAGTTCTCCCCCAAGGCGCTGCACGGCCTGTCGCATCGCGAGGTTGGCGACCACACGCCCGCGATGTCCCTGCTCTTCGAGGTCGCGGAGCCCATGCTGGACCGCATCCGCGGAATCACCGACCAGAAACTGCTGCTGGAGGGCAAGGACGAGTTCGTCATGGAGGCGGGCAAGCACGGGCTGCTCTATGCGCCGATGGACGAGAACGGCTGGCACATCGACGTTCGGGTCGGCCGTCATCTCTCGACGTTCCTCCAGTGCATCGATACCTTCTCGATGATGAATCCGGACAGGGCCGTGGTCGTCACCGAGGTGCCCCGCTATGCCGAGGTGAAGGAGAAGTCCGTGGGGGCGTTTTTCCATGACCCGTCTCAGGCCCCGGCGGAGCGGGTGGCGTTCGACTGACGCCGTCGGGCGTCGGTCGGTGTGTTTTTTCGTTTCCCCTACCCTGTCTTTTAGGGAAGGGCGTTTGATGAGGGAGGTTTTTTTATGTTCAGCAGGATGAAGAAGCTGGTTGTCTCTTGCGGCGCAATAGGGGTCCTGCTCGTCGCCGGGAGCGCTTGGGCCTGCACCACCACCATGGTGGGCAAGAAGGCGTCGGTGGACGGCTCCGCGATGGTGAGCCACACCGTTGACGGGTGGTACGACCACAGGATACGCATCGTCCCGGGCGGCAAGCACAAGAAGGGCGAGATGGTCCCGATAGAGAAGAACATCTGCTATCAGACGATGCCCACGAAGCCCCTGATCAAGATGGGCGAGATCCCGCAGGCCGAGGTCACCTATACCTATTTCCACGTCGGCTATCCCTTCATGAACGAGCATCAGCTCATGATCGGAGAGTCCACGTGGGGCGGTCGTGACGAGACCTTCTGCGACGCGGGCTGGATGGTGATCGAGCAGCTGCAGGTCTTGGCGCTCCAGAGGACGAAGACGGCCCGCGAGGCCATCAAGCTGATGGGCGAGCTGGCGGAGAAGTACGGCTATGGGGACTCTGGAGAGGCCTTGGCGATCGCGGATCCCGAGGAGGTCTGGCTGTTCGAGATCTGCGGCCCCGGCCCGCTTTGGACGCCCGAAAGTGGAAAACCGGGCGCCAACTGGGTGGCGCGCCGCATCCCCGACGACTGCATCAGCGTCATCGCCAACCGCGCCCGCATCGGCGAGATCGACTGGGACGACAAGGAGAACTTCATGTACTCCGAGAACGTCAGGGACTTTGCCAGGGAGCAGGGGTGGTGGAAGGAGGGCGAGCCGTTCGTCTACCGCCTCGCCTACGACGACCCGGATGCCCAGAGGCACTTCCCGATCTGCGGACGCAGGGAGTGGCGCTTCTTCGACCTCTTCGCCCCCTCTCAGAAGCTGAGCCCCACGGCGGGCATCTACCCGCTCTTCGTCAAGCCGGACGAGAAGCTCTCCGTGAAGGACATCATTCGCCTGAACCGGGATTCCTACGAGGGGACGCCCTATGACCTCAGCAAGACCCTGGCCGGCGGCCCGTTCGAGTGCCCGGTCTACTACAGGGCGAACGCAGACCAGCGTCCCGAGGGGCTGAAGTCCGTCTATTGGGAGCGCAACATCTCGGTCTACAGGGCCTCCTACACGTTCGTCTCCCAGTCCCGCAGCTGGCTTCCGGACCCGATCGGCGGTGTCCTCTGGTTCAGCGAGGACATGGCCTCCACGTCGGTGTACATGCCCATCTACTGCGGCGTGACCTCCGTGCCGAAGGCCTATTCCGAGGGCAAGCGGCACGTCTTCGACCGCAGCTCCGCCTGGTGGGCGTTCAACTTCGTCTCGAACTGGGCGAACCTCAAGTACAACTACATGATCAAGGACATCAACGCGGAGCAGAAGCGCATCGAGAACGCGCTGTTCTCGAGCCAGAAGTCCGTCGAGGAGAAGGCCCAGGGGCTCTACAAGCAGTCCCCGAAGAAGGCCGCGGAGTACCTTACGAAGTACTGCTCCGAGAACATGGACAAGATCGCCAAGGATTGGTGGAAACTGTCCGAGCGCCTGATCGGGAAGTACTGCGACGGCTACGTCATGACCGAGGAGGGCGACCAGGAGAACGCGGGGCTTCCGGAGTCCTGGCTGAAGGCCGTGAACTACGGAGCGACGTCCAACCCCGATGATCCGAAGTAGGGCCGTAGCCCTGGCTTGAAACAGGCGTCCCGCGGTGGGCGCATGGGCGAGTCGGAAATTGAGTGTATTTTGAGCGTATTACGGCCCCGCTCCTGTGAAGCGGCGGGGCCGACATTGAACGGGAGGTAGAGAGCATGAGGTCGAGTATGAGAATTTTTGTTCTGGGCACGGTGCTGTGCCTGGCGATGGCCGGCGCGGCGCTGGCGTGCACGTCGGTGATGGTGGGCAAGAAGGCGACGGCCGACGGGTCCGTGCTGGTGTCCTACACCTGCGACGGCTGGTACGACCACCGACTGAAGGTCATCCCCGGCGGCAGCCACAAGAAGGGCGAGATGGTCCCCGTCTATCACAACATCTGCTATCAGACCCGCCCGGGCAAGGAACTGAAGAAGGTGGGGGAGATCCCCCAGGTCGAGAAGACCTACACCTACTTCCACGTGGGATACCCCATCATGAACGAGAAGTCCGTGGTGATGGGTGAGTACACGTGGGGCGGCCGCGAGGAGAATGAGTGCCAGAACGCCATCTTCATGATCGAGCAGCTGCAGGTCCTGGGCCTCCAGCGCGGGGCGACGGCCCGCGAGGTCATCAAGATCATGGGCGAGCTGGCGGAGAAATACGGCTATGCCGACGGCGGCGAGGCCCTTACGGTCGGCGACAAGGACGAGATCTGGCTGTTCGAGATCACGGGCCCCGGCCCCCTGTGGACGCCGGAGTCCGGAAAGCCCGGCGCGGTCTGGGCCGCGGTGCGCTGCCCGGACGACAGCTACGCGATGGGCTCCAACCGCTCCCGCATCGCGGAGATCGACTTCGACGACAAGGACAACTACATGTATTCCTCCAACGTCAAGTCCTTCGCCGAGGAGCAGGGCTGGTGGAAGGAGGGCGAGCCCTTCGTCTTCCATAAGCTCTACAACCCCGAGCCCTACGGCTCCCCCTACTATCAGCAGCGCCGCGAGTGGCGCGCCTACAACCTGCTGTCCCCCAGCGTGAAGCTGGCGGAGGATGCGGCCGAGCAGTACCCGCTGTTCCAGAAGCCCGACAAGCCGGTTGCACCCCAGGATCTGATGGCGCTCTGCCGCGACGTCCTGGAGGGGACGCGCTTTGACATGACCAAGGGCATGGCCGCCGGGCCGTTCGGGACCCCCACGCGCTATGCCGTTACGAAGGACATGAAGCCCGAGGACCGCAAGGGCAACGACTGGAACCGTTCCATCAGCCTGTTCCGCTGCTCCTACAGCTTTATCGGCCAGGTGCGCGATACTCTGCCCGAGCCCCTGGCGGCCGTGGCGTGGTTCGGAGAGGACCAGCCTATCACGACGTGCTACGTGCCCATCTACGCGGGCACGAAGACGGTCCCCGAGTCCTACAACACCGGCGACCGCATCAAGTTCGACCCCAAGTCCACGTGGTGGGCGTTCAACTTCGTGGGCAACTGGGCGGACCTCAACTTCGCCGCGATGATCGGGGACATCCGCGCCGAGCAGAAGCGCCTCGAGGGCAAGTTCTTCGCGGAGCAGGCCGACTTCGAGAAGAAGGCTGCCGAGCTCTACAAGAAGGACCCCAAGAAGGCGTCCGAGATGATCACGAAGCATGTCGACGGCTATATGGAGGAGGTCCACAAGGATTGGTGGGCGCTGGCCTGGAACCTTGTGGGCAAGTACAACGACGGCTACCGGATCACCTCCGATACCCTGGAGCCTCTGGGCTATCCGACGGACTGGCTGAAGGCCGTTGGGTTTGGGGACCACGACGCCGAGCCGAAGAGGTAGAGGTCATGAGGTCGAGTATGAGGGTTCTTGTTCTGGGTGTGGCGCTGTGTCTGACGATGGCCGGTGCGGCGCTGGCGTGCACGTCGGTGATGGTGGGCAAGAAGGCGACGGCCGACGGGT
>ERZ773022.1705-NODE-1705-length-14186-cov-6.273724_pt1 | contig 14186 bp, 9 predicted proteins | sample MGYA00580839_ERZ773022 | MGnify/ENA primary metagenome ERZ773022 (study PRJEB29015, sample SAMEA2738020) | human oral metagenome | biome: human oral; feature: human-associated habitat; material: dental | place: China | collected 2044 ... | reverse complement strand
AGATAGCGTTATAAGTTCACAGGAAGAAATTAATAAAAATACAAATAAAGAAAAAACTGAAAAGAAAAAAAATATTTTTGGATTTTTAAAAAAGAAAAACAAGAAAAAATAAAATTATAATTTATTTGTTTAGTATCAAGTTTTATCAAATAAAAGTTAATAAATGTATTATTTGAATGTGAAAATAAAAATGAGAAACTAAGAAATAGAAAGGGAAAATAATGGCTAGAAAATATTTTGGAACTGATGGAATGAGAGGGGAAGCTAATAAGGACTTGACAATTGATTTGGTTACAAGTTTGGGACTTGCTCTTGGATATTATTTAAAAAAACATAGAAAAAAAGCTGGGAAACCAAAGGTTATTCTTGGGACAGATACAAGAATTTCAGGATATATGATTCGTTCGGCACTTACAGCAGGATTAAATTCTATGGGTGTAAATATTGACTTTGTTGGGGTACTGCCTACACCTGGAGTTTGCTACTTGACCAGAAAATTAAAGGATGATGCGGGAATTATGATTTCAGCTTCACATAATCCTGTAAAGGATAATGGAATAAAAATATTTAGTCAAAATGGTTATAAATTGCCTGACGCAGTTGAGGAAAAACTGGAAGAATTAATGGGGAAAAAGGATGAACTTCTTCAAAAGCATCAAGTTGCAGGAGATGACCTTGGTACATTTAAATATGTGGAAGATGATATGAAAATCTATTTGGATTACTTGACTTCTACAGTTAAGAATACTAATTTTTCAAAATTAAGAATCGTAATTGACACTGCAAATGGTGCGGCATATAGAGTGGCTTCAAAAGTATTTCAAAATCTAGGTGCAGATGTTATTGTAATTAATAATATTCCAAATGGAAAAAATATCAATGTAAACTGCGGATCTACACATCCAGAACTACTTCAAGAAGTAGTCAAAGTTTACAAGGCTGATTTGGGACTTGCCTACGATGGAGATGCCGACAGATTAATCGCCGTTGACAATACAGGAGCAATTATAAACGGAGATCTGATTATTGCAATTATTGCAGAATATATGCAAAGCAGAGGACTTTTGAATGATAATAAAGTTGTAACTACAGTTCTAAGTAATATGGGATTTGAAAAATATCTGGATGAAAAGGGAATCGGATTAATTCGTGCAAATGTTGGAGATAGATATGTTCTTGAAAAAATGAAGGAATATGGATTAAACATTGGTGGAGAGCAATCTGGGCATATCTTAATGCTTGACTACAATACAACTGGAGATGGGGTATTATCGTCAATTCAGCTAGTTGCAGCTATTTTAGAAAGTGGAAGAACTTTACATGAACTTGTAAAAGGTATTAAATTATGGCCACAAAATTCTAAGAATATTACAGTTGCAAAAGAAAAAAAGGCTACTTGGGAATCAAATAAGGACTTAATTGACTTTATCAAGGCAAAAGAAAAGGAAATCGCTGGAAAAGGAAGAATCCTTGTGAGAGCTTCTGGAACAGAATCATTAATAAGAGTAATGGTTGAAGCTGAAAGTCAGGAAATTGTGGATAAATATGTGGAAGAGTTAAGTAAGAAAGTGGAAGAAACACTTTGTTAAAAAAAACAAAAAACTGGGATTTTTCTCGGTTTTTTTTGTATGTGTTATACTATTTTCCAATGGAATTTAATTATTTAGAAATACTAGGTTTTTATCCTTTGTTGGAAAAGTTTGTAATAAATTTTTTATTTAAATGGGGTTTAGTATAAAATCAATTCGGTTTTCAATATTAATAACGTTGGTTTATTGTATTGACAATGTAATTAAAAATTGATACAATGAAGAAAAAAAGGAGGTATTTGTTATGGCAAATGCAAATTTAAGTATTAGAGTTGATAAAGAAACAAAAGAAAAAGCGAACGAATTATTTAACAAATTTGGCTTGACAATGACAACAGCAGTAAATATGTTCTTAAAAACTGCAATTAGGGAAAATAGAATCCCTTTTGAATTGAAATTGGAAGAAGAGCCAAATGAAGTGACAATGAAAGCAATTGAAGAAGGAAGACGGATAGCAAAAGATGATAATGTAAAGGGATATGACAGCATAGAGGAGTCGAGAGAGGCACTTGGTGTATAAAGTTAAATTTACGAGACAATTTAAAAAAGATTTAAAATTGGCAAAAAAACAAGGAAAAAACCTTGATACATTATTTAACGTGATAAAAATTTTGGAAAAAGGTGAAAAAATTGATGATAAATATAGAGACCATAGTTTATCTGGAAAATATAAAGGAACAAGGGAATGCCATATTGAGCCTGATTGGTTGTTAGTTTATGAAATAATAGATAATGTGTTGGTACTTTTGTATTGTATAGATTAGGTTCACACTCAGAACTGTTTTAGTATGGTTCTGAGTTTTTAATATTATGAAGGAGTGGATTTTTTATGAAGAAAATAATTTTATTTTTTACATTGGTTTTGACAATTAATTTGTTTTCAAATACATCGTATGATGAGTTTTTTAAAAAAGTAGAGATATTGGAAGAAAAAATAAAAAATGGAGATAAAAAAGCAATTAATAATTTAGGAAATTTGTATGCAAAAAATGAAAATTCCCGCAATATTCCTAAGGCAAAAGAATATTATAGATTGGCAATAAAAAATGGCTCTCAAATTGCTAGTAAAAATCTTGAAATAGCAAATAAACTTCCAAAATTATGTCCTGAAAGGTCGATATGTGAAAATTGGACAACGATTAGATTTGTAGAGGAAGATGGAAAAATAGAAAAAATGGTAATAAGCGGATTTCCTGTTGATAAAGAAGAAGTAACTGAAACAGAAAAACAGGAAATTAGAAAAGAAATAGAATATATTTTAAATATCTTTTTTGAAAATGAAGAATTTGAAATTGTTGGATATACTGATGAAACTGAAAGGAATAAAAAGAGATTATCTTTATCAAGAGCTGAAAAAATGGCAGAATTTCTGAAACAAAATGGATTGAGAAAAGATATAAAAATTACTAAAATGATCGGAAAAGGATCTGAAAATCCAATTGATACGAATGATACAGAAATTGGAAGATACAATAATCGTCGTGTTGAAATTTTGTTAAAAACTGGGGAAGTTAAGAAAATTGATATTAGTAAATTGTTGAATCAACTGAAAGATGAATAAATTTTGAAAAAGTTTCGATTTTACAAAAAGATATGGTATAATCAATATTGAAAAAAGGTTGAAGGATAAGGTGATTTTGATGAAAAAAATTTTTAATAAAAAGATTGGTATTTTAGTTTTTTCTTTGGTATGTTCTGGATTTTTGAATGCTAAACCTGTGAGAAGTGAGAATGAGGCTTTAAGACTTGTGCAAAATTCAATAATTAAGCATAGATTTGGTGGTAGTCAAGGAACGAAATGTATGAGATTTTATGTTGATGAAACAGCTGAAGAATTTGAAATTGATGTGCGAAGTAATAATGCGAAATGTGGTGGAGATCCAAGTGTTGAGCCACGTTTGTTTAGTTATACTGTGAATAAAATAACTGGAGAACTTGCGACAGATAATTTTAGTTATGCAGAAGATCAGGGAATAGACTGGGAAGGAGATTTTCTTCCGATAGATTAACTTTTAATATTTATTTTAGGCAATTTTGTTTTTGCATAAGTAACGGATTAGGATACAGAGAGTTTTTTTACCTAAAACATAGGTTTATAGGGTTTAGTATTAGAACTAATAATATCATAGAATAGAGAAAAAGAGTTATCTAAATTCAATTACGAATATAGATAGCTTTTATTTTTGATTTATTCTTTTTTTCAATTCTCCTAATGGAATAGACTTGGAAGTTTTTATCAAATCCTTATAGACATTATTTAAATGCCTGATTACAGATTTATCAGTTATTCTTATACAAGTTTCGTGATTAAAGAGAAAGCCTGTAGTAGTAAAGTTTAGAGAGCCTAAAAAGGCAATTTTGCTGTCGATTATGTAGATTTTACTATGAAGATTGTAGCTTTTTTCAAGAATATGTACATTGAAATTATCTCGTTTTGAATAGTAAAATTCGTGATTTATTGTTAGTTTTCTTAAAAAAAGGGTTAATATTCCCAAAATAATGGTAAATGCTAAAAAATTATTTTTAGAAATTGGGAATATATTTTTTGTAAAGGAAACATCGAAAATAAAGGATGTAAAAATTTCTAATGCTGCGATGGATAAAATAATATAAAAAAATATTAATAGGGACTTTCCCAAAAGAAACAACCATTTTTCAGAACCTAAAATAGGATTTTGGCTATATAAGTTCTTTTTTAAAAAAGGATAAATTCTTTCGTTATCTTTTGAAATAATGTTTACTTGAACATCTTTGTTTAATGCCTCAAAAATATCTTCAGTTATCATATCCCCACTTAAAAAGGGAGAAATTACCGTAATTGATTTTTTAGCTTTCCGTATTGCATTTCTAACACTAATTCCAGCCTTTTTCCCAACATAAATATCACAGGAAATTCCTTCTAAAAAAGATTGTTCAAATTTTGGGATGCTTTTTTTTCTTTCAGTTTTTGTTTTTACAGTTTTTTTTGTTGAATTATTTGTTCGTTTTGTTGTAGTTTTTTTCATTATTTTTCCTTCTCTTTATTTAGAACTGAACTTTTGAAAAATTCAGAAATTTCCTTCATCGTTCGTTTATCCTTTAGAATACTGGTATGAGTCGTATTTTCAATAATTTTGAAATTATCAGATTTCATTTTTGCAGTTTTTAGAGGCACCATTCCATCGTCTTCTCCACGAATTATCATCGAATACAGCGGATTATTTGTCTTATTTCCAATTAAAATCATATAGTCGTAATCAGGCTCACCGAGCTGATTCACAAAACTGTCTTTTTTTGTACTAAATTGGGGAACGACTTTTCCAAGCATAGACGGGAGTTTATCTACAAAAGGAACGTCTGCCAGATGGCTTCCGTGTGATGGTGGAGAAATAAATACGACTTTTCCTAGATTTTCAAGTGGATTTTCCTTTAAATAATACCGAAGAATTCCAGTTCCCATCGAATGTGCCACAAAATTAATTTTTACATTTTGATTAAAATTTTTGTTTATTTTTTTATGAAAATTTTCTGAGAAAATCTGCTCTTTAATATTTTCAATATTTGGCTCTATATAAAGATCAGAAATTTCCTCAGCAGTTTCTTTCGTTGTGGGATACTGAATATTAATAATCCTGTAATTGTCCTTAAAATTTTGAGCGATGCTTTCCATATCTGAACTTTTTCCATAAATACCATGAAGAAGTACCAAAAAATTCTGATTTTTCCGAGAATCATCATTCTTTTTATAATAGATTTTAACTTTATATTCGTGATAGAGAAGTTTAGCTATGATATTTTTTGCTATAACAATTTCAGCTACCTTAAATGTTGAACCAATTAATATATCTTTCATTATTTCTTTCATTTTTTACGGTTATTCCTTTTCATCATATTCCGTCACTATTTTCCTTCAAAAAATTAAGTCGATAAAATTCAAAAATCCCCATTTCTCCAAGTTTTGGAACATATTCATCAATTTGCTCAATATATTCTGAAATTTTTTCTCCTTGCCCGCCAGTTGCGATAACATAAGCATTTGGGAAAAATTTTTTGTATTGCAGAATTAGTTCTTTTATTGAGCCGACATTTCCGTAAAAGATACCAGCATTAATTTGAGAAACTGTATTTATTCCCAGAACAGTTTCAGGCTCTGTAAATTCGATTTTAGGCAAAGCGGCAGTATTGCTAAATAGGGCATTTATTGAAAGTACAATTCCTGGGATAATGCAACCGCCCATATAAGTTGAATCCTTTATCATGTCAAAGGTTGTGGCTGTTCCAAAGTCAATTATTAAAAGTTCCTTTTCTGGATAAAGTTTTTTTGCCGCTAAAATATCGACAATTCTGTCTGCCCCAAGTCCACGTTCCATATTTGGCAAAATTTTTATTTCTTTTATTTTATTTTCTACATTGTCAAGCGTTACAAAAGTTGGATCAATTTCAAAATATTTTTTTCCAAGCCTTGTAAAGTTTTCATTAATATTTGGAACAACCGATGAAACTATAATATTTTTCATATTTGAAATTTCCAGATTTTTGCTTTTTGCAAATTCGTTTAACATTATAAAAAGAGTATCTTCGGTAAATTCCAAATGTGTCGGTATTCTAAATGTTGCTAAAATATTTCCATCTTCATTATAAAAAATTGGTACAATATGTGTATTTCCAATATCAAATCCTAAAATCATAATTTTTTTTCCTTTCTATAAAAAACTATTTTTAATTTCTTTATTTTTTAACAATTTTATTTAATTTCTAGTAATTTTACTTCATAAATAATCCAATATAGGCCATAATAGATAAAATAACTCCCACAATTGCTTCTCCGCTCATTAGTCCATTTGATATTAAAAGCAGTTTTGAATGGGAATTTTTTGAAACCTTATTTCCTATAAAACTTACAAGCCCTCCTAAAAATACTGTTGAAGTCAAGTAAAATGGAACATAAATTCCAATTCCGAAAGTTAAGACTGGCAAATTTAAAAGGCTTAAAATTAGTCCGGCTGCAAGGCCCATAAAGAAAATTCCTAAAAATGGGATTCCATTTATTACTGTCGCTACGATGGAAGCCTGTAATGCGATTAATTCGGTATTTTCAACAGGACCGATTACTTTGTAGACTTTGAAAAATACGAAAAATAAAAATGTTATTACGAATGAACTTACGATTGCACCAATTAATTCTCCAAAAAGCTGTTCTGATGGCTTTACTTTCATTTTGTACCCTGATTTAAAGTCATTTAAAATATCGCCTGCAAGTCCACAAGCAACTGTTATAATACAAGCTAGCATAAATAATATCAAAGTATTTAAATTTGTATAAAATTTTATTCCGCCAATATTTAAGCCATTTAGCATTTTATTTAAGAATGAAATAAGTAAAATTGTAATTATGGCATAAATTTCCATTGGATTAACTCCAGTTTTTCCAGTTGAATATCCAGCGATTATTGTACATAAAATTGAAATCAGCACTAAAATTAATGAAAGAAAAATTGGTAATTTATAAATAAAAGTTATAATAATTATGGAAATAACCGATAAAACGAGTAATTTTGCTACAATTCTTTTATTTTCTGTATCCTTTTTCATTTTATTTACAAAAATAATTTTTAAAACTATAGCAATACCAATTCCAATCATAAATCCCATTCCAAAACTGTTTTTCATAATAGGAAAATCAGCAATTTTAAACATTTTTGCAAGCGGCTCTCCAATGAAAAGAACAATCGCACCACCTAAAAACCAGACAAATGTATTTATAAATCCAAGTACATATCCTATTCCAACTAAAAGTGGCGATATATAAATACTAAAAAGTCCATTTTTTAGTGTAACTACTGTTGGAATAAGAGATGCTTTTCCTTTTGTAGAGCTAAAATCACGAAAAAAGGCGACAATTGAGCTAAATAATGTTCCAAAAGCTACATAACGGATATTTTCCGCACTTTTTCCTGAATCTACAAGATTATAGGCAGCTTCTCCAATTGGAAATTCCAATTTTTCCTCTTCGATCAATTTTGCACGAAAAATATATGATAAAAATGCCCCTGCGATACTTCCACTTAAAATAGCTAAAAGCAGCTGATACTGATTAATATCCGTTAATTTTCCACCTAGAATAATGTAGGCAGGCATTGTAAAGGCAACTCCTCCAGCTACCATTGAACCAGCACTCATAATAGTATGCGCAACTGTAATTTCCTTGTTATTTGTCTTTTTAAATAAACTTAATGTTATCATAGATAATAGTGTAACCATTATAGTTGGCCATGGCAATGCTCCAAATTTTAATGCAATGTAGAAAGAGCTAGAAGACACTAGAATTGCTCCAATAATTCCTGTGAAAACTGCTGGAAATGTTATATTTATTCCGTTCCTCTCAGTTTTTGTTGCTACTTTTTTTGTTTTTCCCATTAATTTTCCTCCCATTTTTTAATTTTATATAAAAATATACTATACAAAAAATTTTATAAGAAGTTTGACAAATGTCTAATATAGATGTAATATAGAAATACAGATATTTAAGAGAATATTACAAAAGCAATTATTAAACTACAACAATACTCTTAATACATTTAATACATTTTATTATTAATTAAATTTTATTATAAATCAAATGAAGGGGGAAGTGAATATGAGTAATAATCTACATAAAGTAGAAAAAGACTTACGTTCAATAGCAAAAAGGTATAAGTCAATTAAATATTCTATTGGCTTGGCAATCTTATTTTTAATGTTAGGAGTAGGAGCATTTTCAGAAGAGGTTGATAGTTCACAAGCAAATGGAGTACCAACAAGAGAGAAAATAGCTTCATCAAAAGAAAATCTAAAAAATTCTGTTGGTAGTTTACAATCAAAAATTAATAGTACAAGAGCTGAAAATGAAAGAGGTTTAGCAGGATTAAGATTAGAATTAATTCAATTAATGGAACAAGGGGATCAAGTAGTAAAATCACCTTGGAGTTCATGGCAATTTGGAGCTAACTATATGTATAGCAAATGGAATGGTACATATAAAGGAAGAGGGGACAAAAAAAATGAAACATTAGTAACAAATGAAACAAAAGATTCTTTAGCTAAATATATATCAGATTCAAGTTCAACTTCATCAAAAGGTAGTCAATATGGAACAACAAATTTGGCAACAGTAGAAGAACCAGATGCAGTAGTTACTGTAAATGCTAAAATTATACCAGTTGTTGTAGATAAAACAAATGATATAGAAGCACCAAATACAAATTTACCAAATCTTCCTTATTTTGAAGACAGAGTTATAACAGTTCCAAAAATTCCAACTGTTACTAATCCAACAATTCAAGTGAGTGGTTTTGCTGACTTTCCTGGAAGATGGATTAATGGTGTAGGAGGAATTTATTCATATTGGCATACAGATAATAGTATAGGAAGGACAGATGGAAATTTATACCAAACTTCTGTAGAAAAAGGAGATGTTTTAAAAAGAAGAGGTGGAGGAACAAAAAGAATCCAATTAAAAGACTATGAAAAAGGGCATATACAAGTAAGGAATATAAACAGAGATATAGGTAATGAAGCCCCACAAAATGCTAATATTAATAATGATGTACCAGATTTTTTTATGACACTTGCTGATATTCCTTATTCATATTTTGGAAAAAGAGCAAGGTTAGCTTTAATAAATGAAGATAACAATATAAATGGACAGATATTTATACATTTTGAAACTGAAGGAAATACAGCAGATAAGTTTGATAAATTAAAAGCAGATGGTCATATAACACCAGAAGAATTTGATGAGATAAGGAAATATACAAATGATACAGATTTTAAAAATGACCAAGGTGGAGAATTATATCATGTAAACAGAGGAACAGTTGAATTAGGTGGTGTAGGAGTAAGGTATATTCAAACAACATTCTGGGGTGGAATGGGAAAAAGAGTTAATCTTATAGAAAATCGTGGTAATATTGTTAGTATGAACTATGAAGAAGGTAATATTAAAACTCATTCAAATGCAATTTTCCTTTATGGTCCAGATACAGGAGGAGCATACACAGGTACACAGCATATATATGCTAATAATAAAACTGGAAAAATAAGTATGTATGGAGAAAAAGGTTATCTTGCTGTTTTTACTGCTAATGCTGTTCAATTAGGGCGTGGAGATGTTTCATTTATAAATGATGGAGAAGTTAATTTATATGGTAGAAATAGTGTTGGACTATTTATAACAAAAGATGCACGTGGAAAATTATCTGAAAAATCTAATTTTATTATGAATAAGGCAATAAATCTTCAAGGTGATAACTCTACTGGACTTTATGTAGAAAATAGTGGAGACGGAATAAAAAATTCAAGAAATACTGCAAGATTTATAATAGGAGCAAAAGATAATGCTACAATTCCAGCTTATGTTCCTCAAAATGCTTTTCTTAATGCAATAAATAGTAAAAAAGCTAAGCATAATAAAGACGATGGGGATGAAAATTTAGCAGAAGAAATAGTTGGGATATATTTAAATAATGTAAAAGCAGAATTACATGTAAAAGTTCCTCAATTAGAAATTGAAAGATTTGCTAAAAAATCAATAGGAATTTATGCAAAAGCAGGGGAAGTAAAAGCTACTGAGGGAAATATAGAAATTAAAGGTGGAGAAGGTAACATAGCTTTATATGCTAATGGTGGGAAAATTGATTATACAGGGAATATAACTGTAAAGGGCTCATCATTAACAGGAAATAAAGGAAACAGAAAAGGAATTGGGAATATGGCAATCTTTGCATCTTCTCCAAATAATTATGTAAAAGTAACTGGAAATATTAAAATGGATACAAGAGATACAGTAGGTGTGTATTCAAACAATACAAAAGTTAACTTAAATGGAATCACTGATATAAAATTAAAGGCAGGAATAACAGGAAAGAATATAGGTGTATATGCAAAAAACAGTTCAAATACAAGTGCTATCACATTAGCAACAAATAAATCTAAAATAGAAATAGATGGAACAGATGATGATGGTAATATTACAAACCAAGGAGTAGCCCTTTATACAAGTGAGGGTGGAAAAATATTTGCAAATGGAACTTCATTAGTAAATGGTCTTTATATGAAAATAACAAATGGAGCTTCAGCAATAGCAGTAGATGGAAGTGGAAGCAATATAGAAGCTAAATATTCAACTATTGACTATAATGGAAATGGCTATGCACTTTATGCAAAAAATAGTGGAAAAATAGATGTAAGTAATTCAAGGATTAATTTATATGGTAAATCTACTGGATTTGAAAGAAGTGGAGTGTTATCAGATCCATTTTCATTGACACTAACAGGAACAAAAATTTATGCTTATTCAAATAATGTGGCTATAATGAATTTAAAAAATGTTCCTTCTTTAACATACTCAGGTTTAGCAAGTACTGTTTTTAATGGCTATCTTGGAGGAGCTCAAGTATATGGAGCAAATGGAGTAAAAAATTATAAGTTAGCAGTCATAGATGGTTTGAATTCATTTGATATAAATAGTAATTTTGATAAAAGTAAAGCTATTGGAGATTCAAATATAGGAACAAATGACTATATATTGACAAGACAGTTATCAATAAGAAGAGCAAAGATAAATTTAAAGTCAGGAAAGAATGTAAAAGCAATTTTGAGTAGTAATGAAATAAATGATATAGGCGAAAAAACAGCAGTAGGTTTAGCAACTGGAGCTAGTGCATCTGCTCATAGCAATGATGAAACACAAATTAACTTGGAAAATAATTCAAGTGTTACTGTTGATAGAACAGATAAAGGTAGTGGAGCAATAGGGCTATTTATAAATTATGGAAAAATTAATATTGCCAATGGAGCAACAGTTAATGTTGAAAAAGAAAATAATATAGCTAATGAAGCAGCAGTTGGAGTTTATTCAGTAAATGGTTCAATAACAAAAAATAGTGGAAAAATAAATGTAGGAGGGAAAAATTCAATAGGAATTTTAGGACTTTCATATAGAATTGATAACAATGGTGTTGCAATTACTAATGATGGTTTTGGTGACGGAACAATAAATGTTACTAATGAAAGTACAGGAAATATTAGTTTAGATGGTGAAGCAGCTATAGGAATGCTTATAAACAATAATAAAACAAATAATTATTCTTCAGATTATAGAGGAAATAACTTAGGCAACATAAATATATCAGGAGATAAAGGAATAGGAATGTTTGCAAAGTCTTCTGGGATATATAATAATAAGAACATAAATATAAATTCTAATCAACAGGGAATAGGAATGTTTGGCTATAAAAATTCATTGGTAAAAAATGAAGTTACAGGAGTAATTAATTTAAAAAGTTCATTGTTTGGAAATAAACCAAATATAGGAATGTATACTGATGATTTAAATACTAGATTAGAAAATTATGGAAGTATTATTGGAGGAAATAATACTTATGGTATTTATGGAAAAAATATTATACATCAAGGTGGAAAAATAAAATTAGGAGATAATAGTATTGGAATTTTTTCAAATACTAAAAATAACAATACAACAGTTACTTCAACAAATGGAGAAATAGAGGTAGGAAACAATAAAGCAATAGGTATTTTAGTTTCTGGAAGTAAGTCTTCTAATATCACTAATACAGCAAAGATGACAATAGGAAACAATTCTTTTGGTTTTGTATTAAGAAGTAATGGGAGTACACTAAATAGTAACTATACAAATGAAACTAAATTAAAAAATAGCTCTGTATATATTTACTCTGTTGATGTAAATGGAAATATTTTTAATAGGACACCATTAAAAACAACTGGTGATAAAAATTATGGAATTTATGCAACAGGAAATGTAACTAATTTTGCAAATATGAATTTAGCCTCTGGAATTGGTAATATTGGAATATTTAATATAAGAGATAAAAACAATAGTACATCAAAAGCAATAAATGGACAATTTGGACTAGCTTCTCAACCAACTATAACAGTTGGAAAAAGTGACATTAAAAAAGAAATTTATTCTATTGGAATGGCAGCAGGGTATTTAGATAAAAATGGAACATTAGTACAAACAGGTCAAGTAGAAAATTATGGAAAAATAGATGTAGTTGGAGAAAATGGAATAGGAATGTATGCTGCTGGAAGAGGGTCAAAAGCAATCAATCATTTAGGAGGAGAGATTAATTTAAGTGGTCAAAATTCTATCGGTATGTATTTAACAGATGGAGCCATTGGAGAAAATTATGGAACTATAAGGACAGCTCCTAACAATACAAAAGATGGTATTATTGGTGTTGCTGCTACAAATGGTGCTATTATTAAAAACTATGGGACTATTGAAATAAAAGGAGAAGGAAACACAGGAGTTTATCTGGCAGGTGGAGAAAGACAAGGAAATAGACCAGCAGATATAGAAAATTCAAAAGGGGAAGTTATAAAGAAACTAGAACCAACTGGTAAAAAAATAAAAGGAATAGATATAGTGGCTCCAGGAGATGGAACAGCAACAATTAAAAGAAATGGTAAAGTTGTAACTCCAACTTATATTGATACTATGCCATCAAATCCAGATGAAGTAACAGTTGGAAATACAAGATTGAATTTAAGAAATTCTAATTTAGCTAATTCTCCTTCACTAACAAGAGCAACTTCATTGGGAATGTATATTGATACTTCTGGAAGAAAATTTACAAATCCAATAAAAGGTCTAGAAAAGTTAACAAATTTGAAAAGAATTAATTTAATTTTTGGATCAGAAGCAGCAAGGTATACAAGTAGTAAAAATATAAAAATTGGTCAAAATATTTTAGAACCATATAACAAGATAATTCCAACAATTTCTAAAAATGGAAAAACAAAATTTAGTTTAAATTCTGGAAGTTTAACTTGGATAGCAACAGGAACTCAAAATAAAGATGACACTTTTAAAGCAGTATATTTAGTAAAAGTTCCATATACAGCATTTGCAAAAGACCAAGATACATTTAACTTTATGGATGGTTTAGAAAAAAGATATGGAGTTGAAGGTTTAGGTTCAAGAGAAAAAGAATTATATGACAAATTGAATGCAATAGGAAAAGGAGAACCAAAACTATTTGCTCAAGCAGTAGATGAGATGAAAGGACATCAATATTCAAATATTGCCCAAAGAGTAAATTCAACATCTCAAATCTTAGATACAGAAGTCACAAATTTAAGTAATGAATGGTCAAATGTGTCAAAGGATTCAAATAAAATAAAGACATTTGGTGTAAAAGGTGAATACAAGTCAGAAACATCAGGAGTAATAGATTATAAGAATAATGCTTATGGAGTGGTATATAAAAATGAAAATGAAGATATAAAACTAGGAAAAGGAGCAGGTTGGTATACAGGAATTGTACATAACAAATTTAAGTTTAAAGATATAGGAAAATCAAAAGAAGAAATGTTAGAAGGAAAAGTGGGACTATTTAAATCAGTACCATTTGATGAAAATAATAGCTTAAATTGGACAATATCAGGAGATGTATTTGTAGGATATGCTAAAATGCACAGAAAATTCTTAGTAGTAGATGATATATTCAATGCAAAAGCAAAATACCATATCTATGGAATAGGAGTTAAAAATGAGATAGGAAAGACATTTAGACTAAGTGAAGATTTTGCATT
>ERZ773022.1704-NODE-1704-length-14187-cov-4.906383_pt1 | contig 14187 bp, 8 predicted proteins | sample MGYA00580839_ERZ773022 | MGnify/ENA primary metagenome ERZ773022 (study PRJEB29015, sample SAMEA2738020) | human oral metagenome | biome: human oral; feature: human-associated habitat; material: dental | place: China | collected 2044 ... | reverse complement strand
TTCGAGCCAAAGAAGAAAGCGAGTCAGCGGAAGAAGCATCCGCGCTCGCGTCGAAGCGAGCCCGCGAGCGAGCCGTTGCGGCGCAGGAGGCGGCCGAGCTCGCCTCCCGCCTTCAGAAACGCTCGCGGCTTCTGGCCTGCCGTGACCGCTTGCGCGCGGAAGAATCCGAGATCGACGGGCTCGACGAATCTCTCGCAGCCCACGCCCTCGCCGCCGGCGTCGCCCCTTTCCTGGCGGCCCTCGACAGGGCGAAGGCCGAGCTCGGCCAGGCCGAACGGCGCTTTGCGCTCCTCGACGCCTCGGATCGTTCGCCGCGCGACGTCGACGCGGCGACCCTGGAGTCGCAGACCGAGCTCCTTGAGGCCATGACCTCCCTCACCGGCCGCCTCACAGAGCTGGCCGCCGTGGAAAAGGACCTCGCATCCTCGCGACGGGAACGGACCGCTGCGCACGAGGCCCTCCGGCGCGCACAGGAGAAAGTCGGGGCCGCACGGGCGCAGGCCGCCGCGCTGCCGCAGACGATCCTTGAGGCCGAGGAAAGGCTGGCCGCCGAAGAGGCGGAGGCTTCGCGCATCGAGAGCCTGGAATTGGAAGCCGAGTCGCTCACAAAGGCTGTGGCGCGCTTCGCCGATCTGGACCGTGTGCGCTCCGCGTCGGAGAAGGCGAATGCGGCCGTCGCGCAGACCGCCGCGGCGTTCGAGGAGGCCCGCCTGCTGCGCGACGAACAGACGCTCGCTTGGACCGCTTCGATGTCGGCGATCATCGCGGGAGGGCTTTCCGAGGGCGAGGCCTGCCCCGTCTGCGGTTCGACCGAGCATCCCGCTCCCGCGCCGCCTTCGAGCGTCAAGGCGACCCGGGAAGACGTCGAGGACGCGGAGAAGGCGGCAGCAGCCGCCCGGGGGCTGCTCGCCGAGGCGGAAAAACGCGCCGTGCGGGCCCAGGCCGAGATCGCGGCCGCCGAAGCGGATCTGAAGGGCCTCACGCGAGAGTCCGTCGCCTCGGCGCTCAAACGGACCGGCTCCGAGCTCGCGTCGGCCCGTCGCGCGCAACGCAAAGCCGGGGCAAGCAGGGGCGAGCTGAAAGGCCTGCGAGAGCGCTTCGAGGCCGCAGGATCGTCCCTTTCCGCCGCTCAAAGCGAACAGGCGGCCGCCGAAGCCAAAATCGCCGGCCTCGATGCTGCCGTCGAACGGGCGCAGGCCAGAATCGGCCCCGAACTGGCGGGCTACGAAACGATATCCGAGAGGCTGAAAGCACATGTCGAGCGGGGGAACTCCCAGCGTCGCCTGGTCGAGGCCGCGCGGGAACTGCTCGGCGCACGAGGGCAGCTCGACGCACGGGAGGCGGAATTGTCCGCAGCCTTGTCGGAGGCGGGATTCGCGGATGCTATAGCTGCGCGCAAGGCGTTCATGCCGCGTGAGGCCGTCGACGCCGCTAAAGCCCGAGTGGCCGAGCATCGGCAGGCCTGCCACGACGTCGCCCGCGACCTCGCCGCGCCTGAAATCGCCGAGCTGACGGGAGAAGAGGCGCCCGACGTCGAAGGAACCGCCCGCCTCGCCGAGGAGGCCGCCGAAATCTCCAGAGCCGCCCAAAGGAGGGCCGCGGTGGCGAACGCGCGCAGCCTCGGGGCGCAGGCCCAGCTCGACGTCGTCTTCGAAAGGGAGAAGGCGTGGGCCCGGCTGCAGAGCTCGGCGGGGCCCGTCGTGCGCTTGGCCAATCTCGCCAACGCCGGAAGCGATTCGATCACGAAGATTCCGCTCGCGACCTTCGTCGTGCGCCACAGGTTCGAGCAGATCCTCGACCGCGCCAACGAACGGCTCGCCGACATTTCCCTCGGCAGGTACCAACTCGCACGCAGCGACGAAAAGGAACGCGGCTCGCGCGAGATCAAAACCGGTCTCTCCGTGACGGTCATCGACCGCGACGGGGAGACCGACGGCGCCGCCAAACGGTCTCCCCGTAGCCTTTCAGGAGGCGAGACTTTCTACGTCTCGCTTGCCCTCGCGCTCGCCCTCGCCGACGTCGTCCGCGCCGAAAATGGCGGAATAGCAATCGAAACACTGCTCATCGACGAGGGATTCGGCTCCCTTGACGAGGACACCCTCGGGCTCGTGATGTCGACGCTCACGGGCCTTGCAAGGGACGGACGGGCAGTCGGCCTGGTCAGCCACGTCGCCGAGATGAAAAAGATGATCGCCGAACGCGTGACGGTCAGGCCCGTGGGCAACGGCTCGTCACGCGTAGAGGTCCGCTGCTGAAGTGTCCATTGTCACTGCAGGCGCGGGGCGCGCTGGTCCACGGGCCTGCGCGCGGCGGGCAATCGGCGGCTCAGGCGGGAGAGCCCCGCTTCTTTCGCCTCGCGGGATGCGCAAACTCGCGTTCTCCCGGGGAAACCGCACGTCGTCCGCCCCGGCGCCCCGGCGTCGCCCAAGGTTCGTCGTCCGGCGGCGGCGCCTTCGCGCCCTGTCCTCACGGACGCTTCCCGGAGAGTTTGGCTTTTCGCTCAATCCGGCCCCTTTCCCAATTCGCCCGCGAGTACTAATGTAGAAACGTCCATAACAACTACCTGGGAAGAACAAGTTGTGAGATCTTTTAAAAAAGAGCCGCGCGCCGCCCTGTCGCTCGCGGCCGCCTTCTTGCTTCCATTCACGAGCGCAGGATGTTTTTCAAGCGAGGGCGCCTCCCGTCCCGCTTCCGCGACATCGTCTTCCCGGGCACAAGCCGGACAAACCGAGGGGTCTTCGAACCGGTCGGGCTCGACGCCGCCGGCGGGGGCTTCCGCCTCGCCCAACCCGGAGGCCGCAAGCGCCCAGACCCCCGCAAACTCCACCGTCGTCTCCCCTCCCGTGGACGCAAACGACCCGTGGCGCCCCCTCACTCACTACACGCCCAAGGGCAACTGGATGAACGATCCCAACGGGCTCGTCTACCACAAGGGCGAGTACCACCTTTTCTACCAGTACAACCCGAAGGGGGCGGACTGGGGAAACATGTCGTGGGGGCACGCCGTCTCCAGCGACCTCGTGCATTGGAAAGAACAGGGAGTCGCCATACCCGGAACCGACCAGTACGGCGTCTTCTCCGGATCCGCCGTCGTCGACGCCCGCAACACGTCGGGATTCGGGACTTCGGACAATCCCCCCATGGTCGCGATTTGGACGCGCAACGACAATGCGAGCGGCATCCAATCGCAATCGCTGGCCTATTCCACGGACAACGGCCGAACGTGGAACCTTCACAACGGAGGAGCCCCCGTCTTGGACGTCAAGTCGAAGAGCTTCCGAGACCCCAAGGTTTTCTGGGACGAGAAGGCGAAACGCTGGACGATGGTCCTGGTCAAGGCCGACGAGCACAAGGTCTCTTTCTACTCGTCGCCCAACCTGAAGGACTGGAAGTTTGAGTCCGATTTCGGGCCGGTCGGAGACGTCTCTTCCGTATGGGAGTGCCCCGATCTCTTCCCCATGAAGGTCGAGGGCGAAAACGGCAAGACCCGTTGGGTCCTCACGGTCAACACGTCCCCTTCCGCCCAGTATTTCGTAGGCGACTGGGACGGCAAGACGTTCAAGGCCGCCTCCTCCGGCGTCTACACCGGCAAGGAGGGCAAGACTCTTGCGGATTTCGAAGGCGAAGGGTACGGCTCGTGGACGACGTCGGGCTCGGCCTTCGGAAACGGGCCTTCGCATGCGACAGGCGGCGACATTTCCGGGTATGTCGGCTCGGGATACGTCAACAGCTACGGATCGGGCGATTCCGACACGGGAACTCTGACGTCCCCCGAGTTTACGATCAACGCCAATCGCCTCAATATGCTCATCGGCGGCGGAAGCCACCCCTACAGTTCGGTGGAGGGATCCCAGCACACGTCGGTCAACGTCGTCGTCGAGGGCAAGGTGGTCGCCACCGCGACGGGCAACGACAGCGCAAAGATGTTCTGGCAGAGCCTCGATCTGAAGAAGTGGCGGGGAAAGAAAGCCCGCGTCGTCATAGAGGACAAGAACACCTCGAGTCACTGGGGCCACCTCACGGTCGACCAGATCGTGCTCTCTGACACGCCCGCATTCAACGAGTCCGTGCCGAAAGTCGACTACGGACACGATTACTATGCTTCTGTCACGTGGGAAGGGGCCCCCGACGGCAAACGCTACGCCATCGGCTGGATGTCGAATTGGACGTATGCGAAGGAAGTTCCCACGAAAACGTGGCGCTCGGCCATGAGCACCGTGCGCGAGCTCAAGCTCCGCAAGGCAAACGGCAAGGAACGCCTCGTGTTTGCCCCCGTTTCGTCCCTCAATTCGCTGCGGGCCGGAAGCGAATTCAAGAAGTCCGACGTGACGATCGAGCAGGGCACGACGCCGCTCGACGCGGCAGCCTCAGGGAAATCCCTTGACATCTCTCTGACCCTGGATCCCCTCAAGGCGAAGGAGAGCGGAATTTCCGTTTTGGGAGACGCCACGCAAGACGCCCGCGGGAAAACGCCGGGAACGAGAATCGGCTACGACGCGGCGAAGGAGCAGATTTTCGTCGATCGATCGAACTCCGGCGAAGTCGGATTCTCTCCCGCCTTCCCGGGGCGGAGCGTCGCGGATTTCAAACCCGGAAAAGACGGCCTCGTCCATTTGCGGGTAATCGTCGACTCCTCGTCTGTCGAGGTATTCGCCGACGATGGCAAGCTTGTCCTCACCGAAACGGTCTACCCCGCTGCTGGCGCGGACAAGGTGTCGCTTTTCGCCGCGGGAGGCGAGGCCAAAGCCCGCAGTCTCAGCGTCTGGCATTTGGGATCTTACCGCTAGGGGCAGGACCTCAAACTTGGGCGCAGCCGACTCGGCGCCTCGGACGCAGACGGTTCGCGCGTCCGGGCCCAATCGGCCCAGCACAACGCCCGTCAGGCTCAGGCTGCCAAACGGCTCTTCCGGGGCAGCGCATCTTCGGCAGCTCGGTTGCCGGGTTTAGACCCGGCCGATCCGATTCAGCCGAAGTACTCGATAAGCCGGCCTCGTTCCTCGACGTCAAACCACATGAGGTCTTCGTCGTCCGTCACACGCTCAAGCGCGGCTGCGTCGCCGCCGATGGCGAGGACGACGTCGTTGGCGGCCTCTGCATCGTCGACGTGAAAAGAAACGACGTCCTCCCATCCGACCGGTTCAACAAGCTGCAAGGCGGTCGGGAGGATGTCGTCCCCCTCGATGTGAGCCGTCTTTTTCTCTTCGATTTCGGCGGCTATCACCACTCGAAGGGGATAGACGGTTTCCCCGCTGGCCGCCAACGCCGCCAACACGCGCAACGACTCGTCGGTCGCGGCATTCATGGCGACGGCTTCAAGCACTTCCTCGACGTCGCCCGGAAGAAGGTCCCGCAACTCGTCGGTGACGGCGTGCACGGTTCGGGGAAGGAGAGCGTCTCGCCCGATGTCCACGCCCGTCGCAGGAATATAGATTCTCACGGCGCCATACTAACGACACATGGCGAATAATATCTCGAAGCGCCCTCGTACGGCGTTTCTTTTTCAACGATTGTTTCTGAGACTCGATGGATGTCTATCTGCCATCTCGGAACGTGCTCGCCCTGAAGCGCCCGAGTGCGGCCACTCGCATCAGAAGCATTCCCCTGCCTCTGTTTTCGAAGCGGAACGAGCCGCTTCGTTCGCCGCAAACGCCTTTCTTCCGCAACCTCGCCGACGTTCATCAAACGTCAGACGCCAACGGGGTTGGCTTGGCCGACGCACAAAGGAACGTCTGCGCACTCCACCAGAACGCAACTCGTCACGGCGTTTCCATCGTCGTCTCCCCTGCCACCGTCCACGTATCGAATCGTTCGGCTTCCACATATCGAATCGTTCGGCGCAGCACGATCGACGACGACCGCCCCCATCAAATGCGGGCCCGCCTCCACGCCGGTGCGCAACGCACCAGGGTTTGACGCGCAGTGCGGGCGCCGCGGAGGCCGGAATCAGAGACATAAGGGAACCAGAGCCCTCATTCCACCCTCTTCGCTCCGCCTCTTAGCTCCGATCGATGCAACCCTTCGCCAGAAGCCCTCCCTCCTCGACCGATTTCCCGACACCCTATTTTGTGGAAGGTCCCACACACGACGCGGCCAACGTTTCATCAATCTCCACAACGTCATGATCAGCCTTAGAAATCGCAGTCCCGGAGACGATCGTGAAACGAGCCCGGCAGACCGGGACTTTCTCCGGGCCAGACAACCCGAATGCGCCGCCCATCCCCGAAAACGCAACAAGGAAGAAATCCGACCCCCAATCATGGATCGCTCCATCGTGTCGCTATTTTCGATTTCCTTTCTCATGTGAATGCGTCTATCATCGCAAAAACGGCGATTGCCCTGAAATAGTTATCCACACCATTGTGGATAACTCCCATTCGGAGCAAAACTATGTCACAATGTATCTATGGCTAAGTTTCTAACTATTGCAGATGTTGCTGAATATCTAAACGTTTCCGTCGGCCAAGTCCGCACGTTGATCAAGACGGGCGAACTTCCCGCAATCCAAGTGGGCGGCCGCGGCCAATGGCGCATCGAAGACGACAGGCTAAACGAGTACATCTCGCGTGGATACGCAAACACGCGTGAAAAGATCGAGTCGTCGCGTCACTGATCCCCCACCAACCAACAACTAATCTCGTAGGCCAACCCTTAGTACCGCCTTCAGATTGATGCATGTACGTCCACTCAGGGTATCGACGTCTATGAAGTCACGCCCAACCGAGCCAGAACTCCCAGGCGGAGCCCTTCACGCGTTCTACATGCAATAAACCGTCCGTCGGCATAACGGCGCAGACCCGAGGTCAAGCCGAGCTTACGAGCGACCCCGGGTCTCGCCTCGACGGCGACGGGCAGATTCACAACCGCCCTCATCGCGCAAAGCCGCGCGATGGTCCGCCCCGTCGCCGTCGCCCCCGCTCTTCCGCACACCTCTCCAATCCCACCCTCAGCGCCCCTTACAATCAACGTGACATCCCGCCCTACGTGTGCGTATAATCTATCTGCAAGGGTAGTCGTCGCCTCCTCACCGTGTCGCAACTTGACCTTTTCCCCACGGAATACCGGCGAATATCCGCCCCAATGCGGCTTTCAACGTCGGCGGCGACCTCTCTCCGAGAGTCGTTCACAGAGCTAAACTAGCTTGTGGAACTACAACTTTCATACCGTGCATACTTTGCAGACTTCAAACAAAAGTCAATGCAAACTATTCACATATAAGAATACAAAACAAACTGCTTGATGCTAGAAAAGGTTCAAAATGCGTCATTCATCGACCGCTTACACCTTATGCGGATTTGCCAGCGCGTGGACGGCAGGCATTTCACGGGCGACGCCGATCCCGCAAGTCGCCACGGGCACGCCGTTGAGCAGCCCGAATTTCCGCTTGGCCTCCATCGCCTTCTGCGCGAGCGCGGCCATGTTGGCCTGCGCCTGGCTCGCGATCTCCTATGTGGAGCTCGCCCATGCCCGCCGAGGAAGAAAAACCACCTTCGTCGCCTTTGCTCGAAGATTCGGCTCTCCCTCGGTCAAACGCACCGTCGGCCTGCTCGGGGCGGGCGCGGAGCTTTCCCCGGTCGCGGCTCACACAGGCATCGCATCCCACACCCGGCGTCCGTCTAGGGCAAATTGCGCAATGCTTTGCTCCCCCGACCTCCTTCGCCCGGCCAAGCCCTGAAAGCACCCAAGGATCCGCAATGAGCACCCTCGCCACAAAGTCCCCCGGGCCGGCAAACGTTCCGGACCGGGGAAAGCCTGTCGTCTCGACGGAGTCTCCTGAGTCGGCTGAGCTTTTCGGCTCAACGAGAGCCCCCGTCCCCGCAAAGTCTCCCGGACGGGCAAAGGCCGCCGGCTCGGAAGAGCTTGCCGGGCCAATCGTCGTCAGGCGTCCGCCCGCCCAGCTGCTCGCGCCTTCGCCGGCTCCCGAGGAGCGCATTCCGCGCTCCTTTCCCCATACGACGCCGGAGCGTCCGTGGGATCGTCTGTGCGTCGCGGCACGGAAGCCGTCCAAGACCACGTGGGACGAAGAAGGGCCTCAGCTCGACGCCGAGCTTCCGCCCGACGCGCCGAAAGGGACCTCGCTGATCGGGTCGATTGTCATTCTTGTGGTGGAAGTGCTCCTAGGGCATCGCCCGGCCACCGCTCTCAGGCACTGGCTCACGCCGGAGGTTTACGGGCCTGTGGCGCGTAGGGCGGGCCTCGCGATCCGAATCAAGGGGCGGGCGCCGTGGACGTGCCGTCCCCGCATCCTGAAAGTGCTGGCGAACAAACCCCTCGCCCGCGTCATCGAAGCGGTGGCGGCGGTCTACGACGGGCAGAGGGTGCGGGCGGCGTGCCTGCGCATGGAGTTCCTGCGGGGCAGATGGAAGGTCGTCGCCCTCGAAATAGCCTAATCTCGGGAGCCGAAGGCATCCACGAGGGCGCCAACCGGTTGAGCCGCTCGGGGAAGCACCCTGCGATCAACACACGCGCCGAAAGGCCGGCCCTCAATGCCGGACGGCGTCAAGGGCGACGGCTCTCAGTGCTTGCGTCGGCGGGCGGCGGCCCGGCGCTGGGCGCGGTTCATGCCGTCGCTTGACCCTTCCGAACCTCTCGGTGCCGCGCGGCGCACGGACTTGCCCGATTCGTCGGTCGTCTTGACCGTGCCGTCTTCCGAAGCCGACGAGTAGGAAACCGCCCGCGAGCGCTTCGGCGTTTTGATGCCCAGCACCTTCTCGGCGTCGACCCGTGTGCGGGCGCTTTGGGCCGCGGTCTGCGCGGCCATCTCGGCGGCCAGCTCGCGTTGAGCGGCCTCCGCCTCGGCGGCGGCCTGCGCCGCGGACTCGGCGCTGACGATGGCGGCCTCGCGTTCCTCCCTCTCGCTCGGAAGCTCGAAGTTGAACAGGTAGCGCACCGACTCTTCCTTGATCCCGTCGTTCATGGCCTGGAACATGTCGTAGCCCTCGGACTTGTACTCGACGAGCGGGTCGCGCTGCGCCATCGCGCGCAGGCCGATGCCCTCTTTGAGATAGTCCATCTCATACAGGTGCTCGCGCCACTTTCGGTCGAGGACGTTAAGGATCACCTGGCGTTCCAGCTCGCGCATGGCGTCCTCGCCCACCTCCTCCTCACGGTCGCGATAGTTTGTGTGAATGTCGGTTTTGAGCTCGTCGAGCACGTGTTCGCGTTCCAGCTTCGAGACGCCGCCGACCTCTTCGAGCAGCTCCTCAACCGTGAAACCGGGCTGGTAGAAGCCTTTGAGCTCAATCCACGCTTTGTCGAGGTCCCATTCGTCGGGGGCGTCAGACTGGGTGTGGACGCCCACTATGTCGTCGATGACGTAATCGAGGAACCCTTCAACCATAGCTTCGAGGTCCTCCCCTTCGAGAATGCGGCGACGTTCTCCGTAGACGACATTGCGCTGCTCATTCATGACGTCGTCATACTTCAGAACGTTCTTGCGGATCTCGGCGTTGCGCGACTCGATGGACGTCTGTGCGCGTTCGATCGACTTGGAGATGATCTTGAACTCCAGCGGCTCGTCCTCCGGATATATCGAAGGATTGAGGGCCCGCTGCGCGATCCCCGTTGCGAAAAGGCGCATGAGGTCGTCCTCGAGGGAAAGGTAGAAGCGGGACTCGCCGGGGTCTCCCTGGCGTCCGGATCGTCCGCGCAGCTGGTTGTCGATGCGCCGAGACTCGTGCCGTTCGCTTCCCAACACATAGAGCCCGCCGAGCTCGACGACCTCGTCGTGCTCCTCCGCCACGGCCTCTTCAGCTTCCTTCAGGGCCTGCGGCCAAGCGGCCTCATACTCGTCGGGGGTCTCTTCCGGGTCAAGGCCCCGGGATTTGAGGGCCGCGACGGCCCGGTGCTCGGGATTTCCGCCGAGCATGATGTCGGTTCCACGCCCGGCCATGTTGGTCGCGACCGTGACCGAGCCTTTGCGTCCCGCTTCGGCGACGACGGCGGCTTCCCGCTCGTGCTGCTTGGCGTTGAGCACCTGGTGGGGAACGCGCGCCTCACGCAGAAGCTTCGACAGCTCCTCGGACTTTTCCACGCTCGTCGTGCCGACGAGGACGGGCTGGCCGACTTCGTAGCGCTCCTTGATGTCCTCCACGATCGCCTTGAGCTTGCTCTTGCGGGACGGGAACACATAATCGACCTTGTCCTCGCGAATCATCGGCTTGTTCGTGGGGATCGGAACGACGCCGAGCTTGTAGGTCGAGGCGAACTCCTCGGCCTCTGTCTCGGCTGTTCCGGTCATCCCCGAAAGCTTGTCGTACAGACGGAAATAGTTCTGGAGCGTGATCGTGGCGAGAGTCTGATTCTCGGCCTTGATCTCCACGCCTTCCTTCGCCTCAATCGCCTGATGCATGCCCTCGTTGTACCTGCGCCCGGGCAGGACTCGCCCGGTGTGCTCATCGACGATGAGGACTTCGCCGTCGCGGACAATGTAGTCCTTGTCCCTGACGAAAAGCTCCTTGGCCTTGATCGCGTTGTTGAGGTAGCCGATGAGCGGCGTGTTGAGAGATTCGTAGAGGTTGTCGATGCCCAAGAGGTCTTCGACTTTGTCGATGCCGGGCTCGAGGATTCCCACGGTCCGCTTCTTCTCATCGACCTCGTAATCGGTGTCCTTGCGCATCCGCAGAGCAAGACGGGCGAACTCCGAGTACCACTTGTCGGCGTCGCCCTCCGCCGGGCCCGAAATGATGAGCGGGGTGCGCGCCTCGTCGATGAGGATCGAGTCGACCTCGTCGACGATGACGAAATTGTGCCCGCGCTGAACCAGGTCGGAGGTCTGCCACGCCATGTTGTCGCGCAGGTAGTCGAAGCCGAATTCGTTGTTCGTGCCGTAGGTGATGTCCGCCGCGTATTCCTTGCGCCGCTCGTCGGAATCTTGGCCCGTGAGGATGCACCCCGTGGTAAGCCCGAGGAAACGGTGGATTCGTCCCATGAGCTCGGACTGATAGGAGGCGAGGTAGTCGTTGACCGTGACGACGTGCACGCCCTTGCCCGTGAGCGCGTTGAGGTAAGAGGGGAGCGTCGCCACGAGCGTTTTGCCCTCGCCGGTCTTCATTTCGGCGATGTTGCCCAGGTGTAGCGCCGCGCCGCCCATGATCTGGACGTCGTAGGGCCTTTGCCCGATGGTTCGCCGGGCGGCTTCGCGCACAGTGGCGAAAGCCTCGGGAAGGAGCTCGTCAAGGGTTTCGCCGTCCGCGATACGCTCCTTGAACTGCTCGGTCTGCCCCCGGAGTTCCTCGTCCGTCATGTCCTCGAAAGTGGGCTCGAGCGCATTGACCTGCTTTTTGATCGCCTCGAGCTTCTTCAGGGTGCGACCCTCGCCTGCGCGGAGGATTCTGTTGATGAACTTTCCCACTGGGGCTGTCTCCTAAGTCGTTGCGAGGCGCGGGGCGCCTGTTGCCTCATCCCATTCTAAGCGAGTTGTCTAGGCAGCTGTGAGTGGGAGACAACGCCCTCGGATGAATCCGCTCACGGACGACGGCGGAGGGAGGCTTGCCTGCGCCGAATCGCGACCCATCCCGCGGCGGCTGCAAGCAGGCCCGCGAACGCCAACGCGCGTGCATCCAGACCGGTCGCGGCCAGCTTCTGGTTGAAGGTCCGCCGGCGGTCGGCGACGGGGTCTGGCGATCGGCGCGGGTTCCGCGCTTCTTGCCGCCCGTCCGAATCGCCGTCGCCCCGGGCGCGGTGTGCGCTTGGCGAAGCATCCGAGCCGGACGACGCCTCGGAGCCGGACGACGCTCCGTTCGAAGCGGAGGGCGCCGCGCCCGAAGCGGACGGGACTGGAGAGCCGGAAGGAGCGGCGCCGGAGGGATCCGCCGAGCCTGGAGGAGCCGGTCGCGAAGGCGCCGCGCTGGCAGACGGGGCGCCGCCAGAAGGCCGAGCGCTCGCCGACGGCGCGGAAGCGGGGGACGAACTCGTGACAACCTCCCAATTTCGCTCGAAGAATACAGCCGGGTCGATGGTCTTCGCGTTTTGCGCGTAGTCGATGAGGAGTTGGCGAATCTCCTGTTGCTCGTCGTAGACGACGCGGGCATTGCCGCCCATGTGAGGGAATCCTCCGCCGCCGTTCTGCCGGTAGTTGTTGACAGCAAGGATCAGCTTGTCGCCGTCGCCCAGCGGCCGGCCGTCCGGATAGCTCAGGCCGACGATGCGGCTGCCGACCGGCTTCGACACGTCGATTCGGTACCGGAGTCCGGTGAGCGCATCGTAGTTGTAGTCCGGGATCCCGCGGGTCGCGCCGTCGTACTTGGCGTTGACTTTGCTCGGATCGAAAGTCGACCCCTCGGGGACCTGCACGAAGTACCGTGCCGAGTGCTCCAGATAGTCCTTGAGCTCGCGCCCCGTGACGAGCACTCCGCCCAAAGTGTTGTCGAAGACGTAGAGCCCCGCGATGTCCTTGATCGTCACGTTTCCCTTCGGGAACACCGCGGTTCGCGAGAACGGCGAGGTCTGGGCGACGACGGGCAGGCCCTCGTACTTCGTCCCTTTGAGCCCGCGCCTGACGTTGTCGGCCATGACGCGGCCGACAAAGTCGAGGATGGGCGTGTCCTCGTAGTGCGACGTCGCCGATGTGAGCCTTTCCTTCGACTGGGCCACGACGTTGTTGACGTAGGCGACGGTCGCCTCGTGGTCGGCCTTCAGCTTCTTGTTCGCCGCGAACGTCGGCGAATCGGCGACTTGGTCGGCGTACTTCGCCTGGGCGAGCGCCCCGATCTGCGTATCGGTCCGAGGCCAGGAAACCTTGTAGCCGCGCCCGTTTTCGTTCGCCTTCAGGGGAAGCGTCACCTGCGAAACCGACTGAGCCCAGTAGGTCGGCTGGGTGAAAAGCACCGGGTCCCCGTCGGGGGCGCGGAAGACTTTCGAAGGAATGTCCACGTGGGAGTGCCCGCCGACCACCACGTCGACGTCGTTGACCTTCGACGCCACCGATCCGGCCACATTTTCCTGGAGAAGTGCGGGATTCCAGGCCACGCCCTCCGCGTCGAGCCCCGAGTGCACGAGCGCCACCACGACGTCGGCGCCCCGCGCCTTCATCTGGGGCACGTACTTTTGCGCCGTCACAACCGGGTCGCGAAACTCGAGCTTGCCGTCGACGACGGCCCTGTCCCACACGCGCACGCCCGGAGTGACGAGCCCGACCACTCCGATTTTGACCCTCTTCCCGCCAATGGTGCGGTCGATGAGGGTGTAGGGCGTGAAAGCCGGCGTCTCCGTGCCGGCTTTGACGACGTTGGCCCCCAAAAGAGGCGCCTTCAGCTGGGCGCCGTAGTTTCTGAGGACGTCGAGCCCGTAGTTGAATTCGTGGTTTCCCAACGCCTGAGCGTCGTATCCGACGTCGTTGAAGGCTTCCGCCATGGGGTGCGTTCGCCCCTGCAACAGCTGCGGACGCTTCGCGGCCACGTAAGTCAGCGGCGTCCCCTGAATTGCGTCGCCGTTGTCGACGACCAGCACGGACCCTTTCGGCTTGGACTTCCGGGCGTTCTCGATAATCGTCGCCGCCCGCGCCATGCCGAGCTTGCGAACCCTCCCCTGCGGATAGGGCTGATCGCGGAAATAGTCCCAGTTGTATGCGTGTCCGTGGACGTCCGTGGTGGCCATGACGGTCAGATCGAAGGAGTCGCCCGACGGCGTCGGCGAGCCTCCCGCGTCAGAGGGGCTCGGGCCGCCTGCGCCGTTGGGCTCGGCAGTTGCCCCCTCAGACCCGGCGGGAGACGGGGAACCGGACCCTCCGCCGCCCCGGCCGGTTCCGTCCGCGACGATCCCGCCGCGAAGGCCCGCCGGATTTTGGACCGTCTGCGCGGCGTTCGCGGGCGCCGTTTGGGCCAACAGCATGCATGCCGCAGCTGCGGCGGCGCTCGTCGTCAATCGTTTTTTCGCGCTCATATTCCCCTCCTGCGGAGTCGTGGATCGGAGGTCGTCGTGAGCTTTGAGTCTAATTGGAAAACTCCGCGGTCAAGCCGAAGAGCGGGCGTGTTGCGAAATGCATCGCGTCATATGCCGGCTTGACGTTTCCGGTGTCGGTCAGACGTCGCCGCCCACCGGCCTTCTCGCCGCCACATAGCACAGACGCCTCGCCCACCGGACGGCGCCGCAGCCTGACGCTTAGACGTTGCCGTTGCTGTGGGGCCGCAAATTCTCCTCCTTCTGCTTCTTATGGTCCCAGGGGTCCACCCCGCTCCCCTGCGCGATGTT
>ERZ773022.1703-NODE-1703-length-14189-cov-7.795316_pt1 | contig 14189 bp, 12 predicted proteins | sample MGYA00580839_ERZ773022 | MGnify/ENA primary metagenome ERZ773022 (study PRJEB29015, sample SAMEA2738020) | human oral metagenome | biome: human oral; feature: human-associated habitat; material: dental | place: China | collected 2044 ... | reverse complement strand
TCTCGTCGAGAAATTTCCCCGCTGCGCCGACGAATGGTTTACCTTGTAAATCTTCATTCTTGCCTGGTGCTTCGCCAATAAATACGATATCAGCATCAGCATTGCCATCGCCCATCACCAGCTGCGTTGCTTGAGCCGCTAATTCCGAACAAATTCCAACTTTGATAATTTCCGCCGCCAAGGCGTCTAATTCAGCTTGCTTATCCATAACCTAGTAAAAGCCGCCCCAATTGAAATAAGGCGGCCATGCTTTCCTCTTACGAATCTTTACCCTTATGCGATAACGCTTCAATTAAATCGTTTACTTCATCCTTGATCTGCGCCTCATCAGTCCGCTTGTCGACCGAATTAGTCCATTTTTTATGCGCCGCTTCAAACCGATCGGCAGCATCCATGTATTTATCATAAGCACTTGAATCGTAAGAGTAGCTACTTGAACTTTTAGCATTCGCATAATCTCTTGCTGCTCTCAAATAATTTGCCGCTTCTGTCATCATTTGCTTCGTATCGGCATCGCTGGTAGAAATATTATCAATGTCAGTAATTGCTTTATTAATATCCGATATTGTTGAAGAGCTGTTAAGTTGTAATGCCTTAAAGAATGCTGGCAATACCTTTTCTCCTAGTTCAATTGAAAGATCAATCATCTTATTGAACTTATCGCGCTTTTCGTTTAACTTATCCCATTTTTCTTTTACTTTTTTATCGCCGGTAATTGCCTTCATCTTGCTGAGTTTGTTAAATTTCTCATCCAGCGTCTTCTTTGACTTTTTCAGCGAATCAATTGTGCTTGAGTTATTTGCCCCTTTTGTACTCGACGAAAACAAAGTATATGTTTTATCCGAAATATCCGAATAGGCAGTGTGCGCTTCATCCAGCACTTTCTGCGCTTCCATATAATCATTGTCTGATGGACCAGAGAACATAACCAAGGACACAACTATCGCTACGATAATCAGAATAAGCCCAACGACTCCGCCGATAACCCCCCACAGTAAACCTTTATTTACCCCTTTTGGCGGCATTTGATATGGCGGCATTGGCTGCTGCATCATCGGCTGCATCGGCGACTGACCGCCAGGAGGTATCGGTTGCGGCGGCGTCAATTGCTGCTGAGGCTGCCCATACTGTTGAGGTGGAGTTGGCGGACTTTGCGGCGGCGCCGGCTGATATGGCATTTGAGGCGGTTGAGGTTGTTCGTTCATGAATTCTCCTTTTTTCTTTTTATACCAAAAGTATACCAAAAAACGCCCCGTCTGGCGAGGCGTTTTTAATGATCTGCTAAAATCGACTATTTATTAGCTTTTTCCTCTAGGATATTCTTAAAGTCTTTATACGCATCATCCAACGCTTTCATGTCAGTACCCTTTGATATAGATGATACCAAAGATGATCCGCTCGGGAACTTCGGGAACTTCGGATAGGACGAAGAAAAGTCCTTACTGCTATACCTTTTAGCCACATCTACATAATACTTCTTCAGCGACGAATAATATTCTGACATCTTCTTAGCAAATTCTGACACCTTTGAATTGCTGGATTTCTCCATATCCTTCAATGTTTTAGAGCAGCCTTTCATCTTTTCATCAAATTCTTTAGCTACTTCGTCGCCAGTCTTCGTTGCATAGCTCACACCTACATAAGCCTTGCAAGCTTTTGCATACTTCCTATATGAGCTCATCCCATCAGCGACTTCTACCAACTGTTTCTTACTTTTATCCCATTCACTAATATATTTATCATAAGCAGTTTTCAGTTCTTTGTCTTTAAGAGCTTTGTGCGAATCTATTTTTTTATGATACTCGTCAATCTTTTCTATAGCCTTATCAACATTCTTTTTATAATTATCAGGATCTGAACTCATGCTTTCAGAGATATCCGACCGATTAAAACTATTAATCGTCGACACCAAGTCTTTATAATCTTCCTTGCTTGGGCCACCTAAAAAGACAACAGCCAAAATCACTGCTACGACGACTACCACTAACCCAATCGAACCACCGATAATTCCCCACAGAGCACCTTTGCTCATTTTTTTCTTTGGCGGCATTTGATACGGCGACATACCGGGCTGTGCTGGCGCCTGACCAGGCACTGGTGGCTGAGGGTCAGGCATTGGTTGCGGCGCTGGTTGAACTGGCGCTTGTTTCTGCTGGTTATTACTATTATCCATACTCCTCCTCGTTAACTTCCTTTTAGTATACCATTTACAACCCGATCATCGTCAAGTTAATCTTACCGCGCTCATCAATGCCGGTAATTTTGACGCGAACAATTTGCCCTTCTTTGACGACGTCGGTGACCTTAGCGACCCGGTGATCCGCCAGCTTGGAGATATGCACCATGCCGTCAATTCCCGGCAGAATGTTCACGAACGCGCCGAAATCCTTGATGCTGACGACTTTGCCTTGGTAGATTTTGCCGACTTCTGGCTCTTCAACCAGGCTTTTAATCCAGTTGAGCGCCTTCTCAATTGATTCGCCGTTCGGACTGGCGATGGTAATCAAGCCGTCTTCCTTAATATCAACCTCAGCGCCAGTCTCGCTGGTAATCTTGTTAATCACCTCGCCGCCTTTGCCGATGACCGCGCCGATTTTATCTGGATCAATTTTTAGCTTTTCAATCCGCGGCGCGTACGGGCTGAGTGTCTCCCGCGGCTCTGGCAAAATACTTAGCATATGATCAAGGATAAATGCCCGGCCAGCCTTGCTCTGTTCAATCGCTTGGCGCAGCACTGCCACCGGCAAACCATGCACTTTCATATCCATCTGCAGCGCCGTGATGCCCTTGGCTGTACCAGTCACCTTGAAATCCATGTCACCGGCAAAGTCCTCGGCATCGGCAATGTCGCTCAGTACGTACGGCGTCTCACCGTCCATCATCAGACCCATGGCAATACCGCTGACCGGCGCCTTCAAAGGCACGCCGGCGTCCATCAGTGCCAAGCAACTCGAACAGGTCGCTGCCATCGACGTCGAACCGTTCTGGCTCATGATTTCGGTGACGCTGCGAATGGCGTATGGGAAGTCTTCTTCGCTCGGCAACACTGGCGTCAAGGCCCGTTCCGCCAAGTAGCCATGGCCAATTTCGCGCCGGCCCGGGCTGCCCATCCGCTTAACCTCGCCAACCGTATAGCCCGGCGCATTGTAATGATGCATGTAGCGCCGCTCGCCATCATTAACCTCCATAGTATCAACCAGCTGCGCGTAACTAAGCGGTGCCAAGGTCACGATATTCATACCCTGCGTCACGCCGCGGGTAAACAGGCTGCTGCCGTGGGTGCGTGGCAAAATACCAACCTCGCTCGAGAGCGGGCGGATCTCCGTCAGGGCGCGGCCATCGGGGCGGGGGTGCTCCTCCACAATGCCACGGCGCACATCGTTGTGCAGCGCCAGGGTAAAGGCTTCGTCGTACTCATCACGCACCGCGGCGTATTCCTCGGCGTCAAGGCCCAGCTGCTCGGCCATGGCCTCGTGGAAGGCCCAGCGGATTTCGTTCACAACTTCATTGCGCTCGGGATATGGGCGGCGAATCTTCTCGCCTAGTTTGCCATCAACCCACTGGTTAGCGACGGCTTGGATGTCTTCGTTTGGCAAGATCAGCTCGTATTCCTGCGGTGCTGGTGCCACCTTGGCAGCCAGTTCTTGTTGCAGTGTAATCGCTGGCTGCATCGCTTGGTGCGCCCAGGCTATTGCATCGACGATGACGTCCTCGGGCACCTCCTTGGCACCAGCTTCTACCATGGTAATGCCGCGCTCGATGCCGGCCACCACCAGGTCGAGGTCGGACTGCTCACGCTCCTCTGGTGTCAAAAATGCCTTAAACTCGCCATTCACCCGGCCCACACGTAGGCCCGCCACCGGCCCGTCAAACGGCGTACCGGTCAGCATCAAGGCACTCGACGCCGCAATCATCGCCACCACGTCCGGGCGGAAATCCGGATCCATGCTCAGCACCGTCGCCACCACTTGTACTTCTTGGCGGTAGCCCTTTGGAAACAGCGGCCGAATCGGACGGTCGATTAGCCGACCGATCAGTACTGCCTCGTCACTGGGCCGGCCCTCGCGCTTGATAAACCGCGAGCCAGAAATTTTGCCCGCCGCATAAAACCGCTCTTCATAATCGATCGACAGCGGGAAATAATCCAGCTGCACCGGCCGGCTGCCCACCTGGGCGCTACCGAGCACCACCGTATCGCCGTAGCGCACCAATACGCTACCAGTCGTCCGAAAACCAACGCGGTTGACCTCCAGCTTCAGCGGCCGACCGCACAGCTCGGTGGTAACGCTAAAAATCTCCTTGCCGCTCGGGTTAATAATACTCATAAAAGAGCTCCTTTCTTCGCGGCAGTAACAGGGGTGAAAATTCGTTCTTGGCGAGGCTATAGTGCCCTAACACCGCACGTGACAAATTCTCGTCTCTATCACTTCCGCGTTAACGATAACTGTCTCTATTATAACAAATTTCATGCCAAAATATAAAACTCTCAAACCCTTGAACCGCCAGAAAAATCATCCTCCATCAATCATGTTATACTTTATCTATGTCTCTAAAGCTGAACTATACTAAGAAATCCCGCAAATCCAAAAGTCTGCTTACTGCCATCATAGCCCTGTCTATGATTTTGGCGGGTGGATATATGCTATTTACGATATTAACACCGCTTTTTCAGTCGCAATTTATCGACACAACCAACAACTCTACAACAAAACGCCTGGCGCAAACTCAAACCATCACCGAAAATCGCCTTTATATCCCTAAAATTGACATTAATTTGCCATACCTTGCCGGACCCGCCAGCGTTATGGAACATGGTGCTTGGTGGCGCAAGCCAGAGAACGGCAACCCGAAGGACGGCGGCAATTTTGTCCTATCAGCACACCGTTTTATTATGGGCATGACCCCGCAGCAAACGCTCAGAAAATCACCATTTTATAATATCAACCGGCTAGATATCGGCGATAAAATCATCGTTGATTATAACGGCAAGCGCTACGAGTACCTTATCAGCGAAAAACGCAGCGTTAAACCGGAAGCAGTAGAAATCGAGCAACGAACCGCCCAACCGCAACTAACCCTCTATTCCTGTACTTTGGGCGGCGCCAACGATGGTCGCGATGTAATCATCGCCAAACCAAACGTTAGCCATAAATCAAAAACCCCTTCCAACAAAGGGGTTTAAGCAGTCTAGTTTGCTAAAATAGGAATTATTTACGCAAACCTAACTTGGCAACAACTGCTTTGTAACTCTCAAAATCAGTTCGCTCCAAATATTTCAGCAAACGCTTGCGCTTACCAACCATTTGGACTAAGCCGCGGCGCGCCATGAAGTCGTGCTTATTCGCTTTCAGATGCTCCGTGACCTCTTTGATACGAGCCGTCAAAACCGACACCTGAGCCTGTGGACTACCGACGTCGTTTTTATTGACCTGAGTCAAAGCAATTGCTTTCGCTTTATTATCTTTGCTAATCATAGCCCTGTTATTATACCAAGCCTAACCTGTAAACGCAACCTAGAACACCTGCGCATAATTATATGCAGGATTACCAGAAGTAGGAACGCTGGCAGCAATATGACAATCAGCCTTTATCGTAGCGACTCGAGATGATTCGTCGCTGCTAGGACTATTCAGCGAGGCAAAAACCGCCACGCCAGTTACTGCGCCGCTTCCATCCTTGCACTGATACCAAAGAAAAATATCTTCTTTATTAGAAGCGTTTTTACTTACAGCATCATCCCTATACCCGCGTTGTATGTATTGCGGCACTAAAGAATCTACGCTATTTGCCTGGTTAAATTTTCCCTGCCCTGACGGCAAGCTGTTATTTTTCGTTTCGTACAGCTGCAGAGCATCGCCCGCTGTCTTCACAACGGAACGAATTTTAGAATCCCTGGCACGTTCGGTCATGCCTGTATAAGAAGCCACTGAAATCGTTGCCAAAATAGCAATGACCGCAGTAACGACTAATATCTCAATTAATGTAAAACCCTTATGCTTGCCCATATCCTGATAATACCACTTCACGACAGAATTCCAAAATCCGCCAGCACTCTAGCATTTTTCACGTCATAATCAGCAATTTTAATTCGCCGTAAATTCTGGCAGTAAGCGCCAGTTTTTAATTCTTTGCCAATATCCGCCGCCAAGCTGCGTACATATGTACCGCTGGAGACGTGCGTCCGCAGCTTCAAGACTGGATAATCATATCCTATCAATTCTAAAGTATAAATAGTTACTATCCGCTTGGGGATATCAACCTCTTTACCTTCCCGCGCCAGCTGGTATGCTCGCCGGCCATTAACTTTTACAGCGCTAAACGCCGGCGGGGTCTGCTCTATTTTACCTGTAAACTTTTGGAGAACTTGCTTAATCTCGCCCTCATCTGGTTTTTTACCGGATATCCTGGACAGTTCTCCCTCCGGATCGCCAGTCGTCGATTCTGTGCCAAGGATAATTTCCGCTTCATACCACTTATCCAACTTGGTAAACTCCATAGCCCGGCGGCACATCCGACCCGTAACTATAATCATTAGTCCAGTTGCAAACGGATCTAATGTTCCAGTATGTCCGACTTTAACTTTCTTACCCTCCTGCTTAGACAAGACACGGCGCAAGCGCGCCACCACGCCAAAACTAGTCATGCCCGCCGGCTTATCAATCAGCAATATTTCATCCATCAACTACTTCTGACCTGGAATTTGAAACTGCGAAGGATTAAAACTTGTACTCTGCGGCGCGGCGGCAGGTTCAGGTGCTACTGGAGCAGAAGGCATACCGCGGCCCAGCGGCGGAACTGGCGGCAAACCAGCCGGCGTTCCTGTCGGTGCTGGCGGTATTGGCGGCAATGTACTAAAGTCTGGCATTGGCGGCAGTGTTGGCGCAGATGAAGCTGGAGCAGCAGCTTCAAGCTCGGCTAATGTCGGCGTCGCTGATTTACTTGCACTCTGTATTGGCCCCTGAGCAGGCTGAGCTGGCAAAACTGCAGCCGCAGCTGGAGGAGCAGCAGAAAGCACAGCATCAACCGCCGCCAAAGCGGACTCGCGGTCGTTAACCGCCGGTGAAGCCGGCGCTGCTGGTTTGCCAGTTAGCTGCGTTGTATCTTTAGCTATCGCATCCATAATTGACTCATCCGTCGAAGCAGCTGAAAGTGTCTCCGGCGCCCCCATACCAGGCAAAGCAGCCGTCGAAGAGTTATTTGCAAACGGATCAATTTTCGGCGGTTCGTCAGATTTGCCCATGGCGGCATTTAACGGCGTATCGCCAAATGACGGCTCATTAGATCCAATATACTCGCCGTGTGTCAAAATTGTCTTATTCTGATTATTTTGCAATTCTCTTTCTTTATCCTTAGCCGCTTGCTCGGTAGTTGCATTCAATGTGCCGCCCATCAACGGCGTACTACCTATCGGCTCAGGCGTCGAAGTTTTTACGCTACTCTGCACTGGCGGCAACTTAATCTCTGGAGGTTTTACTGGGACTGGCTCGTCATCTTCTTTATCATCATTACTAGCAGTCGAATCTGTCTGGCTTGACGCGGCGGAATTATTCACCATCTCAATATGAGCTAGCTTAGTTTGCGCCGATTGTGCTGCTTCATGGCGTTTTTCTTGGACAGTCTGATGCGAAACCTCGTCTAAGCTGCCCTCTTTTTCGTGATTAATCGACAACGCACCGTCAGCTCTAGCCTGTTCGCTTTCCGAGCTCTTCTTATCTGCGTCCGGCTTTTTCCGGTCTTTCGCCTCTTCAATAGCCTGCGGCCGCTCAGCCCTAGCCTCGCTTTCGGCTATCTTCATCGCCACCAGCTGCTGATTGGCGCCAATCGCCATCAGATTTGCGGCAACTGTCATTACCCTAGATGATGTCAAGTTATTACTGAACCTATTCGTCACCGCCACAATACCAGTTAACAATGCCGTCGCTATCTGCTCATCCAGTGCTGCACTTTGCGTTCTCAGATCGTTAATCAGCTCAACCATCATCTCGCTGACACCACTCGCGCTATCTTCATGCCAATCAACCGACCCCAAACCGCTCTTAACGCCGCCCGCCGTCATAGTTACCACAATCGCGTCATGTAAAATTCGACCGTGCGCTGTCAAGGCAGCATCAATACGCTCGCTATTCTCGACATTCAACGCCACCACCAGCTCAACATTATAATCACCCTGCGAAAATTCCAAATCCTTCTCGGAAATCGTCGTGCGGTACGGCGTAATAAAAATCTTCACCGCGTCATCGACCACTTTATACCGCAAATGATCAGCTTTTTCTTTATCCAGCGCAATGATAAAATCGCGCAAACTATTCGCCGTCTGTTCAAACGTCTTATCCGGATTTAAAAACGAAATCGCTGGCGGCACTTCGCCGCTAAACACCGCCGTAGCATGTTTACCCAGTTTATTTAAGAAAATCGTCAACGCCAGCGCCGCCGACAATTCATCAACCGACGGATTAGCGCTAACCGTCACCAAAATATTGGTAACATCCTTGATGCTGTCAATTATTCTCTGCTTTGAAGATCCATCAGCCATATTTTTTCCTATATTTTTGTTTTTTTATCTAATTACGACTTGCCTCCACTATACCATAAGCATTACCATAAAGTCAATAGTTTTACCTCCTCTTTACAATTTTGGCTATTTTCTGTATAATTCCTCCTGATTAGCAATAAAAAATTAGAGATTAAATTAACTTTTAAGGAGTACCATGCCAATCATAAAATCCGCCATAAAACGCGCTAAACAAACCGTCAAACGCCGCGAACGCAATATAGGCATTAAAAAAGATATTAAAACTGCCGTTAAAGCTTTCCATGCCAGCCCAAGCGCCAAAACGCTAGCCAGCGCTCAAAGCGAACTTGATACCGCTGTAAAAAAGGGTTTGCTTAAGAAAAATACTGCCGCCCGCCGTAAAAGCGCCTTAAGCAAAATAGCCAAAAACGCCGGTGTAAAGCTGGAAGCGGCTAAATAATAAATAGCTTCGTTAAGTTTTACTCGTTTTTCTTGCCAAAACAACCTCAATCAGCGCCGCCTCTATCAGCAGCCACGGCGAGGCGCTGGTTGTTTTCATTTGTAAATCCGCGTAGAACAACGCTTTGTTTATTACCGCCAACTGCCTGGAATCAATATTATTAGCGTAAGAAGACAATTTCTGTAAAACATACGGACTGGTTGAAAAATCCGCTGCGACAGATCCAGTATCATTGCCAGACAGTACCAAAGCATTCAAATTGACCGCCTGCGACGCTAATAATCCCATCGTTTGGTATGCGCTTTCTGCACCTCCCTCAGCCTCCAAATACGCGATAATTTCATGAATACGGCTAGAATTTCCAGCCAGCGCTGCTGTAAACAGTTCAAAAGCACTTTCCGTTTTCGCCAAAGGCGTTAGTTTATCAAGCAAATCATCGGTAATTTCCCCGGCAAAAGACAATTGTTCAATAAAATTACTCAACCGCAGCTGATCATAACCCAGCCGGTCAATCAGTATTTCCGCCTGCGCCGTACTCAGCGCGTAACCCCGTTTTCTCGCCTCATCGACACACCACTTCGCCAGTTGCGGTTTTTGCCGTTCATTCAGCGGCGTAAATTCGTAAATTTCAGCATTTTTCCGCAGCCATTTGTATGTTTTCGTGCGCTTATCCAACTTATTCTCCAGCAAAATCACCTTAGTGCTGCCGCTAATAGTGACTTCTGGCAATTCCGCCCACAGCGCAGCGTTATCGCTCAGCCGCGAAATAATTACTGTACGCTCCAGTGTAAACAACGATTGTCCTTGCATAATATCGCGCAAACTTGCCGCGTCCAGCTGCTCGCCGTCATAACGTTCCGGTACAGCACTGCCAGCAATCAGTGTCGCCAGCTTTTGACGCTTATCAAACTCATTTTCACCGCATAATACGTATAACATTTATCAGTAATTATACCGCATATTAATAAAACCCGCCTCATGATAGGAGACGGGTTTTGTCTGGTTTTTGACAATTAGAATTGTTCAATGCTAATCAACCAGCTTAAGCAACTCTTGCACGTCGCCATTTTCAACAATTTTTCTAAGTCTAATATTTTGATTATAAACATACTCAACTTTGTCTGCACCCCCTACACTCTCGTCTCCAAACTCACGATAAATATTACGTGCAAGTAATTTCATCTCATAATCATCCTGCTCATCAGCATTCCTAACTTTTCGGTTTAGTATAGTTAACAGATACAACTCAGGAGTAATCTCTACCCGCCGTCCAGCAGCCTTAGAAAACCGCGCCTCAAGACTCTCCCTTTCTTCATCTGATAAATAGCCCGGCTCCATCGCCGCAGAAATTTCTCCCTGTAAATATTTAAGTGCAGCAGCCAATTTTTCTTTTCTTTCTCTAGCATCGGAGCTCTCGTCTCCTAAGTCCTTTTTATCTTGCAAGTCCTCCTGGAGCCATTCTGCAAAATCAAGCCTCTCTCCAAGAGAAAACGGTCTAACCCCTTCCTGGAATTTTTCTTCTCCTATAAAGCTCCAGCGTACTTTTCCATGCTTGTACACAAATCCTAGATGTTTACCTTTTAGCAGAATCTCATCTACCTGATCGTCTGAAATGCCCTCTGCACTCATTTTCCTAGCCTCAGCCGCCTTTTCTGGGTCGCACAAGTAAGCACTTAATCTTCTGGCGGCGACTGCAGCCTCCAAGCCACCCGGAACGCGGCCCTCCAGAGCATACCATCTACCATCGGTTCGATCATTGATACCGTCTTTTACAAACTCATCCGTCAATTGAAGAACAGCTTTTTCGACATTTTCTTGTATAGATTCCTCTGGGTCATAAATGCCCTTCAAAAAACCTGCACCTTGCCCGTCAGTAATTGTAAGTTCCAACACTTCTACAGCAGTCTTAGCAGCAGACGCGTGCGGATATTCACCTTTATTATGCACCCGGTATGCTTGCCTATCACGATCAAAAAGTAGATCGTCATCTATCCTTTCGATTAGCTTAGCCTGCTCTTCGTGAGACAACGGTTTCTGCGAGCTCTCCGCCTCGTGATTAGCTGCCTCTACCAGCTGGCTGTTCTCATATTTGAAGTTTGGAACGCCGGACGGTTTTTCAGCTTTGCTCTTTTTCCTCCTGGCTTCACGGTCAGCCTTCATTTTATTCACCGTACCTGAATCAAAAAATTCCCACTTTACATTGCCTTCTGAGTCTATTGAATACACCGGATACGTTGCCGATAAAGTATCTATAATACGCTCGCCATCCTCATTGGGGTTATCTACGATATTCTTAATCATGTTTCTTGCTCCGTCAGGATTTTCAGTACAAACTTCATAAAGCTTTTGAGCAAAGAGCGCCGTAGTCAGACCAGGATAATTTACCACAGGCGCCGGATACCGCCTGCCGTCGGAATTTCTGCCGTCCAGATCCCTTTTCATTATTTCCGTCCAATAATCCACAGCCTTCTGTAAATTATCTCTTACAGACAACTCCGAATCAAACGTACGCTGCAAAAGCGGTCCAGGCAAATTACTATTTCCAAACCGTATAGCGCCGATCATCCCGTCTAGTTCGCGCGCCGCATCTCCAAACTCCTGGCGGCACGGAAATCTTTTTGACCATCCTAACGCCTGATGCCGGTCTGCAGTTTCGTTGCTATCTAAATTGCTGCTAATACCTCTAAGCAACTTCCTCAACTCATCAAACGACAACGGCGATTCTGGCGAACTCTCCGCCTCGCGATCAGCTATCTCTGCCGGCTGGCTATTCTCAGGTTCAGAGTACTGATTGTCAGATGGCTTTTCGGCTGCTTCCTTCTGGGTGGCACGATTTTCCATCATTTCGCGCATTTTATCAGCTCTAACAATTGTATATTCCATCTGTTTTTGACCGTTTTCGTCTACAGATACTCTAAACATTGGACAGAGCGACATAAAGTTATCTGCTTCTTTTCCCGTCATACCGTTTTTAATAGCTTCCCTCATCCTGCCAGCATGCTTCTCTTTCTCCGACACAGAGGCAAGATAATTAGCAAACACAACCACATCCAGGTCATCAGGTATACGGGACTGTCCGCCGCTCATCGGATACCATTTGCCGTCAGACTCATCCTCACTCAAGCCATCCTTCATAAATTGCGCTGTTAATGTTTCCTCAGCTGCACGCGCGTTTTCTGTAAGAGATTTCTCCGGATCAAATACATCCCGCACACCTCTCATGGCGATTATTTTTTTACCTCTTTCAATACCTTCACACATAAAATCCAGCATCTCTGCGGCGTAACCAACCTGAAGCCCATACGGATATTTTTTCATGTCATCTACATTATAATCACGATCCAATATCTCATCAGCCATCTCAGTAAACAGACTATGTCTTTCGCTTTCTGATAAAGCCTCTGGCGATGGTTGCACACTTTTTGATTCATCCGCCGATGACGCCGACCGAGCCATCAAACCGTCAGCTCTCATCACTCCTGCGCCCACTACATTCCGACGATTAGCTGCACCAGACTCAGCATCTGATGAATCCAAACCAGATCCTAATAATTCCCAGCCGCCCTGCGGCAACCTTCTTTGATTTGGGCTGACCATGTCTTCATTGTTTGTCATTTTTTATTCCTACTTTCTCTTGCTTATTTATATTAACGCTTAACAATACCCCCGATTATACTCTTTTCATCTTCATTTGTCAAGTATTTTTGTCTTACTCCTACATTTTTACAACATGACTCTTGGCAATCAATAGTCTCTTATTTTATTCGGATTTAATAGAGCTCTTACGAAATATCCACAGCGAATCAGGGCTTCTATGCTCCTCAAAGACAATACCCGTACCCGCACGAGCTTGTTCTAATTGCTCTTCTGTCGGATCGCAATTAACATAACCATTCGGGCCATTATCTAGATATTGCACCTTACCCAGCAAGCTTTCCGCTGCCTGTACGGTAACGAAATCTTCACTACCCTGCACTACCGCGCCGATTAGCTCAAGTCCTTTCTTATTGTGCAAATTATCCGCTGAACCATGCCAGTTATTTGCCAGTATAATACCGCCCTCCTGCAGGCGTTCCAGAGCCGAATCAGGCACCAGACCTGCATTGTACGAAAGTATCATACCAATTTTCTCCCCGTCAGGCATATTAGCAATATAGTCTTCAATTGTCATTTGTTTTGTACGAAAACCCTTCTTTTGTAGCCACGCCAAGGCTTTGCTATCCGGATCAATATGAACAACTTGATCGCCGAACACCTCAGCCATCGTCCTGTCAGAATTGCTGCCTGGATAAAGAATAAGCTGGTTTGGGTCTTCTTGCCAGCCAAGGCATATTATCTCACGCTTCGCCACTTTAAGATGAGCAAGAAGCTCCTCTTTTATGTATGTCTCACACTTTTCTAATTGCTGTTGAAAATCAGAAAAAATATCATCGTACAAGTCTCGTTCTCTATCCCCTTCATTAAGCTGGTCTAACAAACCATCCCACGGATTATCACTACACCCACCAGTTGAACCGTCGGTTTTACCTGCAACAATTTCTTGATTATTATCACTCATCTCTCCTGCCTATCTGTATTTTGTGTTACGTTTTAACGTACATTCATAAATTCTATTTGTCAAAATATATATAATAAATAACTATTTGTCAAATTTTGGCGGTTTTTGGCAGACTGGGCAAATATGCGTGCCGCGGCCGCCAACTTTTAGCTTGATAATTTCTTGGTCGGGATGGCGGTGGCAGGCTTGGCCTTCGCGGCGAAACACATGAGCAAATGTCAGATAATTCCCTTTTCGACCCTCGGCATCAACGTAATTCCTATCAGTCGAACCGCCCTGGTCAATACTCAATTTCAAGATTTGCCGCAACTCATTAAATAATGTATTCAGCTGCCGATCGCTAACGTTTTTCACCCGCGTTTGCGGATGAATACGTGCCGCCCACAGTGCTTCGTCAGCATAAATATTACCAACCCCGGCGATCACTGCCTGGTCAAGAAACGCTGGCTTGATCATCGAATTTTGGCGGCGGTGAATCCGCTGGATAAAATCTTCGGCACGCGTCTGAGGATCAAGCGGTTCTGGGCCGACTTTTTGCATGAACGGCAGGTTTTTCACTTCGTCAGTCGGCAGCAACTTTACCCAGCCAAATTTGCGCTGATCGTTAAAAAACAGCCGCGACCCGTCCACAAAATCAATCTGCACCCGCGTCGACCGAT
>ERZ773022.1701-NODE-1701-length-14192-cov-11.616255_pt1 | contig 14192 bp, 9 predicted proteins | sample MGYA00580839_ERZ773022 | MGnify/ENA primary metagenome ERZ773022 (study PRJEB29015, sample SAMEA2738020) | human oral metagenome | biome: human oral; feature: human-associated habitat; material: dental | place: China | collected 2044 ... | reverse complement strand
CTCCATGAGCATCATACTGAGTAATGAGCATATCTTCCCCATACTTGAGAGGAAGGTAATCTGTTAGATTTTTGTCACTAATAACGACTCCAGCAGCATGGATGGAAGTCTGTCGTGGATAGCCTTCTATCTTTTTAGCAATAGAGAAGGCCTTTTGATATTCAATCTTACTCTGAATGATTTGTCTAAAACCGAGATTCCCTTCATAGGCTGTCGTTAGAGTATCTTTAGAACCAATTCTTTTTGTAATAGCTGTCAACTCATACTCAGGCACACCATAACGTTTGAAGACATCTCGGATGGCTTGCTTGGCTCCAAAGGTTGAATAAGTGACAATCTGAGCAGCATGGATACTACCATAACGGTCACGCACATAGCGAATAAACTCTGGACGATAGATATCTGGAATATCAATATCGATATCTGGCATGGTGTAGCGTTCACGATTCAAGAAGCGCTCAAAGATAAGATTCTTAGCTACAGGATCAATTCCAGTGATATCTAGGGCGTAGGCTACTAGACTTCCAACTGCGGATCCGCGTCCCATCCCCATATAATAACCCTGAGAACGGCCAAAACGTAAGAGATCCCAAACAACCAAGAAATAATCATCAAAGCCCATATCATGAATAACAGCCAATTCTTGGTCTAGACGGTCTTGATATTCTTTACCAGTTAACCCCTTCTGAGCAAGCCCCAATTCAGCACGTTCTCTTAATTCTTCTACTGCTGGTCTAGCAGGATTAAAGCGAGGCAGTTTCAGACTAGTATCCAAGTCATAAGAAATACCTGAAATAAGCTTTTCTAAGTTTTCCAAGGCTTGAGGAAAACGCTCTTGGAATAGTTTCTCTAAAGAACTTGCTGACATAAAAACATCTTGTTTCGAAAGCAAAGGAACTTCTCTAAGCGGGAGATTTTCTTTAATCGCTGTTAATACTTGAAGAACTTCTCTATCCTTACTTTCAAATGTATTGACCCGATAAAGTGGCAAAATAGGACGATAAAATTCGCTTGCCAGTGTTTCTGGGTAAACCCCTATATAGTAATCACAGCCAAGATTTAACAACTCCAGTCCATCAAAATAAGGCACAATTACCGCAACATCCTCCAGATACTGAGATAAAACTGACCAATTTTTCTCCCCCTGCATCTTGGCTGTTGAAAGCTTCATCAACTGCTGATAGCCCACACTAGATAAAGCTAAAAAGCGCAAATTCACATCCTTATCATCTACAAGCACATTCATTTCAAGTCCTAACAAAGGATGAATGCCGTATTTTTTTGTAACCTCTAGAAAATCGAAAGCACCATAAAGATTATCAATATCCATCATAGCCAGATGAGTGTAGCCATAGTCTTTTGCTACTCTCACATACTTGTCGATTGAAATGACACTCTCCATAAAACTATAGACTGTTTTTGTATCTAGTTGTGCGATCAATTTACACTTCTCCTCTATCGTTCTCACTATATTATACCATTTTCTTAAAATTTCTATTACTATTACTGATGCTTTAATATCTAATAGCTCAAATCATAGTTGACTAGACAATCCTTGCACGATTTTTAACAGTATCACTAATATTTTTGTATTTAGGCTTATCATTTTACATGTTTATTTCATAAATACTCATTTTTATTTATTATAATTTCTGTTAATTTTTATAGTTTCTTTTCTCACTATTTTTTGATATAATAACTGTAATATATTTCATAAATAGGAGGTCTTATGCGTTTTAATCAATTCAGCTATTTAGCACTACCTAGAGATACAATTATCTTTGAATTAAAAAAGTATGGATTTGATTTACCAGTCAACATTACAAATAAACAAATGCTTGAAGCGTTTCTTATTCGTTTCTTTTTTAATTTTAAAAACAGCTCCTATCCTCTATCCAGTTTAGCAGTTGATAAAGAAACTGACTTATTGACATTTTTTCAATCAGATAAAGAGTTGACTGCAGATATTTTCTATACTGTGGCTTTTCAACTTTTAGGTTTTTCTTATTTGGTTGACTTTGAAAACAGTGATGTTTTCCGTAAAGAAACTGGTTTTCCCATCGTATACGGTGATTTGATTGAAAATCTCTATCAGTTACTCAATACTCGCACCAAAAAGGGAAACACTCTTATCGACCAACTTGTCAGTGACGGTCTTATTCCTGAGGATAATGACTATCACTACTTTAACGGCAAAAGTTTAGCAACTTTTTCTAGCCATGATGTCATTCGAGAAGTCGTTTACGTTGAGTCTCGTGTCGATACTGACCAAAAAGTTCTACCAGATCTAGTCAAGGTCAGCATTATTCGTCCTCGTTATGACGGGCAAATCCCTGCTATCATGACAGCGAGTCCTTATCATCAGGGAACCAATGATAAAGCTAGCGACAAAGCACTTTACAAGATGGAGGGCGAACTCGAGGTTAAACCTACTCACAAGATTGAGCTAGAAGAACCTCAACTAAATCTCGTCCAAGCCCAAGGTCAAGCTGAGCTTGTGTCAGAAGCTGAGGAAAAACTGACGCACATCAACGCTAGCTATAGTCTCAACGACTACTTCCTTCCACGTGGTTTTGCTAATCTATATGTTTCAGGTGTTGGTACAAAAGACTCCACAGGTTTCATGACTAACGGGGACTATCAGCAAATCGAGGCTTATAAAAATGTTATCGATTGGCTCAATGGTCGTTGCCGTGCCTTTACTGATCACACGCGCCAGCGTCAAGTCAAGGCTGACTGGTCAAACGGAAAAGTGGCCACAACTGGGCTTTCCTATCTAGGTACCATGTCCAATGGTCTTGCGACCACAGGTGTCGATGGTTTAGAAGTTATCATTGCCGAGGCTGGCATTTCTTCATGGTATAACTACTACCGTGAAAACGGTCTGGTCACTAGCCCAGGTGGTTATCCAGGTGAGGACTTTGACTCCCTTACTGAACTAACCTACTCTCGTAATCTCTTGGCTGGTGACTATATCCGTGGGAACGAAGCTCACCAAGCTGACTTAGAAAAAGTAAAAGAGCAACTGGATCGCAAGACTGGCGATTACAATCAGTTTTGGCATGACCGCAATTATCTGCTCAATGCCCATAAAGTAAAGGCTGAGGTTATCTTTACCCACGGTTCACAGGATTGGAATGTCAAACCACTTCATGTTTACCAGATGTTCCATGCTCTTCCATCTCATATCAATAAGCATCTCTTTTTCCATAATGGTGCCCATGTTTATATGAACAACTGGCAATCCATTGATTTCCGCGAAGCCATGAATGCCCTTCTATCTAAAAAATTACTTGGCCATGCTTCAGACTTTGAACTACCACCAGTCATCTGGCAGGACAACAGCCAAGCTCAAAACTGGCTGACTCTGGAGGACTTTGGTGGACAGAAGAACTACGCTCATTTCCATCTAGGTAAAGGCACTCAAGAGATTCAAAATCAGTATTCAGAAGAAGATTACAATCGTTTTGCCAAAAACTACCAAAGCTTTAAAAATGAACTCTTTGACGGCAAGGTCAACCAGATTACTCTGGATTGGACTTTGGAAGACGACCTCTTCCTCAACGGAGCCACCCAGCTCAAACTGCGCCTTAAATCCAGCACGGACAAGGGACTGATTTCCGCCCAGCTACTGGACTTTGGACCAGCCAAACGCCTCACTCCAATTCCGACACCGCTTGAGCCTAGAGTCATGGACAATGGTCGCTACTATATGCTGGACAATCTACTTGAGCTGCCTTTTGCTGAAACACCACACCGTGTCATTACCAAAGGCTTCCTCAACCTGCAAAATCGGACAGATTTACTGACGATCGAAGAAGTTACCCCTGACCAATGGATGGAATGTAGCTTTGAGCTACAACCAACTATCTACAAGATGAAAAAAGGCGACCAACTCCGCCTCGTCCTCTACACCACTGACTTCGAACACACCGTCCGTGATAAGACCAATTATCAGCTGACGGTAGATTTAGAGCAATCTAGTCTAGACTTTCCGACCATGACATCACTTTCATAAAACCTAAAAGACGCTGAAATTCAGCGCCTTTTTCTTTTATCGTAGATTAAAATATTTCTCTGCATATTTTTTATAATCCGGCTTTTCCTTGCGGTTCATAGCAAAGAGCATACTGCCTGTGAGATAATCATCGTCTGAATCAGGGATTAGCATAATAGCAACATTTTTATCTTTCTCAGGAAAGACGATAGAAAATATTTTGCCATTATCTTTCCGAGTCAGGCCATAATAACTCACCCCATTTTTAAAACCAACAGCATTTTGAGTATACTTATACTCTTCTTCGTTGACAATGATGGTCTTGTCTTTTATTTCAATGGTCGTTTGTTCACCGCTAACGTCCTGCACATTCCATTTTCCCTGAATTTTAGGGCTACCACTACAACCGATTAGGATGAAGAGGGATGAGAACACTACCAACAGCAAACCTTTTATCTTCTTGTTTTTCAAGTTGTCTTCTCCTTGGGATATAGATTCATGACCATTCTACTATAAAGACTAAATCTTTGTCAAACCTTCTAGAAATGTTCTTCTTGCCACTTTCCCCAAAAATGATATAATTGAAGAGTGAGGATTACCAAGGGGCTCAGCCCTTGCAAGAGAAAGGAAAGAAAATCTTATGATGAACATGCAAAACATGATGAAGCAAGCCCAAAAACTTAAAAAAGACATGGACATTGCTCAAGCAGAATTAGCCGCAACTGAATTTGTTGGAAAATCTAGCCAAGATTTAGTTGTAGCAACTCTTACTGGTGATAAAAAGGTTGTCAAAATTGACTTTCAGCCTGCTATCGTAGACCCAGAAGATATGGAAACTCTATCTGATTTGACTAGCCAAGCTATCAATGCTGCTATCGATCAAATCAACGAAGTAGCTAAACAAAAACTCAGCGCTTTCCAAAGTGGACTTTCTTTCTAATTCTGCTAAGCCCTTATAAAAATCAACTCCCAAAAGATGAACCACTCATCCTTTTGGGAGTTTTTTTGCGTAAAAAATTGGAGAAAAGGTCTCAGCATTTTCTCCAATATAAATCTTCTTAATGTCTAAAATGTCTCACGCCTGTAAAGACCATAGCCAAGCCATATTTATCCGCAGCTTCGATGGATTCTTGATCACGGACAGAGCCACCCGGCTGTATGATGGCCTTGATTCCTGCTTTAGCGATTTCTTCTACGTTATCCGCAAATGGGAAGAAGGCATCGGAAGCAAGAACAGCGCCGTCAAGGCGGTCTTTGGCTTGTTCAATGGCAATACGCACAGAGGCCACACGGTTGGTTTGACCTGGTCCAACACCCAGAGTCATGTGGTCGTTGGTCACAATGATACCGTTTGATTTGACATACTTGATAGCTTTCCAAGCGAACTCTAGGGCAGTTGCTTCTGTCTCAGTCGGTTGGCGTTTGGTCACCACTTGCCAGTCAGCTGGGCTTTCTTTGACCACGTCTTGATTTTGCACCAGAAGTCCACCTACTACACCAGTGTATTCTGCCTCTACCTCACTAGCATCTTGAGCGTCAAATGGCAAGGCAAGGATGCGCAAGTTTTTCTTTTTATTGGTCAAAATGGCTAGCGCTTCATCCGTATAGCTCGGTGCGATGATGATTTCAAGGAAAACACCGTGCATCTTCTCAGCAGTCGCAGCATCCACCTCACGGTTAAGGACGACAATTCCACCAAAGATAGATACTGGGTCAGATTCATAAGCGTAGTTCCAAGCAGTTTCGATATCGTCAGCTTGACCGATTCCACATGGGTTCATGTGTTTCAAAGCCACAACGGTTGGACGGTCTTTGAAGTCACGGATGATACGGATGGCCGCATCCGCATCACGGATATTGTTAAAGGACAATTCCTTACCATTGAGCTGTTTCGCTGAAGCAATCGAATAGTCAGTCGGTAAAGCTTTTTGGTAGAAGTCCGCATCCTGCTGAGGATTTTCCCCATAACGCATTGGTTGCTTGAGGTCATAAGTCAAGGTCAGTTTTTCTGGCTTGTTTTCTCCGACTTGAGCTGTGAAATACTCTGCAATCAAGGCGTCATAAGCCGCAGTGTGACGGAAAACCTTGGCTGCCAAACGTTGACGCGTTTCGTAAGTCGTTTCACCATTGGCTGACAACTCGTCCAAAACCACTGCGTAGTCAGCAGGGTCTACCACAACCGTCACACTGGCATGGTTTTTAGCTGCTGAGCGCAGCATAGATGGTCCGCCGATATCAATATTTTCAACCGCATCCGCATAGGTTGCATCTGGTTTAAGAATAGTCTCCTTGAATGGGTAAAGGTTGACAACGACCAAATCAATCGGTGTGATGCCATGTTCTTTCATAGCATTAACATGACTATCAAGGTCGCGACGCGCTAAGAGACCGCCATGAATTTTAGGGTGAAGAGTCTTGACACGACCATCCATCATTTCAGGAAAGCCAGTCACATCGTCAATAGCGATGGTGTCAATCCCTGCCTTGTCAAGGGCAACCTTAGTTCCGCCGGTTGAGACGATTTCCCAACCCAAGTTTTTCAATTCTTTAGCAAAGTCAACAATGCCCGCTTTGTCTGAGACGCTGATAAGTGCGCGTTTAGTCATGTTTTTTCCTTTCATTTTATCAATAGATTCCTTCAAATTATCTAAACTAAAGACTGGCGATTATAGTCTGTAATCTGATTTTCAAGCTCTTGCAACAATTTCCTTACCTCAAGCTTACTTGTTTCACTTTCATAAACACTTCGCAGTTCTGCATCTGTCGCACCAATCAGAGTGACAAATTCTACTTTTCCATGAGGAGTATCTAGAGGCTTAGCTAGATTGTCACTAGCGGTCAGAAAACCTGTCAGTTTAGATTTCTGCTGGGCATCTATTCCTACCATTTGCTTGGTATAGATGTATTCTTCTGGTAAAACTACTTTACCTGTTTTAAAAATATATCTTGCAACATACTGCAATAAACCACAACCATTTTTGATTTCTTCTTCGTCATTAGTAGATTTCTTTAACTTAAAAGTCAATTCAATCCCATAACCACTGTATTCTGAGTCGGTGCTTTCTTTTGTATATAACTCCGACAAGCCATAGCTGACAAAATGCCAAAAATCTCCCGCATCGTAGACACTTATACCGTCAAGCGGATCTGGACCCCCAAACATATACTTGACAACCGTCCCATAATGAAGAGGATTGGGCTGATCAGGATATAAACGATCAAATTCTGCATCAATCGCTTCCCATCCTGGAGCGCTATCATCTGTATCTTCAGATTTAACAACAGTCTTATCTCCATCTTCAATTGGTATCTCTTCACTGGAAAATTTCTTCTTAAAAAAATCAAATAGACCCATAAAATTCTCCTTAGCTAACGCCCCTACTCATGATTTACCAACCCTGATAGAGATAGTTTATGAACGGGTCCTTACCTTTACCATAAAATCATCTCTCACTACCTTCTTATCTTCTCTCGGCCCCTAAACTCTCCAGCACTTGAGGATAGAGCTGATACTCAGCAGCATGGATGCGTTCTTCAAAACTTTCAATCGTGTCATGAACTAGCCGTGGGATACGGACTTGTTTAATGACCTTGCCAGTATCCACACCTGAGTCCACCCAGTGAATGGTCACTCCGCTCTCAGTGACACCGGCATTCCAGGCATCTTCGATACCATGAGCACCTGGAAATTCTGGCAAATAGGCTGGATGGATATTGATAATGCGACCTTGATAGGCAGTCAGCAAGGTTGGGCCAACGATTTTCATGTAACCAGCTAGGCAAACAAGATCAATAGCATATTTTTCCAAGAGGTCAATGATAGCCTGCTCATAGGCAATTTTGTTGTCAAATTCCTTGAGTTCAAAGGTGTAACTTTTGATACCGAGATTTTTAGCACGCTCCAAGACATAGGCATCACGATGGTCAGAGAAAACAAATTCTACTGGGAATTGCTCGCCGATGACCTGAAAATTTGACCCATTACCAGAAGCGAAAACAGCAATTTTTTTGCTCATTATTTGATCACCACACTTGCGTCAGCTTTTTTCACGATACGCCCAAGCTCATAAACAGGCTCATCAAGGACTTCCTTGACACGGTCAACCTTTTCAGGACTGACAGCCAGCATGAGCCCGATACCCATGTTGAAGATTTCAAACATTTCGTCGTGCTTCAGCTCACCATATTTTTCAAGCGCCTTGAAGATTGGCAGAACTGGCACCTTGTCTTCTTCGATTTCGGCTGCCAAATCGTCCCCAAACATACGTGGGACATTTTCGATAAAGCCGCCACCTGTGATGTGGGCAATACCGTTGACTAATTCTTCCTTAATCAATGGCAGAGCTGCTTTGACATAGATACGAGTAGGTTCAAGTAAGACATCTTTGAGTTTTTTACCTTCCAATTCTGGCAGTTCTTCTTCACCAGTATAGTCTGCAAAGACACGGCGGACAAGCGAATAACCGTTTGAATGGATACCGCTGGAAGCCAATCCCAGTAGCACATCTCCTTCTTTGACTTTTGAGCCGTCGATGATTTGTGATTTTTCAGCCACACCGACCGCAAAACCGGCCAAGTCGTAATCGTCTTTGCCATACATACCAGGCATTTCGGCTGTTTCGCCACCAATCAGACCAGCACCAGCTTGGACACATCCTTCAGCCACACCAGCAACTACCTGCTCCAGTTTAGCAGGTTCATTCTTACCCGTTGCAATGTAGTCTAGGAAATAAAGGGGTTCAGCACCCGCAGCAATGATGTCGTTGACACACATGGCCACACAGTCCTGACCAATGGTATCGTGTTTGTCGTACTTGATAGCCAGCATGAGCTTGGTTCCGACACCGTCCGTTCCTGAAATCAAGACAGGCTCTTTGACATCCAGCTGGGACAAATCAAACATCCCACCGAAGCCACCGAGAGCCCCCAGAACACCAAGACGCTCCGTACGCGCCACATGTTTCTTAATCCGAGCAACAACCTCGTATCCCGCCTCAACATCAACACCAGATTGAGCGTAAGCATTTTTTGTCATAATAATTTTCCTTCTCTTTTTTGTCAAAAAACCATATTGAAGATTGCGACGTTTTTTCAGTCAAACCATAATTTTGACTGAAAAAACTAGTCAGGTCTTTAGCTTTGGTCCTATAGGACAAAGCGTCCACTGACAAATGCTTTAGCCTTTAGTCAGTGGTAAGACGTGGAGCGTAAGCATTTTTTTCTGTCATAATATTTTCCTTCTTTTTTCTTCGGAAATAGCAGAGCTGCTATTGAGTTCGGTCTATCAATAAAAACTAACCTTCTCATCCAAGCTTCTACAATAATCTTTCTCGTAATCGTAAATCGGTGTTGGGTACTCTCCATCAAAGTAAGCAACACAGAGACCGCCGTTTGGGGCATTTGTTTCAAGTCCGATAGAGTCAATCAAGCCGTCAATAGACAAGTAAGTTAGGCTATCTGCACCGATAATCTGGCGTGTTTCTTCAACAGAATGATTAGCCGCAATCAATTCACGCCGTGTTTGAATATCAATTCCATAGAAACATGGATATTTTAGAGGTGGGCTAGCAATTGCCACGTGAACTTCTGTAGCACCAGCTTCTTTCAAGAGCTGAACGATACGACGTGATGTTGTCCCACGCACAATGGAGTCATCAATCATGACGACACGTTTGCCCTTAACCACTCCAGATACGGCAGAAAGTTTCATGCGAACCCCTTGCTCACGCAGTTCTTGCGTCGGCTGGATAAAGGTTCGTTGGGTGTATTGATTTTTGATGAGACCCATTTCATTTGGCAGTCCTGATTCTTCGGCGAAGCCCATAGCTGCGCTGAGTGAGGAATTGGGTACGCCGACCACAATGTCTGCCTCATGTTTGAACTCACGCGCCAGCTGTGCTCCCATACGTTTACGAGCAGTGTGGACATTGACCCCGTGAATATTTGAGTCAGGACGGGCAAAGTAGATGTATTCCATTGAACAGATAGCAAGCTGCGTATTTGTAGTGTAAGTGTCGTACTGGATACCACTGTTATCAATGATAACCACTTCACCCGGCTTGACATCACGAATCCACTCGGCACCCACCACTTCAAAGGCACAGGTTTCGCTGGAAACAACGATGGCACCATTTGCCATTTTACCAATAGAAAGCGGACGAAAACCGTTTGGATCAAGAGCTGCAATCAGCTTATCTTCCATCATCAGAAGATAGGCAAAACCACCTTTGACCGTATTGAGCGCTTCCTTAACCTTGCCCATAAAGCTTGGATTGTGGCTGCAGCGAATAAGATGAGCCAGAATTTCCGTATCAGATGAAGAAGAGAAAATAGCGCCGTTATGTTCTAATTCTTTCTTCAGGGTTTTCGTATTGGTCAGGTTACCGTTATGTGCCAGACCAAATTCCATATCGTAAAACTTAAAATGGAAAGGCTGGATATTATCAATAGAGGCTTCTCCAGCCGTTGCATAACGGACATGCCCAATAGCAGCCTGACCTGTTAATTTTTCCAAATTAGCTGGATTTTTGAAGACTTCTGAAATTAATCCTGTATCACGATGTCGTATCAATTTGCCAGCATCATTTGTCAGAATGCCAGCACCTTCTTGACCACGGTGTTGCAGACTATGCAGTCCAAAATAAGTGACTTGAGCTGCTTGAGGATGTCCCCAGATACCGAAGACCCCACATTCTTCGTTGAGAGATTTTACTTCGTATGTCATTTTATATACCTTTTGTACTTAAATTCTAGGCATCAATAAATTTACTTGCCAATTTATAAACTTGGTTAATTTCTTTACTTTCTAATTTCCAATTTTTCAACTCAATTTTAACTAAATCTGGAAATTTTTTACTAATGTCTCTTAAAGCATTCCCTACTGATTTTCTAACATATTCGCTTACATCCTCTTTTAAGTCAGCTATTCTTCTGATAGCTTCATTTGGGTTCTCTTTAAAGTATGGTCTATTTGTCCATATTCTTAACCCTTCTGTAACAGCTCTCCTCGTATGGAGATTGCTACTTTTTAACCATTCATCAATAATTGGAAGTGCTTTTTTATATCCTATTTTCTTACAAAATTCATCAAACGCCTTTGCCAACACTTCTTGAACTCTCCAGTTATTATCTTTAGAAACTTCATCTCTCATGAATATTAAAATTTCTTTATCTTTTGATAAGTATCCGAAAAGGAATACAGCGTACATTCTTACTTGGTAAACATCAGATTGATAAGCTAAAAATGCTAATTTCTTGATATACTCACCATCGTTGGATTTATAATCAGTTAAGGCTCTTTGTTCTTCCTCTTTAAATCCGTGTTCTATAAGTGAAAAATCTTTTTCTAGCCTTGCAACATACTGTTTCATAATATCCCTTCTGCAAATAGGCTATTTCCCAGTAAAGTATTTCACTGCACTTTCAAATAGGCCTTGGTCTTTGTTACCTGGGATGTTTTGGAAGAGGCCATTTTCATAGCGTTCCGAGTGTCCCATCTTACCAATGATTTGACCGTTCTTACTCGTAATCCCTTCAATAGCGTTGAGTGAACCATTTGGATTGTATTTAGAATCCATAGAAGGCTTGCCATCAAAGTCCACGTACTGACTCCAGATTTGACCATTGTCACGCAGTTCCGCAAATTCTTCAGCTGTCACGACAAATTTCCCTTCACCGTGAGAGACTGGAATCGCATGAATATCACCAACCTTAACACCTGCCAACCATGGAGAGTTGGTATTAGCGATACGGGTTTCCACCATCTTAGCCACGTGCTGGTTGGCATCATTGTAGAAGAGGGTTGGGCTTGTCTCACTAACTTCTTCAAAGTCACCATAAGGCAGAAGACCGGATTTGACAAGAGCTTGGAACCCATTACAGATACCGATGATGAGGCCACCCTTTTCAATGAAGCTGTCAATAGCAGAGCGAACTTTTTCATTAAGTAAGATATTGACGATAAACTTAGCCGAACCATCTGGCTCATCTGCTGCTGAGAAACCACCGACAAAGAAGATAATATTGGCTTTAGCAATGTTGTCAACCATGGTGTCAACAGAAGCCTCAATTGCTGCTTCATTAAGAGTCACGAATGGCACCAAGTTGACTTTGGCACCAGCTTGTTCAAAGGCCTTAGCTGAATCGTACTCTGAATTGGAACCAGGGAAAACTGGGATATAAACCAGAGGCTGTGCAATTCTTTCTTTAGATTTAATAACAGCATCAGATACCACAACAGGCACTTCTTCAAGAACTGTTGACTGTTCAAACTCAGTTGGATAAACATCTTCCAACTTGCCTTCAAAGGCTGCAAGCAATTTCGCAGCGGACAAGTTGACACCGTTGACAGTTACTGCAAAGTCTGCCACAGTTTGACCAATTTTCATTGCGTCAGCAATGACTTCATCAGATGTAAAAACAAAACCACCAAGCTGCGCTGTCAAGCTGCTATCAAGCTCAGCTATTTCTACAGTTGCACCAATACGGTTACCAAAGCTCATAAGTGCTAAACTTTCAAGAACACCACCGTATTTAACAGCTGAGGCTGCTGTTACTTTATGCTTAGTCTGAATAGCTTCAAATTGTGCAAAGTTAGCCTTGATATAATCAAAATCAATGTCTTCTGAAATAGCCTGTCCTGAGATGTAGTAAATGTTCTCACCAACAGCCTTGAATTCTGGTGAAAGAACTTGACGACTATCTACTGTTGTTACACCAAAGGCAACCAAGGTTGGCGGTACCGTCAATTCTTCAAAGGTCCCTGACATGGAGTCCTTACCACCGATTGATGGTAGCCCAAGCTGGATTTGTGCCTCGATCGAACCAAGCAGAGCAGCTACTGGCTGACCAAAGCGATCCGCTTGTTTATCCATGCGTTCAAAGTATTCTTGATAAGAGAAACGCGCGCGAGACCAATCAGCACCTGTTGCTACCAAGCGAGCTGTTGCTTCAATAACAGCGTAAGCTGCACCATGATAAGGTGACCACTCCGCAATATAAGGATTGAATCCCTGTGCCATGACAGAAGCCGTTGTTGTTACACCATTTTGTACTGGCAATTTTTGCACAGAAGCTTCAGTGGGCGTAATTTGATAACGACCGCCGATTGGATGATTAATTGTTGAACGTCCAACCGAGCTGTCAAAGATGGTTTGCAACCCTTTTTGACTAGCGTGGTTAAGATCAGACAGAACTTTCACTGTGTCTGCTTCAAGTGTTGCTGCTGACGTGGTACGCACCTCAGGAAGAGCAACATCCCTATCCACAACGTTTGCATCAACAACCACACGCACACCATTGGTATCAAGGAAGGCACGTTCCAAGTCAACGATGGTTTCACCCTTCCAAGTCATGACAAGGTTTGGTTTTTCAGTAACAGTCGCGACAACAACTGCATCAATGTTCTCTTTATGACATGCTGCAATAAAGGCGTCCACATCACTTGGACGAACAACAACAGCCATGCGTTCTTGTGACTCAGAAATGGCAATTTCGGTACCGTTAAGACCTTGGTATTTTAGTGGCACTTTGTCCAAGTCAATTTCAAGACCATCTGCCAATTCACCAATAGCCACACAGACGCCGCCAGCACCAAAGTCATTTGATTTCTTGATGAGACGAGTGACATTGCCATTGCGGAAAAGACGTTGAATCTTACGTTCTTCAATAGCATTCCCTTTTTGCACTTCGGCACCTGCTGTCTCAACCGATTCAACCGTTTGAACCTTAGATGAGCCTGTAGCACCACCGACACCGTCACGGCCTGTTTTCCCACCAAGAAGGATGACCACATCACCAGCTTCTGGCTTTTTACGCACGACATTTTCTTTTGGTGCTGCACTGACAACAGCACCTAGCTCCATACGCTTAGCAACGAAGCCTGGATGGAAGTACTCTTTGACATAGGTAGTCGCAAGTCCTATTTGGTTCCCGTATGACGAATAGCCGTGCGCCGCCGTTTTAGAGATGACTTGTTGTGGCAATTTACCGGCGCGTGTTTCTGCTATTGGTGCGGTAATATCACCTGCACCTGATATACGCATAGCTTGGTAAACATAAGAACGACCTGACAACGGGTCACGAATAGCACCACCAATACAAGTTGCAGCTCCGCCAAAAGGCTCAATTTCCGTTGGGTGATTGTGGGTTTCATTTTTAAACATGAGGAGCCAAGGTTCCTTGACACCATCAACGT
>ERZ773022.1698-NODE-1698-length-14213-cov-5.329496_pt1 | contig 14213 bp, 10 predicted proteins | sample MGYA00580839_ERZ773022 | MGnify/ENA primary metagenome ERZ773022 (study PRJEB29015, sample SAMEA2738020) | human oral metagenome | biome: human oral; feature: human-associated habitat; material: dental | place: China | collected 2044 ... | reverse complement strand
CAACTTGGTATTTCATCACTGACAAGATTATTTTATCAGGTTGTACTTCCGTTCTCAATAAAAATTTTAGGAGGTTACCATGATAAACAAGGAGAACTATCTACAAAATATTCCACTTGAATTAAGGCAATATAAGCAATGGCTGTGGTTTAAGAGAATTGTAAAAGTGGACAAGTGGGGAAAAGAAAAAATTTCTAAAATACCCATCAGCCCAATCACATTAAAATCAGATGGTTGGAACGATAGAAAGCATTGGACGGGTTTTGAAACGGCAGTTAATAATTTGAAAAGTAGTGGCTGTGACGGGTTGTCTTTTGTGTTAAGCAGGGATGATCCGTTTGTGTGTATCGACTTGGATCGAGTTGATGACAGCTTTGGAGATTTTCTAAATGACTTCAATGACACCTATCAAGAAGTCTCGCAATCCGGGAGAGGTGTTCATATCTTTGCTAAAGGTGTGATTGCAAAAAACTTCAATAATCAAATCGAAAAAGTGGAGATGTATCAAGAAAACAGGTGCATTGCAATGACTGGAAATATCCAAAGGTTTGGAAGTATGACTGTCAGAACGATCGAGCCAAAACAAAAGGAGCTTGACAAATACTATAAATTATTTGCTCCGAAAGACAATATTAAAGAAGTGATTAGGAAGTATCAAATGATGGATGATCGGGTTCCTGATTGCAACAAAGTTATAGAGATAATGTGCAGAAATAATGCTAGGGCGAAGGCTTTGTTTGAAGGCTCGAACACAAGTGGAGATCCAAGCAAAGATGATTTTGTACTCCTTCTTTTCCTAAACAGCTTTACACACGGAAACGCAGAAATGATGAAAGAAATTTTCCTCAGATCTGCACTGAATCGAATAAGAGATAAAAGTAAAAGAAGGACGGAAGCAGGATATCTAAGATATTTGGATGAGAGTATTAGAAAAGCATTGCAGGGAGGCAATCAAAGATATTGGAACTATAACTATCACAGAAAAAAAGGAGGATATTCGCTTGAATAACTGGCTTACATTTGATGATGCGGAGCTTAACGACTACTTGAATCGTGAGCTTGAACTCACAGAAAAAGGACAAGTCAAAAGTACAACCACCAATCTCATTACTGTGTTGGTCAATCCCTACTTTTGTAAAGAACGAGAGATTTTATCAGGACATATTTTCTTTGACACTTGCAGTAGAACAATTCGTTTTTACGGAAAGTTAAAAGGTGAGAAAAGCACTGATTTAGAAATACGAAAATGGAATGACCATATGACAAATATCCTCGGAGTTGAAATCGAAAGAGAATTTGGAATAAAATATTCGAAAAATCGTATGGAAGATGCAGTTCTCTTTGTTGCTCACAAGAGGACAATCAATTTACCGGCAATGCACATGGAATCGCTACCATATGACGGGCAAGAATATATTTCAAAACTGCTACCTAAATATCTTGGAGCAGAGGATACAAAATTAAATTCTTGGATTATGAAACATATCTTGGTAGGCATGGTAAAAAGAGCGTTTAATCCCGGATGTAAGTTTGATGAACTGATGGTTCTTACTGGGGTGCAGGGCGTTGGGAAAACTTCATTTATTGAAAAGCTGGCACTGTTTCCTGAATGGTATTGCTCATTAAATAGTATAAAAGGGAAAGATGCCGTCAGTAATTTGGTAGGCAAGATTGTTGTTGAGCTTGAAGAATTTGTCGCTCTTAGAAATGCGAAAAGTGCTGATGAAGCAAAACTTTTTATTTCGGCAAGAACAAGCACGGTAAGACTTCCATATGAAAGATTTTCAACAGATGTTAAACGAAGCTGTGTTTTGATTGCGACAACAAACGACGCTACATTCTTGGGAGATTTTTCGGGAGAGCGAAGATATTTGCCGGTAAAAGTGGATATGGAGAAAATACAAATGCCGCTCATGTATGATCCTGAAAAATTTCCTGTATTGGAAACTATCACAAGAGAAGAACATGCGGAAATGGTAAGTAGTGATTTCAAAGGAGCTATTGCAGAAGCTGTATATCTTTACGAAAACAAATTGCACGATTTCTATTTGCCGAAAGAATTGAAAGATGACCTAAGCCTTGTCATTCAAACACATAAAAGTGAAAACAGACATGTCCAAAATTTCCTGGACTTTATGGAATGGAAAACGACAAAATCCGATACTCCGGATCTTCTTTGTTCCGCAGAGTTTACAAGTAAGTACCCTGAAACGAATGAAAAAGTCTTTTCGGAACTGATGGCAAATGAGATGGCAGGAGAATGGATCTTAGAAGCAAATGTAAAAAGCAAGAAGGTGAGGATTGACGGAGTGGTTCGAGTCAGTAAGAAATTCTACAAAAGGACAATAACTACAAACTTTGTGGGAGTAGAAGCCTCGGAAATACCGTTCTAAGAGTTTTGAAAAAGTCCGCTACCGCTACTTTACTACCGACTTCAAAGGTAGTGAGGTAGTGGTAGCGATAACTTTCAAACTTCTATAAAACAGAAATTGGACAGAATGAGCGTCATCCCTCTTGGCTACGGGACACCCTTATTCTTCTGTGATAGTCATAAGAGAATAGAGCTTATTTCTATAAAAAGAGTATGTTCAGAGAGATAGCAAGCATATACTTTTTGACCACAGTCCAAAAAGTAGGCTTGTAAGCTGGGAATTCAGCTTAGCCAATTTTAGGGAGAACCCTAAGACCCCGAAAAAGAAAGGAGTGAGGAAATATGTCAAAGAGCGTTAATCGTAAAAATAATTGCACCGTTCATTTTATGGTGAACGAAGAAGACATGAATGAGCTTAACCGAAGATTTGCAATGACCAATTTTAAGAGTAAGAGAGAGTTTTATCGAGACAGTATTTTCAAGAACAGGATCATCAGCATTGATTTATCTGGTGAGTTTCGAAAAGAACTGAGGGAGCTTTCTTCTCTTATCAGTCGCAATTCAGCGAACCTAAATCAGATAGCAAAGGCGGTAAATTGCACAGGAATTATCTACAAAGATGATATTGAGAGCATCAAGAAAGCCTTGCAAGGCGAACTTCTTTTCTTGTCCGAGCTTCGAGAGAAAGTTTCGGATTATATCATCAATGAGGTGATCGGCTGATGGCGGTTACGAAGATACATCCGATCAAGACTACGCTGAAAAAAGCGATAGACTATATCTGCAATGGCGATAAAACCGATGATGAAATCTATGTTACGACCCACCTTTGCAGCAGAGAAAATGCTCATAAAGAGTTTGAACTTACCAAGAAACAATTTAACTCAAGAACCAAGACTTTAGCTCATCATCTGATCCAATCCTTCGTGCCGGAAGAAGTGAGTTTTGAAGAAGCTCATCAGGTAGGAATCGAACTTTGTGAAAAGATTTTAGGCGGAAAATATGAGTATGTTTTAGCGACACATATCGATAAAGACCATATCCATAATCACATCATTTTTAATTCCATCGATGTTGATGAGGGGAAGGTTTATCATTCCTACTATGGCTCCTATATGAATATTCGAAATCAGAGTGACAAGATTTGCAAGGATCATGGTTTATCTGTCATCGACCAGGAAACACAAAAGGAAATCAACGAAATTAAGCGAAGAAAATTTGTAAGTTGGCATGATTGGAATGAGGACAAAAAAGGCAGTAGCTACAAGTCGAGACTTCAATTTGATATTGATAGGATTATAAAACAGTCAATCAACTGGCAAGACTTTTTATCTAAAATGGAAAGCTCCGGATATGAGATAAAATTTGGTAAGCATATTGCTTTTAGAAGTAAAAATCAGCAGAGATTTACCAGAGCAAAGACGATTGGAAACAACTATACCGAAGAACGGATTAAAGATAGGATTCTGAATAAAGAGAAAGAGCTTGGCGATATCATCGACATCAAGAACAATGAAAAAGTGAACTCAAGTAAAGGATATGAGCGATGGGCTACGAAACATAATATGACGACCGCAGCAAGTACGATGATAGCGATTCGGGATAAGGGTTTTCATTCAATGAAAGAGTTGGAGTCTGAGATTAAGAGATTATCCTCCCGAGCGAATCAACTTAGGAAAGAGTTTAGAGATAAGGAATTTGAACTAAAGCGAATCAAGGAAATTACGAAACAACTTCAAATCTGCATCAATAAAAAAGCTCATTACGATGGATATAGGAAAAATCCGAATGATAAAATCTATATGATGATGAATAAGAAGGATGTAGAAGCTTACAAGGAAGCTTATTTGGAAGTTGAGATTTTTATAAAACAGTTTCCGCATCTAAAGAAAGAAATAATGGAAGGACTAAAACGAGGCGATGGAAAGTCAATCTTCAGAAAACTAAATCAACATTCAAAGAGCCTAAACGACATACAGAAAGAACTTGCAGAAGAACATGATAAGTTGCAAGAGAAGCGTAGCGAACTTGATGGGCTTAAAGCAAACATCGATCAGTACCTTGGACGAAATGAAGAACCTAAAAAAAGTATTCTTCAGCAGATAAAAAGAGAATCCGATAAATCTCCGGAAGTTAAATCAAAATCTCGAACAAAGGATATGGAACGATAGAGGTAACGCACATGGTGAATGAAAATTTGTCATGTGTATTCTTTTTTGAAGAATTTCAGTTAATATTTTTGATTTAAATAGAGTTATCGCTATGTTTTGGTTTGAAATTATGTTATAATGTGAAAGGTTTTTATAGATTCTTGGAAGGTAGGTTCATGATGAAAGCTAATTATAAAAAACTATGGCATATTCTGCTCGACAGGAATATGAAGAAAAAGGAATTGGCAGAACTTGCAGGGGTAAGTACATACACGATTAACAAGCTCAATAAAAATGAGAATGTTACTGTGGAAATCCTTGGGAAGCTCTGCAAGGCATTGAATTGTAACCTAAATGATATTATGGAATTCGTAGAAGATAACAAAAAAGATGAAAAAATCAAGTGAGGAGAATCTAAAATGGGCATTAATAACTCTAATAAGAGAGAAAGAGAAGAATTACATCGTGCGATATGGTCGATTGCTAATGACTTAAGAGGAAGTGTTGACGGATGGGATTTTAAGCAATATGTTTTAGGTATGCTCTTTTATAGATATATATCAGAAAATATTACCGAGTATATTAATACAAATGAGAAAGAAGCTGGCAATGAAGACTTTGATTATGCCTCAATTGATGACGATATGGCTATATCGATTAGGGAGGAAATAGTTGAAAGTAAAGGTTTTTTTATTTTACCAAGTCAACTTTTTGAAAATATATATGAACAAGTTTCTACCAAAGAGAATTTAGAAGATTTGAATGAGAAGCTTGAAAAAATATTTAAGAGTATAGAAGAGTCGGCGATAGGAAGTAAGAGTGAAGAGAATTTTAAAGGGTTATTTGATGATATTGATGTAAATAGTAATAAATTAGGACCAACAGTAAAAAAACGAAACGAGCGGTTGGTAAAACTGATAAACGGTATTGCAGGGATGGAACTCGGTAGTTATAAAGACAACTCAATTGATACTTTCGGTGATGCATATGAATTTTTAATGGGAATGTATGCATCAAATGCGGGAAAGAGTGGTGGAGAATTTTTTACTCCTCAAGAAGTGTCAGAGTTACTTACTAAAATTACATTGGTTGGGAAAATAGAAGTAAATAAGGTTTATGATCCGGCAGTGGGTTCTGGTTCGTTGCTTCTTAAATTTGCTAAAATACTTGGGAAAGAGAATGTCAGAAACGGATTTTTTGGGCAAGAAATAAATATTACTACCTACAACTTGTGTAGAATTAATATGTTTTTGCATGATATTGGATATGAAAAGTTTAGTATTGAGCACGGAGATACTTTAACTGATCCAAGACATTGGGATGAAGAGCCTTTTGAAGCAATTGTATCCAATCCGCCATACTCTATTAAGTGGGAAGGATCTGATAATGGTACTCTGATTAATGATCCGAGATTTTCTCCGGCGGGTGTTCTTGCTCCGAAATCCAAGGCGGATTTTGCGTTTATTATGCATTGTTTGAACTGGTTGTCGACAAATGGTACAGCTGCAATTGTATGTTTTCCTGGGATTATGTATCGTGGGGGAGCGGAACAAAAAATCAGAAAGTATTTAATTGATAATAATTATGTAGAGTGTATTATTCAATTGCCGGATAATTTGTTTTTTGGAACAAGTATAGCCACATGCATTATGGTTTTAAAAAAATCCAAGGTGGATAATCATACTCTCTTTATCGATGCATCGAAGGAGTTCAAAAAAGTAACAAATAACAACAAATTAACTGATGGTTCTGAAAATGAAGAAGACAATAATATAAAGAATATTTTATCTTGGTATGAGCAAAGGAAGACGACAGAGCACATTTCCTATCTTGCAATAAAATCTGAAATTGAACAGAATGACTATAATCTTTCGGTTTCAACATATGTAGAACAAAAGGATAATCAAGAAGTGATAGATATTAAAGCTTTAAATGAAGAAATAAAGCAGATTGTAGAAAGAGAAAATATACTACGCCAACAAATTGATGAAATTATTTTAGAGATTGAGAGGGCGTAAAATGAGATTATCAGATGTATTATCAAAACCACCCTCAAATGAGCTTGAGCAAATAGAAGGGTTTGTGGTTAATAAAAGGATGAAATGCGGAAACTCCACTAAAATAAGTGTTGGAAAGATTGCTCTTAATTATTTTTGTAAAGAATGTGGAGATGTCAGAACTTTTTATTCCGGTGAAGAATTGTATTGTATAGGAGTAAATAAAAATATTATAAGTGTTGATAGTGTTCTTGAATGTCCACGGTGTGGAGCTTTAGTACAAGTATGGTTTTTGTTAGAAAGCGAAAACGAAATTACATCTAAGTTTCCATTAATTCATATTCTAAAAAGAAGTGAAAAGCTTTCAGAAAAGGTATTATTAAATGAAGAAAAATATGGAGATTTTACGGAACTTTTAGAGAAATCAAAACGAGCTGCAAGAGATCAGTTAGGAGCGGGTGCTGTTGTGTATTTGCGTAAAATATTGGAGAGAGTAACTCATCAAGTGGCTGATGCTGAAGGAATTCCATGGAAGAAATCTAACGGGAAACCGAAACCTTTTAAAGAGGTATTGAAACTTGTTGATTCTCAATGTTCCATAATACCAAGGGAGTTCTCTGAAAATGGATATAAACTTTTTGGAGAATTGAGTGATGTTGTACATGGAGATTATAGTGAAGAAACAGCATTGCTTAAATTTGATGCTCTGCATAGACTGGTAATAGGTGTTATAGAAAATGTTAAAAACAATAAAGAGATGATGGACGCCATAGGAAAACTTGGTTGGAATGGAGGTGAGCGAAGTGAGTGATTTAAAATATGTACTTGAGAAGCTGAAATTTGATAGTGTTGAATATACTAAACTTAATATGCTGATAGATTATGAACAACCTACTAAATATATAGTTGAAAGTACTAATTATAGTGATGAATATGAAATACCTGTTTTAACAGCGGGACAGACATTTATTTTAGGGTACACCAATGAAAAAAAAGGAATTTATGAAGCTTCGAAAGATAATCCAGTCATTATATTTGATGATTTTACTACATCATTTCAATGGGTAGATTTTAGATTTAAAGTAAAATCATCGGCCATGAAAATTCTTACTGTCAAAAATAGGAATCGCTTGGACTTGAGATATTTATACCATTGTATGAAAAATATAATCTATGTTCCTGTAGATCATACACGTCAGTGGATAGAAAAATATTCACACTTTCGTGTACCTTATTCCTCAAATCAAAAGATAAGACATGAAATTGTTCGTGTTTTGGATAGTTTTACAGAGCTTACAGCAGAGCTTACAGCAGAGCTTACAGCGAGAGAAAAACAATACGAATATTATAGGGATTCATTATTTTCCTTCGAAAGAGAAGTAACTTGGAAACCTTTACTATCTTTTATAAAATCACTTAGAACAGGATTAAATCCACGTCAATTTTTTTCATTGAACACTAACAATGCAACTAATTACTATGTTACCGTTCGAGAAATTCAGAATAATAAAATTGTATTCACGAATAAAACAGACAAAATAGATGATTCGGCTTTAAACTTATGCAATAATAGATCAAATTTAGAAATAGGAGATGTTCTTTTTTCTGCCACAGGAACGATAGGAGCAACGGCTTTGATTGAAGAAGAACCAAATAATTGGAACATAAAAGAAGGTATTTATTCGATTAAAACAGATAAAAATAAACTATTGCCCAAATTTTTAATGTATTTATTGCAATCAACAGAAATAAAAAGATCATATTTATCCGTCGCTTCAGGAGGAACAGTCAAAAGTGTTTCAATGGAAAAAATGAAAAATATAAAAATACCAGTTATTTCAATAGTTGAACAAGAGAGAATAATAGGTATTCTTGAGCAGTTTGAAAATTTTTGTAGTGATATCAGTCAGGGTCTTCCAGCTGAAATAGAAGCACGACAAAAACAATATGAATACTATAGGAATGAGTTGTTATCCTTTAAGAAAAAAGAGGTAGATAGGGATGAATAATTATGACATAGTAGCAACTACCACTGAGAGCACAGTTGTAGCAAAATATACACCTGAGCAAAGAAAAAGTACAGATTATCAAAGTGAATTTGAATTGGAGAAAGATTTTATCAATCGGCTTATTGGTCAAGGATATCAATATTTAAAAATTGAATCTGAGCAGGATTTAATTAACAACCTTAGGACACAGTTAGAACGATTAAATGACTTTACTTTTTTTGATAAAGAGTGGAATGATTTCTATCAAAATATCATTGCAAATGGTAATGATGGTATTTTGGAGAAAACAAAAAAAATTCAGGAGGATTATATCCAAATTCTTACACTTGATAATGGCTATACTAAAAATATTAAGCTTATTGATAAGAAAGATATTCACAATAATCAACTTCAAGTAATTAATCAATATGAAGAAGGAAATGGAAATCGAAAAACTCGTTATGATGTTACAATTTTAGTGAATGGGTTACCGTTAGTGCATATAGAACTAAAAAAACGAGGAGTTGCAATCCGAGAAGCATTTAATCAGATTAAAAGATATCAGAGGGATAGTTTTTGGGCTGGTTGTGGACTGTTTGAATTTGTGCAACTTTTTGTAATCTCAAATGGCACTCATACGAAGTATTATTCAAATACAACAAGGAATCAACACATCAAAGATGAGGCAGATAATAAAAGAATAAAATCAAAGACATCAAATAGCTTTGAATTTACAAGCTATTGGGCTGATGAAAGCAATAATACCATTCCTGATCTCGTGGACTTTACAAAGACTTTTTTTGCAAAACATACTCTACTCAATATATTAACCAAATATTGTGTGTTTACATCAGAAAATCTGCTTTTGGTTATGCGTCCATACCAGATAGTGGCGACTGAAAAGATTATAAACAGAGTGGAAATTACGACCAACTTGAAAAAACTTGGAAAAGTTGAATCTGGTGGATATATATGGCATACTACCGGGAGCGGGAAGACTTTGACCAGCTTTAAAACAGCTCAGCTTGCAACAGATTTATCTTTTATTGAAAAAGTCTTATTTGTAGTAGATAGAAAAGACCTGGATTATCAAACAATGAAAGAATACGATAGATTCGAAAAAGGAGCTGCAAATAGCAACACCTCTACTAAGATTCTTCAAAAACAACTTGAAGATCCCAATGCAAAAATTATTATAACGACAATCCAAAAGCTTGATAAATTTATATCCAAAAACTCGGTGTATGGTATTTACAACAAGCATGTAGTATTGATATTTGACGAATGTCATCGTTCGCAGTTTGGAGATATGCATAAAGCTATCACGAAATCATTTAAGAAATATCATATTTTTGGATTTACCGGAACCCCAATTTTTGCGGTGAACTCAGGAAGTACAAAGTACCCAAATTTGAAAACAACAGAACAAGCTTTTGGAGATAAACTTCATACTTATACTATTGTTGATGCAATTCATGATGGAAATGTATTACCTTTTAGGATTGATTACATTAATACTATTAAAAACCCTGAAATTCTATTAGATAAACAGGTTAAGACTATTGATAGAGAGAAAGCATTGCTTGATTCTCAGCGAATAGCAGATATAGTGAAGTACACTTTAGAGCATTTTGATCAGAAGACTTACCGTAATCAAAATCGTTCCTACTATGAACATAGAGTAATAACGAATATCGATAAAATGGCAAAATCTAAAAAAAATACAGTGGAGGAAATAAAACAAACTGTAAAAGTAAATGGCTTCAATTCTATTTTTGCAGTAGCCTCCATTCCTGCTGCGATTCTTTATTATAATGAGTTTAAAAAGCAGATGGTAGAAAGTGGTAAGCGACTTAATATTGCTACTATTTTTAGTTTTAGTCCAAATGAAGAAGATCCGGAAGATATTATGCAGGATGAGAATTTTGATACCAATGGATTAGACCAAACTTCCAGAGATTTTCTTGATAAGGCGATTGATGATTATAATAAGACATTCAATGTCAGTTATGATACGTCAGCAGATAAATTTCCTAATTACTATAAGGACTTGTCATTAAGAATGAAAAACAGAGAAATTGATTTGCTCATTGTTGTTAATATGTTTTTAACTGGGTTTGATGCAACCACACTCAATACACTATGGGTGGACAAAAACTTAAAGCAACATGGATTGATTCAGGCTTTTTCAAGAACTAACCGTATATTAAACTCAGTAAAAACATTCGGCAATATTATTTGTTTTAGAAACTTGGAAGACAATACAAATAAAGCACTTGCTCTCTTTGGAGATAGAGATGCTAATGGCATAGTTTTGTTAAAGACCTATAATGACTATTTAAACGGATTTGAAGAGAATGGCGTTTATACACAGGGTTATATTGAATTGGTGGAAATATTAAAAAGAACATTCCCTCTTCAAGAGGATATTGTAGGCGAAATTGCTGAAAAAGATTTTATAAAACTATTTGGTAGAATTTTAAAATTAAGAAATATCTTGATTTCTTTTGATGAGTTTGAAAACAATACAGCTATTTCTGAAAGAGATTTGCAGGATTATCAGAGCAAGTATATTGATTTATATCAAAGCTATACAAAAAAAGATGAGGTAGAAAAAGAGCGAATAAATGAGGATCTTGTATTTGAAATCGAGCTTATTAAACAGGTAGAAGTCAACATTGATTATATTTTAATGCTTGTAATGAAATATCACGAATCAAACTGTGAAGATAAAACTATCTTAACAAGCATAAATAAAGCAATCAATGCAAGTATTCAACTTAGGAGTAAGAAAGAATTGATAGAAGGTTTCATCGAGCAAATGACAATTAAAACAAATGTGAGCGAAGATTGGCTTAAATTTGTTCATAATCAGAGAGAGGAAGATATTGATGCTATCATCAAAGAGGAAAAACTGAAAGAAGAAGGTACAAAGAAATTCATAGAGAATGCATTCAGAGATGGAGAAATAAAGACTATAGGAACAGATATAGATTCTATTTTACCACCAGTTTCAAGATTTTCTAAGGATGGAAATCGTGCACAAAAAAAGGAGGCGGTTATTGAAAAATTGAAGAAGTTTTTTGAAAAATATTTTGGTTTATTCTAAGAAGATAGTTGAAGTACTTTTGAAGTATTTTGCTCACAAAACACCTATAAAAACTGCAAAATTATGGAATAGGTGCAAATAAGAACGCTGTAAATGCTTGTTTTATAATAGGGAGCAGGCTTTATATGAAGAGTTGGAATAGAAGATATTTTACTGAAAATGGCTTATTTTAAAGGCTTATAGCATATTGGAATACGCGACTGGAACAAAATTGGGTAAAGATTTCAAAAAGAATAAATCCAATAATTGTTCAAAGTGGCTTGCAATTGAATATAAAAAATTAGACCGTAGCTTAATTGTTACGGTCTTTTTGACTCTAGTGCTATTTCTGCTTGTATGTGAAGCATATGATATCGCAAAGGAGACATATTCATTAGCTGCCCGATAAACAGGGGTTTGTTAGGCTGTAAATGGTTTGAATCCATATAACAAACATTTTGGGAAGTCCATATATAACAACATTATAGATTCAGATTCCCAATAAATTCTCTAATTTGATTATATACCGGGTTATCAATGTGGGGATATGCTTCAAGCACGTTATTTGTCCATTCTGGTCCGTGCCCTCCAATATCTTTAATGAAGCATTCCAACTCCCCAACTGGAACAATATGAATGCCGTTTAGCTGTAACGTTTCGTTCAATCGCCTAAAAGCCTGAGCTGCATCTCCAGATGGAATAGCAGTTATTCCTGCCGATTTGATTGTCTCCCATTTTGAAATAGTACTAATAACTGTGCGTATTTCTTTTATTTCTCGATTTGATAAATCTTGATTTTGAGAGCCATCAATGATTCTGTTAATACTTGTTTTGGCATCATTTCTATTGACTTTTTCTTTTTGACTGTGCAAATTCCCTACAATAGTGTTGTAATCACTTTGAACGGTTGTCCAGTCGATTCCAAAAGCTTCTACAATCCCCTTAAATACTGCTTCATCATTCAGTACATCTATGTCTGCTATCAATTTTACGTCAATTTTCAATACCCGGAGTGCCAAAGCAATCTTAGACATACGCTGCTTACCGCCACAATGAATAAAAAGAGTCTCTGAATACTTTCCAGATAATTGTTTAAGGTAGCTTTCAACAATTGAATACATTTTACAGTCAGAATCACTCTCACACAAAACAACAGAGTTATGAAATAAGCTAGACATTATGTTGGAATATTTTAGCAAAGGGTCATTCCATACATCTTTGAATCTATCATTATCAAGAACCAAAAAGTAATTTGTGTCATCTTTTCGAGTAATTCTAATGATTTTGATTCGTTCTGGACAAACCTCTAATAGACCCTTAATGATTTCTTCACTATGAGTTGAAATGAAGCATTGCTGTTTGTCTGATAACGTTTGACCGATTATTTGACCCATAATGTGCGCCTGAGGCGGATGAAGAAAAGATTCAGGTTCATCAATTAGAAAGGTACAAAAGTAGTCAAGCATCAAATAGAGCAAAATCCCAGTAAAACTTTTTATACCATCTCCTTGATTTTGAACCTGTTTATAAGTCTCGAGTATATCCGCATAAGCTTCCTGCCGTGCTTGCTCATCTTCATACTCTTTATCAAATCTTACTGGTTCACCCACACAAAGCGGAATTGTAGATCCATTTAGGATATTTGGAGTAACCTCAATCCCAAAGGCTTTCTTAAAATTATCTGATATCCACTTCCGATATTTACTATCAAATGCAGCATAGTGAATAGGGTGTTGCTTGGGTGAATTTCTTGTTATACTGTTGGGTGCATTACAAATTGTTAATCGTGCAGTTGTATCCAAATTAGCCACAAATAAATTTCGAAAATCGTCAAAGTAGGGGGTTGTTAGAAAATACTCATTTGTGTGCTCATAATAAGTGAAATTTCGCCCGAGAACATTATATGAAGTATATGAACCTTGTGGTTGTTTTGGGGAAATATTATCAAGCAAATCTTTGATTTGAGTAGTATATTTTGTTATAGCAATATCTGACACAACTGTAGTTGGGATTTTTTTTGAAGACAGTGCATAAATATCTTTTAGGGATTGACTTTTTCCGGCGTTATTTGGTCCTACAAAAATAATAATGTCATTTTGTTGGATATCTACATAAGTTCCATCATTGAAATGAACTTTTGAAACATATCCACCTGCTTTTACTGCTTCCATTTATATTATCTCCTCTCTTAAATTGACTATTGTAACAGTAAAATGATTAGGGCTTATCAGTTTCCTATAGTTGCTAAAACTTGTAACTGCCTAAACTCAAATTTCACTATTATCATTTATTACATAGAAATTTTTCAAATCATAACTCCAAAATCATTTCTGGTTATGGGGTATGTGTATTACTCTTCCTTTTTATTTCTTTTCAAGAATCTTGATTTCTTTGGATAGGATAGCTTCCAATCTTCGAATTCCTCATCGGATATTTCTTCGTTATAATGTTTCTTTCTCATTTCGTCCCATTCTACTAAAAAATCACCAAAATGCGGATTATGAGATAGTAGTGCAGTTGGCTCGCCATTTCCTGCAAGGGGACGGAATTTCATTTCCTTTTCGTAGTCAAAGATGATATGCATGATTTCAAAAATAGAATTCGGCTCATGGTCGATTA
>ERZ773022.1696-NODE-1696-length-14220-cov-5.679209_pt1 | contig 14220 bp, 9 predicted proteins | sample MGYA00580839_ERZ773022 | MGnify/ENA primary metagenome ERZ773022 (study PRJEB29015, sample SAMEA2738020) | human oral metagenome | biome: human oral; feature: human-associated habitat; material: dental | place: China | collected 2044 ... | reverse complement strand
GCTTTTTAGACTCCTTCGTTACAACGCTAGCGATCTCCTTACGGCTGACCTCTACTCCATTTTTCATCTCAATTTCATAAGTGACATTTTTCTTACCATTTTCACCAGCCTGTTTTACCTCCCGATAGCCCAAATCTCGGTTAGCATCCTGAACTTTTTCAGTCTGGAATTTCACATCTTCCTCCACGGTAACGGTTTGCTTACCATTGCGCCACAATTCAATTTTCATTCCGGGCACGATTATTGCTGACCGATCAACAGATAGCGTATCGTCTTTCTGTAAGGTAATATTTTTATCGTCCAATAACTCACCAACTGTTTTTGCGTGAGTACGAACCACAGACTCCTTGCCATATAAAACAAAATTCACCACAGACGCCCGCTCTACTTTCATAACTGTGTCTGCACCGTCAACCACTACGTTATCACCTTTACCCAGTGTGGTTTTATCCTCAGTAAAAACTTCAAGTCCCGCCGCCTTAGCAATCAAAGCTGGTGTTTGTTCGGCGGTGGTAATTTTTAAGCGTTTATTGCCGTCGACGATTGTTATTGGGCGGGCGCGGAAGATGTTAACATTATATTTCTCAGCCACCATCTCCGAATCTAAGCCAGGCTCAACGACGTCTTGGCGTTCATCAATAGAAATCTTAGCCAATTTTAAAGCCTCACGAACTGTCCGCGCCTTAGTAACAATTGTCTTTTCGACGCCTCTATCGTATATATTAACCAATCTTTCGCCAGCCTTAGCAACTGGTTTAGCCGTGTCAGCCAAAGCTTGATTGACAAAGAATAAGCCACCAACCAACGTCAATATGGCGCCAGCGGTGAGCATAATTTTAGTTGAATAATATCTTGCTTGTAATCTTAAATTCATACGTCATAAGCGCCACAGCGCAGATATTATTATATCAAATTTTCTCCAGGCGCGCGAATTCAACATTCAACTTCTTAATGTTTCCGTCGTCAAATTTCACCGTCACGCCAAGACCCTCGCTATCAATAATTTCACCTGAACCGAAGCTTGGGCTACGCACACGATCACCCACCTCTAATCCAATATCCTCCGCATAAAATTCAGGTTCTATCATCGGCTGAGCTGGCTTATCAACCCCGCCCGCTAACAGCCCCATTTCATCCAAGAATCGCGACGGCATATTATAGCCAATCTGCCCAAACTGTGTCCGGGAGCTAGCACAGCTAACAAACAATTCCTCTCGCGCCCTAGTCACCCCCACATAACACAGCCGACGCTCTTCCTCAATATCGTCAGCCTTACCGCTATCAAACACTCGTGCGTGTGGCAAAATTCCCTCTTCCAGCCCCGCCAAGAAAACCACCGGAAATTCCAATCCTTTAGCAGCATGTAGCGTCATCAAAGTCACCTGCTGATCAGCTGTAGTATCCGCAGAAGACATCAGCGCCATTTCTTCTAGGAAAGTCGCCACATCAACATAAGCCTTCGCCTCCGCTACGAGAACACCAATATTTTCCATCCGTTCATCAGCCTGAGGCGTGCCGTCGTTGATAAAATCCCCGTAACCAGTTTGTCTGATAATTTTTTCAATTAATTCTGCTGGCGAACCATCAATTTCCCGCTGTAATTCCTCCAGGATTTTCCCCAACTCTAGCAAAGGTCGTTTTGCTCGCGCCGTCAAATTATCCGCCTCTTTAACCGCCAAAAGACCACCGATTATATCTCGGCCCGAAGCCGCGTTCCATTCCAAAAACTTAGACACACTCACTGCACCGATACCACGCTTTGGAACATTGACAATCCTTAAGAAACTAACCCGGTCGCTCGGCTGATACAACAATCGAAGATATGCCAGTACATCCTTAACAACCGCCCGATCTAAAAATCTTAGGCCGCCGACAATTTTATACGGAATATAGCTCTGCCTGAGCGCCCGCTCAATTGCATAACTCTGCGCATTCGTCCGATATAACACTGCCACGTCGCCGTACTGGCGGCCGTTGGCAATTTGCGCTTGAATCTCATTGGCAATCGCCAGCGCTTCTTCCGACTCGCTATATAATTGCCATAATTTCGGATCAATACCATCGCCATTTGCCGTCCATAGATTCTTATCCGTCCGATGAATATTATGCTGAATGAGTGAATTTGCTAAATCTAAAATCGCGCCTGTTGAACGATAATTTTGCTCCAATTTAACCACGGTTGTCCCCGGAAAATCGCGCTCAAAATTAAGAATATTAGTATAATCAGCGCCGCGAAAACTATAAATCGACTGCGCATCATCGCCGACCACGCATAGGTTACGCCGTTCGTTAACTAATAATTTGATTAGCGCGTACTGCACAGCATTTGTATCCTGATACTCGTCAATTAGAATATGCTCAAACTGACGCTGCCATTTCTGGCGAATCTCTGGACTGTTCTGCAATAATTCTACGGTTTTAGTTAATAAATCATCGAAGTCGAGCGCCGCCGCTTCTTTCAAAGCTTTTTCATAGACAAAGAACAATTCAGCAATTTTCTGCTCCCTAGGGCCGCGCGCTGACATTGAAAAATCTTCCGCGCTGCGCATTTCATTTTTAGCGTTTGAAATAACCGAAAGCACCGCCCGCGGCTTAATATCTTTATCCGTTAGACCGCGCGCTTTCATAATCTGTTTCATCAGGCTTACTTGATCGTCAGTATCGTAGATTAAAAACCGCTTGTCCAGCCCAATACTTGCGCCATCCATCCTTAGTATCCGTACACAAATACTATGAAATGTCCCCATCCACGGCATAAATTGACGATTATCAGCCTCCTCATCCAGCAATTTTGCCAATCGCTGCCGCATTTCCTTGGCGGCTTTGTTAGTAAATGTCACTGCTAAGATTCGGCTAGGAAAAACTTTCAACTCGCCAATCAAATAAGCAATCCTATGCGTTAGCGTCTTTGTTTTCCCAGAACCAGCGCCCGCCAAAATCAATAGCGGCCCGTCGCCATGCGTCACCGCCCGAGCTTGCTCATCATTCAAACCATCCGTAAAATCAGTCATGTATCTATTTTATCAGCAAAAAGTATGCTGCCGCGCCGCCGGCCACACCAATTGCCAAAAATAACAGAATCAGTAGAACTGTCAGCCAGCCAGATTTGCTTTCTTCTTTAGGGTCAAAATTTTTTGACGTACGGCTTGCTGCATCAAACATAGGCTTAGGTTCAGGTTCAGTTGAATCTTTTTTCGGCGAATGACGCGGCGAAACATCGTCGTTATCGCTTGGTTTTTTAGAAGCTCTCTGTTCGGCTGCCTTAATATCATCAACGGCAGCATCAAGGCTAGAAACATCAGCCTCCTCGGCCGCCATAACATCCGCGCTAAATTCTGGCGGCAACCCGACATCACCGCCCGGCTCAACTTCATCGTCCGGATCATACTCTGAAACATCCAACTTACTAGGCGTATAATTTGCCAAAGATTTTTTATGGTCATCATTTTTCGCTATTGCAGCGCCTCCGTCATTTGCATCATCAGCAGCGGCGGCTGGCGTACCTAGCGGTCTTTTCTCGACTTCAACGTTAGAGATAAAAGGCGATACTGAAGCAGTACTTTCGCTTTTACTCTGGACTGACGTTGCTACATCAGACGAATCGTTTGTTTTACCCTCTGGGCTTTGCGCCAACACGACGCGTTTTTTCGCTGAACTCAGCAAAGACTTTTCAGGATTAGCGGACGTTGATGTATCAACACTACTGCTGCTCTCGCTCGAATGGATATTATTAAGGTTATTACCCCCTCCTATCATGGACGGGCGGCGGATACCCTTATCTGCCAAGTTAGCATTATCATCAGTATTCGCTGGATCAGCTCCAGATTGGTCTCCCAATCCCGCTTTGGATGTATTTGGAGTCATTTTTCGCTGCTGTACTAATTTAGACTTAGACGACGGATGAACAACATCCATAAAACGACCATGCGGACGCTTAGCTATCATTGGCGACACGTGAACGGTATCACCTTCAGGAGGGGCAGCTGGCGGCGGAGATACGGCCGGCGTAACTGCTGGCGTATGACCACTAGGCGAAACAGAAGACGATACCGTAGAGCCAGATGAGCTTGACGGTGGAGCGGACGGCACTGCTGGCGCCGTTGATACGGACGAGACCGACACTGTCGATGCCGCTGGTTTTGGCTTTTGTGCAGCTGGTGTTACTTCTGAATCTGGCGAAGATGGAGAAGACGACGGAGCCGATGAGACCGGAGCTGGCGAAATTGTCGTTACCGCCGGCGCAGTAGTTGCTACTGGTACCGCTGATGTTGTCGTTGCTAGTGGCGTAGTTGAAGTGGAGGGAGCTGCTACTGGCGCCAAGGAGGCCGCCGGAGCAGACGAAACAGTTGGCGGCTTCACGTTAGTTGCCGCTGAAGGAACAGGAGGAGCAGAAGGAGTCAAAGATCTTACAGGAACTGACGGCTGGCCTGCAACTGACGCAGCCACAGGAGCAGACGAAGTTGGCGAAGAGACTGGCACCGAAGGTACTGTTGTAACTTTAACAGCATTAGCTTCTGCTTCAGTATTTGGAGATGGCTTGGAAGCTTCCGTTCCAATCTTAGCCATCGGAGTCTCCGCACTCTGACTAATACTAGACGTTTGCATCACAGGCGAACTATGCGATACGCTCACCGGAATATTACCGCCGACACTATTATTGACAGGAGCAGAGACAGGATCAGGACTAGCGTTCTCAGCAGAAGAGACTGTAGAACTAGCGAATTCAGAACTGCTTTCATTGCTGCTCGTCAAGTTAGCGTCAGAAGTCGTACTCTCGCCAGCATCTGTCTTATTTTCCGCTGCCCGCTGCTTGCTCATCAAGGAATTTACTGCTTTGTCCAGCTCGTCAAAATCAATATCTGTCATATGCCCCCTATTTTTTATCCCTTATGTGCTTTTTCTATTATCTCCGTAAATTGATGTATATCCAAACTTGCCGCGCCAACCAATAATCCATCAAGTCCTGAAATTGCCAAATAATCAGCTGCGCTATCAACCGTTATACTGCCGCCATATAGAATCCGCACCTCCTCAGCCGCCTTTTTACCATACAAATGAGCAACGTGCTGGCGAATCATTTGCGTTGCTTTTTTTACATCAACCGGTTTAGCATTGTCGCCAGTACCAATCGCCCAAATTGGCTCATAGGCAATCACTACCCTATCCAACTCCTCAGCCGTCACATTCGCCAGACCGCTAGTTAGCTGATCAGCCAAAATGTCTCTCGCTTCACCTAAAGCCCGTTCTTGCGCCGTCTCTCCAATACACAAAATCGGCTGAAGACGATTACGAATCGCCGCCTGAACTTTCAACCTAATATCTTTATCGCTTTCAATAAAGATATATCGCCGCTCCGAATGTCCGATAAGTACATAGTCAGCAATCCCCCGAAGATGCGCTGCCGGCACTTCGCCAGTGTACGCGCCATGGTCGCGCCAATAGCAATTCTGCGCTGCCAACTTAGCAATTCGCCGATTAATTTGCAAACTTAGACTCTGCAATGTTAATGTTGTAGGAGCTACAACAACCTCAACATCCCGACGCGGCTTTAGAACCTCCATTAGCTTATGCAGATACAAGCTCGCCTCTTGCATATTGAGATTCATCTTCCAGTTGCCAATGATTAATTTTTTTCTCATGATGATAATCCTTACGCTTAGTTTATCACCTCAGTCCATACACGTCTAGTAAACTTTCAATTCCCGGCAGTTTTTTACCCGCCATCAGCTCCATACTAGCACCGCCACCAGTGGAAACATGCGTAAAACTCTGCCCGTCATGACCGTCCCATTTTAAGATAAAATCAGCTGTATCGCCGCCGCCAACAATCGACACTACATCCTTATTCTGAGCAATTGCCAAAGCTACGCGCGCCGAACCAATTGAAAAAATCTTTGTCTCGGTATAACCGAGAGGTCCGTTCCAAATCACCGTTTTCGCATTTGCCAGAACTTTCGTGAACGCCTCAATTGTCTGGCCGCCAATGTCTAGCGCCATATCATCTCTGGCAATTTTATCAACGCTAACCTCGCGGCGAGGCAGCTCGCTATAGGGATCGGGGGCTACCGCCACATCACTTGGCAAAACCAAAAAATCATCAACATGATCTACGCCGACCTTTTTTTCTGCTTTATCATAAATATCCTTAATCACCTGCTCCTGACCAGACTCAGAGACACTCTTGCCGATATTGCAGCCGCGGTATTGCAAGAAAGCATTTGCCATAGCACCGCCAATTAAAATCCGATCAGCTTTACTAATCAACCGCTTGATCAAAGCAATTTTATCGCTAACTTTAGCACCGCCGATAATCGCCACCAGCGGCGGCCGGGGATTTTTCATCGCCTTGGTAATAGTTATATACTCTTTTTCCAGCAAAAAACCCGCCACGCCAGGCACGCATAATGCAATGGCATGTGTACTAGCATGCGCTCGATGCGCTACCGCAAACCCGTCCTGCACGAAATAATCGGCGCGAACTGCCCGCTGAATTGATTTAGCAAATGTCAAATCATCAGCTTCTTCTTCCGGATAAAAGCGCAGATTTTCTAGCAAAATAACACTGCCCAGAGGCGCACGGCGTACTGCTTGACGTACTTCATCGCCAACACAATCGCCAACGAACTGCACTTTCCGACCCAATAGTTCTGCCAAATGTTTAGCCACCACCTCCAGGCTCAGCTTCATATCCCAGCCCTTTGGACGCCCCAAATGCGACATGATAACGATCTTGCAATTTTGTTCCAATAGATACTCTAACGTCGGCAAGGAAGCGCGAATCCGCAAATCATCGGAAATTGTACCCTTCTTAGTCAGCGGCACATTGTAATCTGCGCGCACTAAAACAGTCCTCCCGCGCAGATTAACACCTCTAATCGTTTGTTTTGAAAATTGTCTGCCCACCCGATTGTTCCTTACGACAACGTCTTAATTTGAATATTATCCGTTTTACCCGGCTCAGGATGATGGCCGCTAACCAATACAACCGTAACTGGATCCTCGCCAAAATAACCTTCCCGCTTCAATTCCTCAGCCAGCTTCGTCGCAGCGTTCAGCTCATTCGGACGAATGTATGGGCGAGAAGCGTAGCTTAACGCTAATTTTTGCGCCGTCTTGACATTCTCGGTCACGCAAACAATCGGCAAGTTCGGACGATACGCGCCTACATTAACCGCGGTAGCACCAGTATTAGTTTCAGCAATAATTGCACGCGCCTTAATTCTTCTAGCCAGCTGCGCTGCTGTGTAGCTTAAAATAGCATCCGTTTTTTCGCGCATCTCAGCCTTATCGACCATCATCACCTCACTATGTTCTTGGGTGTAGATAATTGTCTTGCGCATCGCCCGAACAGTTTCTATAGGATATTTACCGTTGGCTGTCTCGTCCGACAACATTACCACATCAGCACCCTGAATGACGGCATTTGCCACGTCGCTCACTTCAGCGCGGCTTGGTTCAGGATTATCGACCATACTACCCATCATCTGCGTCGCCACGATCACCAGCTTGCAATATTTACGGCACAAAGCGATAATCCGCCGCTGCATCACCGGAACAATTTCCGCGCCAGCCTCTACCGCCAAGTCGCCGCGCGCCACCATAACGCCGTCGCTAGCTTTGACGATCTCCTCCAAATTTTCCGGATCAACTGCTGACTTAGTCTCAATCTTAGCGATGATATCGACCGTTGAACCCAATTCCACCAGCCTCTGCCGAAGATCAATAATATCGTCGGCCTTCTGCACAAAGCTCAGCGCCACATAATCAAAATCTTGCTTAGCGCCCCACTCCAGATCGGCGATGTCTTTCGACGTCATAATATCGCCGCCAAAATCCGTATCCGGCAAATTCAGCCCCTTGCGGCTCATCAAAAATCCGTCATTTTGAACTTCCACGCGAATCGCCGTCGAACTAACAATTTCCCGCACAATCGTCTTAATCTTTCCATCAAACATATAAAGAGGTTCGCCGACTTTCATTTTTTCTGCTAAATTATACTGAACCGGCAAGTTAAAACTACCGTCATGTTCGGCAATTTCTGAATCCAACACCAGCATATCGCCAGCCTTAACATCCAGCATATTGTCTTTCAGGATGCCCAGGCGAATCTTTGGTCCTTGCAAATCCTGTAAAATCGCTACTGGCTTACCTAACCTTTGACTAGCCGTACGCACCCAATTAATCTGCTCCAGCCGGCTATCATTATCGCCATGGCTAAAATTCATGCGAATGCCGTTAACGCCAGCGTCCAGCAGTTGAAAAACTTTCTCCTGACTGAACGTTGCCGGTCCAATTGTTGCTAATATTTTTGTCCTCTTAAATACATTGTTACTCATTTTTCAAATTATAACACTATTTAAACAGATATAGTAGTGGCACTACGGCATATTAATCCGATATTTTTCAGCAATATTAGGCCTTATTCAATTATGTAAATCATTTACAATAACTAATTCACACCCCCGGCGCCGTCCAATACTCCTGGACGATGGCTTGGACTTGTACTAGTTGAGCTATTGTAGCTTGCTCTCAGATCATGCCTGTATCTCTTTGAATTAGATAAGACTTTTGGTGTATTACGTCCGCTCTATTGCCTTTGCTAAAATAAGTATCATTACCTTCACCGCCCTCGAGACGATCGCTACCCTGGGCCGCCAACAAAGAGCGCTGCTGCCATTTAGGCCTCGTAAGTCTCAGCACAGCCGCAAGCGGCGCAGTATCAATGATCTTCTGATATTCAATCGATCTCGGGCAAAATGTTCGCGTAAATGAGTAAATTCTGTATCTGAAACGAGTCTGCGATTGCGCAGCGCTCGCGTTACTTCTGCCAATATTTTTTCGCCAGTTGCCGCGTCAGATTGAAGTTGTTCATCTAAGTGTAGATACTATCCAGAAGTATCGTATATAAGCCTCCTAAAAATCGACGCTTTAGCGGCAGTTGGTGACCTTACCGGGAATCGAACCCGGGTTGCCAGGATGAGAACCTGGTGTCCTAACCGCTAGACGATAAGGCCTCAACGCCAGTTATTGTAGCAGAAACCTAGCCCTGTGTCTATACGCGTACGACAAATAGCTCTTACGCTCATTGATCGTTTATTGACTTTTCTAAAAATATTCTGTATAATAATATCAAATGCAGATTTAATAATTAATGTTAGCTGGCGGTGGAGCTGGTTGGCAGTAAGGAGGAACGATGCATGCGTAAATATATCAATTGGCTGCAAAATGCGCCAAAGCAGTTTTATGCGCTGGCTATGATCGCGGCGGTGTCCGCAGCTTTGCCTGTCGCATTGAACGCTTTGGGTCCGGCAAACAATACGGACGCAGCTTTTACTATCGATAAGAAAGTTCGAGTGGCTGGGACAACCGAATGGAAAGATAGTACCACCGCCAAACCAGGCGATACTGTCGAATACCAAGTAACCTACACCAACAAAAGTAAAATTCGCCAACTCAATGTCGCTTTACGCGATAAAATGGGCAAAGGTTTGCGGTACGTAGCTAATTCGTCTGTCTTAAACGGCACTAAATTATCTGACAAGCTCATGGAAAGCGGCGTAAATCTCGGACATCATGATTCGGGCGGTAATGCCGTCGTTTACTATAAAGCCGTCATTCCTAACAAAGAGAACTTGTCATGCGGCACGACGGTGCTAAAAAACACCGCCACCATTAACGTCGGCAACACTCCTAAGAGCGACGAAGCGACAGTTACTGTAGAAAACGAATGCGCGCAGGCTCCAATTTACAAGTGTAACTCGCTAACTATTGAGAAGATTTCTCAAGATGACTTCAAGTTTTCCGTACAATACACAGCATCAAACGGCGCAGTGTTTAAGAAGGTGGTGTACAAGGTTTATGATGCCAATAACAATGAAGTTTATAGCTCAGACAAAGGCAACTTCAATGGCTTTAAGCCAGGTAAATATACCGCCAAAGCTTTCATTGCCGTGGCGGTAGATGGCTCAGAAAAGACTGTCACCAGCGAAACTTGCGAAAAGCAATTCGTTATCGACGGGCAGGCTACTCCTAAAAAATCGAGCGTTAAAATCGACAAACTGGTAGAAAACGCTGAACAAAAAACAGTCGGCATTAATAAAGAATTCACTTACCAAATTAAAGTCACTAACAACGGCGAAACTAGCCTTAAAAATGTCGCTGTCACCGACAATGCGCCAACAGGCATAACCTTTACTAAGGCTAGCGCTGGCGCGCTAAAAGACAACAAGTGGAACTACACTATCGCTGAATTACAGCCTGGACAATCTGTAAGCTTTACAATTACTGCGAAAGCTCCGGCTGCTGTAAATGGCGCAGTTAAAAACACCGCCTGCGCAGATACCCCGGAAACCGCGGCAAATGCGCCGAATAGCTGCGACAGTGCAACTGTGACAGTTGAGGCGGCAAATAATAATCAAAAACCGACAGAGCCGAATGACAATAAGAATCCAGCAAAGCCGTCAAAACCGACAGAGCCAGAGAAACCATCAGCACCAACTAACCCGAATCCAAAAGCTCCGTCAAACCCTACAAACCCTTCGACACCAACGATGCCATCAAGCCCGACGCCGACGACACCAAGCAAGCCTTCAGCCACAACATCCCCATCTCCGACACAACCGTCGTCTCCAGCATCCCCATCCCCATCTCCATCACCATCGACAACAAACACCGAATCAACAACAAAAAATTCTTCAGCAGGACCGGCTGCTTTGCCAAAAACCGGTATGAATGACCCGCTAGTTGGCGGACTTGGACTCGGCGCATTAATGACAGCTGGTCTAGTCTACGCCATTAGCCGGCGTCGTATATAGAGACTGACCGCTCCAAAATCTTTTTCTGAAGCGTTCAGTTTCAGATAGTGCACTCCCTGTTTAGCAGGGAGTGTCTTTGTTGTATAATAGAAATATATGGCGAAACAGAAGAAAAAACGCAGCAAGAAATATTCCGGCGTAGACGCCGCCTCTAATCGTCCAAGCGTTACTAAAATAACCGCCGTCAACCGCTCGAAAACATCGCAGTGGTTGTTTGATCGGAAGGCACTGCTTAAACCAGCCGGCATAGTCCTAGTTATCGTATTAATACTTATCTTGATTTTGTCAGGGATTTTCCGCTTGTTTTAACGTTTTCACCTAAGGTTTACCTGCTGGAATTCTAAATCCAAACACGCTACCTTTCCCCTCCTCTGATGAAAATATTATTTCTCCACCATGAAAGAGGATAACTTTCCTCGCTAAAAATAAACCAACACCAGTTCCGTCCGGTCGTTTTCTCCTAGCATTTGAGCCGCGGAAAAATTTACCAAATAAATTCGGCTGCTCGGTCTTCGGTACGCCAATACCCGAGTCTTTCACTGTAAATTCGATAAAGTCGCCTTTTTTAGACAGATTTATCGCTACGTCTTTATTAGGCTTGGAATAGTAGATGGCGTTATCGATCATGTTTAATATAACTTGGCGAATTTTTTCGGCGTCAATTTTAACTTCCGGTATGTTTTTATTAATTTTTACTTTCAACTTTACTGACCGCTGGCTGGCCACTACTTTCAGTAAAGCAACTTCTTCTTTCACAATTTGCGCAATGTCGGTTTTTTGCTTGTCAATCACAAACTTACCAGTTTGCAGCCGCGAGATATTCAAAAAATCGTTAATCAGCCGCACCATTCGCTCGCTAGAAGAAAAAGCCTCCCTTAGAACAGCCTTCTGAGTTGATGACACCCTGCCCAAATCACCCTCAAGCAGCATATCCAAATATCCCTTAATACTCGTTAGCGGCGTTCTTAGCTGGTGCGACGCCATTGAGATAAACTCATTCTTTGATTCATCAAGCCGCTGAAGCTGGCGGTTGGTTAATCTCAATTCTTTAGTCGATTCGTCAATTTTACGCTGCAAAGTATCGTTCAGCCGCTTAATTTCCTCCACCGACAGAGCGTTCTGAATCGAGATTGCCAATTCGCTAGCTACCGATTCCAGAATGCAGATATTCCGCCGGCTATATTTGCGCCCTTTACGCTCGCCTAAAAACAATATGCCCGCCTCGTGATCTTGCTGCACTAAAGGAATTGCCACCACAGTTTTATGCAGCTTAAACAACTTCTGTAAACTTTTATCTTTAATATCTTTAGTAATAATCGCCTCGGGAAAACTATAATGCTTCCAATAGTACTGCATAATTTTTCGCGTATCATCTTCAATTACCGCATAGCGCCGGCGTCCAGCCCGACCGTAAATACCTTTACTAGGAATGCAAAACGTGACTTTTTCCAGCTCAAATTCCCGCATAATATAGTTGCTGATTCGTCTGAGTAATAGTTGCAGGTCAGTAGTTTGCGCCAATATGGCCGATAAACCTTGGGAGAAATCCTCAAAATTACATTCATTGCGATAAAATATTTTATCAGTATATGTATCAAAAAACTTTTTTATCGGCTGGAAAAGAAATGCCAGAACCACCGCCAGAATAACATCTATCGGCTCCAGACTAGACCCCAACGCAATGTTTTCGTACAGCAGCAGCTTAGATATCGCATAGGACAAAACAAAATAAATACCAGCCAAAGAGCCGATCAGCAGTACATACACAACGCCGCGCGTTAGCGCCGCCTTAGCACCTATTTTTTTATAGCGGGAAACCGAAACATGGATAGCAACCGCCGCTAATATAACCGCCAGAGCAACCATAAGAATAGGATTGTGCGCTGTCATGCTAATGTTTATTATAACATCCAACCCGGTAATTCATGCTATACTTTTATTATGATAAAGATTGTTATTATTGAAGACGATCCAACCATCAGTCAGATGTACCGTATAAAATTTGAGTCTGATGGTTTCGAGGTGCATTTGGCAGCAAACGGGCAAATTGGTATTAATGTAGCAGAAAAGGTCCGGCCGGATATAATCTTATTAGATTTGCAAATGCCAGAGATGGACGGCACCGAAGCGCTTAAAATAATCCGTTCTCGGGATTGGGGTAAAACCGTGCCAGTTATCATACTAACTAACCTTGGCGAAGAAGAAGCGCCGCACGAGCTGCGAAGCCTGGGCGTTGATAGCTACATTGTCAAAGCAAACTACACGCCGCGCCAAGTTGTCGAGCAAGTCAAATCAGCCATAAAAAACGACTAACTGATAAATAATATCTAATTAGTTTTTACCGGCAATCTTAGACAGGCGTTAATGACGTTGTCAAACAATGCAGCGACCGTAAGCGGGCCGACACCGCCTTTTTTAGGCGTGATGGTAATATCATTCCGCTGGCGGACTTCCTCCGCCGTATCGCCAACTATTCTGCCGTTTTCCGACGCTGTTCCAGCGTCAATAACCACGGCTTTCGGTTTTATCATCTGGCTCGTTATTAATCCTGGAACTCCCGTAGCCGACACGATAACGTCATAATTTATCAATTCACCCAAGTCGTCGCCTTTCTCAAACACCACAGTATCGACCCCAGACTTCTGCCACATTCGCTCCAGCGGCGCGCCGACCAGCCGTCCGCGCCCCACGATCGCTATTTTTTTTCCTTTCAGCTCAATACCATATCCAGCCAGCAGCCAATTGATGGCTATCGGCGTTGCAGCATCAAAAATCGCATTGCGGCGCAAACCGTCAACATCCTTCTCTTTATCAACGCTTTCTAATAATTCATCTGTTTGTTCTGGATTGTCTACGGGCAATTGGACAATTATTCCTTGCACGTCTTGCCTGATATTCAATTCTTTTATTATATTTAATGCTTGCCCTGAAGCTGCTCGATGAATTTCCACATCAATTAGAATATCCGCACCGTACCGCTGTTTCAGGCGCATATATGTCTCAATTACTGGATTCTGAGCGTCCGTCACAATTGCTAAGCACGGCTGAATATGGCGCGCCTGGCGCAGCGCTCGTACTTGCTTGGCTTGGCGCTCCTTAATAAAACCCGCCAATTCCGATCCGTTCAGTTCTCTCACGTTACCCAGTATAACAATTACCGCTCCTTGAGTACAGAGATAACCTGTGGTATAATCTGAAAAGCTTGGGTTTCTGGCGGATGTAGCTCAGTTTGGTTAGAGCGCTGGATTGTGGCTCCGGAGGCCGTGGGTTCGAACCCCATCATTCGCCCCAAGTCCTATCGCGGTTTACTTTTCTGGTGAATCGTGATATAATAAAAGTATGGACATTCTTATTGATTGTCGTATAATTGAACTATGGGCCAGTAGCTCAGCTGGTTAGAGCACCT
>ERZ773022.1694-NODE-1694-length-14232-cov-5.743387_pt1 | contig 14232 bp, 10 predicted proteins | sample MGYA00580839_ERZ773022 | MGnify/ENA primary metagenome ERZ773022 (study PRJEB29015, sample SAMEA2738020) | human oral metagenome | biome: human oral; feature: human-associated habitat; material: dental | place: China | collected 2044 ... | reverse complement strand
TAAAATGATTTTTATAAAAGAAGAAAGAAAAAAATAAAAAGCCAATAGAAAAGTAATCAATGGATAAAATTGTAAAGTCTTTAAAGGAGATATAAACATGAAAAAAATATTAGTGGCACTTTTTGCATTATTAAGTCTAAATATTTTTTCTGCAAATGAAGATAATGTAAAAAAAATAAGCGTGACGGGAAATGCACAAAGAGAAATCATGCCAGATATGGCAACATTGAGTTTTCAAATTAAGGATAAGGACAAAAGTTTGAGTGCAGCGTCTTCAAAAGTGAAACAAAAATTGGAAAAATTTAAGAAAGATCTGAGAACAAAAAATTTAGTGTCTGGCGATATTGAAACGGTTTCTATTTCAGATAGAAAAATTAAAGATAAAAATTATTCAGACAATAAAAGTGTGTCTTCATATTCTGGTCAAATGAGTGTTTTTGTAAAAAATGTAGATTTTGAAAAGCTGGGAGAACTTATTGAACTAAATAACGGAGATAAATTTCAAAGCGTGAAAAAGGACGAGAAAGAAAATGTTTACGAAATTAAGTTAAAAGAAAGCGACAAGACATTAAATGGCACTTTGAATAAATTATTTTCAAAACTGGATATTTTGAGAAATAAACTAAAAACAATAAATGCAACAAAAAATAATGTTTTTTTTGGAGATTATGAAATTAAAGAAAATGCCGAAAATTATAAAGAAACGGAAGTTTATGAAGTAATTCAAAATTTAAAAGTTACAACAAAAAATTTAAAAGATTTGAATACGATAATAACTTTGGCAGACACCGATGGTCTTAATATAGCAGGTTCGATAAAATTTGACTTGTCCAACAGAAATGAAATCGAGTCGCAAATGTACAGCGATGCCTATAATGAAGCAAGACAAAAGGCAGAAAGTATCTTAAAATCAAGTAATTTAAAAGTTGGAGATGTGATTGTCGTAAGCGAAGATGTGGACTTTCAGCAAAAAATGATAGACAGGATTGACAGCCAATGGGAAGTCAAAACACAAGCTGCTGATTTAACAGAAGAAAGAAATTCTTCAGGAATGCAGATAAGAGGTGGATATGATTTTAATAGAGGCTATAAAGTTGGTAAAACAGGAGTTGACTACACTCCAAAACCTTTAAAAATAGAGCAAAATATATCTGTGATGTATGAGATGCAAAAAAAATAAATGAAGGGAGATAAAATTATTTAAATAATAATTTTAAAATGAAAAAATGAAAAAAATAATGACATTTTTATTTATGATGACTTGTGTTTTGACATTTTCTGATGTCGTCTCTGGAAAAAGAATACAAGTTAGAGGAATTGCGAAAAAAGAAATATTTCCAAATTTAGCAAAAGTGCAGCTTACAATAAAAACTCAAGATGAAAATTTGGATAAAGCAAGTCGGGAAAATTCACAAAGACTTGAAAAATTTAAAAGTTTACTGAGTAAATCTGGTGGAAAATATGAAAAAATAGATTCAGTTTCTTATTTTACCGATAAATCTTACGATTGGGAATATGAAACAGTCAACAAAGGAGCAAAGGAATACGAAACAGTTCTGACAATTGAAGCAAATAAAATTGAGTTAAATAGTTTAAAAGACTTTTTGCAGATTTTATCAAATGAAAAAATTTATAAAGTGGAAATAAATTCACAAGGAATAAATACTTTCGAGATAAAAGCAAGGGATAAAACAGCTAAAGTTGCTTACCAGAAAGCGATTGATAAATTTAATGATTTGCAAAAAAAACTTGGCACAAAAGGACTTGGAAATATTATAAAAATTGCTGGATTTAAAAATGACGAAGTCAGTCTTGAAAAAAGAGAAAGTGTAAAAAAAGAAGTTAACACAGTCACTCATAATGTGGAAGTTACAACTAGAGATATGAAAAGTCTGGGAAATATAATAAGCGTTGCATATGCAGTTGGAATTGGAACAAATGGATATATTGAGTATGATATTGATAACAAGCAGAAATTGGAAGATGAACTATATGAAAGCGCTTACAAGGAAGCGTTAAAAAAAGCGCAAGTTATTTTGGGAAAAACTAATTTGAACTTAAAAAATCCTGTTACAATAACTGACAAGTCAAATGGTATAATCCGAGCATATTCTGACTACGATTACAGCTACAATTTATATGCTTCAATTGATTCAAAAATTTTAGAAAAAAGCGACAAAGAGCTAATGGACAAAGTTTTGGAGAAAAATGTTGTGATAAATCCATCGAAACTTAATATTTCAAAAGAAGTTTACATTGAATTTGAGATGAATTAATTTTTTTAAAGGGAATGAAAAAAAATTCCCTTTTTTTGTGGTATAATTATGATGAAATAATTAAATTTTAAAAATAAAAATAAAAATAGGGAGAGTGAAATTAATGGAAAAAAATTTTGAGCAAAAATGGTGGCATAAATCAGTAGTTTACCAAATTTACCCAAAAAGTTTTAATGACACGACTGGAAGTGGACAAGGAGATATAAAAGGAATTACAGAAAAATTAGATTATTTAAAAAAATTAGGAGTGGAAGTGCTGTGGCTAACACCAATGTATAAATCTCCACAAAATGATAACGGTTATGACATAAGCGACTATTACAGTATAGATGAGAGCTATGGGACAATGGAAGATTTTGAAGAAATGTTAAAAGAAGCTCACAAAAGGGATATAAAAATAGTGATGGACATTGTCGTAAACCATTCTTCAACTGAAAATGAGTGGTTTAAAAAATCTGAAGCAGGTGACCCTGAATACAAGGATTTCTATATTTGGAAAGATGCAGTGGATGGAAAAGAACCGACAAACTGGCAGTCAAAATTTGGTGGAAGTGCTTGGAAGTGGAGTGAAAAAAGAAAACAGTATTATTTGCACTTATTTGATGTAACTCAGGCTGATTTGAACTGGGAAAATGAAAATATGAGAAAAAAAGTTTATGAAATGATAAAATATTGGCTTAACAAAGGAGTTGACGGATTTAGATTTGACGTGATTAACTTAATTTCAAAAGACCAGAGATTTTTAAATGACGATGGAAGTGACACAAGATTTGTGCCTGATGGGAGAAGATTTTATACAGATGGGCCTAGAATTCACGAATATTTGAAGGAAATTCACAAAGAGGCATTTGGAGAAAGCGATTTACTGACTGTTGGAGAAATGTCATCAACGAGTCTTGAAAATTGTGTAAGATATTCAAATCCGCAAGAAAAAGAACTTTCAATGGCTTTTTCATTTCATCATTTAAAAGTGGATTACCCAAATGGAGAAAAATGGGTAAAAGCGCCATTTGATTTTGTAGAACTTAAAAAAATACTTTCAAAATGGCAGATTGGAATGTATGAAGGAAATGGATGGAATGCAACTTTCTGGACTAATCACGATCAGCCAAGAGCTTTATCAAGATTTGGAGATGACAAAAATTTTCATGAAAAATCAGGGAAAATGCTTGCAACTGTACTTCATGGGCTTCAAGGAACTCCGTATATTTATCAAGGGGAAGAATTTGGAATGACAAATCCATATTTTGATAAAATTGAAAAATATAGGGATGTGGAGTCTAAAAATATGTATAAAATATTGAGAGATAAAGGACTTTCTGAAAAAGAAGTACTTGACATTTTGATGCAAAAATCAAGAGATAACTCAAGAACGCCAGTTCAATGGGATGATACAAAAAATGCCGGATTTACAAGTGGCACTCCGTGGATTGAAATTCCAGAAAATTATAAGAAGATAAATGCCGAGAATGCACTAAAAGACAGCAATTCAATATTTTATCACTACCAAAATCTAATTCAGTTAAGAAGAACAGAAGAGCTTTTAATTACTGGAAGATATGAAGATATTGATTTAGAAAACAAAAAAGTTTATGCCTATAAGAGAGTAGGAGAAGATGCAGAATTGATAATAATTGCCAATTTTTATGACAAAACTACTGAATTCGATGTAAAAGGGCTGGATTTGGAAGAAGCCTTTATTTTACTTTCAAATTATGTGCAAAGTCCTGAAATAAATGAGAATAAACTTATTTTAAAGCCATATGAGGCAATAATTTTCAAAAAAGTAAAATAAGTTTAAAAGTAATTGAAGATAAAAATTTTGAAAAAATTTAAAAAAAAACTTGCAAAATTTCAAATTTTATAGTATAAAATATTTGTTAATCGAAATATATTTTGAAGATAAGGAGAAAGAATTATGGCAAAAGAAACATTAAATCCGTTTGAAATTGCACAAAAGCAGATTAAATCAGCTTGTGATAAATTAAATGCAGATCCAGCTGTGTATGAAATTTTGAAAAACCCTCAAAGAGTATTGGAAGTATCATTTCCAGTAAAAATGGATAATGGAGATATTAAAACGTTTATAGGTTACAGATCTCAGCATAACAACGCAGTGGGACCTTACAAAGGTGGACTTAGATTTCATCCAGGAGTTACAAGAGATGAAGTAAAAGCTCTGTCTACTTGGATGACATTCAAATGCTCTGTTGCAGGAATTCCTTACGGTGGTGGAAAAGGTGGAATGGCAATAGATCCTAAAGATTACTCAAAAGGTGAATTAGAAAGAATTTCAAAAGGATTTGCAAAAGCAATTTCGCCAGTAATTGGAGAAAAAGTGGATATCCCAGCTCCAGATGTCAACACTAATGGACAAATTATGTCTTGGATGGTTGAAGCTTATGAAGAAAAAGTTGGAAGATCAGCGAAAGGAATTTTCACAGGAAAACCATTGGAATTTGGAGGTTCATTAGCTAGAACTGAAGCTACTGGATACGGAGTTAACTTAAATGCTAAAAAAGTACTTGAAAAATTAGGAATTGATATAAAAGGAGCAACTTACGCGGTTCAAGGATTTGGGAATGTAGGATTTTATACAGCTTATTACGCCCACAAAGACGGAGCAAAAATCGTAGCTTTCTCAAATACCGATGTGGCAATTTACAATGAAAATGGAATCGATATGGAAAAAGTTATCAAAGATTTTGAAGAAAATGGTCGTATCATTGAAAATAAAGGTTATGGAAAAGACATCACAAATGCTGAATTATTAGAATTGGAAGTTGATGTACTTGCACCTTGTGCACTAGAAAATCAAATTACTTCTGAAAATGCAGACAGAATTAAAGCTAAAGTGATTACAGAAGGAGCAAACGGGCCTACTACTCCAGAAGCTGATGAAATTTTATTTAAAAAAGGAATTACAGTAATTCCTGATATACTTGCAAATTCAGGTGGAGTTGTAGTTTCATACTTTGAATGGGTACAAAACTTGCAAAGCTATTACTGGTCATTTGATGAAGTTCAGCAAAAAGAAGATGCGCTATTGTCAAAAGCATTTGAAGATGTGTGGAAAATAGCTGATGAATATAAAGTAGATCTAAGAAATGCAGCTTATATGAAGAGTATTGATACAATTTCTAAAGCAATGAAAGTAAGAGGTTGGTATTAAAAAATCTAGTTTTTATAATTTAATAATAAAAAAGGCTTATTCTTTGTGATAAGTCTTTTTTTAGAAAAATAAATTTAATTTTTATAAAAAAATTTTGAGAATGAGTGATAATATTGTATAATAAGCATATCTTATAAAAAGAGGAGGAAAATGAGAGTTTTTGGGAAAATAAAGTTTAAAAATAAAATATTTTTTAAACTGCTTTCTTATTTTGGTTTATCGCTTCTTGTGTTTTCAATTGTAGTGGGGATTTTCTTTTATTATGTCTTTCGGCAAAATACTATTTTGTTGCATAAAAAGAATTTGGAAGAACGAGCCATAAAAATATCAGAGACTTTGTCGGATATGTGGTTTTCCCCAAGACCTAAGGAGTTTTTGAAAGACGGTGGAAAAAAAATGGAAAAAGAAAAAAGGAAGTTTCCAAAGCCTCCTGATTTTCCAAATGCAATCGGAAATTTAAATAATCAAAATTTTCAAAATGATAATTCTCCAAAAGTAGAAGAGATTCCTAAAATAGGCGAAGAAGAAAATAATAAAAATTTGCATGAAGTTGACGAAGAGCAGGAAAATAGCTTTAGAATTTTTAGAAGTATGAAAATGATTGAAAATATTGCGATGGCAGAAGTGTGGATTTTGGATGCAAAGACAAGAAATATAGTACAGGGAGAAAAAAATCAATTAATTTCTTATTTTAAACTTCCGCCAAATGCTGAAGATACTATAAAAAAAGCATTAGATGGAAAAGTTACAACTACTGAAAATTTTAATGATTATTTGAGTGAGAATTCGATAACTGTTGCAGTTCCCATAAAGAATGGCACAAAGATTGAAGGAGTGGTTCTACTGCATTCTCCTATAAAATACTTGTCTCTTTCTTTGAAAAGTGGAACTTATACTCTTGTTCTAAGTATAATCATCGCTTTATTTTTAGCGAGTATTGCGGCAATTTGGCTGTCTGCAAGTTTTACAAATCCACTTAATAAAATAAAAAATACTACTTTGGAACTTGCAAAAGGAAATTATGAAATTAAAACGAATGTGAAACAGAGTGATGAAATAGGGGAGTTAGCTAGAAGCATTGATATTCTTGCACTGAAATTGGATAAATCTTTAAAAGAGCGAGAGAGATTTGAAAAAATGAGGCAAAATTTTATAGCAAATGTGTCACATGAGCTAAGAACGCCAATAACAGTTATAAGAGGGTCAATAGAAGCCATTTGTGATGGAATTATAAATGATTCTAAACAACTTGATGAATATAATCATCAAATTTTAGCGGACAGTATTCATATGCAACACTTGATAAACGATTTAATTGATTTAACAAAATTACAAAATTTGGATTTTTCGATAAAAGAAGAGATAATAAGCTTGAAAGATATAATAAACGATGTGGTAAGAAGTATGAAACAAATTTCTTCTAAAAAAAATATAAAAATTAATTTTGAGTTTGAAAATTTGAAAGAGAATTATTTATTTCGTGGAGATTATCAAAGAATTAGACAGATGATAATAATTGTTGTTGACAATGCAATAAAATTTTCTAAAGAAAATCAGAAAATTGATATTTTTTTGAAAACGCTCAAAAAAAAAGATAAATATGAATTAAAAATTATTGACACAGGAGCTGGAATTGATTCTAAAAACATTGGAGAAATTTTTAATCGCTATCATAAGTCAAACAGTACTGAAAATAAAAATGGAATGGGACTCGGACTTGCAATAGCAAAGGAGATAGCACAGCGTCACGAGATTTTGATAAATGTTGAAAGTGAGCCAAATGTTAAGACGATATTTACATTTTTTATAAAAAAATTAAAAATTTGAGAATAAAATTAAATATAAAGATTGACAAATCTTCAAAAAAAGTATAAAATTGTAATAGATACAAATAAGTTATTGAAATACCTTCATAAATTAATTAAATAAAATAATATAAATAAAATCAAGGAGGAAAATATGCACGTAGAAAATGTAAGTGAATATTTAAAAGGAAATGGTATAAAACCTTCTGTCCAAAGAATGAGAATATTTCAATATTTGCTAGATCATCATACGCATCCAACAGTTGATGATATTTTCAAAAATTTGTCACCTGAGATGCCGACCTTATCAAAGACTACTGTTTATAATACGCTGAATATATTTGTGCAAAATCATATTGTTCAAGAAATTATAATCGAAGAAAATGAAGTTAGATATGATGTAGTAACAAAAAGTCACGGTCATTTTAAATGTAAAAAATGCGGAGAAATATTGGATTTTGATGTAGATTTGTCAAAGTTTGATTTGTCGTCATTAGGTGATGTGGAGGTAAATGAGATGCATTTTTATCTAAAAGGAACTTGTTCTAAATGTTTAAACAAAAATTAAAATAAAAGAGGAGAGATAAAAAAATGAAATTAAATGATGAATTAAAAGCATTATTAAACGCACAAGTAAACATGGAAATTGAAGCGGCATACCAATACAAAGCTATGTCAGCTTATTTTGAAGGAAGAGAATTAGAAGGATTTGCAAAATGGATGGATGCTCAAGTACAAGAAGAATTGGGACATTCTAAAAAATTCTATGATTATCTTTTAAAAAGAGAAGGAAAAATTGAATATTTTGAGTTAAATAAGCCTAAAGCTGATTTTTCTTCAGTAAAAGAAGTATTTGAAGTGGCATTGGCACACGAGCAAAAAGTTACAGCATCTATTGAAAATATTTACAAAGTTGCAAGAAATTTGGGTGATTTTGGAGTAGAAAACTTTTTAGATTTCTTTATCGAAGAACAGGAAGAAGAAGAAGAAACAGTTAAAAAAATAATTGATAAAATCACTTTGTTAAATGTTGACAACAAAAATGTTGAATTATATTTGTTGGATAAAGAAATGGGAGAAAGAAAATAATAAATTATTTGACTTTCTAGCTACACCTTTTTAGGTGTAGTTTTTTTTTAAAAGAATAAAAAAAGAACCCCAAAATAAATTTGAGATTCTTTGTTATTATTGAATCCTAATTAGTCAATGTAATCATTTACTTCAATTGGTTCAATATTCCAAATTTCTTTTGCATATTCTGCAATTGTTCTGTCAGAACTGAATTTACCAGCATTTGCAATATTTTTAAGAGCTTTTCTAGTCCATTCTCTCTTATCTTTAAATGCGTTTTGAAGTTTATCCTGAGCTTCCCTGTAAGATGCAAAATCTTTTAATAGGAAGTAAACATCAGGTCTTGAACCGTCTACACCGTATAACAATGAATTCTGCAATTCTTTAAAGATACCTGTGTGATTGTCGTCATAAGTTCCGTCTGCCAATTGGTCAATAACTTTTTTAAGACCTTCTACATTCACATATTCTTCATAGGGATTGTATTCATTATTAGCTTCGTAAGCTTCTACTTCTTGAGCTGAAAGTCCGAAAATAAATGCATTGTCATCTCCAACTTCTTCAACGATTTCCACATTTGCTCCATCCATTGTTCCTAGTGTCAATGCACCATTTAACATAAATTTCATATTTCCAGTTCCTGAAGCTTCTTTACTTGCAGTTGAAATTTGTTCTGATACATCGGCTGCTGGGAATATTTTTTCAGCAAGTGAAACTCTATAATTTTCTAAGAACACAACTTTAATTTTTCCGTTGATAGATGAGTCGTTGTTAATAACTTCTGCGATAGAATTAATCAATTTGATAATTCCTTTGGCTCTTCTATATCCAGCGGCTGCTTTTGCACCAAAGATGAAAGTTCTTGGTTCTACATCTAAATATGGATTATCTTTTAATTTATTATATAAGTCCATAATGTGTAAAACATTTAGTAATTGTCTTTTATATTCATGTAATCTTTTTACTTGAATGTCAAAGATAGAATGCGGGTCGACTACAATACCAGTTGTTTCTTTTATATAATTTGCTAATCTTTGTTTGTTGTTAAATTTAATTTCAGAAACTCTATTTAAGATGTTGTCGTCATCTAAATATTTTTCTAATTTTTTAAGTTCATATAAGTCAGTAATCCATTTATCTCCGATTAACTCGGTAATTAAAGAAGCTAGTTCAGGATTTGCTTTTAGAAGCCATCTTCTTTGAGTGATTCCGTTTGTTTTATTTAAGAATTTTTCAGGATACAATTCGTTCCATTCTTTTAATTCAGAATTTTTTAGAATTTCTGTATGAAGTTCAGCAACTCCATTTACTTTGTGTGAACCTACGATTGCAAGCCACGCCATTCTAATTTGTCCATTTCCGATAATTGACATTTTGTTAATTCTATGCCAGTCTCCTGGATATTTTTGTTGTAATTCAGTAATGAATCTTCTATTGATTTCTTCTATAATTTGATAAATTCTTGGTAAAAGTGGTTGGAATAAAGGAATATCCCATTTTTCTAATGCTTCTGATAAAATTGTATGGTTTGTATAAGCAAATACTTTTTTACAAATGTTCCAAGATTCGTCCCAACCTAATTTTTCTATATCTAAGAAAATTCTCATAAGTTCAGGAATTGCAACAACTGGATGTGTATCATTCAATTGAATTGCAATTTTGTCAGCAAATCTTGAGAAATCGTTTCCATAGATTGATTTGTATCTTCTTACAATATCCTGTAATGATGCTGAAGTAAAGAAATATTGCTGTTTTAATCTTAATTGTTTTCCATCTTTTTTAGTATCATTTGGATATAATACTCTTGAAATATCTTCAGCTTCTACCGCTTTTGCCGAAGCTTGTAAATAAGTTTGGTCATTGAATAGTTTTAGATCAAATCCTTCAGGCGATCTTGCTTCCCACAATCTTAGCGTGTTTACAGTATCGTTTCCATATCCGATTACAGGCACATCGTAAGGAACTGCAAGAACAGTTTCAGTATTTATCATTTTATAATATTCTTTTCCATATTCATCTTTATGGACTTCAATTTGTCCTCCAAATTTTACTTCAAACATTCTGTCAACTCTTTTAATTGACCAAGGATCACCGTATTTTGTCCAATCGTCAGGGTATTCCACTTGGAATCCATTTTCGATTTTTTGCTCAAACATTCCGTATTTGTAACGAAGTCCATATCCGTGTCCAGGTAATTTTAAAGTTGCAAGTGAATCTAAAAAACAGGCAGCAAGTCTACCAAGTCCACCATTTCCAAGTCCAGCGTCCATTTCAGAATCTTCAAGTTTGTTAATATCCACTCCAAATTCGTCCAAAGTTTCTCTAATAACATCATTAATTCTTAAGTTAATCAAGTTGTTTCCCATAAATCTTCCCATTAAAAATTCAGCAGAAAGATAATAAGTTTGTTTTGCCTGTTTTTTGGCATAAGTTTTTTTAGTGTTGTACCATTTTTCTACAACATATTCCAAAGCCGCACGAGAAACTGCATAATATAATTCATATTCATGAGCTTCTTCGATAGTTTTACCAAAATTTGCTCTTAATTCTCTGGTAATACTTTTTTTTAATTCATTTTTATTAATCGTCATTTTTCCTCCTAAAAGACTTTTATTTTTTTCAATTGCTATTTTACCCTTTTTTTCAATTTTTTTCAATTAAAATATAATTAAAATTATCGTATAAGGATAAAGTTAAATTATAATTTTATAAAATTCCTTTTTCTTTAAAAACTTTTGTCAATTGTTCATAAGTTTTTTGTTCTGCCGAAACAAGTGGCAATCTTACATCGTCGTTGTCTATCATTTTTAAAATTTTCATAGCAGCTTTCACTGTGACAGGATTTCCTTCCAAAAACATATTCACATTCATGGTTACTCAAGAGATGGCAGAGGAAGGTCCATTTATGACCTTTAGTCGTGATGTGACGCGTTTCTCTGTTGAGGAGCTGTGGATAGTGATGGGACAGGATAGAATGAATCTACTGAATTTATATTATTATGATCAAGATAAACTAGATCTAAACTTTTCACCTTTTACCCAAGAAATTGATAGATTTGCATACTATTGTTCTAAGCATTGTACATTCTATCGGGACGAAATGCCTTATAATATCTTCGTATATATTGGGTACGCATTATCAATGCGTGAGATATATTTGTGTAGACATGATGAGCATATAGTTCAATATGCACCACGAGGATGCCATGTTATGGTTAAACACTATGCAGACATTCCAAAGCAGATTCCTATATACTCAACTTACATGATAGTAAAGGGCTTACTCATGCTTCAGCTACGAAATCGTGAATTGTGGATTCATTTGGATTGCAAAGACGAGTTTCGCATATTTGGTAGAGAAGCAACCATCGCGTTGATGAATTGGGGATATGCTCTTGAGAAAAAATTGGGAATTGACAGTATTAGTAATACTCTTTATGTAGAATTATTGATTTTGCCAGGTCGTGACTACGAGTGGGAAAAGATAGATGACAATACTATGAAATTTTGTGTACCGGAAGAAATAATGAGTTCGGATGCTTCAACTTTGGAGAGAGATTTAATGTGTCAATTTTTTAAGGCAGTACAGGATTGTGGTTTTACTACATGCGAGAGTTTGTCTGATAATGCCTTGATGGTGTTTGATTCTGCACCAGGCAGGTTTATCCAGATTGGTAAAAGAGAAAATGTTACCGTTATAGACGAAAAAGATGGTGTAGATTCCTGCTATTACGTAAATTCAAGATATTGTGATAAGGTCCTGTCAGAGATAGCGGATTTCCTAAGCATGAAGGGAGTAGAACAGACTTTTGATTTTGCAGAGTCGAGGAAGATCATGATTCGAGTATCTGATTATATCCTTGCCGAAGTGAAAAAACTGTTGGCAGAGATGGATACCCAACTACTTCTTACAAATCTGCTCGAGCTCCATCATGCCATGATATATTGGTCGAAGCTTACACAACAAAGGTACGAGTCATTAAGCAAAGCCTATTCTTTTTTGGATGCGACATTTGATAATCAGCTTGATTATGTCAATGAATATTCTGAGATGAATACGTTAACACAAGGTATGATTGAAACCATTGTTCTGAATGGTATTCATAATACTGGTGGAAAGCCTGAATTGGAAAAGCTTGATCGCCTGTTTGCTCTGATGCACTTTAGTTTGAATATGGGTGTATATATGGATCAATTAGGTGAGAAGATAAAAGGTTCTGAATTGACAATACTAAAAAATGGAAGACTGGTAATGCCAAAGCCTATGATTGATAAACTAAACGCCTATTTTTATAGGCTAAGAAAGTTGTCCATGAGTAATCCAGAATTGTACACAAGATTACATAATCTGATGCCAACATCCTCCATCAATCCAAATGATGAAATATTTATAAAGGCTTATAAAGCGCAATTCGGTATTTCATTTGAGAAGTATTGTAAGGTACTCAAGGCATCCATTGATTATGCCAGCTATAATAAGAAACCAGTAATGGTATTACCGGAGAAAAAGTTCTTTGAGAAAATATGTGCCGGCATATTTGATGAAGAAGAGGAGAAAGCATTCATGGCAAACTTTGTCCTTACGAAAGATCTCAATAATGGTGATCTTAAGTTTAGTGACAGATGGGTTCAAAGATTTAATCGACCAGTGCAAATTACAGCACGGCCTTGGATACTCTTTGATGGCAACATCTATTATTCAACTAAAACACTTTATGAGAGTTGGATGATTCGAGTAGAACGATTGAATAATGGAACTGTGGTTAATACGACCCCAGAGATGCAGGTTCTTGTATCAATGGTAAATAATAAGAAAGGTCGTGAGTTCACTATAAATGTAAAGAGATTATACGAAAGTCTGTCTCTTGACTATTTATATGTGAATTCCGAGGTTAAGATTATGCCGGGCAAACCCCTCAATTCCACCAAAGACCTTGGAGATATTGATATTCTCCTTATAAACAAAAAGACAAAGCAGATTATTTGTATAGAGGCTAAGAATTTCTCTGAGAGTAGAACAGCATACGAATTGATACAGCAGAACCGAAAAATTGTGACTAAAGAAATTCCCCATGTGATTGACAGAGATATGTGGTGCAAGGATAATGTTGACAAGTTCAAGTCTTATGTACCTGAAGTTGATACTCAATATTCTGTCAAGACAATATTCTTGACGTATCACGAGAATGCATATAAATACTTTGAACATGATCAAGTAAATGATATTACTTTCCTCTCTGCTATAGATATCGTGGGGGATCCTATGATTGTATTTGTCTCCTAAAAGTAAGTTGAAAAAGGATGGGATACATCCTAACGAACTAACATAAATACTAATATTTGCTGATACAGCGAAAGACTTTGCAAAAATTACTGTCAATTCATCTGGCTATGTTGAATCAAATAAGTTTTTTTTGTTTCAGTATGTAATCAAGTAAATACGCGTATTTGATTATTGTGTAGATAAAGCACATTGGGCATATTTTCCTGGGAAGTATATCGAGAAAAAAAAGGATGTAATCTCCATCGGCAAAAAACAGCAGCAGTAATTCACCGATTATTGCTGTTATTTTTTGTACCTTTGCATCGGGAAAAATCTAAAATAGAACATCAACTAATCTTGAACCTAAAATAATATGAAAGACAACATATACATACAAGAAATAGAAAAATTCAATGATGAAATATCTATTTGGAAATTGATTGATAGACATTTTGATATTATCTGGAAAATTATTGTTTTTTTCCCTTTATTGTTTGTAGTAATAAGTTTTTTGATATTCGTCAACTATAATTTGATGTTTTTTGTTGTTTCTGCCGTGTTACTAATTGACCCCATTGTTTATATTTTAAAGTACATGGATACAAAAAGAGAACTCACCATACAGCAGAAATATCATTCTACTAT
>ERZ773022.1691-NODE-1691-length-14249-cov-7.003311_pt1 | contig 14249 bp, 16 predicted proteins | sample MGYA00580839_ERZ773022 | MGnify/ENA primary metagenome ERZ773022 (study PRJEB29015, sample SAMEA2738020) | human oral metagenome | biome: human oral; feature: human-associated habitat; material: dental | place: China | collected 2044 ... | reverse complement strand
CAGAGCACCTGACTCTTAATCAGGGTGTCCAGGGTTCGAGTCCCTGAGGGGGTACTGCGCACGAGTCGCGGATCGGCCGCAGGAACGCACCTTCGGCCTCGCGCTCGCTGAGGCGGGCGGCCTGTGGGCTGCGAGGAATCGGTCTTCTGCAGCACCTCCGCTCGCTGGCGGTACGGGGATGCACCCGTCGCCCGCAGCGCCCGCCCTTGCGCCGGTCGCAGGCACCGCAGACGTTCTCTGCAGTCCCGACCATCGGGTGCTCGCCGCCGCTCGGCTCGCGCGACGGCGCCCCGCAGCCGCACACAGCCGGGCCGCAGGATCCACCTGCACTCCGTCCGGCGTCGAGGAGCCCGCACAAGGGCTATGAGGAGAAGGAGAAAAGATGAGCACGCACACCATCACGACCGCCCCGGCTCGCCGCGAGGCCGCCGAGCGCGAGCTCACGGCCGCCCGTGCCGAGCTGAGCTCGCTGAGCGCCGCCGTGTCGCCCTCGCGCTTCGAGCGCGCTCTCGAACGCGTCCAGGCCGCGCAGGAGGCGGCCGCGCAGGAGGCGCTGGCGCCGGCGGCCTAGGACGAGTCGCAATCGGAAGTCCGGTCCCGGATTATGGCAATGAGCGGGACCGCTCGGGACCGCCCGGCGCGCCGGGCGGTCCCGCTCTGTCCGCAAGTCCGTTCAGCGCCCGTCGCACCAGCAGAGGAGGACGCCGTGCCCCCAGCTCGCCATCGGCGACGAGGCCCCGACTTCGCCCTTCCCGACCCAGCCGGCGCCGAGGCCTCCATGGCCGATCTCAGACGCAGCGCCGAGCACGGCGTCGTCGTCCACTTCTGCCCCAGGGCCTCCGCGCCCGGCTGCACCAGGGAGGCCTGCGACTTCCGGGACTCCCTGAAGGCGCGGGCTGCGCGTGAGCACTGCGGACCTCGAGGCGGTAGGGTGAGTCGCACAAGCGCGAGTGGCGGAACTGGTAGACGCGCCAGATTTAGGTTCTGGTGCCTTCGGGCGTGAGGGTTCGAGTCCCTTCTTGCGCACAGGACCGACGACGGCTCACTTCTCGCAGGCGATCCCGTCGTGGTCGCGATCCAGACCGGGCCGATAGCCGGGTTCGCCCTGGTACAGCGGAGCCGCTCCCGCAGCCTTCGCCTCCTTGCAGCTTCTGTAGTACACACCCCCCGGTTCGGGTTCCTGGGGCTGAGCGGGTTCGGGTGCGGGTTCGGGTTCCTGGGGCTGAGCCGGCTCGGGTGCGGGTTCGGGTTCCTGGGCCTGAGCCGGCTCGGGTGCGGACTCCGGCTCCGTGGCCACCGCCGATGCGGAGGCGGATGCGTCCGCGCGATCGTGGCGGACCATCAGAGTGATCGGTTGATCCACGGGGGCCTGCGTGTCCGCCTGCGGACCCTGCGCGGTCACCGTCCAGTCGCTCTCCTCCTGCACGGTCTCCTCGCCGTCGACATCCGCGTACGTCGGCTTCTCAGTGAACCCGGCCTCCTTGAGGGTATCGGCCGCTGCATCGCCCTTCATACCGACGACGTTCGGAACCGCAACCGTCACCTGTCGGGTGGGAGTGGGGCTGGAACTCGCGGATGCGGTGGCAGTGACGCGCGCAGCGGGCTCGCTGCAGCCGGCGAGCACCGGAACGATAACGATGACGAGAGCGAGGAGTCGGGCGCTGACGGGCAGCGCCCGAATCCTCGAAGGCTGCGGACGAATCCCATGGGGCCTGGGCACGATCGGCATGACGCACTCCTTAAGATGTGAAGAACCAAGATCCTCTAAATATAAACATACACATTGCTAGATCAATCCTAGAATTTAAGTTTTTAGGAGATCGTGACCTGCTTCGCGGACTGCTCCCGCACGGTCACCGTCTCCGCGAGCGATGAGGTCGATGCCCCGGAGGCGGGTAGCCTGGCGCCGTGACTGACACCGGAACCCGCAAAGACGGGCGCGCCGCCGATGAACTGCGCCCCGTCACCATCACCCGACACTGGCTGGACCACGGCGAGGGCTCGGTACTCATCGAGTTCGGCCGCACCCGCGTCCTGTGCGTGGCTTCCTTCACCGAAGGCGTGCCGCGCTGGCGCAAGGGCGGAGGCGAGGGCTGGGTGACGGCCGAGTACGCCATGCTCCCCCGCGCGGGCTCCGAGCGCAGCGGCCGGGAATCGGTACGCGGAAGGATCGGCGGTCGCACCCACGAGATCTCCCGGCTTATCGGCCGGTCCCTACGTGGCATCATCGACGTCGCCGCCCTGGGGGAGAACACGATCGCTCTGGATTGCGACGTCCTCCAGGCCGACGGCGGCACCCGTACCGCCGCCATCACCGGTGCGTACGTGGCCCTGGCCGACGCCATCGCCTGGGGCACGGCGGGCGGGCACATCCGGCCGCGAGCCGGCAGGCCGGTCCTGTCGGACTCGCTGAGCGCGATCAGCGTCGGCATTATCGACGGCACTGCCTGCCTGGACCTGCCTTACGAGGAGGACGTACGCGCCCACACCGACATGAACGTCGTCCAGACCGGTGACGGGCACTTCATCGAGGTGCAGGGCACGGCCGAGCACGTCCCCTTCGACCGCGATGAGCTGTGCGCCCTGCTGGATCTGGCCGCCAAGGGCAACACCGAACTGGCGGCCCTCCAGACGAAGGCCCTGTCCGGCCCGGCGGACGTCCCCTTCACCGTGCGCTCCACCGACGACGGGACTGGAGCATGACGCCTCCCATCACGGCGGTCCCGCAAGGCGCGCGCCTCGTCCTGGCCACGCGCAACCCCGGCAAGCTGGCCGAGTTGCGGGCGATCCTGGCGCCACTCGTGCCCGGTCTGGACCCGTCCTCGATCATCTCGGCAGCCACCGCGGGCGTCCCCGAGCCCGTCGAGGACGGACTCACCTTCACGGCCAATGCCGAGATCAAGGCCCGCGCCCTGGCGGACGGCACCGGCCTTCCTGCCGTCGCCGACGACTCGGGCCTATGCGTAGATGTCCTCGGCGGCTCCCCGGGCATCTTCTCGGCCCGCTGGTCGGGTCGACACGGCGACGACGCGGCGAACCTGCACCTGCTGCTGAACCAACTTACCGACGTGACGGATCCGCACCGCACGGCGCGCTTCACATGCGCCGCCGTGCTGATCGCACCGGGTCCGGATCCGGGCGATGAGCCGGCTGTCACCATCATCGAGCGATCGATGGAGGGACGGCTGCTGGGCGAGCCCCGCGGCGGGGGCGGCTTCGGCTACGACCCGATCTTCGTGCCCGTTCAGGAGGACGCACCCGGCGGCGCCGGGCGGACGACGGCGCAGATGAGTGCGATCGAGAAGAGTGCGATCTCCCACCGCGGTCAGGCGTTCCGCGAGCTGGCGCCCGTACTGGCAGAGCTGCTGGCATCCTGAAGAGCAAGGGCCTCAAGAGAGGACCGCACGTGACGGCTGGTCCCGCGGCACCCCGCCCGAGGCCCTGGACCATCCGCCGCCCCCACTCCGCGCCCGACAGCGGGAGCGGACCGCCCTCACCCATCATCGACGGGCCGGTCCGGGGCCTGTCGGTTCTCCTCGGCGTCGAGCCTGCGCTGGACCGGCTCGGGCACCAGCGAGTCGTGAGCCTTGGCATAGCCGTACAAGCAGCGCCACCCCGCCTGGAGAACAACGAGGAAAGCCGCCAATACCGGAGCGAAGGACGCGAACGCTCCGCCGGCCAATCCGTGTCCGACCGTCCACACGATCCACGTGGTGCCGATGACGATTCCGCCCTCGGGCCATAGGGCTTCGAGGTGGTCGCGGCCGCGTCTCAATCCCCATGCCACCGGCCATGCGAGGGCGATGGAACCGACCCCGCGGACGAGCAGCCCGAGGGTCCGCGAGGTCTCGTGCGCCGAAGCGGCCGTGAAGAGGGCCACGAGCGACACCGTCACCAGATCAGCCGGAACGACGAGCCACCACCGGGTGCGCCGCCCCCGGGTCCAGGGGCGATCCGGTCCATCGGGGACGGCGGGCATGTAGCGCACCGGTACCGTCACCTCAGACCTGCCAGCTGGCCCCCGAGGTCGCGGCCTCGAGCGGTCCGGAGTAGACCTCGGCGGCCTCCTTGAGCGTGTCGGCCGGATCCGTCCACGGCTGGATGTGGGTCAGCACGAGGCCGCCCGCGGGCGTACGCCCACCCTCACCGCTCGTGCCCGCGGCGAGCTCGCCGGCGCGCCTGCCGGTCAGATGCATCCCGCGATAGGTGTCGCGCCCCTCCAGGAAGGCGGCCTCGGACAGCAGCAGATCGACGCCGTCGGACATGGCCTCCGCACCGGAGCACAGGTCAGTGTCCCCGGTGAAGGCCAGACTCACCATCCGCCGCCCATCCCGGCCAGGCCCCTCGATGCGGTAGCCGTAGGCCTCCACCGGATGCAGGGCGGTGTAGGGAGTGATCGTCATCGGTCCCACCCGCACCGTCTCGCCCGCCACAGCCGTGCGGAAGGAGAACTCGGAGGCGTAGGTCTCCTCGGGCGCGGTGCCGTCGACACCGTTCAGGCGCGTCCGCAGCTCGCTGGGCCCCAGGGTGAGCACGGGCCCCAACGCTCCGGTCGGGTTCCACCGTCGGAAGACGTGCATGCCCACGAGGTCGACCATGTGGTCGGCGTGGCAGTGGGAGATCGCGATCGCATCCAAGTCGGCCGGGTCGAGATAGTGCAGCATCTGCCCCATCGACCCCGGCCCCAGGTCCAGGATCATCGACCACGTCCGCTCCCCGTCCGGGCCCGGGCCGTCGGCCTGCACGAGGTAGGAGGAGGCCGAGGAATCGGGACCGGACATGCTTCCGGCGCAGCCGATGACCGTGAGCTTCATGCGGGATCCTTGCTCAATTCTTCGGGGTCCGTACGGGGAACGCGATCGTCGGCGGTGACAGGGACGATAGGGGCGGGAGCCGGAACGTCGGAGGAGAAGACCATGTGCGTCGACCCGGGTACCGAGTCCACCCGCGAAACCCGTCCGACTTCGGGTCCCAGGAACCTGCGCGCCAGGACCGCGAAGGATCCGGGATCGCCGGTGGAGCGGAACTCGTGACGCGGCGGGGCGGCGTCGGGATCGCGCAGCAGATCGCGCCGGGCCAGCTCGCGGTAGACGTCCTTGGCGGTTTCCTCACTCGAGGTCACCAGAGTCACATCCTGTCCCATCACGTAGGAGATCGGTCCGATGAGCAGCGGGTAGTGGGTGCATCCCAGAATGAGGGTGTCCACATCGGCTGCCTTGACGGGAGCCAGGTAGTCCTCAGCGGTGGCGAGCACCTGCGGACCGGTGGTCACCCCGCGCTCGGCCAGTTCGACGAAGCGTGGACAAGCCTCGGAGAAGAGCTCAACACCGGGGACGGCCTCGAGCGCATCGGCATAGGCGCGCGAGTCGACGGTGCCCTGGGTGGCGATCAGACCGATACGGCCGTTGCGGGTAACGCGGGCGGCCGCTCGAGCGGCGGGATGGATGACCTCGACGACGGGGACGCCCCTATCCTTGGTGTAGCGGCGCCGAGCGTCGTGCAGGACCGCCGCCGACGCGGTGTTGCAGGCGATGACGAGCATCTTGACGCCCGCATCGACGAGCTCGTCCATGACACCGAGCGCCAGAGAACGAACCTCGCTGACGCTCCTGGGGCCGTAGGGGCTATGGGCGGTGTCCCCGATGTAGAGGATCTGCTCGCCGGGCAGCTGGTCGAGCACGGCCCGTGCCACCGTCAGGCCTCCGACCCCGGAGTCGAACATCCCGATCGGCGCGTCATTCACGCACCTGAGACTAGGCGGCGGCTCAGCCGGAAAGCAGCACGGTTACCAGTGATTCCTGCCACCAGGTCAGCATGTCGTAGGACAGAGCGATACCGCGGCGCCAGCGGGCATCGTCGTTCTCGCTGCTCGGAGCCTCCTGCCAAGCAACGGCGTGGACGTCATCAGCAGCTTCGGGTCCGTCGATGTCCAACCGCTGCGCCAGCACGAGGCGCACGTCATTGAGGGCGCCGAGCCACTCCTGCTCGTGCCCGCGGACGACGCGAACCGCGCCCCCGCCCCCGGTGGGCTCGAGCAGCTCGGCGATGGCGGCCTCCAGGCGCTCGTACTTCAGGGCGCGCAACCGCGAGCGGGTCAGATCCGCCACTTCGAGTGCGATGTCAGGATCCTCCGATGCGTCGGGCAGCAGCATGTCGAGGACGGGAGCGAGCGCCGGCGGGGTGGACGACGGCGGCCGGGGCTCGCGCGCCGGCGGCCGGGTCACCGGGCCCGGATCGAAGTCCAGGGCGGCCAGAACGTCGCCGTCGCGGGGACTCTCCCCCTTCCGCTGCCCGGAGTGCGGCGGAGCGGCGCTGCGAATGCCGCCCAGAGCGGACTCGTCCGCGGCCAGCAGCACGGCCACCTGCTCGAGCAGGCCCGCGAGGTACTCGCGCTCCCAGGTCTCCAACCGGCTCTCCCACCCGTCGGCCGCCTCGACGAAGCTTCGCATCAGGGATTGTCCCCGTGCTCGTCGCAGTCATCGGCAACCGGTTCGAGGGTAGCGCGCAGGCCGTAGGAGTGCATGGCGGTGACGTCGACCTCCATGCGCTCGCGCGCGCCGGAGGACACGGTGGCGCGCCCGGTGGTGTGCACCTGCATCATGCGGCTTCGCGCCAGGGGCAGGGAGAAGTGGAAGTAGGAGTGGAAGACCCAGGTGACGTAATCCATAGTGTTGACCGGATCGTCATGGACGACCGTGCGCCACAGGGACTGGGAGACGGTGCGCGCGCGCTCCTCGACGTCGGGCTCGACGACATGTGCACTCATGTGCCCCAGCCTAGCGGCCGGAATGAATGCTGTGGTCCAGGCGCCGTGTGCTGATCCGGTTTCCAGGATAGCTTGGGAGTCATGACACCTACGCAGCACGCCGCGCTCGACCCGACAAGCCCCTCCACCTCCCTACTGACCGACATGTACGAGCTCACCATGCTCCAGGGGGCTCTTCACTCGGGAGCCGCCGAGCGCGCGAGCGTCTTCGAACTGTTCGGGCGGTGTCTGCCCTCCTCCCGGCGTTTCGGAGTCGTCGCGGGCACGGGCCGCCTCCTGGAGGCCATCGAGGAGTTCGTCTTCACCGGCGCCCAGATCGACTTCCTGCGCACCGCCGGCATCGTGGATGACACGACGCTGGACTACCTGCGCGAATACCGATTCTCGGGCACGATCCGCGGGTACGCCGAGGGCGAGTGCTACTTCTCCGGCTCCCCCCTGCTGACCGTCGAGGGCACCTTCGCCGAGGCCTGCATCCTGGAGACTCTAGCCCTGTCGATCTACAACCACGACTGCGCCGTCGCCTCGGCGGCTTCGCGCATGACGATCGCCGCGCACGGGAGGCCCTGTGTGGACTTCGGCGCCCGACGCGCCCACGAGCGGGCGGCGGTCGCGGCGGCCCGCGCGGCCGTCGTCGGCGGCTTCGTCGCCACCAGCGATCTTGAAGCGGGCATGCGCTATGGGATCCCCACGGTGGGGACTTCGGCGCACTCCTTCACCCTGCTGCACGATTCGGAGGAGGACGCCTTCACAGCCCAGGTCGCCAGCCTCGGCCCGAGCACCACGATCCTGGTCGACACCTATGACATCGCCCGCGGCGTGGAACGGGCCGTCAAGGCAGCCCGGGGCGCCGGCGGCGAACTCGGGGCCGTGCGACTGGATTCCGGCGACCTGGTCGCCGAGGCCTTCAAGGTGCGCGCCCAGCTCGACGCCCTGGGCGCCACGACGACGAGGATCACGGTGACCAACGACCTGGACGAATACGCGATCGCCGGACTGGGCGCCGCCCCGGTGGACTCCTACGGGGTGGGCACCAAGCTCGTCACCGGCTCGGGACGCCCGACGGCGGAGCTGGTCTACAAGCTCGTCGAACGGGAGGGGACCGACGGCGTCATGCAGGAGGTCGCCAAGTTCTCCGAGGGGGGCAAGGCCACCGTCGGCGGGCGCAAGTGGGCGGGACGGGTCCTGGACACCGCGGGGACCGCCACCGAGGAGCTGGTCCTCTCAGCCCGCGAGCAGGGGAAGGCGCTGGGCGCCTTGAAGCGGGAGGGAGGGCGCCCCCTCCAGGTCGAGCTCGTGCGCGACGGCGAGGTCGTTGAGGAGCACCGCGGACCGCGGGCGCTCACCGCCGCGGCCGAACGCCACCGGGCGGCACGGGCAGAGCTTCCCTACGACGCCTGGAGACTCAGCGAGGGCGAGCCCGCCGTGCCGACCCGTCACCTCGAGCTCGACGGCCGCACCGCACTGCGTGAATGATGCTCCTGCGCCCCGCCAGGCACGACGCCCCCGCATCGGACGCTGAGCGCGGGGACCGATCCATATATCTTCCCCGCCCCTCGGCGTACCCGGCCATTCGGGATCCTTCTCTCCCGCAAGATGACACGTGATGAGCTCCGGAATCGCATTCACCATCAGCATCGCCCCGCGCACGATCGCGCGCCCCGCTCCCGCGACGCGTCGTGGCCCGCGACGGCCGTACGACGTCGTCGCCCGACCCCGGTAATCCTCACCGCTTCCCGACGAACCAGCGCCTGAGGGTGTTGACCCGTCTCTCGATCTCTTCGGTGGAAGCTCGCGCCACCTCGGGTCCGCCGCACACGCGGCGCAGGTCGTTGTGGACGACGCCATGGGGCTGGCCGGAGCGGCGCGCCCAAGCGGCCACGAGCCGGGAGAGCTCCTTGCGGGCCGACGCCCGGCGCCGGGCATCATCGATCCCGGAGTCGTCCCGGCGCTGGGCGGCCGCGGCGGCCCGGCGCTCGCGGGCCTCGACCTGCTTGTCCTGGCGCTGGCGCAGCAGGGCGGTGACCTGCTCGGGCTCGAGCAGGCCGGGCAGACCCAGGTACTCCTGCTCCTCAATGCTGCCCACCACAGCGCCGGTGCCGAACTCACCGCCATCGAAAAGCACACGATCGAACTCGGCAGTGGAATCCATCGCCTCGAAGGCGCCGAGAAGATCGTCGCTGGCCCGCTCCTCCTCATTGGCCTCAGCGATGAGTCGATCCTCGGGGCCGGCGAACAGGCGATCCCTCTCAGAGCGGGGCCGGCCCAGAACATGGTCGCGAGCGAGCTCCACCTCGTTGGCCATCTCCAGCAGAGGGGTCACCGAGGGCAGGAAAACGCTGGCGGTCTCACCCCTGGCGCGTGAACGCACGAAGCGTCCGACCGCCTGGGCGAAGAACAGCGGCGTGGAAGTCGAGGTGGCGTAGACGCCGACAGCGAGGCGGGGCACGTCGACGCCCTCGGAGACCATGCGCACGGCCACCATCCAGCGGTCCCGGCCGGCCGAGAAGGTCTCGATGCGGCTGGAAGCGCCGGTGTCATCGGACAGGACGACGGTGGCGGCCTCGCCGGTAATGGCCCGCAATCGCCCCGCGTAAGCACGGGCCGAGCCCCGGTCGGAGGCGATGACCAGGCCTCCGGCGTCGGGCATCTGGCGGCGCACCTCGCTCAGCCTCTGGTCGGCGGCGGCCAGAACCGCGGGGATCCACTCGCCCTCCGGGTCGAGAGCGGTGCGCCAGGCCTGGGTCTGAAGATCCTTGGTCAGCGGCTCGCCCAGCCGGGCGGCGACTTCATCGCCGGTTCTGGTACGCCAGCGCATTCGGCCGGAGTAGGTCATGAACATCACCGGGCGCACGACCCCGTCGCGCAGAGCGTCGGCGTAGTCGTAGGAGTAGTCGGCCCGTGAGCGCCTGACTCCGCCGGCCTCCTCGACGTAGCGCACGAAGGGTATGGGCGACTCGTCGGAGCGGAAAGGTGTGCCGGTTAGCGCGAGCCTGCGGCGCGCCGGTGCGAAGGCCTCCCGCATAGCGTCACCCCAGCTGCGCGCGTCCCCGCCGTGGTGGATCTCGTCGAGGACCACTAGGGTGCGGGTGGCGTCGGTGCGAGCGCGGTGAAGGGCGGCGTTGGCGGCGACCTGCGCGTAGGTCAGGGCGACGCCGTCGAAATGGGAGCCCAGCACCCCCTGGGAGTTGACGTAGGAGGGATCCAGACGGATGCCCACGCGGGCCGCGGCCTCGGCCCATTGGTACTTCAGGTGCTCAGTGGGGCATACGACGGTGACCTGGTGAACATCACCGGCGGCGAGCAGTTCGGTGGCCACGCGCAAGGCGAACGTCGTTTTGCCCGCACCGGGCGTGGCCACGGCGAGGAAGTCCTCGGGCATGTCGGTCATGTACGTCTTCAGCGCGGCCGCCTGCCAGGCGCGCAACGACCCCGATGTTCCCCAGGCGGCGCGCTGCGGGTACGCGGGCGAGAGGCTCTCAGCGGCGAAGATGGAGGGTTGAGTCGGATTGTGCCGGCCCTGGGAACCTCGTGCCGGATTCACCGACCGCCCCGCGAGAAGGGCAGGCGCGGGAAGCGGCGACCGCCCCCGCCGGAACCATCGTCCCCGCTGGAACGCATCTCCTCGTAGATCTGCTTGCAGGTCGGGCACACGGGATACTTCGACGGGTCCCGCCCCGGAGTCCACACCTTGCCGCACAGGGCGACGACGGGGCGCCCCGTCGTCGCGGCCGCTGCGATCCTGTCCTTGCGCACATAGTGCGCGAAGCGGTCGGCGTCGCCGTCGTCGGTGGACTGGAGCTCCTCGCGCTCGAGCACGGCCGTGCCCACGGACCGGCCGGGCTCGGCGGCGGGGTCGCTAGGGGCCACAGGACCCGCCGGGTCGTCGGCGGCGCGCGGCCTGAGGAGGTACTGACGCATGCGGTCAGTGTAGGACGCCGTGCCTCACCGGAGTCGCGAGGCGCGTGTGCGAAGGCTCTCGCCGCGCCGAACGCTCCCGGAGGCGCCCTGCCCCCCCCCCGTCCGAAAAGCGCCCCGTAATCCGGACGGGACCGGCCCGGGCTACGGTCAGCGGGTCTCTAGCGGGTCTCGGCGTGGCCGGGCCAGGAGCGCACGGTGGTGAGCACCGAGAGCCAGCGCCGGTCCAGCGTACGGCCGCCGACGACCACACCCGCCCAGGCGAGCCCGGCGCCCCACAGGACACCGACGATCAGAAGCGCCCAGCCCCACTGCCAAGCTCCCAGGAGCATGAGGGCGCAGATCCCGGCGACGACCGGCAGCGCGAGCACGGCGACGGCCAGGAACCCGATCATCTGAACCAAGGAGGCCACCAGGGTCATGCCCGAGGTCCGCGACTTCAGCGGGCTCGCCCCCGGTGCGGTGACCTCGTAGGGCATGATCGCCCCCATGACGCTGGACCAGGCCAGCGCGGCGCCGTAGAGCCCCAGCTGCGCCCCGACGACGGCCGGCACGATGTCCCAACGACCGGTCCACGCGCCGAAGCCGATGGTGATGACCGCGATGAGGGGCAGCTGCCACAGGACCGCCGCACTCACTCGCCCCAGCCGGTCGTCACGGCCGCGCACTCCGGCACTCAGGTGCATCCACTGGGCAGTGGAGTCATAGCCCAGGTCGTCGTGGATTCCCCATCCGGACACCAGGGCGACGAAGACCGGCACACCCAGCAGACCCGCCGGGGCCCGGCCGAGCGCCATGCTGGCCGGGGCCGTCTCGAAGCCGACCTCGCCCTGACCGCCCCCCGGGAGGCCGTGCCGAGCATTGAGCACCATCACAGTACCGAGGACGAGTACGACGAATATGCTGGAGACCGCCAGCACCAGGTAGCGCGGGTCGGTGCGCCAGTAGCGCAAGCACCGCGCCGTGATCGCGGCGGCTGGCGAGGGCAGGAACCGTGAGAGTCGCCGATGCCATGGCAGAGGGGTCACCGGTTCTGGGACGGACGCGCTCTCCCCGCTCCCGCGACCCCGGACACCCGTTGAACGCCTCGGGCGACCGCTTCGGCCGATGACTCGGCCGCCCCCGGACATGACGCGCCCGACAATCCTGCCCCACGCAGGGGCCAGCGCAATCGGAGAAGCCAGGGCGCCCAGAGTCAGGACCAGTGCCTGGACCGCCTGTCCCTGAGCGAGGCAGCCCGGTGCTGCGAAGGCCCAGCCGAAGGGGCTCAGGAAGAGCACCCGGCCGATCGTCATCAACCCGGCGGTGCCGGGCTCCTCGGCGCGCGCGGCGACAAGGTTGACCGCACTCGGCAGGAGGCCTGCCCCGATGACGACCACCCCGCCCACGGCTCCGACGATATCGCGGCTTCGGCGCGAGGCCGACGCGCCGGAGCCGATCACGACGACGCGGGAGAGCAGCACGCACGTCGCCAGAGCGGCCGGAGCCAGGAGGAGAGCGAGCCCGGCGGCGCCCCAGCGTCCACCCAGCGCCCACACCAGCGCGGGCAGGAGGAAGCAGACGGCCGTGACGATGCCGGGGATCCCGGCGGCCCCGGCCACGGCGAGCCCGCACGCCAATGACCGCGAGGGCGCGATCCATACAGCGAGCGCCCGGGGGTCGAGCGTCGAGTCGACACCTGTGAGAAGGAGCGGCACCAGGGCCCATCCGAGCACCGTCAGCGCCCCCAGCCCGCCGATGGCGGTCGCCGCCACGGCCGTCGACTCGTGCAGGCCGAACGCGACCGCCGCCGCGACCATCGTGATGATCGCGCCGGCGGCCCAGGCGGCGCCGATCACGGCGGCCACCATGATCCAGACACTACGACGCAGGGCGTTGAAGGTCAGCCTCCACCTCAGACGGATGAGGGTCGCAACCACGACAGGTCCTCCTTCGCCTCCGGCGCCCCGACCAGCTGAGTGAAGCGCTCCTCCAGGTCCATGCCCGCGGCGACCTGGGCGGTGGTGCCCGCGGCCACGACCCGGCCGACGTCGATAATGGCCACGTGAGTGCACAGGCGCTGCACGGTCGTCATAACATGGCTGGAGATGATGACGGTGCCGCCGTCGGCGGCGAAGTCGGTGAGGATCGCCTGGATCACCCGAGCGGAGACCGGGTCGACAGCTTCGAAGGGCTCGTCCAGGACGAGCACGCTCGGCGAGTGGATGAGGGCGCAGGCGAGGTTAACCTTCTTACGCATGCCGGCGGAGTAATCGGCGACGAGCGCACGGCCGGCACCGCCGAGATCCAGGACGTGGAGGAGCTGGGTGGCGCGGGCGACGACGACATCGCGCTCCAGGCCGCGCAGCAGACCGGCGTAGGTGATCAGCTCGAGTCCGGTGAGGCGGTCGAAGGTGCGCAGCCCGTCGGGAAGGACGCCGAGCCGCGCTTTGGCGGCGCCCGGCCGGGCCCACACGTCGGTGCCGTGGACCGCGGCGCGGCCGGCGTCGGGAACCAGCAGCCCGGTGGCCATGGATAGAGTCGTGGTCTTGCCCGCCCCATTGGGACCGACCATGCCGTAGATGGAACCGGTGGGAACGGTCAGGGAAAGCATATTGACGGCGATCTTCTGACCGAAGGCCTTGCATAGGCCTTGCAGAGCGAGTGCCGGAGAGGCATCCTCCGACCCCCGAGGCGGAAAGCGAATGTCATCCATGCCGGCGAGGCTATGAACACAGTCTCCTCCGGCGCCTCCTGCTCGGGGATGAACCGTTCGGGAAGGCGGTCATCCGTCGAGCTCACCGCCGCGCCTCCGTCCGGGAAGCCGAAAGGCCAGCCGCCCGCTCGGCCGACGTCGGTGCCGCTCACGACGAGATGACGAAGGCGCGCCACCCGCGGGAGGTGACGCGCCTTGACGTCCATGGTCTGCCGCGCTCAGCGGCACCGGGTCCTCATGCCGGGGTCACTTGGCGACGGCCTTCTTCAGGGCGGAGCCAACGGTCAGCTTGACGCCGTAACCGGCGGGGATCTGGATCTCCTCGCCAGTGCGGGGGTTGCGACCCGTACGAGCGGCTCGCTCGACGCGCTCCACACCCATCAGGCCGGTGATCTTGACGGCCTCGCCCTTGGCGACGTTCTCGACGAGAACCTCCTGGAAGGCGCCCAGGAAGTCATCGGCCTGAACCTTGGTAAGTCCGGCCTTCTCGGCGATGGCGGCGATGAGCTCAGTGCGGTTAACGGACATGTATCTGCCTCTCGGTGGTTGGTGGACACCAGGTGCGGTGCCGTTGGCGGCAACGCTATGCATAAACGGGCCGTTTTGTCAGATATGACGGCGTTTCTCGCGGCGTGGCGCGGTCGTTTGTGATCTATAGCGACCTCGTTCGTCACATGAGCCACATTCGCCACGGTAATCGGGTACGGTCGCGCCATCCCGAGTGATCACCCTCCCCGAGTGGGGACGACCGACACCCGGCGAAGACGGCCGGAGCCCTGGGACCACGAGATTTCGTGGCCCCAGGGCTCCGGAACGTGGAGATGGGGGGAATCGAACCCCCGTCCGACGGTGGTGCAACAGGACTTCTCC
>ERZ773022.1689-NODE-1689-length-14269-cov-74.526805_pt1 | contig 14269 bp, 14 predicted proteins | sample MGYA00580839_ERZ773022 | MGnify/ENA primary metagenome ERZ773022 (study PRJEB29015, sample SAMEA2738020) | human oral metagenome | biome: human oral; feature: human-associated habitat; material: dental | place: China | collected 2044 ... | reverse complement strand
GCCCCGGGCGGCGCGGGGCGGCCGGGGCGCCCGGGCCGGGAGCGGTCGCCGACGACGTCGGAGCCGGCGCGGCTGACCGCGGCTCCGCACCCGGCGCCGGGATGATCGCCCGGGATCGCGCCATGGCCCGGCACCGGATGTTGTCCACAATCGGACTCGCGCGAGAGGAACGGGTCCGCCCCGCACACACTCCGGGCATGACGAGCACACCCAGCACGCACACGGGGCGGCCGGCCCGGTCGGGCCCGCCGTCCCACCACCCCATCGCGAGGGTCAGGGCCGGTCTCCGCCGGCGTCCCGGAGGACCGGCGCGCGGCGCCGCTGTGCTGCTGTGCGTCGTCCTGCTGCTCGCGGTCGGACCCACCGCGGGGTGGGCGGACGGCGTCCACGTGATCCCGGTCGACGGCCCGGTGCTGCGCGGCTACGACCCTCCGGCGAAGAAGTGGCGGGCAGGGCACTGCGGCGTCGACCTGGGGGGCATCGTCGACGACGTCGTCCATGCGGCGGCCGACGGCACGGTCACCTTCGTCGGCACGATCAACGGCGTCCGGATGCTCACCGTCACGCACGAGGGCGGCCTGCGCACCACCTACCAGCCGGTGGCCGCCACCGTCGCGCAGGGCGACCACGTGATGGCGGGCCAGCAGATCGGCACGCTGCTGGCGGGTCACTGCCCCGGGCAGGCCTGCCTGCACCTCGGCCTCAAGCGCGGCGACGAGTACCTCGATCCGCTGGCCTGGATCAACGGCGGCGGGAGCGGTGGCGACGTCAGCCTGCTGCCGGCCGACGCCGCGCTCCACGACGTGCTGCCGGCATGGTGGGTGGAGCGTCTGCGCCAGGCGGCGGCCGACGCCGGCGGCAAGGCGCCGGGCTGGCCCGCCGACGGGCCGGTCACCTCCCCGTTCTCGAACCGGATCAACCCGATCCTGGGCACGAGCGAGCTCCACGACGGCCTCGACATCGGCGCCTCGTGCGGTTCGCCGGTGCGGGCGGCATGGGCGGGCACGGTCAGCTACGCCGCGCCGATGAGCGGTTTCGGCAACCGGGTCGAGGTCGACCACGGCGAGATGGAGGGCCGGCACCGCTCCAGCTCGTACAACCATCTCGCCGACGAGAGCGTCGGGCTGGTGCACGTGGGCGATCACGTCGAGGCGGGCCAGGTCATCGCCTACGTCGGCACGACCGGCCTGTCCACCGGCTGCCATCTGCACTTCTCGGTCTACCTGGACGGCTCGGCCGTCGACCCCGCCCCGTACCTGCCGTGACCGGGCGTGCCGGAGGAACCGGGGCCCGGCCCGACGGGGCACGGTCCCCACCACCGGTCGGTCTCCGGGGCCGGACCCGCCGGGAGGAATCCCGCAAGGGGCCGAACGGTCGAGTGTGCGTTGCCGCCGACGCGTGCTCCCCGGCTGCTCCCAGGCCCGCGGGCGCGCCTCCACGCCGTTGTTTTGTAGGCGGCTGTTGCAGGCGGCGCGGCGGCTCCACAGCCGCCACCCGCCGGGCTCCACGTTGTGGGCCCGGGGCCAGCGGTCCCTGCGGCTGCTCTCAGGCCCGTGGGTGCGCCTGTCTGTAGACGGCCCGGAGCCGCTCGTCGCTGATGTGGGTGTAGATCTGCGTGGTCGCCAGCGAGGCGTGCCCGAGGATCTCCTGCACGCTGCGCAGATCGGCCCCGCCTTCGAGGAGGTGGGTGGCCATGGCGTGGCGCAGCCCGTGCGGGCCGACGTCGGGGGCCTGCGGGACGGCGCGCAGGGCGGTGTGCACGACGCGGCGCACGACGGCCGGGTCGATGCGCCCGCCGCGCACGCCGAGGAAGATCGCGTGCCCCGAGGCGGGCCTCGCCCACTGGGGGCGCTGCTCCAGCCAGGCGTCCACGGCCCTCAGCGCCGGGACGCCGAGCGGCACGACCCGCTCCTTGCCGCCCTTGCCGAGCACCCGGACGGTACCGGTGGCCGCGTCGATGTCGCCGATGTCGAGCCCGCACAGCTCGCTCACGCGGATGCCGGAGCCGTAGAGCACCTCGAGGATCGCCACGTCGCGGGCGCCTCGGGGGCCCTCGGCCTCGGCCGCCGCGGCGGCGGCCGCGTCGAGGAGCTCCCGGGCGTCGTTCCGGGTGATCGTCCGCGGCAGCGCATGACCGACCTTGGGCGATCTGAGCCCGCCGGCGATGTCGACGGGCACGATCCGGTTGTCCTTCGCCCAGGCGAAGAAGCCTCGGACCGCCCCGGCACGACGTGCCAGGGTGGCGGCCGCCGCGCCGTCGTCCTGCTGGGCGGCGAGCCAGCGCCTCAGTTCGGCCAGCCCCACCTCGGCCAGATCGGTGCGGCCGCGCGCGGCGAGGAAGTCGAGCAGCTCGCCGACGTCGCCCAGATAGGCGCGCACGGTGTGCTCTGAGCAGCCGCGCTCGAGCGCCAGGTGGTCGCCGTAGCGCGCCACGACGGCGCTCCACGGATGCCGGTCCTGGCCCGCGGAGGAAGTGCCCACGGGCGCGAGTATAGGTTTGGTCAGTGCGGTGCCGGCCGAGGCCACCGCGCGTCGGCATCGAGCAGGAGGAACAGATGAGAAGCCCGGCAGAGTGGGCCACCACCGGCAAGCTGCTTCGGATCACCCGCTGGGACGAGCCGGTGATGAGCTCCCCGACCCGCCCGGTCACGGAGTTCGGTGACGACCTGCACCGGCTGGTCGCCGACATGTTCCGGACGATGGCCGCCGCCGACGGGGTCGGTCTCGCCGCGCCGCAGGTCGACTCGGATCTGTCGATCTTCGTCTTCAACTGCCCCGACGCCGACGGGCGCCTGATCCACGGCATCGTCTGCAACCCGGTCGTCACGCTCCCCGAGGGCAAGGACCGCCGCCTCGTGAGCGAGCAGGAGGGCTGCCTGTCGTGGCCGGGCGCCTACCAGCAGCTCGCCCGCCCCGACTTCGCGATCTGCGAGGGCCAGGACGAGGACGGCGAGCCGGTTCGCGTCGAGGGCACCGGCCTGCTGGCCCGCTGCCTGCAGCACGAGACCGATCACCTGCACGGCACCGTCTTCGGCGACCGCCTCTCGAAGCGCTCGCGCCGCCGCCTCGACGAGGAGAAGGAGCGGCTCGCCCCCCTCTACCCGGACGACTGGCCGATCCACCCCAAGCGCACGGCAGGCGAGGTCGACGGGCGTTGAGGTTTTCGACGTCCCGAACCAGGCAACGCTGCTCCGGAGGCTGATGCCCCGCCAAGGCGAGGATGATCGAGTCACACGGCGGTGCACCGCGGCTCGCCCGTCACGCGCGCCGAAACAATCGACTCGATCAGTCCGTCGTTCTAACCCGCCCACAAGCTTCGGCAGATGGGATGCGACAGGGGGACAGGGCTTCTGGGGCCCTGGGAGCAAAACTCGTCTGGTCCGCTTTCCCCTCAGGGAGCAGGGGTGTCCTCGTCAAGTTCCCCGGAGTCCCCTTCGTACTCGTAAGCCGCGCCAGCAGCAGGAAGTTCCTTGAGGCGCTTCTTCAACCGATTTGCCGAGATGGTGAAAGTCGTCATGGTCAGGCCGCCGGAGACGACACCCCCAACGACTGGTACCGCCTTACCGACGCTCTTGGCGAAGACCTCCTTGTTGACCTTCACACCCAAGGCCTGAAAAATCTTCTTGATCGCGGGATAGTAGCTGGTCCTGGTCAGGGCCTGTTTCTGGATGTTCTTCACCACTGATTTCTGGACGGTCGACGCAGCGAACTTCGACAAGGACATACCTGCGGTGCCGACCCCCTCGGCAACGCCGAGAAGTACAATGAGGATTCCCATGGTCTGGTCGTCCACTTCATCACCGGGATTCAAGAAAGAACCCCAACCATACGCATAGGCAAGTTTCTGCTCAATCCGTATGATATGCGCATAATATTGCGTCATGTCGGTGGGTATGGTGGCGAGCAGGGCGAACCCTCCAGGCAGCCCCGCCGCGAAAGAAATGCTGGAGGCCTTGCTCGTCTCGAAGCGAATGGCCTTCGTGGCGATCTTGTCCATGATCTCCTGAGGCACACCAGCCTCGAACGGCGATGTCGCCACTGCCTCGTCAATCACGGACTGGGGGCAGTAAACCTTCAGTTCCTTCTCAAGCCACTTGTCACGATCAATGGCGACACCGGGGATGGCGACAGCCTGCCTGATGAGATTCTCCATCAGTTCAGCAGGATCCACATGAGCGTTCGAAACTTTCTCGGTGACCGTCGTGTAGACAGTTCGAACACGACCCCTGACATCCCCATCATGATCCTTAACAGGATCTTCATTTTTTGCGTTCACGGCAATCCTCTCTTGACCAGGTAGACCTGAGTCTAAACCAACTGCCCCCTCCAGCTTCTCAAGGTCGGGGATCAGTCACAGACATAAGATGTTTTCTCTTCCCCACTACGCCTTTCAGTACGACTCGCGATCCGCCGAGTACCCCGACGCCAGCGTCTCCATCTGCTCGATGACCAGCTCGACGGCGCTCTTCTGCTTGTCCGGCGGGTAGTGGTGGCGGCGCAGCAGCCGTTTGACGCTGGCCCGCAGTCTCGCCTGCGCCTCGGGGCGTCGCGTCCAGTCCGTGCGGGTGTCACGGCGCATGATCGCCACGAGCTCGCGGGCGATCCGGGCCAGCACGTCGGCGCCCTGGGCGAGCACGGCCGAGCCGTTCTGGCTCACCGCGTCGTAGAAGATCAGCTCGTCGTGGCTCAGTGGCGGGTCGAATCTCGTGCCGCGGCCGGTCTCGGCCCTGACGTCCTCGGCGAGCCTGCCGAGTTCGTAGATGACGTCGGCCGCGGTGATCTGCTGGTTCGTGTAGCGGATCATGAGTTCGCTGATCCGTTCGCCGAAGGCCCTGCGGCGCACGACGTTGTTCCTGGCCACCGTCTTGGCCTCCTTCACCAGCAGATCGCGCAGCGCCTCGACCGCCAAGTGCGGGCTGGGCCCCTGCCGCATCTGCTCGATCGTCTGTACATCGAGTTCTTGGAGTGTCGGCCGCTGCAGACCGGCGGTCTCGTAGAGGTCGGTGATGTCGCCGGCCGCCGTGGCCTGGGCCACTGTCCCGCGCAGGACGCGCACGATCTCCTCGGGTACCGGCTGACCGTTCGCCTCGCGCTGGCGCGCGTCGAGCTTGGCCATCCACACGCGCACCTCCTCGTAGAAGCGCACCTCGGTGGCGATCTCGGCGAGGTTCTCGGTCCCGCCGGCCAGCGTCCACATGCGGGCCAGCTGGGTGGACAGCGCGCGGAAACGTTCCCCGAGCGTCTGTCCATCCTGTTTTCGGCCTGGTTGCCGGGGGTGGCCGGGGAGCGCAGATACTCGACCGTGTCGCCCGCAGGCCCGCGTCCCTTGCGCCGCTGGTCGCCGTGGTACGCCAGTCGTGGCCGACCAGCAGCTCCCGCAGGGCCGCGACGATTTCCCAGGTGACGCGAACGGCTTCGGCGGTGTCCCGTCCGACGGGCCTGGTCGTCTCGTCGGTCGCCGTGTACTCGCGCAGGGCTGAGGTTCTCGGTGAGTGGGGCGTAGGCGACGAGCAGTCCGTCCTGCTTGCCGCAGAAAGTGCGGTTGACGCGGGCGAGCGTCTGCATGAGCAGGGCGCCCTTGAGGGGCCGGTCGAGGAAGAGGGTGTGCAGGGGCGGGGCGTCGAAGCCGGTGAGCATCATGTCCTTGACGATGACGAGTTCGAGGTCGTCGTCCACATCCCGGAGCCGGTTCTTGATCGCCTTGTTCCGCGAGTCACGACGCACGTGGCTGCGGATGGGTTCGGGGTCGGAGGGGCTGCCCGAGTAGACGACCTTGACGAGGCCTCGGTCGTCCTGGTCGGAGTGCCAGTCGGGGCGCAGTTCGACGATCCTGGTGTAGAGCCGCGCGCAGATCTCGCGGGTGGCGCAGACGATGAGGGCCTTGCCGTGCGGTTCCGTGTTCTCGCCGGGTTCGGTGGGGACGAGGAACTCCGTCATGGTCTCGCGGCGCCGTTCCCATTGCTCGACGATGTCGCGGGCCAGGGCGTCGATGCGTTCCGGAGCGCCGTAGATCGCGTTGAGCTTGGCCACGGTGCGCTCGACGCGTTCGCGGGCCTCGTCATCAAGTCCTCCCGTCTGCTCGTCGGCGAGCTCATCGAGTTTCTCGACGCTCATGTCGTCGTCGAGTCGAACCTCGATGAGGCGGGGCTCGAAGTAGACGGGAACGGTGGCGCCGTCGATGACGGCCCGTGACAGGTCGTAGATGTCGATGTATGGCCGTCATGAAACAAAATCGTTTCTGGTTTCGCGGGGCGGGGAGGTGTTCGAAGTCGTAGTCGAATGTTCGGCCGGCGATGTATGAGGCGGACGCGCCGAAGGTTTCTTCGGGGGTCTCGCGCTGAATGTTCGCGATGTTGTTCCTGGCCGCGTTCCAGACGTGCTCGACCGGATTGTGTGGTCGGGCGCGTACGGCGGCGGATGGATCGGCGTGATGCGCTCCAGCAGCTGACCCGGCTCGTACAGGTCGGTCAACGCTTTCGCATGGTGGAATCGGGCGTTGTCCGGGACGACTGCGATCTTCTCTGCCTCGGTTTCGCGTTGAAGCCGTTCCAGCGCGAGGATCGTCTGCTCGGTGTTCCGGTTCCCCTCGATCGGGTACAACTTGACCTTCTTGCCGATCAACGAGAGCGCACCGAAGAGCGATTGGGACGTCTTCCGCCGGTCCACGGACCGGCCTGGTGCGCTGTCCTTTCGGGGGCTGCATGCGGCGGGTCCAGGCCTCGTGCTCCAAGCGCACCTCAGTCTTGCGGTGTGGACCTCCCAGCCGGCGTCCAACAGGGCCTTGACCTGGGTCGTCGCCTCGGCCATGCGTCTGGTGGTGGCCGTCTCGTCGCGGCGCTCGTCGAACGGGTCCGGGCGGCTCGAGGCTCGGCCCCGCACAGGCGCAGGAGCAGCCGGTACGAGGAGTCCGACTGGTGTTCGGCGTCGAACAGGATCCTCACGACCTCACGTATCGCTGGGACGTCCCAGAACTCGGCGTGAACACCAGACCGGGAGGGCGGCCGGGCCAGGATGGCCTTGAGGTCTTCCTTCAGGGCGCGGGCGGGTTCCGCCGCGTTCTGGTTCCCCGCATGCCCGGTGAGCACCGAGCGCATCCTGCTGTCCTGCCACTCGGCCAGCCACTCCCGGATGGTTTTCACGCTGCGCTCAACCATTTCAGCGATGATCCTCACATCAACGCCACGAGAAGCATACAGGATGGCTTCCGCTTTCATCCGAACCAGCACGTAATTGTCCGTGCGTTTCTTCCACCTGATCAGGACGGCGGTTTCCTCCGGGGTGACCTCGACCTGCATGTCCCAATCACATCCGAAACGACACAGGGAATCCATGAAAAATATGGTTTCGTTTCATGCCAGCCAAAGATCGTTTCATGCCAGCCATATAAACAGGCTTTTGAATAATCCACCGGGGACGGTGAGCTCTCACCGAGCCCTCCAGGGGGCGCAGCTGTGACGGCCCCTGGGCATGCCCGTCGCATCATCGTGTCGTCGTCTGTCCTGTGGTTTCCAGGGATTATCGGGGAAGCCCCTGGCAGGAGAGCTCAGCCCCTCGCATCGATGAACCTCCTCGGTGCGAGGGAGTACACGACGAAACCGATGGTGAACAGCGCGAGGGGGAAGATCAGCACGGCCGCGACGACCGTTCCGGAGAGCCCCAGTGGGTCGGAGGCGGTCGGAGTGACAGCAAGAACCTGGACCAGGAGCCCAACGACTGCTCCGCCGACCACTGGACCGGTCTGGCGGAGCACGTTGAGCAAGGAGGATGCCGGGCTGAAGTCCTCGGTGCGGAGAAATGACATTCCCACCGTCGTGAGGGGAGAGATCAGATAGCCGTTCCCGATCCCGAAGACCGTGGTGGTCGCCAGGAACCACAGCCACGATGTATCCGTGACCGCGATGAGTGCGCACAAGGCAGTGCCTGCCGCAGAGGCCCCGAAACCGATCTGCAGCACACGACGCGCCCGCCCCGAGTCAACCCGGCGGCCGGCGATGGGGGCTGTGACGACGGACGCTATTGAGGCTGGGGCGAGGACTGCTCCCGCCCAGAACGCAGGCTGGCCTGCCACCGACTGGACGTAGTTCGAGACCAGGAACGTCAGGGCGAAGACGCCGAGCGCAGAGACCAGCCCGAACAACGCAGCGGTGGTGAACCGAGGATTCTGCCGAAGGGAGCGCGGGAACACTGCACGGTCGGAGTCGACATGACGTTCATACACCAGGAATGCAAGCATGGAGAGCACCGCGAACGGGAGGCAGGCGAGGGTCAACGGCTCCCAGCCCGCGTGAGGGCCTTGCAGACAACTGTAGAGGAGCGCGACGAGGGCCAGGGCTGCGAGCAGGGTCCCCCCGAGATCGAACCTGACTGTCCGACTCTCTCCTCGCGGAAGGCCCCTGAGTCCCAGGGCCACGGCGAGGACAGCGATCGGAATGGTGATGAAGAAGATCCCGCGCCAGCTGAGCCGATCGATGAGGACCCCACCGATGAGCGGTCCGATGATTGACGCTGTTCCAGCGATCGATCCCCAGATACCGACCGCGCGGCCGCGGGCTTCCTCGGGGAATGTCAGGCCGATGAGCGTCAGAGTCTGTGGCACCAGCATGCCGGCGCCAAGCCCCTGAAGGAACCGGCCAGCGATGAGCATGGTGGCAGAGGCCGAGACGCCGCACAGGACGCTCGCTGCCGCGAGGATGATCGTGCCGGACAGGAACATGCGACGGTGGTCGAAGCGATCGCCCAGCCGTCCTGATGGGATGATCGTAAGGGCGAGAATGAGGCCGTAGCTGTTCACCGTCCAGAAGACTTGGGCGGTTGTCGCCCCCAAGTCCTTCGTCAACGAGGGGACCGCGAGATTGATGATGGTCAGGTCGAGGAGGGCAATGAAATATCCTCCCGCCAGGGAACACAGACCAGTCCACTGTCGAGGGCTTATCTGTGGCGCCCGGGCATCTTCTGTCATTTTCTCCATTTCACCACACTCTCAAGATTCGCTATCAACCGCATAGCACTGTGAACATAGACGATTCAGCTACCGGTGCATGGTCATGGGTGTCTTATTTGTTCTATCAATTCTGATCAAATTATCGACGCATTTGACATGGAGTGCATCTGGGTACTTCGTCAAATAGATGCCATATGAACGAAACTTGTGATGAGTTGCTGTCGTACAAGCTTCGCCGAGCAGTTGGGCATGCTGTGATTCATAAAATGTTGTGAAGTAGATCGTTATTGAGCTAGCGGACGTATTCTTTTCAGTTCTGCCTGAGAGCACGATCTGCGCATCGGAGACCCCTGATACTGCGAGCATGGCCTCGAGTCCGCCCGTCGGGGCCCCGGGCTGGTGGCCCTGTGCAGGGCGACCTCGGTACGGGCGTCTGGGTTGTTGCCCCGTCCGGTGGCCTCGAGCCAGTCGACGAGTTCGTCGGCGTCGACCCGCCCCTCGGCGTCCTGCTCGGGGAAGAGCAGTCCGTCCTTGGGGTGCTTCGTCCACATCGTCACGACCGGACGGCTGACCCGCGCCAACCGGGCCACGTCGCTCAGCGACAGGTCATCCATCACGCCTCCAGCAGCCTTCCTCCACGACGCCCTCAGCATAAGACACGATGGCTGGGTTTCTTGCGCTCAATACTGATAAGGGCCTTTATCAGTATTCATCATTGTGGATCAAACGATGGCGGTTGACAGTTGTGGCACGCAGCCGGTGGGCACGCCGATCGGCCACACCCGTTCCGATCAAGGAGTTTCCCATGATGAAGAAGATGGCCTCGGCCTCTGCATCGCCGCTCTGACCGTGACGGCCTGCGGCACCCCGGCGAGCCATTCGGGCAGCGCCCCGACTGGGGTCAACGCCGGCTCGGCTGGCGACTCCGAGCAGACGTCCGGTTCCGACACCCAGAGCGCCGACGCCGCCTTCGGCACCGCCTGCACCTGGGACGACGGCCTGTCCGTCGAGGTGGTCGCGCCCAAGGCCTTCACGCCGAGCGAGTACGCGGCGGGCACCGAGGGCTACAGCCAGTTCGTCAGATTCACCGTCCGCATCGTCAATGGCACGAGCGAGAACTGGGACCCCAGCCTGTTACGTGACGCTCCAGTCGGGCAACCAGGAGGCCAGCCAGGTGTATGATTCGCAGCAGCTCGGCGACAGTCCGACGGCCACGTTGCTGCCAGGCCGCGAGGTCGAGTACAGCATCGCCTTCGGCGTCAACGACCCGGCCGACCTGGTGATGGAGGTGGCCCCGGACCTCAGCTACCAGAACGTCATCTTCCACAACTGACGGGCTGCGGGACCGGCCCCGACCATGATCCGGGCCCTTCCCGATTCCTTTCTCTCCGCCTCACCGCTGTGGGGCACAGGGGGAAGGGCCCTCCTCCTCAGCGGCGGTGGCCGGGCGCACCCTCGCGCAGGGTGTAGCAGGCCACCGCCGCCGCGGCGGCCACGTTGAGGGAGTCGATGCCGCGGGCCATGGGGATCCGCACGACGACGTCGGCCTGGGCCAGCCAGTGCGAACTCAACCCGCCGCCCTCGGTGCCCATGAGCAGCGCCACCTTGCGCGGCTCGGCCGCCAGGTCGGCGGCGAACGCGTCGAGCGTCACGGCATCCTCGCGCAGGGCCATGGCGGCGACGGTGAAACCCGCCCGCTTGAGGGTCTCCAGGCCGCCGCCCCAGTCGTCCATGCGGGCCCAGGGCAGGAAGAAGACGGCGCCCATGCTCGTCTTGACGGCCCGCCGGTAGAGCGGGTCGGCGGCCCGCGGGGCGAGCAGCACGCCGTCCCAGCCGAGGGCGGCGGTGCAGCGGATGATGGCACCGACGTTCGTGTGGTCGACGATGTCCTCGCACACGACGAGGCGCCGCGCGTCGAGCAGTTCGGTCATGCTCCATCGGGTGGCGCGCTTCATCGAGGCGAGCGCCCCGCGGTGCACGTGGAACCCGGTGACCCGCTCGGCCAGGGCCTCGTCCACGACGTAGACGGGCACGTCGAGGCGGTCGAGGATCGGGCGCAGCCCGGCGATCCAGCGCTCGGCCAGTAGGAAGGACCTCGGCTCGTAGCCGGCCTCGCAGGCCCGCCTGATCACCTTCTCGCCCTCGGCGATGAACAGCCCCTGCTCGGCCTCGAGGGACCGGCGCAGCGAGACGTCGCGCAATCGGACGTAGTCGCCCAGCCGCTCGTCGGCGGGATCGGTGATCGGGATGAGGGTCGCCACGGCGCAAGGCTAGTGCCCCGACGGCCCCCCGGCCGGGCCGGCCAACGATGAGGGGCCGCCGGGGACCGCCGCGCACCGCGCACGAGGCCGCCGAGGGGCGCCACGGCGGCGGGGACGACGCCCCGGCTCCGGGGGATGGAGCATCCCGGCCACGCGCGAGAGGACAGCGCGGCAGCAGGAGAGCCGCGGCACGGGCCCCGCCGGCAGGACCGGCTCCGACCGGACCGCTGACCGGCGGCGCACCGCCCGGAGGCGACCCGATCCTAGACTGGCCACGTGACGACCCAGACCCAGCAGCACGGACCGAGACCCTGGTACCGGAGGATCCGCATCGACTGGTTCGTGACCGCCATCGTCGTCTCGGCCGTCGTCGCCACGGCGCTGCCGGCCACCGGCGAGGCCAACCGCGTCCTCGACTGGGCCGTCAAGGTGCTCATCTTCGTGCTCTTCCACCTGTACGGCGTGCGCCTCGAACCGCGCGAGGCGCTGGCCGGCCTGGTGCACTGGCGCCTGCACGTGACGATCCTGGCCTGCACCTATGTCGTCTTCCCGGTCCTCGCGCTGGCGCTGCGCCCCCTGTCGGGCGGTTACCTGAGCCCGGAGCTCTACCTGGGGGTGCTGTGGCTGTCGATCCTGCCGTCGACGGTGCAGAGCTCCATCAACTTCACCTCGATCGCCGACGGCAATGTGGCCGGGGCGATCGTCTCGGCCTCGATGTCGAACATCCTCGGCGTCTTCTTCACCCCGCTGCTGGCCATGGTCGTCATGAGCACCGGCGGCCTGGTCATCGAGCCGGGCTCGATCGTCGACCTGGCGGTGCAGCTGCTGCTGCCCTTCGTGCTGGGCCAGCTCACCCGCCGGTGGACGGCCGGCTTCGTCCGGGACCATCCGCGGCTGAGGCTGGTCGACCAGATCAGCATCGTCTGCGTCGTCTACAGCGCGTTCAGCGACGGCATCAACGAGGGCGTCTGGCACACCGTCGGCGCACTCGACATCGTACGGCTCCTGCCGGTGCTCTTCGCGCTGCTGGCATTCATGCTGGCCTTCACCTGGTGGCTGCCCGGCCGGATCGGCTTCGGGCGCCGCGACCAGATCGCCATCCAGTTCTGCGGGACGAAGAAGTCGCTGGCCACCGGCGCCCCGATGGCCTCCGTGCTGTTCAGCGCCGCCCAGGTGCCGCTGCTCGTCCTGCCGCTCATGATCTTCCACATGGTGCAGCTCATCGTCTGCGGCGTCATCGCCGGGCGCTACCGCGCCAAGCCTGCGGCCTGGCACGAGCGGGGCGGGCGGTTGAGCGCCGCCGAGGAGCAGCGGGACTGAACGGCGGGCCGTCGGGCCGGACCGCCCCGTCCTCAGCAGGCGGCCTTGGCCGTCCAGCGCCCGTCGTCGGCCTGCTCGATGCGCAGCGGCATGCCGTAGACGGCGGACATGAGCTCGTCGGTGAGCACCTCGCCGATCGGCCCGGAGGCCGCGACCCGACCGCCGGACAGCAGCAGGGCATGGGTGATGCCCGCCGGGATCTCCTCGACATGGTGGGTGACGAGCACGGTCGTCGGCGCGTAGGGGCTGGCGCACAGCTGCGCGAGCGTCGACACGAGGCGCTCCCGGCCGCCCAGGTCGAGGCCGGCGCCCGGCTCGTCGAGCAGCAGCAGCTCGGGGTCGGTCATCATGGCCCGGGCGATCTCGACGCGCTTGCGCTCCCCCTCGCTCAGGGTGCCATAGGTGCGGTCGGCGAGCTCGACGACGCCGAAGTAGTCCATGAGCCGGCCGGCGCGGTCGAAGTCCATCTCGTCGTAGTGCTCGCGCCAGCGCCCGTTGACGGCGTAGCTGGCCGAGACGACGACGTCGCGCACCCTCTCGCGGGCCGGGATGCGGTGGGCCACCGTCGGGCTCGTCAGGCCGATGCGGGGGCGCAGCTCGAAGACGTCGACGGCGCCGAGCACCTCGCCGAGGATCCCGACGACCCCCTTGGTGGGATACAGATGAGTCGCCAGGATCGACAGCAGCGTGGTCTTGCCGGCGCCGTTGGGGCCGATGACGACCCAGCGCTGGCCCTCGTCGATCGACAGGTTCACATCGTCGAGCAGCAGGGTGATACCACGCCGCACACTGACACCGGCAAGCTCCGCAACCGAGACCATGGTTAGACCTTACAAGTCGGCCCCGCGAGGCTGCGGCCGCCGACCGTCTGGCGACGCGCCGCGTTCGGCTGCGACGCAACCCCTCGGGCGTCCGGCGGCGGACGACCAGCCTGGGCGCCGTGTCCGACCCCCTCACTCATCGCGTGCCTGAGGCTCGTGAGCGTGCTCAACGCCATGGGCGTCGGCGCCCTCGACGCTCCCCGCGCCGAGCGCGTGCTGCGCATCAGCGACACCGGCGAGCCGGACCGGCCCCACCACGTCGCCGACCCCGAGGGTCCTCGGACCGGGCGGGCCCGACGCGGCCCCGTGCGCCCGGCCCTGGCCCGCATCGCGAGCACCCGCTGCCCGGCGAGCTGTGGATGCTGGCCGTCGTCCACCCCGGAGATCCGGCTGGGCGGCCTGCGCGACCCCTCGACGACGAACGCCCAGGCCCTCGAGTGCGGCGCCACCGCCGTCGCCCACGGGGCCGGGTGGCCTGGCTGCCCCACCCGGTCGGGCCCGCCATGCAGTGGCGGCTGGCCCGCGCCGAGCGTCCGCTGCCCCCGCCCACGCCCGGCGAGGCGGCGACGGCGCTCAACGCGCAGGTCCTCGTCTCGGCCCGCGAGCTGGCCGGCCTCGACGCGGCGGTCGGGCGACGTCCGGACGACGCGGCCTCGGTCGTCCTGGGCGGGGCCTACCCCACGGGGAACCAGCGCCTGCTCGACCGGGCGATCCTGTGGCGCGAGGTCTGCGCGGCGGGCCCGGGCGCCGACGACGCGGCGCTGCACTCGCACGCCCGGCTGGCCCGCTCGGCGCACCTGCGCAGGATCGGGATCGTGTGCCGGCAGGCGATCAGCGCGGCCGCCAGCTGGCCGGACGCGCGGCCGGCGGGCGCCCGTCTCTGAGAGGTGGGGCCGGAGAGGCGGAGCGCCCGGCGCGGCGCGTCC
>ERZ773022.1677-NODE-1677-length-14358-cov-9.532056_pt1 | contig 14358 bp, 13 predicted proteins | sample MGYA00580839_ERZ773022 | MGnify/ENA primary metagenome ERZ773022 (study PRJEB29015, sample SAMEA2738020) | human oral metagenome | biome: human oral; feature: human-associated habitat; material: dental | place: China | collected 2044 ... | reverse complement strand
TCTCGTCGGGGTCGACGTCGTGCTTGATGGACAGCTCGCGAGCGAGGATGACGCCCTCGGTCTTGTAGCCGATGTCGAGGAGGACCTCATCGCGGTCGACCTTGACAACGGTGCCCTCGACGATGTCGCCGTCATCGAAGTACTTGATGGTCTGGTCGACGGCGGCGAGGATCTCCTCGGTCGAGCCGATGTCGTTGACGGCGACCGGGGCGGGGCTGGGCATGGTTGTGGTCATTGAGTGGGTGCTCCGAATACGGATGTGATGGTCGGGTGGGCAGAGCCGTGCGCACCCCTCGTCCCGGGCCAGCCCGGACTGGCACCGCGACTCGGTCGGGGACGTCAAGTCGCCCAGGAGCGCACTCAAGGGACTCTATCAGCGTGCACCCAATCCGTAGCCCGTGCGGTCCTGGGCAATCTGTATTCGCTATGCGTGGAATCCCTCACGTTCGCACCGGCTCCCTCAGTGGGCGGCCTCGCGCCAGGTCGTCCCGCGCCCCACCGAGACCTCCAGGGGCACGGACAGCTCCACGGCCCGCCCCATCTTGTCGCGCACGATCCGCTCGACCTCGTCGGCGTCGCCGGGGGCGACCTCCAGGAGGAGCTCGTCGTGGATCTGGAGCAGGACGCGGGAGGAGGCGCCCGCCCCGGCCAGCGCGTCGGCGACGTCGATCATCGCCTTCTTGATGATGTCGGCCGCGCTGCCCTGGATGGGGGCGTTGAGGGCCGCCCGCTCGGCCATCTCGCGCAGCCGGCGGTTGTCGCTGGTCAGATCCGGCAGGTAGCGGCGGCGCCCGAGGATCGTCTCAGTCCACCCGTCGACGCGGGCCCGCTCCACGACCCCCTCGAGGTAGTCGCGCACCTTCCCGAAGCGGTCGAAGTAGGCCTGGCGCAGGGCGATGGCCTCGGCGGAGTCGATGCCGAGCCGGCGGGCCAGGCCGAAGGCGGACAGCCCGTAGGCCAGCCCGTAGCTCATCGCCTTGATGCGGCTGCGCTGGGCGTCGGTGACCGCCCCGACGTCGATGTCGTGGACGAGGGCGGCGACGTAGCGGTGCAGGTCCTCCCCGCTGCGGAAGGCCTCGATGAGGGCCTCGTCCCCCGACAGGTGCGCCATGATGCGCATCTCGATCTGGGAGTAGTCGGCCGTGAGCAGGCACTCGTAGCCGCGCCCCACGACGAAGGCCTCGCGGATGCGCCGGCCCTCCTCGGTGCGCGCCGGGATGTTCTGCAGGTTCGGGTCGGTCGACGACAGCCGCCCGGTCGCGGCGATCGTCTGCTGGAAGGTCGTGTGGATGCGCCCGTCCGCCCCGATCGCCCTGCGCAGGCCCTCCACGGTCTGGCGCAGCTTGATGGCGTCGCGGTGCTCCAGCAGGCCGGCCAGGAAGGGGTGGGAGGTCTTGGCGTACAGGCCCGCCAGGGCCTCGGCGTCGGTGGTGTAGCCGGTCTTGGTCCTGCGGGTCCTGGGCATGCCCAGCTCGTCGAAGAGCACCGTCTGGAGCTGCTTGGGGCTGGAGAGGTTGAGCTCGTGGCCGGCCGCGGCCCAGGCGTCCTGGGCGGCGCGGGTCACGCGGGCGTCGAGCTCGGTCTCGCGCTCGGCGAGCACGGCGTCGTCGACGGCGATGCCGGCGTCCTCCATCTGGGCCAGCAGGGCCGCCACCGGCATCTCCAGGTCCGTGAACAGCACCTCGGCGCCGCGCTCGACCATCTGCGCCCGCAGGACGTCGTACAGCGGCAGGAGCACGGCGGCGCGGCGCGCGCAGGCCAGCAGCGCCCGCGGCGGGGCGTCGTCGGTCAGGGCCTCCAGGTCGAAGGCGCCCTGGGCGCCGCCCTCGTCCCCGGCGCCGTCCAGGGCCTCCAGGTCCAGGTCGAGCCAGCGCCGGGCCAGGGCGGCGACGTCGTAGCCGCGCTGCTCGGGGCGGCACAGGTAGCCGGCCAGCGAGGGGTCCGCGACGACCCCGTCGAGCTCCAGGCCGCGGGCGCGCAGGGCGTGCCAGACGCCCTTGGCGTCGGCCACGATCTTGGGGCGGTCCGCGTCGCCCAGGAGGCCGGCCAGCGCCCGCTCGTCGTCGGGGTCGACCAGCGCCAGGTCCAGGGCCAGGGCGCGCGCGCCGTCGCTCAGGGCCAGGAGCTGGGCGTCGCCCCGCTCCGGCGCCAGGACGCCGACGACGTCCAGGCCCAGGGGCCCGCCGCCCGCGTGGCGGTCGAGCCAGGCCCCCACGCCCCCGGGCTCGACCTGGCGGCCCAGGACGGCGATCTCCAGCGCCGCCAGGCGCTCGCGCACCGGGTCGCCGGAGCCGTCGTCGGAGCCGGCGTCGTCGCGGAAGGTCAGGACCCGCTGCGCGCGCCGGTGCAGGGTGCGCAGCTCCAGGGCCTCCATGATCCGGGCCAGCTCCTCGCGGCGGGCGCCGCTCGGGCGCAGGTCGCGCAGGGGGTCGATGCCCAGGTCGACGTCGGTGACGAGCCGGTTGAGGCGGCGGTTGCGCACCACGTCGTCGAGGTGCTCGCGCAGCGAGGCCCCCGCCCGTCCCCGGATCTGCCCGGCGTGGGCGATGACGCCGTCCAGGCCGTCGTAGAGGTTGAGCCACTTGGCCGCGGTCTTGGGCCCCACGCCCGGCACGCCGGGAAGGTTGTCGCTGGTCTCGCCCACCAGCGCCGCCAGGTGCGGGTAGCGCTCGGGGCTCACGCCGTAGCGCTCCTGCACCTGGGCGGGCGTCATGCGCCGCGGCGCGGAGCCGCCCCTGACGGGTTGGAGCACGGTGCAGTTCTCGGTGATGAGCTGGAAGGAGTCGCGGTCGCCGGAGCACACCAGGACCTCCAGGTCCTCGGCCTGGGCCCGCGCGGCCAGGGTGGCCAGGACGTCGTCCGCCTCGTAGTCCGGGGCCGTCACGGCGCGCACCCCCATCGCCGCCAGGAGGTCCTTGATGAGCTCGATCTGCCCGATGAGGGGCTGGGGCGTCTCGTCGCGGTTGGCCTTGTAGTCGGGGTACTGGCGGGTGCGGAAGGTGCCGCCCGGCAGGTCGAAGGCGACGGCCAGGTGGGTGGGCCGCTCCTGCTCCAGCAGGGACAGGAGCGTGGAGATGAAGCCGTGCACGGCGTTGGTCGCCTGGCCGGTGGAGGTGGTGAAGGAGTCCACGGGCAGCGCGTAGTAGGCCCGGAAGGCCATGGAGTGTCCGTCGATGAGCAGCAGGCGCCCCGCCCGGGGGGCGACGGGCGCGGCGTCGGGGTCGGATGGGCTGGTCTCGGTGGTGCTCACCGTGCCAGCCTAAGGGCATGAGCGAGCCCCACAGCCCCGTCCCGCACTCCGCCGACACCGCCGTCGCCTTCCCCGACTCCGGCACCGACCCCTTCCCGGTCCCGCGTCCGGCCGGTTCGGCCGTGTCCGCCGCCAGCGCGCTGCGACCGGCCCTGGAGCAGGCGGAGCGGGGAACCCTCATGGACACCCTGTCCATGGTGGTCCTCGAGCGCGGGGCGCAGCGCAGCGTCGTGCGCATGCCGGTGGAGGGCGCCCGCCAGGTCGCGGGGGTCCTGCACGGCGGCGCCACGGCCGCCCTCATCGAGACGGCCGCCTCCGTGGCCGCGCGGCGGGCGGCGCCCGCCACGCGCGCCATGCCCCGGCGGTACGGGTCGGGCTCCCGGGCGGAGCGACGGGGCGTGCCGTCGGCGTCGTAGAAGAACGCCGGCGACGGGGCCTGGAGGATCGCCAGCCGACGGCGGAGCACCGCCTCGCGGTCGGCTGCGGCGGGCAGGCGCGACAGGAAGGCGAGCACCGTCAGGAAGCGGGGCATGGAGGTCATCTCCGTCTCGTCCGGTCGGCGCAGCCGGGCGCGCAGGCGCTCGCGGCCCGCCGCCGTGATCTCGATGCGGCGGCGGACGCGGCCCCGTCCGCCGGACTCCTCGGTGCGGACCAGGTAGCCGGCCGCCTCCAGACGGGCCAGCGCGGGGTAGAGGGCGCCGTCGGACAGGCTGCTCCCGGGGCCGTCGAGCTCGACGATGCGGCGGCGCAGCTCGTAGCCGTGCAGCGGGCCGTCGTCGAGGAACCCGAGGATCTTGAGAGTGAGCACAACACGCAGAATACATCGAATCGACATAAACGAACCGGGGCTGCTACGGTGGACGCGCGTGCCGGACAGATGTGCGTGCGCGCGGAAGGGAGACCCTGAGCGTGAGTTCTGCCCCTGGCGTGGCCCATACGGCCAGCACCATCGAGTTCGACGCCGTCACCAAGCGCTATCCCGCGCCCGCGGGCGGACGGAAGAACGCCCCGCCGGCTGTCGAGTCCTTCTCCGCCTGCCTGCCCGTGGGCACGATCACCGTCCTGCTCGGCTCCTCCGGCTGCGGCAAGACGACGCTGCTGCGCATGGTCAACCGGATGGTCGACCCCACCGGCGGGCGCGTCCTGCTCGACGGCCAGGACGTGCGCGAGCGCGACCCCGTCGCGCTGAGGCGCTCCACCGGCTACGTCATGCAGAACGCTGGCCTGCTCCCGCACCGCCGCGTCATCGACAACATCACCCTCGTGCCCCGCCTGAACGGGACCGATCGCCGGGCCGCCCGCACGCGCGCCCTGGAGCTCATGGACATGCTGGACCTGGACCGCGAGCTCGCACGGCGCTACCCCCACCAGCTCTCCGGCGGGCAGGCCCAGCGCGTCGGGGTGGCCCGGGCGCTGGCCGCCGACCCCGGCGTCCTGCTCATGGACGAGCCCTTCGGGGCAGTCGACCCGCTGGTGCGCCGCGAGCTGCAGCGCGAGCTCATCCGCATCCAGGCGGACCTGGCCAAGACCATCGTCTTCGTCACCCACGACGTCGACGAGGCCCTGCTGCTCGGCGACGAGATCATCCTGCTGAGCGAGGGCGCCAACATCGCCCAGCGGGGCACCGGCGCCGAGCTCGTGGCCGCCCCCGCCGACGACTTCGTCGCCCGCTTCCTCGGCCTGGACGACTCCGAGCGCGCGCTGCACCTGCGCGAGGTCGCCGGGCGCCGCGTCGTCCAGGACGCGGCCGGACGGACGCTGGGAGTCCTGGAGGCCGCGCACGACGCGCCCGCCACCGACCAGGACACCGAGCAGGCCGCTGTGCGGGCCCGTCCCCACGAGGCGGTCGGCACGTGAGCTGGGTGCTCGCCAACATCCCGCAGGTGGAGACCTACCTGGTCGCCCACCTCCTGCAGGTGGTCCCGGCGGTCCTGGCCGCCCTCGTGCTGTCCCTGCCCCTGGCGCGCCTGGCGCAGCGGGTCGCGCCCCTGCGGGCGCTGATCGTCTCCGGGGCCTCGCTGATGTACGCCATCCCCTCCCTGGCCCTGTTCGTCATCCTCCCGCTCGTGCTGGGCACGGGGATCCGCGACGTCGCCAACGTCGTGGTCGCCCTGACCCTCTACGGGCTGGCCCTGCTCGTACCGACCGCCGTCGAGGCCCTCGAGGCGGTCGACCAGCGTGTGCGCGACGCCGCCACGGCCGTGGGCATGGGGCCGGCGCGCCGCTTCCTCACCGTCGAGCTGCCGCTGGCAGGCCCCGCCATCCTGGCTGGGCTGAGGGTGGTGACCGTCTCCACGGTCTCCCTGACGACGGTCGGGGCGGTGCTGGGCGTGCGCAGCCTGGGCTGGCTCTTCACCGAGGGCCTGCAGCGCGGCCTGACCGCGGAGATCCTCACCGGCCTGGTGATCACGGTGCTGCTGGCCCTCGTCCTGGACGGCCTGGTCGTCCTGGGCGGACGGGTGCTCATGCCCTGGACCCGTGGCCTGCGCGCCGGGGCGCAGGCCGACCAGGGGGGCGCATGAACTACCTCGAGAGCACCGTCGACTACATCCTGGACGCCGGCCACTGGACCGGAGCCACGGGCCTCGGCGTCCTGACCGCCCAGCACGTGGGCTACTCCCTGCTGGGAGTGGGCGTCTCCGCGATCGTCGGGCTGCCGCTGGGATGGTGGGTGGGCCACACCGGCAGAGGACGGGGTCTGGCCGTGGCCGTCTCCGGGGCCGTGCGCGCCCTGCCGACGCTGGGCCTGATCACCCTGTTCGGCCTGGCGCTGGGCATCGGTCTGCGCGCGCCGCTGCTCGCCCTGGTCATCCTGGCCCTGCCCAGTGTGCTGGCGGGCGCCTACACGGGCATTGAGGCCGCCGACCACGTGGCCGTCGACGGCGCCCGCGCCAGCGGCATGAGCGAGGCCCAGGTGCTCACGCGCGTCGAGATCCCCCTCGGAGCGCCCCAGCTCGTCGGCGGACTGCGCTCGGCCAGCCTCCAGGTCATCGCCACCGCGACCCTGGCGGCCTACACCGGCGCGGGCGGGCTCGGCAGCCTCATGTTCCTCGGTCTCAAGACCCAGGAGTACACCATGATGCTCGTGGCCTCCCTCCTGGTCGTCGTCCTGGCGCTGGTCTCCGAGGCCGTCTTCAGCACTGTTCAACGGGCCGTCGCGCCGGCCGGCACGCGCCACAGGAAGGACTCCTGATGCTCTCCACCACCCGCCGCCGTCTCCTCGCCGGGACGGGCCTGGCTGCTCTCAGCGGCGCGCTCGGCGCCTGCGGCCTCGGCAAGGACCCCTTCGCCTCCGAGCGCGGCGGCGGCGGGAACGGGCCCATCGTTGTGGGCAGCCAGCAGTACTACTCCAACGAGATCATCGCCGAGCTCTACGCCCAGGCCCTGGAGAACGCCGGATACGCGGTCACGCGCGTCTACCAGATCGGGCAGCGCGAGGTCTACCTGCCCCAGCTCGAGTCCGGCGACATCGACGTCATCCCCGAGTACGGCGGCAACCTCCTCCAGTACTACGCAGACAAGAACCAGGCCACCACCGGGGCCTCCGCGGGGGCGCCCACCGGTGCGGCCTCCGACGCCGGGACCGGGACGGCGGCCGACAACGACTCGGTGCGCGCCGAGCTGCTGGCGGTCCTGCCCGGGAGCCTGACCATCCTGGCCTCGGCCGAGGCGACCGACCAGGACACCTACACCGTCACCCGCCAGACCGCCGACGCCTACGGCCTGACCTCCATCGCGGACCTCGCCGGGCTGGGGCGAACCGTGACGGTCGCCGCGAACTCCGAGCTGTCCACTCGACCCTACGGGCCGAACGGGCTGAAGTCCGCCTACGGCGTGGACGTCAAGGTAGAGCCGGTGGAGGACACCGGCGGGCAGCTCACCCTCAATGCTCTTGCCGACGGCAGCGTGGACGCGGCCAACATCCCCACGTCCAGCAGGGCTTTCGCGGACAACGACCTCGTCGTGCTGGAGGACCCCAAGGGCCTCATCCTCCCGGAGAACGTCACCCCACTGGTGCGCAGGAGCCTCCCCGTCGGCGCCGCCCAGGCCATCGACACGGTCTCGGCGCGCCTGACCGCTGACGAGCTGCGCGCTCTCAATACCCGTTCCACCGAGGAGCAGCTCGAGTCCGCCAGGATCGCCTCCGACTGGCTCGAGGCGCAGGGCCTGGTCGGGGGCTGAACCTGTCCTGATCCGGTCTACCGGCGGCCGGCCCCGGCGGGCGGGGCCGTCGAGGCCCGCTCGATCAGGCGGGGGACCAGCACCTGCTCGGTGGGCAGGTACCGGTCCGCGGCGCGCCCGATCGCCCGCTCCAGCGCGAGCCGGGCCATGAGGCCCGGGTTCTGGTCGACGGTCGTCAGCGGGACGAGAGCGGCATCGGAGCGGCGGGCGTTGTCGAAGCCGACCACGCTGACCCGCCCCGGCACGTCCGCGCCCGCCATGAGCAGCCCCTGGAGGAGGCCGAAGGCCACCCGGTCGTTGAAGGCCGTGATCGCCGTCGGCAATTCGTGACCGGATCCTTCGAGGAGCTCGGCGGCCGCGAGCGCCCCGTGCTCCTGCTCGAGACCGCCGGGCAGGATCGAGGCCTGCGCGCTCAGGCCGTGCGCCTCCATGGCCTCCAGGTAGCCGGCCCGCCGCTCGGGGCTCGACGGCGCGGTCCCGCCGTCGACGTGCACAATGCGCCGGTGCCCGAGGCCCACGAGGTGGTCGACCGCCATGGCGATGCCGCCGCGGTCGTCGATGCGGACGACGTCGACGCCGGGGCAGGACAGCGGGCGGGCGACCGCGACGACGGGGACCTCGGCGGCCAGCATGCGCAGACGGGCGGTGCCGAGCGCGGGGGCGACCATGATCAGCGCCTCGCAGCGGTCGCGCAGGAGGGTCTCGGCGGCCCGCCGGTCGTCGACCGGTCCGACGACGGCGGAGAGCACGAGCTCGTGCCCGCTCGCCTCGGCGGTCGCGTACAGGCCGTCGATGATCTCGGCGTGAAAGGGCTGGTGCACCCCGAAGGTGACCCCGATGAGCCCCGAGCGCGCCGATCGCAGGGCGCGCGCCCGCTGGTCGGGGCGGTAGCCCAGGCGCGCGGCGACCGCCTTGACCCGGCGCCGAGTCTCCTGCGAGGCCCCGGCGGCGTCCCGCATGACGATCGAGGCCAGGGAGACCGAGCAGTCGGCCTCGCGGGCGACATCGACGAGCGTCACCTTCCGGGCGCGCCCCCGTGAGCGCCCGCCCTCTCGTGGCTTTTTCGTCACGGCTTTCCCGCCTCTCTTCGACTGCGCTGTCGCCCGGCGTTCCGCTGGGCGGCGGCGGAGCATTACGGGAGCAACTGTATCAGCTAGAAATCTAGAACGTTATCGCGAGACTCGCAGGCCACAGATCGTTGCAATCACAGTGAGGAAGTGCCATTGACTTACAGACTTGGCGTCGTCATAGGACTGTGCCGCTAGAACGTGCTAGTTTCCTTACCGCCACCGGTCGGCACCGGAGCCGTCCGGTGGAGCCTCGGACCCGCCCAGTGAGGAGCAGCGTCTCGAGGCCGAGCTCCGCCGCACATGACGAAGGAACCACCATGTCACCCGCTCCGCCCGTCCGCATCGTCGCCACCCAGGAGGCCGCCCGATGAGCACTGTCACCGTTCCCGCCGACAACGCCTTCACCCTCGCCGCCTGCGCCGAGATGATCTTCACCGACCTGCCCTTCCTCGACCGCGCGCAGCGCATCGCCGCCCGCGGGCTGAAGGTCGAGATGTGGGACTGGACCGCCAAGGACCTTAACGCCCTGGCCTCCGCGCGCGCCGACGGCGTCGAGGTCGTCTCCATGACCGGCTACATCGAGGGCGACCTCACCACCGACGACGGCACCGCCCGCCTGCTGGCCACCGCCGAGCAGTCCCTGGCGGCCGCCGAGAAGATCGACTGCCCGCGCCTCAACGTCCACGGCACCGGGCTGGGGGAGGGCGGCATCCCCGTCGTCGCCAACGAGCACCCCACGCCCACGGACTGGCTGCGCGCCGCGGACACCCTGCGGCTCCTGGCCGAGCTCGGGCGGACGGCGGGCCGCGTCTTCACCCTGGAGAACCTCAACCTGCCGGTCGACCACCCCGGGTGCCCCTTCGCCCTGGCCCGTGACACCCGCGCCCTGGTCCAGGCCGTCGACTCCCCGCACCTGCGCATGAACCTCGACCTCTACCACGCCCAGATCGGGGAGGGGAACCTCATCGAGCTGTGCCGCGCCTGCCGGCCGTGGATCGGGGAGATCCAGGTCGCCGACGTCCCCGGGCGCGCCCAGCCCGGCACCGGGGAGATCAGCTACCGCGCCGTCGCCACTGCGCTGAGGTCCATGGGCTACCGCGGCACCGTCGCCATGGAGGCCTTCGCCACCGGTAGCAGCGACGACGCGCTCGACGACTTCATCCGGACCTTCTCCCTCCCGTCCGAGGAGGCGCCCGCATGAGCGCCGCGACCGACAGGCCCGCCTCCGACCGGCCCGCGCCTGACCAGCGCGGCGTCGACCGCCGCCTGCTGACCATCCGCTCCATCGCCACCCTGGGCGGCCTGCTCTTCGGCTACGACACCGGGGTCATCTCCGGGGCGCTGCCCTTCCTGAAGAACCCGGTCGCCGAGGGCGGCATGGCGCTGACCGCCTTCGACGAGTCGATCGTCACCACCGCCCTGACCGTGGGCGCGGCCCTGGGGGCCCTGAGCGGCGGGAGGCTGTCCGACCGCTTCGGCCGCAGGCGCAACATCATGACGGTGGCGGTCATCTTCCTCATCGGCGCACTGGGCTGCTCGCTGGCCCCCAACCTGCCCGCGCTCGTCGTCTTCCGCTTCATCCTCGGGCTGGCCGTCGGCGGGGCGTCGGCAACGGTCCCGGTCTACCTCTCCGAGATCTCCCCGGTGGAGATCCGCGGCACCATGGTGTCGCGCAACGAGCTCATGATCGTCACCGGCCAGCTCCTGGCCTACACCTGCAACGCCGTCATCGCCACGGCGTGGCCCGGCGCCAACGCCTGGCGGTGGATGCTGGTGCTGGCGACCCTGCCGGCGATCGGGCTGTGGATCGGCATTCACCTGCTGCCCGAGTCTCCCCGCTGGCTCGCCCGCAAGGGGCGCGTGGAGGAGATGTGGGCTGTCCTGAACGAGGTCCGCACCCCGGACCAGGTGGAGGACGAGGGCGACGACATCGTGCTCCGCCTCGAGGAGGAGGCCCGCATGGGCCGCGGCTCGTGGGCCGACCTGCAGGTGCCGTGGATCCGCAGGATCACCCTCATCGGCATCGGCCTGGCCCTGCTGTCGCAGCTCACCGGGGTCAACGGGATCATGTACTACGCCCCCACCATCCTGATCTCCACGGGAATGGGGTCGCAGGCCTCGATCGTGGCGACCATCGCCAACGGGGTGGTCTCGGTGATCTCGGTCTACATCGGCATCGCCTACTTCCTCAAGCGGCTGCCGCGCCGCCGCATGATCCTGATCGGGCAGACCGGCTGCGTGGCCTCGCTCATCGCCCTGGGCCTGGTCTTCCTGCTGCCCGAGTCCGGGCTGCGCAGCTGCCTGGTGCTGCTGTTCATGCTCTCCTTCCTGTACTTCATGCAGTGCTTCATCGGCGTGACCTTCTGGCTCATGCTCTCCGAGATCTTCCCCATGCGGGTGCGCGGCCTGGCCAACGGCATCGCCGTGTTCTGCAACTGGGTCGGCAACATCATTGTGTCCTTCACCTTCCCGAACCTCATTGAGGCGGTTCAGGGCAACGTGTTCTTCATCTTCGCGGTCGTCAACCTGGGGACCCTGGCCTTCTACGCCAGGTTCCTGCCCGAGACCAAGGGGCACTCCCTGGAGTCCCTGGAGCGCCACTTCGAGGAGAGGTACTCCTGACCGCGTTCCTGCGCCCTCACAGGTGGCGCCAGGTCTCCACGCGCCAGCGGGCGTCCCCGGAGGCGGGGCGCCAGGTTCCCGGGGCGTCGGAGCGGGCGGGATCGATGCGCCACTGCCGGGCGGAGACCGCCGGCGCCCGCACCAGGTCGGATTCGGGCAGGCCGCGCTCGCGGGCCCGCTCCGAGGCGTCCAGCTCCAGGACGCTGACCACGAGCACGTCGGGCAGCCCTGCGGCCAGGGCCTGGTCGTAGACGCTCCCGCCGCCGATGACCCACAGCCTGGGCAGCCCGGCGGCCCCGCCCGTGCGGGAGTCCTCGCCGAGCTCGGCCGGCAGTCCTCGGGCGGCCACGGCCAGGCCCTCGCGCAGGCTGGAGGCGCGCAGCGCCCCCGGGGCCCGCCAGCCGCGGTCACGGGTGAGGACCACGTTGCGGCGCCCTGTCAGCGCCCCCGCCAGGGAGTCCCAGGTGGCGCGCCCCATGACCAGCCCGCAGCCCATGGTGGTGGCCTTGAAGTGCGCGAAGTCCGCGGGCACGCGCCACAGCATCCCGCCCTGCGCGCCGAGGAGGCCGGTGACGTCCTGGGCCCAGATCATGCCCAGGCCGCCCACCGGCGCCGGGAGCGCCGCGGGCCGCACCTCCTCCGCGCTCACGGGAGCCCCGCTCTCAGCGCGCTCACACCGCCACCGGCGCCTTGATCGCGGGATGGTGGAGGTAGCCGGCCGAGGCGTCGATGTCCTCCATGGTGTAGGCGTCGATCGACTCGGCCCGCCTCAGGCGGAGCGTGGGGAAGGGGTGGGCGGCGGGCACCCGGGAGAGCTGGGTGCGCACCTGGTCGACATGGTTGTCGTAGATGTGGCAGTCGCCGCCGGTCCAGATGAGCTCGCCGGCCTCCAGGCCGGTCTGCTGGGCGAGCATGTGGGTGAGCAGGGCGTAGGAGGCGATGTTGAACGGCACCCCCAGGAACAGGTCGGCGCTGCGCTGGTAGACCTGCAGGCTCAGGCGCCCCTGCGCCGCATAGCACTGGAAGAAGGCGTGGCAGGGGGCCAGCGCCATGGCGTCCAGGTCCCCCACGTTCCAGGCCGACACGAGCATGCGCCGTGAGTCCGGGTCGTGGCGCAGGGTGTCGATCAGGCCCGCGATCTGGTCGATCGCCCCGCCGTCGCGGGCGGGCCAGCTGCGCCACTGCGAGCCGTAGACGGGCCCGAGCTCGCCGTCGTCGTCGGCCCACTCGTCCCAGATGGTGATGCCGCGCTCCCGGAGCCAGCCCACGTTGGTGGACCCGCGCAGGAACCACAGCAGCTCGCCCTTGACGGCCCTCATGGCCACGAACTTGGTGGTGATGCGCGGGAAGCCGGCGCGCAGGTCGTAGCGCAGCCGGCGGGCGAAGAGCGAGCGCGTGCCCGTCCCGGTGCGGTCGCCCTTGGGCAGGCCGTGGGACAGGACCTCGGCGAGGAGCTCCTCGTAGGCCACGTCGACGCCGTCGGGCGCCCGCAGCCCCAGCTCGCTCAGGGCGGGATAGCGGTCCGCGGAGCGGCTCACGCGTCAATCACCTCGGCGTGCTCGGTCAGCTGCGCGGCCGGGCCGAGGGCGGAGCGGGTGCCCTCGATGACCTGGCCGGCCAGGGCCCTGCCCCCGGTCCAGCCGATGGCGGCGCCGATACCGAAGGGGATGAGGCGCCCCAGCGCCAGGGCCCCGCTCTTGGTGGCCACCCGCCTGGCCATCCGCTGCGTGAGCTGCTTGTTGATGGCCTTGACGGTGGGCAGCGGCATCTGCGCCAGGTACTGGGCGGCCCAGAACAGGGTGGTCAGGCCCAGCGAGCCCTGGATCGCCTCGGATCCCTCGCGCCCGAGCAGGGCCGACATCACCAGGGCCCGGCGCTTGTCGGTGTCGACGACGCGGAGCCCCTGCAGCTCGGCGACGGTGAGCACGTAGGTGACCGCCGAGGCCAGGAACATCGCGGTCTGGCCGATGGTCAGGGCCGTGGCCGTGCCCGCGCCCACTGCCGGGAGCGCGGCCGAGGCCCCGACGGCGCCCGACGACAGGCCGGCCTCGGTGCGGAACCGTGAGGCGGCCAGCTCGACGAGCTCGGCCGTGTCGGCGCCGGGGCGGTCGCGGCGCATGCGGGCGATCCTCTCCTCGATACGCGCGGCCGGGATGGCGAGCGCCTTGTCGAGCCCGCGCTCGAGGACGGAGCGACCGGTGGAGCGGTGGGATGCGGCCATGTGGTACCTCCTGGAATGGGGGCCGGACGGGCGGCGGGCTGCCGGAGCCGGGCCGGGGTCAGTCCTCGTCGTCGAGCAGGTGCAGGCGCACCGCGGCACCCCTCTCAATGGTGTGGCCGACGGTGCAGGCGCGCTCGACGGCGGCCTCCACCCTCGCGGTGAGGGTGTCGCGCTGCTCGGGTGTCAGGGCGGCGAAGTCGGAGACGACCTGGACGTCGAAGGCGCTGTAGCGCTCCTCATCCTCGTTCTTCAGGGTCGCGACGACGACGTTGGCCTCGAAGTCCTCGCCCAGCGCCCTGGCCAGCCGGTGGTCGGCCGACAGGGTGTTGCAGGTGCCCAGGGCGAGCTTGATGAGCTCGCCGGGGGAGAACTCGCCGGGCCCCGTGCCCACGCGCACCTGCGCGCCGCGGGCGTTGTGGCCCAGGTACTGACGGGTGCCCGTGCGCTCGGCCCACACGGAGTTGGTCTCGGTCGGTGCGATGATCTCGGATCGCTCACTCATGGCGTGATCGTGCCACGACGACGGCGCTGCGCGAGGCAGGCTCGCGCACGGCGGAATGCCCGGGTATGAGTCTCAGCGCCTCGCAGTGGACCGCGGTGAGTGACAGCGAGTAGACAGCGACGCCGAGCCCTCCGGAGCAGGGGCGAACGGAAGGTTCGGCCTCGCTCCGGAGGGCTCGACGACGGCGTGCGGAGATGTGCTCGGGGCCCGTACGGCCCAGAGCCTCAGTGCTCGGCCAGCCAGGCGGTGGCGCGGGCCTCCTCGTCGGCGACGGCGCGGTCGGTGAGGGACATCGCCTTCTCCTCGATCTTGTGGCCCACCAGGGGGACGCTGACGCTCAGGTCGACCTCGATGGTGAGCTCGGTGGCGTTGTCGCCGGCCGGACGCATCGCGGTGGTGGCGCCGGCATTGACCGGCGCGCCTTTGAGGGTGATGTCGATGTCTCCGGTGCGGGAACCGTCGTCGGCGGGCTCGCCCCAGGACTCCGCCAGGGTGAAGGAGATGGTGGAGC
>ERZ773022.1673-NODE-1673-length-14374-cov-2.712689_pt1 | contig 14374 bp, 13 predicted proteins | sample MGYA00580839_ERZ773022 | MGnify/ENA primary metagenome ERZ773022 (study PRJEB29015, sample SAMEA2738020) | human oral metagenome | biome: human oral; feature: human-associated habitat; material: dental | place: China | collected 2044 ... | reverse complement strand
TCGCCGCCGAGGTCTACAAAAAACTGGATGATACCGCTATCGAACTGATCACGCTCGAGGTGGCCAACCTGCGCAAGGTGACGCCCGAGCTCAAGCTCGAGGTCCTGAAGGAGGCGCAGGAGGTCCTGATGGCCCGGGAGTTCATGGCCCGGGGCGGGGTGGACTACGCGCGCGATGTCCTGGAGCGCGCACTGGGGCCGGAGAGGGCGCAGAACCTTCTGGCGCGGATCACGGCAAGCCTCCAGGTCCGGCCGTTCGACTTCATGCGCCACACCGACCCGCAGCAGGTCCTGGGCTTCATCCAGGGCGAGCATCCTCAGACGATCGCCCTGATCCTGTCGTACCTGGAGGCGCCTCAGGCCGCGATGATCCTCAGCGGCCTGCCCGCGGTCCTGCAGGCCGAGGTGGCCAAGCGCATCGCCCGGATGGACCGCATTACGCCCGAGGTGCTTCGGGAGGTGGAGCGGGTGCTGGAGCGCAAGCTGAGCACGGTCATGGGGCAGGACTTCACGATGGCCGGCGGCATCGACGCGGTGGTCGCCATCGTGAACAGCTCCGACCGGACCACGGAGCGCAACATCATGGAACACCTGGAGGAGAACGACCCCGAACTGGCGGAGGAGATCAAGAAGCGCCTCTTCGTCTTCGAGGACATCATCCGGCTGGACGACCGCTCGCTGCAGCGCGTCCTGCGCGAGGTCGACATGAAGGAGCTGGGGCTGGCCCTCAAGGGCGCGACCGAGGAGCTTCGGACGAAGTTCTTCAAGAATATGTCCAAGCGTGCGGCGGAGATGCTGCAGGAGGACATGGACTACATGGGCCCGGTCCGCGTCAAGGATGTGGAGGAGTCCCAGCAGAAGGTCGTCAACATCGTCAGGGGGCTGGAGGAACAGGGCGAGATCGTCATAGCCTCGGGCGGAGAGGACGAGCTCGTTGTCTAGCGTCCACCAGAGGGTCCTGCGCACAGTTCGTCTGCTGCCTGAGGCCGTCAAGATTGGCATGGAGTCCGAGGCTGCTCTTTCCCTGGAAGAGGGGGAAGAGCAGCGTTCCAATGAGGGGGAAGCCGTCCCCGAGGCCCCGGTTCCGGGGGCGCGGGACGAGAGTGAAGAGCTTCGGGAGCAGATAGGGGACCTGCGCCAGCGTCTGGACGACGCGGAGAGGCGCAATGCGGACCTGTCCCGTGAGAAGGTAGAGCTGGAGGCGGAGGCGGAACGTCTCCGCCTGGATTATGCGGAGAGGGAGCGGGCCCTGGAGTCGCGCGTGCAGGGCGAGGGGGAACGCGCGCGCGAGGAGGGGCGCCTTCAGGGCGAGGCCGAGGGACGGGAGTCTGGCCATGCCGAGGGGCTCAGGACGGCCAAGGTCGAGGTGGAGGCCCTTTACCTCAAGAAGCTGGGGGGGCTCGTCTCCTTGCTGGAGTCCATCGCGGCCCGCCTGGAGGAGGATTTTTCCGAGCTGGCCGCGCTGAACCAGCCCCGGATGCTGCGGCTCTGGTTCGACATGCTGGGGCGTATGCTGAAGCGGGAGGTCGAGCTGAAGCCGGACGCGGTCCTACCCGTGCTGGCCGACGTCCTGACGCGCCTCAGCGACAAGAACAGCGTGGTGATCTACGTCTCGCCCGAGGATATCGCCCTCCTCCAGAACAGCCTGGATCGGGAGTTCGAGGAGGTGCTGCGCGGCGTGCGCCACCTGGAGCTGAAGCCGGATGCCAGCGTTGACCGCGGAAGCTGCATCGTGGAGACCGGCCTTGGGGTTTACGACGCTCGCTGGCGCACCCAGATCGGGCAGATCGAGTCCTCGATAGAGAAACTCTTCCAGAAGCTGGGCAAGCCGGCCAGGAGGCCCTCGGCCCGTCGGAGGAAGGAAGGGGAAACGGAGGGCGGGAAGGACGCGGCGACCTCCCCGCAGACGGCGGGGACGCGGAAGAGGAAGGCCGGGACCCGCAAGGCCGCGGCCGATGACGCATCGGACAAGGCGTCGGACGAGGGGGCCCCGAAGTGACGCAGCCGGGCCTGTTCTCCATTCTGGAGTCCGAGCTGGAGCAGCTCCCCCTGGTCAAGATCAACGGAAGGGTCGCGCAGGTTGTGGGGCTGGTCGCGGAGTCCCAGGGACCGGACGTCCGCGTGGGGGATCTGTGCCGCATCTGCTTCCGGGACGGCTCGCACGGCCTGGATGCGGAGGTCGTCGGGTTCCGGGACGACCGGGTGCTTTTGATGCCCCTGGGGGACCTGCGCGAGGTCGGACCGGGGTGCGACGTGATCTCGACGAACCATCCCCTGGAGGTTGGGGTCGGGGAGGCCCTGCTGGGGCGCATCCTGGACGGCCTGGGGGAGCCCATGGACGACGGGGGGCCCCTGGCGGCCGCGGATTTTTATCCCCTGTACGCGGAACCGCCGCACCCCCTGAGGCGTCAGATGGTGGAGCGCCCCCTGTCCGTGGGGGTGCGCGTCGTCGATGGGATGCTGACCCTCGGGACGGGGCAGAGAATCGGGATCTTCGCGGGCTCCGGGGTCGGCAAGAGCACGCTCCTGGGGATGATGGCCCGGTACACCACGGCGGACGTCAACGTCATCTCCCTGGTGGGCGAGCGTGGACGCGAGGTGCGGGAGTTCATCGAACGGGACCTGGGGCCGGAGGGCCTCGCGCGCTCCGTCCTGATCGTCGCGACCTCGGATCAGCCTCCCTTGATCCGCCTCAAGGCGGCGCTGACCGCGACCGCCGTGGCGGAGTACTTTCGGGATCAGGGCAGGGACGTCCTGCTGATGATGGACTCGGTGACCCGAGTCGCCCGGGCGCAGAGGGAGATCGGCCTGGCGATCGGCGAACCCCCGGCCACGCGGGGCTACACGCCCTCGGTGTTCGAGATGCTGCCCCGCCTGCTGGAGCGGGCCGGGGCGGGCGAGAGGGGCAGCATCACCGGCATCTACACCGTGCTGGTCGAGGGCGACGACATGAACGAGCCCGTTGCGGACACAGTGAGGGGCGTCCTGGACGGACACATCGTCCTGTCCCGCAAGATCGCGTCGCGCAATTCCTATCCGGCCGTCAGCGTGCTGGAGAGCGTCAGCCGCGTCATGCCGGCTATCGTCTCCCCGGAGCACCTGGCGGCCGCTGGACGCATCCGGGACCTGCTGGCCACCTATGCGGAGTCTGAGGACCTGATCAACATCGGGGCCTACAAGGCGGGGTCCAATGCGCGGGTGGACTGGGCGCTCTCGCACCTGGACAGCGTGCGCGGTTTTCTGGAGCAGCGCGTGGACGAGAGCTCCTCGTTCGAGGAGACGGACAGACGGATGCTGGCTTTGGCCCCGCAGCCGTGATTCCAATCCTCAATCACTCGTATACTTTGTTGTTTTTGCTCGCCTTGCTCGACGTACTTTTTTGTACGCCTTTGCGTCGGCTTGCAAAAGCCGCCTCGTCTACGAATGATTGAGAATATGGAATCGGACGTTTTTCATTTTGGAGGTTTGGCCGCCGTGCATCAGCGTATTCGAAGGTTCAGCCGCATCCTGAAGCTGAAGGAGGACGACAGGCGATCCGAGCAGGCCCTTCTGGCGGCGGAGCGCCGGGAGGAGAAGGACGTCATGGATCGGCTCTTCTCCCTGGAGGGAGAGAAGTCGAAGGCCGTGGAGGATTTCTGCGGCTGCGGCTGTGGTGGGAACACGGCGTCCTGCTCGGAGCTCTGGTTCCGCCGGCAGTTCATCGATTCGATCGAGGACCGCATCCACGAGGGCCGGGACTCCCTGCAGGATGTCCGCCAGAGGATCGCGGGGACGGAGGCGCGCCTGGTGGAGCGCCATCGGGACGTCCGCGTCATGGAGACCTACGTCGATCGGCTCAGGGCCGTCGATTTTCAAAACCGAATGGATACCGAACAGCTCGAGCTGGACGACGTGGCCATGGTGCGCTATTCGCGGACGAAAAAAGGAGCCGAGGCATGATACCGGAGATGACGAACATGAACCGGGCGCTGGGACGCATCGACGAGATCCTGCAGCGGTGCACTCCCTGGATGGAGAAAAGGGCCTCCGGGACGCAGCGCTTCGTCGATGTCCTGGACGAGGCCGTTAAAAAGGCCGGGACGCCTGCGGAACGGTCCATCGACGGGCTCCGCAGGCTGGCTGGGCGTTGTGCGGAGGACTACAACATCGACGAGGAGCTTATCCGTGCCGTCATTCAGGTGGAGTCGGGCTGGAACCCCGAGGCGGTCTCCGCGAAGGGGGCCCGCGGCCTGATGCAGCTCATGCCGGGGACGGCGGATATGCTGGGCGTCGAGGATCCCTTCGACCCGGAGCAGAATATCGAGGGCGGGGTAAAATACCTCTCCGGTCTGACCGATAAATACAATGGAGATATCGAAAAAGCTCTGGCGGCCTACAACGCGGGGCCGAACCGGGTCGATGCGGGGCGGATCCCCGAGGCGGCCTCCCGTTACGTCAGGAACGTCATGGCCCTCTACCGTCGCTACAGGGAGGAAGATTAGAGATGGCCGAGGAACGCGTGGCGGACAGCCCCAGGGAGCCTCAGGCGGAACAGGCGCCGGCCGCCTCTCCCGCGGCCCCCAAGAAAAAGAAGAGAAAACGCAGCAAACTGGGCCTGTTGTTTTTGCTTCTCCTCCTGGCCCTGGGCGCTGCGGCGGGCCTTCACTTCAGCGGGATCTGGGACGGCCGCCCTCTCTTCTGGAGCGTGGTCCCCAGAATCCCCTATGTGGGCCCCTCCCTGGCGCAGCTCTTCGACATCCCCGCCCGGTATTCCCTGACGACGGAGGAACGGCGCCGGCTCGAGCTCGAGGAATGGCAGAGGCGCCTTGACGAGCGGGAGCGCGGCGTTCTGAGCGCCAAGGCCGGGCTGGATGCTCTCTCGGACGACCTCGGCAGGCGTGCGGAGGTCCTGGACGAGCAGGCGCGCCTGCTTTCGGAGTCGAGTGCCGACCGCTCGGGGAGCGAGGCGACCGAGGACGAAAAACGTCTGATCGACCAGGTGGCCAAGACCTATCAGGACATGTCCGCGCGCAATGCGGCGCAGATAGTGGAGCAGCTTCGGGAGGGGCTCGCGGTGGACCTGCTGAAAAAACTGCCGGTGGACGCCCGTGCCTCGATCCTGGGCAAGATGAAGCCCCAGCGTGCCGCGCGGCTGACGGAATTAATGTCCGGCCGGGGGCGCTAGGGCCGCGGCTTGAGACAGCGAGGCATCCCGGTGGAACCCCAGCCTGCCGTTTGGAAGGTCCACCCTCTCCGGGGCCGCGAGCATCTTGATGCTCGCGAAGGGGTACGGGGCGCAGCCCCGTTTCAATCCACGGGAACTGATGTCCGGCCGGGGGCGGTAGGCCCAAAGTGCCGGGCGAAGGCGATAAACAGAGGGAAAGGACGTGGGGACGTTGGCGGAGGCGTTTCCTTCCGTACAGGTGAGTACCCCCGGACAGGGGTTCGGAGATGGGGTGAAGGGCGGAAAGAAAGGCTTGGGCGAGCCTGCGGACCCGCAGCTTTTCTCCAGCCTGATGGCCCAATACGCCTCCGTCCCCGGGATGGAGAGGGAGGCGGAGCCCCCCGCGCTGGAGAGGGTCTTTGCGGCGTTGAAGGGGGGGCTCTTCCAGCTCTCTCCCGAGGCGCTGAAACTTCTCGCCTCCCTGAAGGAGGGGCTGCAGCGCGAGGCGCCCGAGGTCCTTCCTCTGATGAAGGAGGCCGCGGAGGAGGCGTTGAACGCCATCCCCGAGGAGGAACTCCGGCGTCTGGAGGCCCTGCTGTCCCGCGCGGCGAACCGCCTCGGTGCGGAGGATGGGGACGCGTTGGCCGAAGCGGGGACGGGGGATGCCGGCGCTGCGGAACGGGTCTCGTTTCGGGCCTCCCAGCTCTCCTCCTCGGCCTTTCGGACCGAGGACCCCGGGGCGGACGGGGAGGATGGCGGTAAGGACGATGAGGGCGGATTTTTCGCGGGCGCGGCCGATGCTTCGAATGCGGCCCCTGCGGAGGGGGGCGGTGCGCCGGTTCCTCCCTCCATCCTTGCGGAGGCCGCCGTCCTCCAGCAGGGGGCGATGCCCGAGGTTTCGGGGTCCCGCCCCGAATTGAAGGAGGTCCCCGCCGCCGGGGACCGGGGCGCCGATTCCATGTCCATCACGCTTCCGCCCGACCCTGCGGACGAACTCCCCGCCGGAGAGAATCCTTCGCTTTCGAGGCTCCCTGGAGCCCGTCGGGAGACGGGGAGGAAGGTCCCCCTCCCCGGGGGGGAGAACGAGGCCGGAGAGCAGGCCGCGTCCGCCCCGGATGGGGACGATGGCTCCGGTGTCGCGTCGGCCCTGAGATCTCCGCGCGAGGGGACCGGGCGGGAGGGTGGCCGGGAATCCGGCGGCGACGCCTCCCGGAGGCGTTCCCGTGGGGCGGAGGCGGCCCGGAGCCACAGCTCCGAGGAGCTTCCCCGAAGTGCGGAGAGGACGGAATCCCGGCCGGACTTTCAGTCCTTTTTCGACGGCATCCTAGCGAGCCGCCGCCCGGCTCAGCCTCAGGCGGCCCCCTTGGAGTTGAGCCGAGGGGCGCAGCCGGGTGAGGTCCTGCGCGAGGGGCTGGAGAACGTGGTGCGGTTCGCCCGCGCAGGCGGAGAGCATCGTGCGAGCCTGATCGTGGATCCTCCCGCGCTGGGGCGTCTGACCGTGGAACTGGCCACCGGGACATCGGGGCTCGAGGCGAACATTAAAGTCTCCAGTGAGCAGGTCCGACACTTAGTACAGGATCAGATCGTGCAGCTCCGGATGTCCTTGGCCCAGCAGGGCGTACAGCTGGCCCAATTTTCGGTCGACGTCCAGCAGGATGACGGCCGGCGCCAGCAGGGCTTCTCGCGGGGGCAGGGGGGCCGGCGCCGGGTCCGCGGCGAGGCGTCCGGGGAGGACGACGAGGCGGCGAACGCGGTGTTCCGGGTGGACCTGGAACAGGGGCTGCTCCACTGGGTGGCCTAGGGCTGGGCGGCCGGCTCCGGTAAGGTCCCTGAAATATATCGAGGAGGTGGGCGTCATGCCCGTCATGAACGTAAACGACAATCAGCCCCTTCTGAGCGGGGAGGAGTTGAAAAATGCCTCGAGGGCGGTATCGAAGGAGCTGGACAAGGAGGCGTTCCTCAAGCTCCTGATCGCCCAGCTGGCGAATCAGGACCCCATGAACCCGATGGAGGACCGGGAGTTCATCGCCCAGATGGCGCAGTTCAGCTCTCTGGAGCAGATGGCGAACATGTCCAAGACCATGGAGAGGATGGCGGAGGCCAACAAGTTCTCCGCGGTGAGCTACGTGGGCAAGACCGTGGGCTTCACGAAGGAGGCGGAGACTCCGGGGGAAAAGCCGAAGCAGGTTGTCGCGGCCGTCAAGGCCGTATGGTTCGACGACCCCAAGCAGGGCCCCGTCCTGGAGACGACGGAGGGGTTCGTCCCCCTCAGCAAGATCGAGGGCGTGGGGCCGGAATACAAAGTAAAAGCGAAGTCCTAGGGAAACGCTGACGTGATTCATGCCCCCCATGTTGTTTTTTAGGTGGCGGGAATGTGGCGTAACGATGTTTTTGGGCCTCCAGGATGGAGGTTGTCGTTTTCGCGGAGCGATAAGTGGAAAAGACTATCGCAGGAGGTTCTTGAGGAATGCTCAGATCTTTGATGACGGCGGTTACGGGCGTCAAGGCGCACCAGACGATGCTCGACGTGACGGGTAACAATATAGCGAACGTCAACACCACGGGCTACAAGAAGGACTTCACGATCTTTCAGGATCTGCTGTACCAGACCACCCAGGGCGCCTCGGGGCCGGGCGACAACCGCGGCGGCATCAACCCCTCTCAGGTGGGGCTGGGCGTCTCGGTCGCGTCCATCGAGACCATCCATTCCCAGGGCCCGGCCCAGTACACGGGCAACAAGTCGGACATGATGATCAACGGGGACGGGTTCTTCGTCCTGAAGTCCGGCGGCAGCACGCTGTTCAGCCGGGCCGGGGCCTTCATACGCGATAAGGACAACGACCTGGTTCAGTCCGGAACGGGCTATCGCGTGCAGGGCTACAAGATGGAGCGCGACCCGCTGAACCCCCAGAAATTTGTCCGATCCAGCGAGCTCTCCGACATCAACATCCCCATGGGCAAGAAGATGGAGCCCCGCGCCACGACGATGATCAATTATCAGTGCAATCTGGACAGCCGCAGCGCCGCCTATCTTCCCTACGGTTTTCCGGACCTTCCCTACAACGAAAAATGCGGATGGCCGGGGAACCCCAGCGGCAAGGCCAAGATCAAGATGGACGGCGTGGAGTACGACATGAGCTTCAAGACCAACCTGGCGTCCGCGGACGGCAAGGGGTACCTGACCGTCACCGTCGAGAACGGCGGGCAGAAGCAGGAATTGGTCTTCGACATGGTGGGGATCGACGGCGGCAAGCCGAAGCTGGCGAAGGGGACGCACGATCCCAATCCGGCGGTCTTCCCGGGGACGGATCCCGAGGTGGCCATGACACTCGACTACGACGACGCCACGGGCGGATTGAAGATCAAGAAACCGGACGGTTCGACGGTCTTTGAATATAACTTGAAGGCCGACATGCGCTACACGTCCTTCACCCTCAAGAATGGGGCGACGGAGACCCCCGTTATCGCCGAGTTCGACGAGGCTCCCAGCAAGCTTTCGGGGACGCCGGCGACCCTGCGCATGTGGTATCCCAAGGGGGACGGGACGATGGTTCCCCTGACGGCCACGGTTCACTTCAAGCCGGACGGCAAGTTCGATTTTGTCGAAAAGATAACGGGTACGCTTCCTGCGGGGTTTACCGCGGATAATCTCAAGGTGGCGGTCGTCAGCAATGGGGCGGGGTTGGCGGTTCAGCAGGCCAAGGACCTCGCGAATCCCAAGGAGCCCTTTGACACCCTGGCCCAGATCAACCAGGGCGGCTACCACCAGACGAAGCAGACGATCTTCGACTGCAAGGGCAACGAGTACACGCTGGAGGTCAACTTCAAGAAGATCACGGAGAACCGCTGGCGTTGGGAGGCTTTCCTTCTGGACTCCGAGGGAAAACAGGTGACGGGGCCGAACTGCGAGGAGGGCAGCGGAAGCTCGTCGGGGAACTCCAGCGCCATCGTTCCGACCCCCTCGTCCGGGGAGATCGCCTTCTGCGGCTGCGGCCCCATCTGCGATCCCCTGGAGCAGGAGATCGAGATTCCCTTCAGCATCAAGGGGATGACGAACTCGAAGATCAAGTTGAACTTCGGCGGGGATGGCGACAAGCTGAACGGCGTCACGCAGTACGCCTCCGAGACCACCACCAAGGCCGTATACCAGGACGGCTATACGATGGGCGTGTTGAAGGATTTCAACGTAGGAGCGGACGGGACGATCTCGGGGACTTTCAGCAACGGGCAGGTGCAGAAGCTCTACCGGGTGGCCCTGGCGACCTTCCCGAACCAGCAGGGCCTGGAGAAGACGGGGGAGACCGCCTTCATCCCCACGATCAACTCCGGCGAGGCGAACATCGACGCCGCCGACAGCGGGGGGAAGGGCTCCATCAAGGGGGCCACGCTGGAGATGTCCAACGTGGACCTGACGGAGGAGTTCACGCGCCTCATCATCTCGCAGCGCGGCTTCCAGGCCAACACCCGCGTGGTCACCACCAGCGACCAGATCCTGGAGGAGGTCGTGAACCTCAAGCGGTAGCGCGTCGCGGCAGCATGGATGATTCGGCCCCGTCCTTTTCGGCGGGGCCGTTTTTCATTCCCCGAGGACCTTGAAATATGTCGGGAGGAGGAGGAGAATTATGCTGAGGTTCTTTCCTCTCCCGTCTCGTTTTTTAAGCGGTTTTCGTATACAATCAGGATGTGATCCGCGCAGCCTGCGGGTGCGTCGTTCCTTCGCCTCCGGGGACCGCTGCGCTTATGGGGACTTTGGAAACCCGACGCGCTTGTCGGACGGAGGATACGATGATCGAGCTGCATCGTCTGAATGGCGAGCTTTTTTTGCTGAACTCTGATATGATTGAAACCGTTGAAAGTACGCCGGACTCCGTGGTGCGCCTTTTCAATGGACATCGTTACATCGTTCGGGAGGGTCTCGCGGAGATTTGCGATAAGATCGTGACCTTCAGGCGATTGGCGGGCTATTCCTGTGTTATGGCCGGCGCCCTGGACGAGTCGAAGGATTCGGAACCGGGTCGGCAGGGCCTTTCCTGAGGACATACTGCCAGGCGAGAGGTGGATGAATCTTGGATCTGACCACAGTCGTAGGTATGCTCATCTCATGGATTCTGGTTATTGGGGGCATGGCCTCGGGCGGAAGCCTGGGGGCCTACATCGATATCCCCTCGCTTCTGATCACGATCGGAGGAACGATCGGAGCCGTCATCATCTCCTTTCCCGGGGATAAGCTCAAGGCGGCGGGCGGAGTGATCAAAAGCGCCTTCGTCTCGAAGGAACCCAATCTCCTGGGGATGGTGCAGACCATCGTCAGCTTTGCCGAAAAGGCCCGGCGCGAGGGCCTTCTGGCGTTGGAGTCCGACGTCTCGGAGCTCGACAACGAATTCATGAAGAAATCCATCCAACTGGTGGTCGACGGGACGGATCCCGAACTGGTCAAGGCGATCCTGGACACCGAAATCGGGGTCCGAGAGGATCGCCACCTTTCAAATAAGGCAGTCTTCGACACCATGGCGGAACTGGCTCCGGCTTATGGGATGATCGGGACCCTGATCGGCCTGATCGCCATGCTGGGAAACCTGCAGGACGTGAGCGCCCTGGGGCCCGGAATGGCGGTTGCCCTGATCACGACGATGTATGGCTCGATGGTGGCCAACATGTTCGCGGGGCCCATCTCGAAGAAGCTCGCGGCGCGGTCGGCCCAGCAGATCGCGGCGATGGAGCTGATGGTCGAGGGGATACTGGCCATCCAGGCCGGGGAGAACCCGCGCATCGTGGAGGAGAAGCTCAAGGTGTTCCTTCCCCCGAGGCTCAGGGGGACCCTGGGGCAGAAGGAGGAATAGCCCGTGGCCCGGCAGAAGAAAGCTCCCCCTCCCCCTCCGTCTGCCCCCCTCTATATGGCGACCTATGGGGATATGGTGACGCTGGTCCTTTGCTTCTTCGTCCTGCTCTTCGCGATGTCCTCCGTCGACGCCCAGAAGTTTCAAAAGGCCCTGATCTCGTTGAAGGGCTCCTTGGGAGTGCTTAAGGGCGGACAGACGACGGAGGAGTCCATCGAGCCCAACCGGAGCGGGGAGGAGGGGCGGGACGCCGGGGCGGCGCCGCGCTTCGAGATGGATACGCGCCACGTCGCGCATACGATCAACAGCTATCTGCGCGCCGAGGGGCTGGACAAGTCCATTCAGGTCTCGATCAACCAGCGGGGAGTCGCGGTCTCTATCTCGGATCAGTTCCTCTTCGCCTCCGGCAGTGCGGAGCTCAAGTCCGAGGGGCAGCGTGCGCTCTACAAGATAGCGATGCTGGTGCGCGACAAGGTCCCCGCCGTCGCGGTGGAGGGGCATACCGATTCGGTCCCCCTGGCCGGAGGAATGTACCGCAACAACTGGGGGCTTTCCTCCATGAGGGCGGCGGTCGTGGCCGATTACCTCGAGACCGCGGGGGGGATCGACCCGCTGAAGCTTCAGGCGGTGGGATTCGCGTCTTATCAGCCGATCGTCCCCAACGACAGCCCCGAGCACAGGGCGCTGAACCGCCGGGTCGATCTCGTGTTTCTTTCTCAGTATCCCAAACGCTAGAAGGGGTTGAGCGGAGCCGCATGAAACGGATCATTGTCTTTGTCGTGGTAGGGCTGGTGATGTTCGGGGCCGGTTTTGGCGGTGGGCTGGTGCTGGGCCGCACCATGGCGTCGGGGGACGGCGCCGCGGTGGAGACGCGTCAGGTAAGGGCGCCGGGGCCCATCGTGTCCGTCGGCGAATTTACGAGCAACCTGGCCGGGGCGGGAAGGCACGTCATCACCTTCACGCTGTCGCTGGAGCTCCTGAACGAGAAGGCGGTCGAGGTCGTGCAGGCTCCCGGATGGCTCCTCAGGATCAAGAACGAGGTGCTGCTGATCGTCAAGGACAAGGTCTACGAGGACCTGACCAGCGCCGAGGGAACTCTGCAGTTCGCGGGGGACATCAAGAGGACCCTGAACTCCATATTGCCGGAGAGCAAGGGGGAGCCCCTTATCGTTCAGGCGCTCTTCGAGTCGTTTGTGCTTCAATAGGGTTTCGTAGGGCTCCGTGTTTTTTTGAAACGTAAAGGCAGGTGATGACCTCTGGCTCCCGACGTTTTGTCTCAGAGCGAAATAGATTCCCTGTTGAGCGCCCTGACCAGCGGGAGCGTGGACCTTGATTCCATCTCGGAGAGCTCCAGCGATTACAAGGTCAAGGTCTACGACTTCAAGCGCCCCGATAAATTCAGCAAGGACCAGCTCCGGGCCATTCAAATGATTCACGAGGCATTTGCCCGGCAGCTGACGACGGTTATGTCAACCCTCATCCGTTCCATGGTCTCGGCTGAGGTTGCCTCCGTGGATCAGCTGGCCTACGAGGAATTTGTGAATTCGCTCGTGCAGCCGACGGTCATCGGAACGGTCGAGATGCATCCCTTTGACGGCAATATCCTGGTGGAGCTCAATCCCAACCTGGTTTTTTCCATCATCGACAGGATGCTCGGGGGGAAGGGGGAGTTCTCGGGGAAGGTCCGGGAGCTCACGGACATCGAGAAGACCGTGACCGAGCGGGTCATGATGCGGATGCTGGAGCTTCTCGAGGACAGCTGGAGCACGGTGGTGGACGTGCGCTTCCGCTTTGAGAGCATGGAGAGCAACCCCTTCTTTGTTCAGATCTGCCCGCCCCGGGACATGGTGCTGCTGGTGATCCTGAAGTTGAAGGTGGGGGACATCGAGGGGATGATGAGCCTCTGTTTCCCCTATTTCCTGATGGAGCCGATCGTCGATAAGCTCTCCTCGCAGCAGTGGTTCGCCTCGACAAGCCGCAAGAGGGACGAGGACGAGAGGGAGCGTATTGTCAGCTCGCTGGGGAACGTCAGGATTCCGCTCAGCCTGGAGCTGGGGCATACGGTGCTGAGCCTGGCGGATGTCTATGCGTTGGAGCCCGGTGACGTCATCAAGCTCGACGAGACGCGGGAGAGCGAGATCTCCGTCCGGGTGGGGAACCACGTGCGCTTCAAGGCCAGGCCGGGGACGCGCGACGGCCGCCTGGCGGCGGAGCTGACCCGGATTTTGGATGGTGCGGTAGAGGAAGAGGCGGAAGGAGGAGAGGGAGATGGACGATCTTCTTAGCCAGGACGAAATCAACGCGCTGCTCTCCGGAGGGGCGCTGGGGGAGGACTCGGGGTCGGGACTCTCCATGGAGGATTCTCAGCTTCTGGACGAGGTCGCCTCTATTTTTTCAAATGCCGAGAACAGCGTTTTCGGCATGTTGTCGGGCAAGGACGTCGACACGGCCCTGGAGAGCGCCGAGGTCCTGTCTCAAAAGGACTTCCTGGAGAAGCTCCCCGAGGCGCCCTTTATCTTTCGTGCGACCTGCGGCGGCTTTGACGATATCCCCCTGACGCTCGTCGTCGAGCAGCAGGGGGCGCTGATGCTCGCGGACCTGATGATGGGCGGGGAGGGCAGGGAACTGCCCGAGGAGCCCAGCGACCTCTATCTGAATGCCGCTCAGGAGGGCCTGAGCCAGGTTGTCGGCGCCTCCTTCACGAGCCTCAGCGGCCTTCTCGGCGGAAGAAGGCTGATGCCCGAGAACACTACCTCCGCTTTGGCGGCGGAGGGCTGGCTTCCCTTCACTCAGTTGGATGCGGAGGCCTCGGTCTGGGTCAGCCCTGCCACAGTTCAGGTGGATGGTCTGGACCCCTTCAAGGTCTGGAGCGCTATACCCCTGGATTCCGCACTTGCCATCGTGGGGCTGATGCGCCAGATCATCGGGGAGCAGACGCCCAAGGACTCGGTGCCTCCCCCGGAGGAGCCGGCGGCCTCCGCCCCTCCGTCGAGCCCCGCTTCCTCGATGAGGCCCCCTCAGCCGAAGGCCCCCGCGTCCAACGCGATGCCCTCGATGCCTCGGGCCGCGCAGCAGCCCGCCCCCATGGTGGATGTCCATCCCGCCGAGTTCCTCCCGCTGGGGCAGGGCGGCGGGATGGGGAACAGTCGCATCGATATGCTCGCCGACATCCCCGTTCGGGTGACGGTGGAGCTGGGGAAGACCCGGAAGAACATCTCCGAGATCCTGGCCCTGACCACGGGGTCCGTGATCGAGCTGGACAAGATGGCGGGAGAGCCGGTAGATATCCTAGTCAACGGGAAACCGATAGCCAGGGGAGAGGTCGTCGTGATCGACGAGAATTTCGGCGTGCGCATCACGGACGTCCTGGGCGCCGGAGCCAAGGTCCATTCCGC
>ERZ773022.1672-NODE-1672-length-14379-cov-10.132016_pt1 | contig 14379 bp, 20 predicted proteins | sample MGYA00580839_ERZ773022 | MGnify/ENA primary metagenome ERZ773022 (study PRJEB29015, sample SAMEA2738020) | human oral metagenome | biome: human oral; feature: human-associated habitat; material: dental | place: China | collected 2044 ... | reverse complement strand
AAGTATAATATATTTGGAGAAAAAATATGAAAAAAAAGAAGAATAATAATAGAAATATTAATGATGAAATAAAAAATAGGAAACATAGTTTTAAGGTTATTTTAGTTATAACGATTATATGTATAATTATAAATATATTAGAATGTGTATTAAAAAGGCAGATAGATATTATAAATACAATAAATTTTGTGATATTAATAATAGCAATTATAATAGATATATCAGTATTAATATATCTAAGAAAATTGAAAAAGAAAGAAATACAAAAGAATAAAGAAAAAGATAAAAATATAAAGTGAATTAGAAAAGGTAAGATATGATATTTATAAAATTATTAATTGCAGTTATATTTGCAATATCTACATTATTAGTTTTTGATACTAGAAATATAGTAAAAAGGTATTTTATGAATGAAGATAGAAATGATATGGTATTTAAATTAAGGATTATAGGTTATATATCAATCATAATATCAATATTTTTAGTAAAGATGTTTGTAATATATTAAAAAAGTGTAAGATAAAGATAAGGAGAAAAATGGACAAAAGAAAAAAGAGTTTAAAGATAAAAAAAGATATAAGAGAAATAAAAGATATAAAAAATAAGACATCTAAAGAAGAAATAATTGAAGATGAAGAAATAGTAGTTACATATAAAGATAAAGAATATATATTTGATGGTACAGAATCAATATTAGATAGATTTAAAGATGTTATAGAAAAAGATAAGAATATACTTGCTATAAGATATAGAAATAGTATAAAATCATTAAAACATAGACCTAAAAAATCAGGTGAATTTAAATTTTTAGATATGACATCAGAAGATGGTAAAATGATATATATAAGAGGATTACTGTATATATTATGTATGGCGATAAATAGATTATATCCAAATGCTAAAATACGTACAGAATATCAACTTCATAATGCAATGTATATAAATATTACGAATTTAGAGTTAACAGATGATATGGTAAAAGATATTGAAGAAGAAATGAAAGATATTGTTGATAAAAATTATGAAATAATAAAAAAAGCATTTACTAAAGAAGAAGCAGAAGAATTCTATATGAAAAATAGATCACTTAGAGGAATGCTTCAAAAAGATGTAAAAAATGAAGTGAAATTGTATTTTTGTGACCGGATATTTCAATTATTTTTATGGTGTAATGCCAATATCTACAAATAGGGTAAGTGTATTTAAACTTGAAAAATATCAAGAAGGAATATTACTTAGATATCCAGATTCAGAAGTAGACTTAAGTAAAGTAGGGGAATTTAAAGAAAACAATAAATTAAAAAGTGCATTAGATGAATATAATAATATATATTCATTATTAAAAGTAAGTACAATACATCAATTAAATACAAAGATAAAAGAAAATATGAAAGATGTTATATTATTATCAGAAGCATTACATGAAAAGAAAATTGCAGAATTATCATCAGAAATATTAAAGAAAAAAGATGTTAAGATGATACTTATAGCAGGACCTTCATCATCTGGAAAAACTACTTTTGCAGGGAAATTAACAACAGCTTTAAGACTTTCAGGAATAAAACCTGTAATGATATCTGTAGATAATTATTTTGTAGAAAGAGAAAATACACCACTTGATGAACATCGGAAATTATGATTTTGAAGATATAAACGCAATAGATATACCACTTTTCAATGATCATTTAGAAAAATTACTTAATGGTGAAGAAGTAGAAATGCCAGTATTTAATTTTAAAACAGGGAAAAAAGAATATTCTGGTAAAAAGACTAAATTAGGAAAAGATGAAATATTATTATTAGAAGGTATACATTGCTTAAATGATAAATTAACTGAAAGAATAGATAAAAAGAATAAGTATAAAATATATATAAGTGCACTTACAACACTTAATATAGATTATTTTAATAGAATATCATCTACAGATACTAGACTTATAAGAAGAATAGTAAGAGATTATAATACTAGAAATTATACAGCGAAACATACACTTAAAATGTGGTATTCTGTAAGAAGAGGTGAAAAGAAAAATATATTTCCATATCAAGAAGAAGCAGATTATATGTTTAATTCATCAGTAATATATGAGATAGCGGCATTAAAAAAACATATAGTACCTCTTTTAGAAGAAATTACAGATGTTGATGAAGAATATAGTGAAGCAAGAAGGCTACTTGCATTCTTACAATATTTTGAAGATATTGATGATAATTTGGTGCCAAATAATTCACTTATAAGAGAATTTTTAACAGGAAGTATTTATGAGCTTTAAAATGATAGATGAAGAATTTAAATGTGAAAATTGTGGCAAAGATGTGAAAAAACTTCGGATATACGGCAAGAGATCATTGTCCATATTGCTTATTTTCAAAACATTTAGATATCTTTCCAGGAGATAGAAAAAATACTTGTAAAGGATTAATGAAACCTATAGGATATATAAAAAAGAAAAAAGGTGAAGTTATATTATATAGGTGTACAAAATGTAATGAAGAACACACAAATATAATTGCAGATGATGATAATATAGAAAAAATAATAGAACTATCAACAAAACCAGTAGAAAGAAGAGAATAGTAAAATGGAAATAAGAGAAAATATTATAGAGAATTTAGAGAAGATCTTGGAAGAGATGAAAGAAAAATATGAAATATCAGATATAGAAATTAATATAGAAAATATTGTTGAAAAGAGTAAAGGAAGTAATTCAGATATATCAATAACATGTTTTGCTCTTGCAAAAGTTTTTAGAAAATCACCAATTGAGATAGCAAATAAGATAACAGAAGATCTAGAAAAAAAAGGATTAGACTATATTGAAAAAATAGAAGTTATAAATGGATATGTTAATATTTTCTTAAATAGAGAATATATTATGTTTGAAGCAATTAAAGAAATAAACAAAAAAAGGATAGGATTTAATAAAGAAAATGAAGGGAAAGTTGTTTTAATAGATTATTCATCACCTAATATTGCAAAACAATTTCATATAGGACATTTAAAAACAACAGTAATAGGTGGAATGTTTGCAAAACTTTTTAGAGCCCTTCGGATATAAGGTAGAAGGTATAAATCATTTAGGAGATTATGGTACACAATTTCGGAAAGCTAATTGAAGGATATAATCTATGGAAAGATGAATATACTTTTGACAAACATCCTATAGAAGATTTAACAGATATATATATAAGAATAAATAAACTTTGCCGGAGAAGATGAAAAAGTATTAGAAAAATGTAGAGATAATTTCAAACTTTTAGAAGAAGGTGACCGGAGAAATGACTAGAATCTGGAAAAAATTTATAGACCTTAGTTTAAAAGAATTTAATAGAATATATGATTATTTAAACGTACATTTTGAAAGTTATAGAGGAGAGTCTGCATATTCTAAAGATATGAAAAATATAATAAAACTTTTAGATGAAAAAGGAATAACACAGGTTTCAGAAGGTGCAAAAGTAATTGATTTAGAAAATGAAGGATTAGGATTTGCATTAGTAGAAAAATCTAATGGATCAAGTATGTATATAACAAGAGATATAGCAACATTTTTATATAGAATAAAAACATATGATTTTACTAAAGCATTATATGTTGTAGCATCAGAACAGATATTGCATTTTAAACAATTATTTGCAATAATGAAAAAGCTAGGGGTAGATAAAAAATATTTAGATGGCGCTAAACACATACCATATGGGATGGTTAGTCTTCCATCAGGTAAGATGTCTACAAGACTTCGGAAATGTTGTAAAAGTTGAAGATCTTATAAAAGAATGTATATCAAGAACAAAAAAAATATTAGATGAAAAAAATGAGCTTACAGAAGAAGAAAAAGAAGATGTGGCAAAAAAAGTTGGAGTTGGTGCATTAATATTTTCAAACCTTTCAACAACACTTATAAAAGATAGTGTGTTTGTATGGGATAAAGTATTAGATTTTACTGGAGATACAGCACCATATATACAATATGTTAATGTAAGAATAAACAGTATACTTAAAAATGTTGAAGAAGTATATAATGATAATATTACTGAATTAAGAGAAAATATGGAAGAAAATCTAAGAAATGTATTAAAAAATATAGATAAAGATATAATTAATTCAGATGAAGTATATAATATATTTAAAAAGGTTTATGAATTTGAAGAAATATTAGAACAAACAGCAGAAAAATATGAACCAAGTATACTTACATCATATTTATTAGATTTAGCAAAAGCATTTAATCAATATTATAATAAACATAGAATAAGTACAGATGATGTAAATTTAAGAAAACTTGGAAGTATAATATGTATAATTACAAGTAAAGTTTTAGTAAATGGTGTGAATATATTAGGAATTGAAATGCCAGATAAAATGTAATTAAAATTAAATATAGTTATATATTTATAAAATTTAATATTTAAGGATTAAAGAGGGAAAAAGTGTATATGAGAAATCGTAGAAGAGATAAAATATCAGAAGATGATTTTGAAGAAAGAAGAAAAAGAAGAGCAGAAAATAGCGAAATTCTTAGAAAAATAGCAGAAAAATTTGAAAAAAAAGAAAATAATAGTTCTTTTAATTTTCAAAAAGAAAAATCAAATGATTTAAATGATGTAAATATTGTAAAAGATATTGAAGAAAAAAATATTGAAAATCAAGATAATACAGATTTAACTAACAATAGTAGTAATAACAACAATAACAATAATAATAGTATTTATGCAAGAAAGTTTGAAGTTTCTGACAAACAAAAAAAAGCATTAGAAGATTTTTTTAGCATGAATAGTAATAAAATAGAATATGGAAAAAATGTATCTTCTAGAAGGGAACATAATAGAGATAGAAATAATATAGAAAGATATAACACAGATTTAAATAATGGTAAAGTTGTTAAAGAAGAAACAGTATTATCAAATCTTTTACTAGATGAAAGTGAAGTTGCAATAGATAAAGATGAAGCAAAAAAAATAGGAATTGATTCTAAAGAATTAGAATATGGTACAAATATTGACAATATAGATCTTGAAGGTAAACCAATTTTAACTAAAAAAGAAGTATTAGAAAATATACATGATGATGATACAAAAATTGTACATGAAAAAAGAAATATATTATATATGTCATTAATGATATTAGAAGTTTTAATACTTATAATAGTTGTATCATATGCGATAATACGTGTTAAAAATCCAGGAATTCTAAAATATTTCACATTTATACCAGTAGAAAAAGTATTATTATTAGATGGAAAAAAAGAAGAGAAAAATAAGCAAGATAATAACATAAATAATGGAACAACAATTACTGAAGGGGAAGCAAAATATAATATAAAGCTTAAAATAGCAGGTAAAGAATATAATGTTATAAATAATGCAAAAAAAATATCTGAAAGTGTAGTATTATTAGGGACAAGAACAAATATAGAACCTAATAAACAACATTTAGTAATAGCATCACAAAATATAGAAGGAAGACTTTCAAATTTGGAAGGATTAAAAAAAGGTGAAAAGATAACACTTGTAGTAAATGATAAAGAATATAATTATGAAATAATTAGTGTAAAAAAAGTTAATTCAGATGATATAGAAAAAATAGAAGATAAAAACAAAAAAGAATTAACATTGATAACAAATGCAGAAGAAGGAAAAAGAGTAGTAGTATATGCAAAATAATTTGAAGAATATTGAATATTATAAATTTAATAGAATACATAGGAAAAAAGCACATATTGTGCTTATTTTCATATTCATAGTGTTATACATATTATTTAGTTTTAATATGATAATATATGGTGCTGAAGAAAAAGATATAGTAGGAGATACAAAAGTAGGATTAGATGTAGGAGAACAAAAAGAATTAGTATATACAATAGACAGAAAATATATATTACAAATAGATAAAATTAAAAAAAATAATTCAAATATATCTGTGATGAAAACATATACATCTGAAAGTTCACCAAATAAAGTGTTTATAGAAATTAAGGGAATATCAAAAGGAGTAACAGAGATGAGTATATATTATAATTATACTACAACAAGCAAGATAGTTGATAAATATTCATCTACAATAAAAAAAGTGATAATAGAAGTTGGAAAAAATGGAAACTCTACAAATAATAGCTCTGAAAGTACTAACAATAATAATATAGAAGGGAAAGTTTCAGATACTAATATAGATAGAAATATAAATGCTAAAAAGAATAATGGGGAAAATGGAAATACAGAAAATCTTACATCAAATGAAGTAAAAGAAGAAAATATTATAATAACTTCAAAAGATATAAATGAAATATTTGATGGTTTAAATAATGATAATAATAAATTAAAAGAAGAAGAAAAGAACAATCAAGAAAGTGATAAAGAAAGAGAACAAAAAAAAGAAGAAGATGAAAAAATATTAAAAGATACTGAAAAAGATGAAAATATATTTAGAAATATAATCCTATTAGGAACAATTACAGCATTATTAGTTCATATATATAAATATATTAAATTTGAGAGATAAAAAAGAATGGGGAATAATAATAAATGGAATATATAAAAATAAGAGGAGCAAAAGAACATAATTTAAAAGATATTGATGTTGATATCCCTAAAAATTCTTTAGTTGTTATAACAGGAGTATCAGGCTCACGGAAAATCATCACTTGCATTTGATACAATATATGCAGAAGGACAAAGAAGATATATAGAAAGTTTATCAGCATATGCAAGACAATTTTTAGGAACAATGGAAAAGCCTAATGTAAGACATATTGAAGGACTTTCACCATCTATTGCGATAGAACAAAAAACAACATCAAATAATCCAAGATCAACAGTTGGAACTGTAACAGAAATATATGATTATTTAAGATTATTATATGCAAGAATAGGTAAAATGTATTGTCCAATATGTTCAAGACCAATAGAGAAACAATCTGTTGATCAAATTGTAGAAAAAGTATTAAATTTTGAAGAAGGCAAAAAAATACAAATACTTTCACCAATAATAAGAGATGAAAAAGGAGAACATAAAAAGACTTTAGAAAATATACAAAAGATGGGTTTTGTAAGAGCTATAATAGATGGAGAATTAAAAGACCTATCATTTGATGAAATATTCTTAGATAAAAATAAGAAACATAATATTGATATAGTTGTAGATAGACTTGTTATAAAAGAAGGAATACGTACAAGACTTGCAGAATCAATAGAAATAGCGATGAAACATGCAAATAATAATGTTGTTATAGATGATATGAAAGAAAAATATAAATTTAGTCGGAAATTATGCATGTCCAGAACATCGGAGGAGAGTATACAGATATAACACCAAGATTATTTTCATTTAATGCACCACAAGGAGCATGTGAAAGTTGTTTAGGAATAGGACATCTTTTAAAAATAGATCCTGAAATGATAATACCAGATAAAGAAAAAACATTATATGATGGTGTAAAAGCATTTGGAGCAAGTACAATGATGAAAAATGATACTGTAGCAAAAATGTATTTTGAAAGTGTAGCTAAACATTATAATGTTAAGATAAAAGGAGTAAAAATTAAGAATTTACCTGAAGATTTTGTAAATAAGATATTATATGGGACAGGTGAGGATATAATAGAGTTTGAATATTCAAATGCAAGAGGAACAAGAAAATTTGAACAACCTTTTGAAGGTGTAATACCAATACTTGAAAGAAGACATAATGAAACAAAATCAGAAGGAGCAAGACGCTTTTATGAAATGTATATGAGACAAATGCCATGTCATGTATGTGAAGGGAAAAGATTAAAAAAAGAAGTTTTAAATATATTTGTAGGTGATAAAAATATATATGAACTTACGACATTAAGTATTATAAATATACTTAAATATTTAAAAGAACTTAAATTAACAGAAACAGAAAAGATAATTTCAGAAGAAATATTAAAAGAACTAAATAAAAGATTAACATTCTTATTAGATGTAGGACTTCGGATATTTAAGTCTAGCAAGACAGGCACGGAACATTATCAGGGCGGAGAAGCACAAAGAATAAGACTTGCAACACAAATAGGTTCAGGACTTACAGGGGTATTATATATATTAGATGAACCAAGTATTCGGATTACATCAAAGGGATAATGATAAACTTCTTCGGAACTTTGAAAAAATTAAGGAATCTTCGGAAATACTGTTATAGTTGTAGAACATGATGAAGATACAATGAGAGAAGCAGATTATATTTTAGATATAGGACCTGTTGCAGGAAGAAATGGTGGTTATTTAGTAGCAGAAGGAACTATTGATGAAATAATGAAAAATGAAAAAAGTATTACAGGTAAATATCTATCTGGAGAAAAAGAAATAGAAGTTCCTAAAAAGAGAAGAAAAGGTAATGGTAAGAAAATATCTATAGTTGGAGCAAAAGAAAATAATTTAAAAGATGTATCTGTAGATATACCTCTTCGGAAAGATGGTATGTGTAACAGGAGTATCAGGCTCACGGAAAATCATCTCTTATAAACGAAGTTATGTATAAGGGAATATATAAAGAGATAAACAAAACATTTATGAATGTACGGTAAATGTCTGAAAATAACAGGGATATCAAATATAGATAAAATAATAGGGATTGATCAATCACCAATAGGAAGAACACCAAGATCAAACCCTGCTACATATACAGGTGTATTTGATGATATAAGAGATATATTTGCATCAACAAATGAAGCTAAAATGAGAGGATATGCTAAAGGTAGATTTTCATTTAATGTACCAGGTGGTAGATGTGAAAGTTGTTCAGGAGATGGTGTTAAAAAAATAGAAATGCATTTTCTTCCAGATGTATATGTGCCATGTGATGTTTGTCAAGGAAAAAGATATAATTATGAAACATTAGAAGTAAGATATAAGGGGAATACAATAGCAGATGTACTTGATATGACAGTAACAGATGCATTAGTACTTTTTGAACATGTACCTAAGATAAAAAATAAACTTAAGGTATTAGAAGAAGTAGGACTTCGGATATATTAAACTTCGGACAATCATCAACAACATTATCACGGACGGAGAAGCACAAAGAATTAAACTTGCAACAGAACTTTCTAAAAGGTCAACAGGAAAAACATTATATGTATTAGATGAACCAACAACAGGATTGCATATAGATGATATTGCAAAACTAATAGAAATATTAAATAGGCTTGTAGATGCAGGAAATACAGCAGTTATAATTGAACATAATCTAGACCTTATAAAAACAGCAGACTATATAATAGATCTTGGTAAAGAAGGTGGAGAAGCTGGTGGAACTATTATTGCAAAAGGAACACCTGAAAAGATAATGAAAGAAGAAAATTCATATACAGGTAAATATCTAAAAATGCATATAGAAAGAGAAGAAAAAAGAAAAGAAAATAAAATAAAAAATTAAAAAATAATGATTTAAATATTATAATAATGTAAAGAAAAATAATATATATTGAATAAATAAAATAATGTGTTATATAATAAAAATATGAGAATTAAATTTTAAGGAGTTACAGATGAAGAAAGAAGAAGAAAAAAAAGCAAAAGTAAAAAAAGAAACTAAAGAAGAAGCAGAAAAATATGCTCTATATCTTTTACAAAAAGTAGGTTTATCAGATAAGGCTAATTCTTATCCAAATCAATTATCTGGTGGGCAAAAGCAAAGAATTGCTATTGCAAGAGCCTTGGCTATGAAGCCAGAAGTAATATTATTTGATGAACCAACATCTGCCTTAGACCCTGAAATGATAAAAGAGGTTCTTGATGTTATGAGGAATTTAGCAAAAGAAGGTATGACTATGCTTATAGTTACTCATGAAATGGGATTTGCTAGAAATGTTGGTAATAGAATTTTATTTATGGATAATGGTGAAATTATTGAAGATTGTTCACCAAAAGATTTCTTTGAAAATCCTACAAATGAGAGAATTAAAGATTTTTTAAATAAGGTTTTAAACAAATAAAAATATTAAAATTTTAAGGAGTGATTTTTATGAAAAAGTTTTTTAAATTAATGCTTATGTCTTTATTATCTGTTGTAATTTCTGTTTCTGTATTTGCAAAAAATAATATTGTTTATGTCGGGACAAATGCAGAGTTTGCGCCATTTGAATATCTTGATAAAAATAAAATAGTTGGTTTTGATATTGACTTACTAGATGCAATTTCAAAAGAAACTGGTTTAGAATTTAAAATTCAAGATATGGCTTTTGATGGCTTGCTTCCTGCTCTTCAAACAAAAAAAGTTGATATGGTTATAGCTGGAATGTCAGCAACACCTGAAAGAGAAAAAGCAGTTGCTTTCTCTAAACCATATTTTAAAGCAAAACAAGTAGTAATAACAAAAGGTGAAAATAAATCTTTAAAATCATTTAAAGATTTATCAGGCAAAAAAGTTGGAGTTATGCTAGGTTTCACAGGAGATACTGTTGTCAGTGAAATTAAAGGAATAAAAGTTGAAAGATTTAATGCTGCCTATGCTGCTATCTTAGCACTATCGCAAAATAAAATAGATGCTGTGGTACTTGATTCTGAACCTGCTAAAAAATATACTGCTAACAATAAACAATTTGTTATAGCTAATATTCCTGCTGAGGAAGAAGACTATGCCATTGCTTTTAGAAAAAATGATAAGGAATTAATTAACAAAGTTAATGCTGCTCTTGATAAAATAAAAGCTAATGGAGAATATGATAAACTATTAAAGAAATATTTTAAATAAAATTTTTATAGCCATTGTAAATATCTATTAATATGGTACAATTGAAGAAAACTCATTTTAATAGGGGAAAATAAGATGTATTATAATTTTAATCAGTATATAAATTTAGGAGCTAATTTAGAAAAAGATGGCTGTAATTTTGCTATTTATGCAAAAAATATTAATACACTTTCTTTAAATTTTTTTAATTCTTCAGAAGATACTATTCCCTATAAAAAATATACACTAAATTCTTCTGAACATAAATTAGGGGATATTTGGAGTATATTTTTAGAAAATATAAAAGAGAGAACTTTATATAATTGGGAGATTAATGGAGTACCTATATTAGATCCTTATGCCCTTGCATACACTGGAAATAAAGCTATTGAAAATAAAAAATCCATTGTTCTTGCAAGACTAGGAACTGAAACAAAACATATTCTTATTCCAAAAAAAGATATGATGATTTATGAAACTCATATAGGATTATTTACAAAATCTCCAAATTCTAATACTTTAAATAGAGCTACATATTCTGCTTTTGAAGAAAAAATACCTTATTTAAAAGAATTGGGTATCAATGTGGTGGAATTTTTACCAATTTTTGAATGGGATGATTATACTGGAAATTTAGATAGAGAATCTTTTTTCCTAAAAAATGTTTGGGGCTATAATCCTATAAATTTTTTTGCCTTAACAAAAAAATATTCTTCTTCAAATGATAAAAATTCTGCTGATGAAATCAAAGAATTTAAAAAATTGGTTTCCTCTCTCCATAAAAATGGTATAGAAGTCATTTTAGATGTTGTCTATAATCATACAGCTGAGGGTGGCTCTGGTGGCAAAGTATACAATTTTAAAGCTATGGATGAAAATACTTTTTATACAAAAAGTAAAAATAATATTTTTGTTAATTTTTCAGGATGTGGAAATACTTTAAATTGTAATCATAAAGTTGTTAAAGATATGATTATTCAATCTTTATTATATTGGTATTTAGAAACAGGTGTTGATGGTTTTCGTTTTGATTTAGCTCCTATCTTAGGTAGGGATTCTAATAGTCAATGGGCTAAACATTCATTACTTCAAGAATTGATAGAACATCCTATATTATCTCATGCCAAATTAATTGCAGAAAGCTGGGATTTAGGAGGATACTTTGTAGGAGCTATGCCAAGTGGCTGGTCTGAATGGAATGGAGCATACAGAGATACAGTTAGGCAATTTATAAGAGGAGATTTCAATCAGGTTCCTGAACTTATTAAGAGGATTTTTGGAAGTGTAGATATTTTTCATGCCAATAAAAATGGTTATCAATCAAGTATAAACTTTATTTGTTGCCATGATGGTTTCACTATGTGGGATTTAGTTAGCTATAATTCAAAACATAATCTTTTAAATGGAGAAAATAACCAAGATGGAGAAAATAATAATCATTCATATAATCATGGTGAAGAAGGTTTAACTCATAATCTTCAAATTATTTCTTTGAGAAAACAGCAAATTAAAAATATGATTCTTATTTTATATATCTCACAAGGTATTCCAATGTTACTTATGGGAGATGAAATGGGTAGAACTCAACTAGGTAATAATAATGCCTATTGTCAAGATAATCCTACTACTTGGGTTGATTGGGATAGAAAAAAAGATTTTGAAGATGTTTTTCTTTTCACTAAGAATATGATAAATTTAAGAAAATCTTATTCAGTTTTCAAAAAGGAAACTCCATTAATTGAAGGAGAAGAAGTGATTTTACATGGTATTAAATTATATCAACCAGATTTAAGTTATCATTCACTTTCTATTGCTTTTCAGCTAAAAGATATAGAGACTGATACTGATTTTTATATAGCATTTAACTCATATAGTGAACAGCTTTGTTTTGAATTACCTATACTTGAAAATAAGTCTTGGTATCTTCTAACTGATACTTCAAAAATTGATAGTTGTGATTTTAAAGAAATTAAGTGGGAAGATTCTTCTTACTGTGTACTTTCAAAATCATCAGTAATTTTAATATCTAAATAAAAATTTAAGAGAGCCTCAATATATTTCTATAAATAATTGAGGCTCAAAAAAAAGGAAAATAAGGAAACTAATTGGATTTGATAAGACCTATTCTATAAGCCTTTAACAATTTTTTTAAATCATTTATTTGATTTTGAATATTTTTTCCTATATCAGTATCTTTTACTTTCATTCTTTTACTCTTTGTTTCAACAATTATATGTGAAGAAATCATATCTGTTCCATCTTTAATAGCTGCTTCCTTAGATATAAATTTTAAGTGTGAAGCAAGTTTCATTCCATAAGAGTTATATGTCAAAGTATATCCTGCTATACCAGTTGTAGATTGATATGCTCTTGAAAAACCTCCATCTATTATTAAAAGCTTTCCATTTGCTTTTATTGGAGATTCTCCCTCTTTAACTTTTACTGGAATATGTCCATTTATTATATGAGAAGTTCTTGGATTTAAAGCAAATTCTTCAAAAATTTTATCACAAATTTTTTCATCATTTATCAATTTATGATAAGGATTTTTAATTTCCTTATGTGTTGACTTATCATCTATAAAATATCTTTCAAATGTTTTCATAACATCTTTTCCAAAAAGTGGAGATAATCTTCCAGCCCATAGATACCAAATAAAATCTCTGTGTTTTTTATTTACTTCAACATTTTTTCTATCATAATAGGCTTGTCTGACAATATTATCTATCTTATCCATTAATGCTTTTCCTTTATAGTAACCATCTTCTACATAAAGTTTACTAAATTCTCCATTTGGCTCCATAGGTATACAAGCATGGAAAAGTAAATTTGAATTATATTTTAAATACATTCCACCTTTTGCAAATAAAAGTTGCATATGTTTTTGTAACTTTTCACTTCCTAAAAAAGATGCTTGTAATTTATCCAAAAGTTCTGCTTCTTCCTCTAATAGTTCCAATGGATTTTCAGGATTTATTGTTGGAAAATTTGTATCATTTAAAGGATATTCCACTCCATTTAGATTAATAGTTCCTTTTTTATAATCTATATGTTTTAAAGATTCCCTTGATGACATTTCAAGTTCTGGATTTCTTTCTGAATATAATCCTTCAACTTTAAATTGAATTATACTCATGGCTTTGTGCATTTGTGCTATTAAATCACTATCAACACCTTCTTTTGCTCTAAATCTTTTACAAGGATCATTCCCATAATACTTCATAGCAAAAGTTGCAAAAGGTAATAAGTTTATTCCATAGGCTTCTTCTAATATATCATTGTTATTATATCTACAACATATCCTAATAACATTAGCTATACAGGCTTTATTTCCCAAAGCTGCACCTATCCAAAGAATATCGTGATTCCCCCATTGTATATCTAAATTATTATATTCAGCTAAGGTATCCATAATTAAATGTGGAAATGGTCCTCTATCATAAATATCTCCAACTATATGTAAATGATCTATATTCAATTTCTGAATTAAATTAGAAATTGCTATAATAAATTCTTTCCCCCTGTCTATTGATATTATAGTATCAACTATACTATCAAAATATTCTCTCTTATTTGCTAATTCTTTTTTTTCATAAAGTAATTCTTGTAAAATATATTCAAAATCCTTTGGCATAGCTTTTCTAACTTTTGATCTTGTATATTTTGAACAAACTACTTTACAAACT
>ERZ773022.1666-NODE-1666-length-14406-cov-9.520870_pt1 | contig 14406 bp, 13 predicted proteins | sample MGYA00580839_ERZ773022 | MGnify/ENA primary metagenome ERZ773022 (study PRJEB29015, sample SAMEA2738020) | human oral metagenome | biome: human oral; feature: human-associated habitat; material: dental | place: China | collected 2044 ... | reverse complement strand
AAGGTGGAGCGGCGCTCGGCCATCTGCTGGCGGATCTTCTTGTCCGCGCTCATGACCGTGGTGTGGTCGCGCCCGCCGAACTCCCGGCCGATCTTGGGCAGCGAGAGGTCCGTGAGCTCGCGGCACAGGTACATGGCGATGTGGCGCGCGTGGACGATGAGGCGCGAGCGGTTGGCGCTGCACAGGTCGTCGACGGTGATGCCGAAGTAGTCCGCCGTCTGCGTCATGATGAGGGAGGTGGTGATCTCCTCGCCGGCGGGATCGGAGATGATGTCCCGCAGGACCATCTCGGCCAGGGTCTGGTCGATCGTCTGCTGGTTGAGGGAGGCGAAGGCGGTCACCCGGATGAGCGCGCCCTCGAGCTCGCGGATGTTCGTGGTGACCCGGGAGGCGATGTACTCCAGGACGTCCATCGGAAGGTCGAGGCCCTCGGCGCGGGCCTTGAGCGACAGGATCGCCATGCGCGTCTCGAGGTCCGGCGGCTGGACGTCGGCGAGCAGTCCCCACTCGAAGCGGGAGCGCAGGCGCTCGTCGAGGTTGTTCATGGCCTTGGGCGGCTGGTCTGCGGTGAGGACCACCTGCTTGCCCGCCGAGTGGAGGGCGTTGAAGGTGTGGAAGAACTCCTCGAGCGTCTGCTCCTTGTCCGCAAGGAACTGGATGTCGTCGACGAGGAGGATGTCGACGTCGCGGTAGCGCCGCTTGAAGGAGTCGAGGCTGCCGTTGTCGCGGTTGTCCCGCACCGCGGCGATGAAATCGGCCGTGAACTCCTCGGAGTTGACGTACTTGATGCGCATCGTGGGGTCGAGCGTGCGCGCGTAGTGGCCGATGGCGTGGAGCAGGTGGGTCTTGCCGAGCCCCGAGCCCCCGTAGATGAACAGGGGGTTGTAGGCGCGCGCCGGGGCCTCGGCGACGGCGATCGACGCCGCGTGCGCGAAGCGGTTGGAGGAGCCTGTGACGTAGGTGTCGAAGGTATAGCGCGGGTTGAGCGTCGAGCCGTCGGAGCCCGCGGGAGCCGTCGCGGCGAAGGGATTCGATCCGGTGCTGCCCGCCGAGGGGGCGTGGACGGGCATACCGATCGCGAAGTCCGTGCGCCCCGCGACGAGGGCCGACGGCGTCGGCTGGGGCATCGGCGCGCCCGAGGGCACCGAGGACGGGGTCAGGCTCGAGGGGGCCGATCCGGCGTCGGCCATGGTGGTGGGGTGGACCACCGGTGGCGTGATCGGCGGCGCCGGGGGGACGGAGGACAGGAAGGGGCCCCCGGGCAGGCTCTGCTCAGCGCTTGGGGCCGACGGCGGGGGCGGGGGAACGAGGTCGCCAGAGGTATCGATCATGACCTCGAAGGGGACCTCCGTGCCCCAGGCGGCCATGAGGGCGCGGCCGATGGGGCCGCGGGACTTGTCGATGATGTCCTTGGCGAATGAGGAGCCCGCGACGAGGACCAGGGTGCCATCGACGTCGATGACCCGGGTCATGCGGATGATGGACACCTTGCCCTGGCCGAGCTCTCCCGAGGCCGCGAGGACCTCGAGAGCCGAGCGCCACTTGGTGACCGCGTCCTCGAGCACGTGGTTCTCCTGAGTGATGATGAACGGATCTAGGCAACGAGGGTAACCCGCGGGGGCCCCTTCCGCCGACGTGGCCCGTTTCTCACCTCCGAGCAGCACCGGGGGTTTGACCCGTCAGAGCGCCGAAACGTATTGTGGTCCGGACGTTCGCGTGGAGTCACGCCCCTCACCCTGGGGCCGCCACCGCGAGCGACAGCGCCGCGGCCCCGCGTCGCGCTGTTCCACGTTTCCGACCAGGAGTATCCCCGTGAGCAAGCGGACCTTTCAGCCGAACAACCGCCGTCGCGCCAAGGTGCACGGCTTCCGCAAGCGCATGAGCACCCGCGCTGGCCGCGCCGTTCTCGCCTCGCGCCGCCGCAAGGGCCGCGCGCGTCTCGCCGCCTGAGGTGATCCCGGCCGCGCATCGGATGCTGCGATCGGATGATTTCTCGATCGCGGTGAAGTCCGGTGCGCGCAGTGGGAGCCGCAGGCTCGTCGTTCACTATCGCGCCGGCGAGGCCGGGGACACAGCTCCCGGACTCGTCGGCGTTGTGGTGCCGAAGAAGCAGGTGGCCAGGGCCACGCACCGCAATCGCATCAAGCGCCGCATCCGGGCCCTCATGAGGGCGAGGATCGGGGGCATCGAGCCCGGCTCGCGGATCGTCATCCGGGGGCTCGCAGCGGCCGACGGCGCCACGAGCGCGGAGCTCGGCGTCGATCTCGATCGCGCGCTGGCCCGCAGCCGCGAGCTGGCGGACAGGGACCGACGGCGATGACCGGCTCATCCTCCTCCCGCTTTTCCGTCCTCGCCCGGGCCATGACGGCCTGCGTCCAGGCCTACCAGCGGTGGATCTCCCCGGCGATCCCCGCTCGGTGCCGCTACTACCCGAGTTGTTCGTCCTACGCCGTCGAGGCGCTTGGCACACATGGCGCCCTCAAGGGCCTCGTGCTGGCGGCCTGGCGGATCCTCAGATGCAATCCCTGGAGCAGGGGCGGCGTCGACCATGTGCCTGACCGAGGTCAATGGCGCTACCACCACCCACACGACATCCCCCGTTTCGAGCTCGAGAAGGGCTGAGCGGGAAGCGCCGGTTCATCCGGCAGGCGGTTCCCTCCCGCCAGACGCATACAAGGAGTGCAGATGGACTCGTTCCTTTGGCCGCTCAAGGTGGCTATCGCCTGGGTCATGGTCCACATCCACCAGGCCCTGGTCGCGATCGGCCTGCCCAGCGGTTCTGGCATCGCGTGGGTGCTGTCGATCGTCGGCCTGACGATCGTCGTCCGCCTGCTCATCATGCCGCTGTTCGTGAAGCAGATCCGCGCTCAGCGGGGCATGCAGCTCATGCAGCCCGAGCTCAAGGCGCTCCAGGAAAAGTACAAGGGCAAGAAGGACCCGGCCTCCCGCCAGCGGCAGCAGGAGGAGATGATGGCCCTCTATCGCAAGCACGGGACCAACCCCATGGCCTCCTGCCTGCCCATCCTCGTGCAGCTGCCGATCTTCTGGGCCCTCTTCCGGGTGCTCAACCACCTCCAGCCCATCGCCAACGGCAACGGCTACTCCGGCCACTACTCCATCGGCCCGCTCACCCAGGAGTTCGCCCAGCAGGTGCAGGACTCGACGGTTTTCGGGGCGCCGCTGTCCTCGTCCTTCATGCACGCCGACGGCAACCTGACGGTCCAGATCGTCTCCGTCATCCTCATCCTCGCCATGTCCGTGAGCCAGTGGTACACGATGGCGCAGATCACCACGAAGAACATGCCGGACTCGTCCAAGACGGACGACAACCCGATGATGCGCACCCAGAAGATCATGATGACGGCGATGCCCATCATGTTCGCGGTGACCGGCATCAACTTCCAGATCGGCGTGCTCATCTACTGGCTGGTCTCGAACCTGTGGACCATGGGCCAGCAGTTCTACACGATCAATCGCATGCCGGCCCCAGGCTCGGAGGCGGAGAAGAAGTTCCGCGCCCGTGAGAACGCCAAGCGCGCGCGCAAGGGCCTGCCCTCCCTCGAGGAGGAGGAGCGCGCCAAGGCCGAGGCCGAGGGAACTGCGCAGGTCGGTGGTCAGCGTTCGCAGCCGGTGCGAAAGGACCGTCAGAAGAAGGGTTCCGGGCGTGCCTCGTCGGATTCCGAGGAGGAGCGTGAGGGCGTTCATGAGGACGACGACGCGGCGGACACCGGGAGCTCGTCGTCCCGCAGGCCCGGAGGTCTGACGGATGAGGAGATTGCGCGGCGCCGCTACGAGAGGCGCGCGCGCGAGCGAAAGCGCGCCGCCCAGCGGCGCAAGGCTCAGAACAAGAAGCGCCGGAGCTGACCCGCAGCTCTGAGATTTGAGGAGAACGGACTCACAATGAGCGATAACACCGCCCCGTCCAGCACCGTCAAGCGCCTCGAGGAGGAGGGCGAGATCGGTGCCGATTACCTTGAGGAGCTTCTCGATATCGCTGACCTCGGCGGAGACATCGATATTGATATCGATCACGGGCGCGCGTCCATTGCCGTGGTCGCCTCGGAGGAGGGGGACGCGCGCGAGCTTGCCGACCTCGTGGGGCGCGACGGCGAGGTGCTCGAAGCCGTGCAGGAGCTGACTCGCTTGGCGGTGCAGGCTCGCACCGGCAACCGGTCGCGTCTCATGCTCGATATCAACGGCTATCGCGCCGCGCGCCGTACCGAGCTGACGAAGATCGCGCAGGAGGCGATCAAGCGGGTTCTGGCGACGGGCGAGACCGTGTCCCTGGAGGCCATGAATCCCTTCGAGCGCAAGGTGTGCCACGACGTCGTCGCCGCCGAGGGCCTGTACTCCGAGTCCGAGGGGACCGAGCCGCATCGCCACGTCGTCGTCATGCCCGCCGAGGAGGAGGATGCCGACGAGCCCGACGAGGCGTCCGACGACGGGACCGAGGCGCCCGAACAGGACTGACATGGGTCATGACATGAGTGACGGGTGGCCTGGCGGCGACCCGACCGGGGAGCCTCTCGGGGACCCGATCGGGGTGGAGCGGCCCACCGATGAGATGCATGAGCTGTTCGGGCTCGCTTTCGCCGGTGCGGAGCGCTTCGCTGAGATGCTCGTCGCAGAGGGCGAGCTGCGCGGGCTTGTCGGGCCGCGGGAGCTGCCCAGGCTGTGGACGCGTCATATTGTCAACTCCGCTGCGCTGGCGCCTTTTCTGCCCGCTCGTGGCACGGTGGCCGACGTCGGTTCCGGCGCAGGGTTCCCCGGAATCGTCGTGGCGCTTCTGCGCCCTGATCTAGAGATGACGCTTATAGAATCGATGGAACGGCGGGTCGAGTGGCTCACGTACGTTGTTCGTGAGCTTGATCTGGATAATGTCACTGTGCATCGTGCCCGTGCAGAGGAGGTCAGGGACCGATTCGATGCCGTGACTGCTCGCGCTGTCGCAAATTTGACCAAGCTGGTGCGGATGACAGCGCCTCTGCTTCGGCAGGGGGGCGGGCTTCTGGCGCTCAAGGGGGCTAAGGCAGAGGCAGAGGTCGAGGCGGCGAAGTACGTCATGAAGAAGGCCAGGCTGGAGCCGGCGATTGTTCACGATGTTGTGACGCCGGGCGGGGAGGTCACGAGGATTGTTGAGGTGCGGCGTCCAAGACGATGAGATGCACCTCGGTCCGCGGCGGTCTGCCGGGTACAAGACGGCGGCTGAACCGCGGGTTCGGTGGCGTGGCGCGAGGCAGTGGCTCGACGAGTCACTATTGATGTGCGACGTATGCGGCGGGGCTCGTCGTCGGCGTCGTCCGGCTCACGTAGACTGAAGTGCCCGGACCGTGAACGCGGTCGGGGGTGTCGTCCGAGGAGAACAGTTTTGTCGGGATCGTCTATCTTCGAGCAGCTGCGTGCCGACCACTCGGCGCTGGAGGAGTTCGCTGGAGTGCGCTTCCCGCATCCGGATCACACTCGTATTATCGCCATCGCCAATCAGAAGGGCGGGGTCGGCAAGACCTCGACGACGGTCAATGTCGCGGCGGCGTTGGCGGAGGCGGGGCTTCACGTGCTGGTCATCGACGCCGACTCCCAGGGCAATGCCTCGACGGCGCTCGGTGTGGCGCATGATGATGACCAGGCGTCCATTTACGACGTTCTCGTCGATGGGACCCAGATCGACGAGGTCGTGGTGGCGACGCACTTCTCGGAGACCCTGCTGTGCGTCCCGGCGACGATCGATGTGGCTGCGATCGAGATCGAGCTCATCAGCACCCCGGAACGCGAGTCTCGTCTGCACCACGCATTGCAGGAGTATCTCAGAAGCAGGGATTCCGCCGACCTTCCCCGGTTGGACTACGTGCTTATTGATTGCCCGCCGAGCCTGGGACTGATGACGATCAATGCGTTTGTCGCGGCAGGGGAGGTTCTTATTCCCATGCAGGCTGAGTACTACGCTTTGGAGGGGCTGGCGCTGCTCACTCGATCGGTGGATCGCATTGCGCGGATTCACAATCCTGCACTCGCCGTGTCCATGATCGCTCTGACCATGTTCGACAGGCGCACGACCCTGGCCCGGGACGTTGAGGAAGAGGTTCGCACCTATTTCCCCAACGCGGCACTTCACACACGCATCCCGCGGTCGGTACGCGTAGCCGAGGCGCCGTCCTTCGGTGCACCTGTGGTGTTCTGGGACCCGCGCTGCTCCGGCGCTGTAGCTTACAAGCAGCTTGCGCAGGAGATCGCCCAGCGCGGGGTGGCCGGTTGGGAGAGCTCGGCTCCGGTCAACAGCAATGATGCAGATGACACCGATATCGCAGATACTGCAGATATTGCAGACGACGGACAGGAGGCGTGACGATGGCGCAGAAGAGGCGCGGGCTCGGACGGGGACTTCAGGCTCTTATCCCGGAGACGCAGACGGAGACGCCGTCGGCGCGTCCCACGGACGTCTTCTTTCCCGAGTCGGACAGGTCGTCTGCGAAGAGCGACAAGACGCTCGAAGGCAGTGAGAAGAACGAGGCGTCCGGGGGTGAAGATGCCCGGCGCAAATCGGATGACATTGCGGCAACGCTCTTGGCACCATCGAAGCGGACACGAAGGTCGACGTCGAAAGGAGCCTCCGCGAGGGGAACGACACGGCGGTCCACGGCTGCTGCGGGCGGCGGCTCGCAGCGCGATGGTGCGGAGAGGAGGACCGCGTCGAGATCGAAGCGCGCCCGCGCGGGCAGCGACAGTACCGTTTCACGTGAAACATCGGTGAAGAAGACGGTTGAGGCGAAGAAGGCGACTGAGGAGCCGAAGGTTCACCAGAGTGAGTCCAAGATCGAGGAGGCGAGTGCCGCCTCTGACGTCGAGGTGAAGGAGGCGGATACCGTGACGACCGGTGACGAGGCTGAGAGGACCGGTAACGAGGAGCAGTCGCTCGTTCCGGTCCCGGGTGCGACCTTCGCGAACCTGCCTGTGGACATGATTGTCGCCAATCCGCATCAGCCACGGCAGGTCTTCGATGAGGATGACATTTCCGAGCTCGCCGCCTCCATCAAGGAGGTCGGCCTGCTCCAGCCCATTGTCGTGCGCCGGCGCGAGGATGACGGCGATGGCGATTACGAACTGATCATGGGAGAGCGGCGTCTACGGGCGGCCAAGGAGGCCGGGCTTGAGACGATTCCCGCTGTCGTCCGTTACGCAGCGGATGATGAGTTGTTGCGTGACGCGCTCCTGGAGAACCTGCACCGTGTCCAGCTCAACCCGCTGGAGGAGGCGGCCGCTTACCAGCAACTGCTTGAGGACTTCAACTGCACGCATGCGGAGCTCTCGCAGCGGATTGCCCGCTCGCGCTCACAGATCTCGAACACGCTGCGCCTTATGAAGCTGCCGCCTCTTGTGCAGCGCCGGCTCGCTGCGGGGGTGCTGTCCGCCGGACACGCTCGGTCTTTGCTGGGTCTTCCCGACGCCGCGGCCATGGAGCGTCTTGCTCAGCGTATTGTGGCCGAGGGCCTCTCGGTGCGGGCGACGGAGGAGCTTGTGGCTCTGCACGACGAGCCCGAGGCGCAGCGGACCAGGCCGCTTCGGACGCGTTCGGCGACTCTTCCGGCTCTGTCGACGAGGCTCTCGGATGCCTTCGACACGCGGGTCAAGGTGACTCGTGGAGCCAAGAAAGGGCGAATCACAATCGAGTTCGCCGGCGATGACGATCTGGCGCGCATTGTGACCGCGCTCGCCCCGGGGACGTCCCTGGACGAGGACTGAGTCCGACCGGCTGCTGACGCGGGTCGGCCACCACGTGGGTCATCGTGGCGGAGTTCTTCGGATACTCCTAGTCAAGTTGCTGTTACGCATGCGCATGTCTTGTCGCAGGCTGGTAGTCCTGTGCCTGACGAGCGACAGAGACTCACGGAGGCGTGAAGCCTCCGATGACGTCCGAGCCGTTTCATCCTGATAGGGCAGGTGTGTGGCCTGATGCCTGACGCTGTACGGCTGCCGTAACTTGGCCGAGCACTGCTGATCATTCACATGCTCATCGCTACTGTCGTCTTTGATGCTGCTCTCGCACTGGCCCGGGCATGATCATCGGGCGCGCCGGCGACTCGTTGAGTGCTGTTTCTTCCAGCGATGGTAGCGATGGCAAGCTCGGGGCTTGACCCGTGTCTGAGGTGCACGATGTCTCTCGGAAGAAGTTTCACGTGAAACGCGGCCTGCTGCTGATTCCGGTTGCCGAAGCAGGTCGGCTGCTATGGGTAAGTAGTTCGTCATCATGTAGTCCGCGGTGAGCACGACTCGTCGACAGGAGCAGCTCAGTAGTCGGGAGCATCGGTGTTCAACGATATGTGATGTTGAATATGACCTTGTGTGTCGCGTAGCGCATGACCACGTTCAGCCAGTGAGAGGAGAACCTGCCTGAGTGTATGGCTTTCGCGCTGGTAACTGGTCTTTTGAATGGGCGTCCTGTTCTACAGATGGCAAACAACGCGTGAGCTGGAGGCGAGCTGGTCACAGGCCATGTTGAAGCCCACGGCACCGGAATCCTCGTCGCCATCAATGGAATGACGACGCTGGTAGGAGCCGCCCATGCACGCCGCGCAAGCTGAATCTGGAAGCCGATGGGAGGGACGGTCGCATGGCTCGTGAACGGCTGGAGTCAGCGATCCTGTTTCCGTCTTCGGCTGCAACGATCGCGAATGAAAACGTGGCGCACTCACGACCATTTGATCGGTTCGGCATGGTGTACTGATAGCTAGTCCATCTCGCATGATCACGGTGATGTACTTCCAGCACGCCTGGGTTCTGGTGAGCATGGGCGGAGGTGACGTGATTCCCGGAGGGACTGAACGCGATGGTTTCATGTGAAACACGATCATGATATGAATGCGGGTTCACCTCACATGGGTGAGATGACTGTCGATGCGTCATGAATGGCCGACGGTGGCCGAGGCAGAGGAAGGATGCGCTGGTCTGACGCACATGGATCGCCGCGGGACGGATCGTCACATCGATCAACGACGGCGTTGCTGCGGCCAGTCTGGTCCCGCCTGTCTGGACCGTCTGCGTGACTCGTGAAGTGGCGAGTCGTCCTCGACGAGACTGCACGTTGAACGATGGACATGGGTGCGATCCTTGAGCGGGGTTGACGGTGGATCTGACGGAAGTGTCGAGGACGACCCGGAGCTCGGTGTGTGAGCGAGCATCTGAGAATCGGCCACATCGCAGCCTCAGTGGCACGATGCACGATGCTCTACGACTGGTGACCGGCCAGTTCTCTGGAGCAATATTCTGCCTTGGTGGACGGGTCCACAGAGCCACGGAGACGATTGACCACCGACAACGAATAACACGTCAGAACGATGGCGCCAACGACGTGCTGAGCAGAGCCATGAGGCCGATATGCCTCCTCGGGCGAGGAGGTGACCGCGAACCTCCAAGATAAGAGCAGTCTACTGTGAACGGGCCTGTGCGTGTTTCACATGAAACAGACTCGGTCCCTATGATGGACGATCGAGGATGGACGGCCCGGCATCCGATCGCGGACGACTCACGAGGTGGTGCGGGTGGGATCGTGTGTTCACCTCTTCTGGGTGGCTATCGAAGTGGAAATGAGCATCGTCGCCGAGCTTGGGTGTGTTGGTACTGAGTATGAACAGCCGATGGTCTCCGCCTCATATGGGAACAAGCGTGATGAGCCTGCCACGGGGACTTGGTGAATGGGGCTGTTTCGAGGATGATCAGTGACCCTTAGCCGCTATGCCCGATCAAAAACAGGGCCGTGATGGCGTCACACGGGCCCTTCGGCCCCAGATAATGCGTGCACGGAGATCTGATAGAGATGCTTGTTACTTGTGCTAGTGTGCCAGTGAGCCACAGGATATCCACCGCGGTCACTGGCGGGATGCGTGACACCGATGCCGTCAATGGTAGGGGTCGTGGCGTGGTTTCACGTGAAACGTGCTGTTGGAGAATAGCACGGGGGTACAGGAGTGCTTGAGGGCGGGGGACGCTTATTCGATACCTCTCCCATGGGAGAGGAGGTCCTGAGCGATCGGAAGAACTCGGTGACATCGATGGTTCTCAGCTCGATACACGCTCGCGGACTCCACGGGAGAATACCCGTACTAATAGCCGAGGGGCACATTATGCAAGGACCGATGTGTTCGGACACGGCTGACATTTCAGCGCCCTGCGATTTGCGCGGCAGTCTTCGACCATTGAGCTCGCTGACGATCATGGCCTCAGTCCAGACAACAGAGACTCAGTTGGGAGCCACGATGATGACAGTGATGGAGTGCAGAGTTCTCGGCACAAGGTGGTGGGTGGCGTCGTTGGTCTCGTCAGTCAAGAAGGGACGACGTCCGCCGCAGAGCTCGATGGAACGTGGACAAAGGTCGCCAGACCTGGGGTAGAGCGATGTTTCACGTGAAACAAGGCGTTACATGCAGTTCGAGAAAGCGAGTCGGGACAGTCGGGACGCTCGTCGAGAAGGCGCCGATAGGACGCAGCACGAGTCGTTTCCATGTCGCGTGTGCACGCTCGAGCGGTTCCGGCTGACCCGATCTGTTGGCATCCGTCCGGGCAAGGAGCGGGGTCTCCGTCCGTCGGACGGACTCCTGTCGTTAGAAGTGGAGGATCGGGGATCTACGTAGAATACGAGCGGTTTCACGTGAAACGGAGCAAACGCGCATGCACTGAAACGGAGCAAACGCGCATGCACTGAGACGAGGGGCGTCGGATAGAACGTCCTGGCGAGTCTTAGCGCAATGACCTGCCGACCTGGCCGATCGACGGCGCGAGTATGACTAATCGGCAGAGAGCGGTCCCTTGTCCCTCACACAGACGCCAAGTCCGTGCCCAATGCGTTTGAAAGACTGTAACGTTTGGGAGTGGATGTGGGACAGCTTTCGACAGATCCTCGTGACTCGGGTGCTGAGGCGCCCTCAGCGCTCCTGCTGGATGCGGTGCTGGTCCTGCAAACGACCCACAGCCTCTCGGATCCATTCCGAAGTGTCTGACGGCCGGTAGACCTCCCCGAGTCCAGATGCACGACGCCAGCATCGACATGGTGACGTCCGCGAACTGGAAGGGGAGGGACGAATGATTGCGGATCGAAGGTGATCTCGTTGCCTCATTGAGCGGCGTCTCTCGGCACATGATGTTTCACGTGAAACGGACCAACTGACCCTGACCCCGAGGAGAACAGTGGTGGCTCATATAGCAACTCTGACGGTAGCCGCGCTGAGGCGTCCTTCGACAACGAATCGCTTCATGATGTGAGAGGACTTGCAGCCAGCGAGTTTGCCGCCCGTGCGGGCAACCCCTCCTCCGTATCGTCATCGAGATCTGATGGATGCTGGGTCAAGCTCCTGCTCATCTCTGACCCTGCTCACGATCTATCAGAGTTCACACCGAGCTCGGAGTGGCCATATGGGAACGACTGGAGAGGAGATGCAGGAACGAAACATGCTGTATATCGCACTCAAATCAACCGTGAAGGGGCCTGAGGCGGGCGCATGTTGGGATCTCCGACGATGACCAGATGGAAGAGCAAGGTTCGGGATGGCGGCCGGGCAAGGCGAGGAACGGATTGCCATTGTTGGCCAGGACGCCGATGACAGGAAGATCCTGAGGAGAGCGTTCTGGCATTGTTGAGCATGAGAGATGACCAGTTGCACGTGACGGAGGACGTCAACGCCTGGAGTGACGTGACCGGTCCCCTTCAGCGGCTGATGTTCTCCATGATCGCTTGAGTTCCGAGGCGAAGCGGCGCTCAGACTATGAGAGAGTCAGGTTCCGCAGCGAAGACTGTCTCTATCCAGTGCCTTTTGCGGTGTTGCTGGTGGTACCAGTCATTCGGGCACACACGCCCGAAGGGTATGAGGGGATTGGGAATGACGGTGCCACCCGTTGTCTCATGCATCAGTGCTGGTGCGCCGACTCTCTCCCGGCGGACCGGTGCTAGTCCTAGAGAGCAGAAGCTCTATGGTCGCAACCTGTTGGAGACTCACCTGGGATAACATGAGCCATCAAGGGTTCTTGTTTCACGTGAAACGCTCCGGTGATCTGTGAAACGGTCGTCGATGCGTGTCATACGATCTGACGTCGGCGCTCATCTCACCACAACGTGACCTTTGCCGTGTGAAGGCGTCAGGCCAGCGAGTGTCGAGGAAAGTGCCCCTTAGTTCCCCACTTGCTCTACATAGCGCGACACAGAACCGGCAGTGACGGGAGCTCATACCGTGCGGTCATGTAATGGGTCAGCGGTGCGAGTAGTTCTTGCGCCGGTACTGACCTGCCGAGGATCTGGAACCGCGTACTTCTGTTCAACCGGTCTCCGGAATGGATTTCCCCGGTATCGGCCAGGACGCGCGGATCGCGTACGACATGGGCATGGGTGACCGTCGCACGTTTCTTCTTCTCCCAGATACGCGCTTGTGCTGAGGGACTCAAGGGCTGGACGAACAGGAGCAGCATCTGTTATGAAAGGTTTCAATATTTGTCGTTGGCGCTTCCCTCCTTCTGAGTCGATGTCACGAGAAGGACCTACGTGACGGAACGCGAATCAGCCGAGCTGTTCGGAATGCAGAAGTCCAGAGCAGTTCTCATCCGAATGGGATACGCATGCCGGGAGCCGCCCCGTCGTCTTGCTCCCCTCACGCCTGGAGGCCCGCAGGTCGAGCACGTCGTCTTACTGGCGGAGCCGAATCTTCCTCTCATCGGCCTCGAAGCGGTCCTTGTCCGGGACGTGGTTCCCTTCGGCGCGGCTGACCATGCGTGACACGTAGAGCGGAGACGACGTGTGGCGACAGCCCGCCAACCGCGAGCGTCCGATTCTGAACGGCCTGTCATCGACGGCCGTCACGACGTGTGTCCACTTTGTATGCGTCAGGCTCGTCGGCGCGCCCATGTGCCGGTTGCTCACGTGGCGCACACGGAAGACGAATCGGGCCCCTACCCCGCGCGTCAGCCGCGTGCTGCCTCTGCGTCCGCTGCTTACGGGCAGCAACCCACTAGTAGTACCTCACATAAGGACAACGGCTGCCGTCGCATAACAGATGAAGACCGGCGCACCGTTGGACAGGTGCAGGACGAGGCGCCGCATGAGCGCCAGGATGTTTCACGTGAAACGCGCGCCCAGGTCGCAATCAACGACAGATGTCGCGCCGTCGACAATGGATCAGGGATGGACCAAGGGGTGATGAACGAGTGCGTCGTACAGACCGGGTAGGTCGCCGGCGGCCTCGGCCGCCAGCGGCAACAGCGACGTCTCTGTCATGCCCGGCACGACATTGACGTCGACGAACCAGGGCGTTCCGGCGTCGTCGAGAATCAGGTCGGTGCGAGACAGATTACCGAGGCCGAGTGTCCGGTGCACCGTCACGGCGGTGTCCTGTACGCGCTCAACAAGCTCGGAGCTGAGCCGTGCGGGCACGAAGTACTCCGAGCGCCCGGGGTTGTACCGGGCGTCGAAGTCGTACTGGCCCTCCGAGACAACCTCGACAGGCGGGAGCGCCCGCGGCCCCTCTCCCGTGTCGACAACGGAGACCGCCACTTCGGTGCCGGGAACATACTTCTCGATGAGAGCTCGCTCGTCGTAGGAGAAGCAGGCCACCATGGCGTTGCGCAGCTCGTCCGCATGACGGGCCAGGGAGACGCCGAGACCGGAACCGCCCTGATTGGGCTTCACAATGACGGGCAGTCCGAGGTGCGAGGCGACGACTCCGAGTGCCTCCTGCGCCCCGAGCTGGGAGAAGTAGGCCTTGGGCAGAGTGACCGAGTCCGGCGTCAGCACGCCGCCCATTCTCACCGTCGCCTTTGCAGTCGGCTTGAATGAGGCGCGCTGGCATCCGTCGGAGTGAGTGCCCACATAGGACAGCCCGAGAGCGATGAGTACATTCTGAAGTCCCCCGTCCTCACCGTGCACTCCGTGAACGAGCGGCCACGCGACGTCGGGAGCGAATGCGCGTAGCGACGAGATGGTCCGCGCGTCCACATCCAGGACGAGCACAGTGTGACCGAGGTGCCTGAGAACGGACGCAACCCGGTGCCCCGAGCGAAGAGAGACATCGCGCTCGTGACTGAGCCCGCCGGCCAGAACCGCGATCCGGAGCGGCTCGGTGTCGGTGGGCGCGGTCGTGGGCATGGACTCTGGCGACTCGGTCATAATGGTTCCTCAGATCTGATCCGGAGCGGGGGCTGACACGCCTTCGGTGGGGCGGGCGTGGGACGGGCCGAAGAGGCTGATGAGCTCGAGGTCGTGTGCGACCACCTCGGACAGGCGCCGCACTCCCTCGCGAATCTCCATGGGCTCGGGATAGCAGAACGACAGCCTGACATGATCGTGCCCGGCGGAGCCCCCGGCGTAGAAGGCGGTGCCGGAGACATAGGCGACGAGATTGGTGACGGCACGCGGCAGCATGTCCTTGGCGTCCA
>ERZ773022.1665-NODE-1665-length-14407-cov-3.131619_pt1 | contig 14407 bp, 10 predicted proteins | sample MGYA00580839_ERZ773022 | MGnify/ENA primary metagenome ERZ773022 (study PRJEB29015, sample SAMEA2738020) | human oral metagenome | biome: human oral; feature: human-associated habitat; material: dental | place: China | collected 2044 ... | reverse complement strand
CAGGTCCGGATGGCCGCGAATCGAACTCGGATTTTATCGTATTTCGGACTCGAGCCCCCGATTCAAGCGTTCTTCATTCTAGCATACCGGGAAAAAGAACGGGCCTCCCTACCGGACTTTCCCCTGTTTCGCGGCTGTTCTGTGCTAAAATGATTTGATTTAAGTGACTCTTTTGGATATAGGCATGGCCTATCGAACTTTGCAGGGACGGGGTGTCTGATTATGAACAGGAACAGGGAGCTTCCCAAGGGCTATTCGCCCGACGCGATGGAGGAGAAATGGTACGCGGCCTGGATGCAAAGGGGGCTGTTCGACGCGGAGGTCGATCCCTCGCGCCCGGCGTTCTCGATCGTCATCCCCCCTCCCAACGTCACGGGGTCCCTTCACATGGGGCATGCCTTCAACAACACGTTTCAGGATATCCTCTGCCGCACCAGGCGGATGCAGGGCTTCAACGTCCTCTGGCTTCCGGGAACGGACCACGCGGGCATCGCCACCCAGAACGTCGTCGAGAAGAGCCTGGCCGCAAAGGGGCTGAGCCGCCACGACCTGGGACGCGAGGCGTTTGTCGAAAAGGTCTGGGAGTGGAAGAAGATTTACGGCGACCGCATCATCGCCCAGATGAAGCGTCTGGGCAACTCCTGCGATTGGAGGCGGGAGCGCTTCACCTTCGACGAGGGGCTATCGCGCGCCGTGCGTTCCGTGTTCGTGCGCCTCTACAAGAAGGACTTGATCTACAGGGGCAAGTACATCATCAACTGGTGCTCGCGCTGCCACACGGCCCTCTCCGACCTGGAGGTGGAGTACGACGAGAAGCCGGGCAACTTCTACTACGTCCGCTATCCGTTCGTCGACGGGTCGGGGGAGATCGTCGTGGCGACGACGCGTCCGGAGACGATCATCGGGGACGTGGCCATCGCCGTCCACCCGAGATCGGAGCAGTACCGCGGCCTGATCGGCAAGCGGGTGCGCGTGCCCCTGACGGACCGGGACATCCCGATCATCGAGGACAACATGGTGGACCCCGAGTTCGGGACGGGCTGCGTGAAGATCACGCCCGCGCACGACCCCAACGACTTCCTCGTGGGGCTGCGCCACGACCTGCCGCAGCTTCAGGTCATCGACTCCGAGGGCATCATGAACGAGAACGCCGGCAAGTACCGGGGAATGACGATCGAGGAGGCCCGAAAGGCCGCGGCCCGGGACCTCGAGGCGCAGGGTCTCCTGATCCGCACCGAGGCGATCTCGCACTCCGTTGGGCACTGCCAGCGGTGCGGCACGACCGTCGAGCCGTACCTGTCCGAGCAGTGGTTCGTCCGGGCCAAACCCCTGGCCGAGCGGGGCGTCCAGGCCGTGAGGGACGGACGCATCGCGTGGATCCCCGAACAGTGGGAGAAGACCTATTTTCAGTGGATGGAGAACATCCGGGACTGGTGCATCTCGCGCCAGCTCTGGTGGGGGCACCGCATCCCGGCATGGACCTGTTCCGACTGCGGACACGTCACCGTGGCCGAGACGGACCCGACGGCCTGCGAGGGGTGCGGGGGGACGCACATCTCCCAGGACGAGGACGTCCTGGACACCTGGTTCAGCAGCGCGCTCTGGCCCTTCTCCACGATGGGCTGGCCGGACGATACCCCGGAGCTCAAATATTTCTACCCGACCTCGCTGATGGTCACGGGGTTCGACATCATCTTCTTCTGGGTGGCCCGGATGATCATGATGGGGCTCGAGTTCATGGACGAGGTGCCCTTCAAGGACGTCTACATCCACTCCCTGATCCGCGACGAGCACGGGCAGAAGATGAGCAAGTCCAAGGGCAACGTCATCGACCCGCTGGACATGATCGACAAGTACGGAGCCGACGCGCTGCGCATGGCCCTCGCGGCCCTCTCCACCCAGGGGCGCGACATCCTGCTCTCCCCCGGAAAGATCGAGACCTACCGCCTCTTCATGAACAAGCTCTGGAACGCCGCCCGCTTCGCCCTCATGAACCTGGACGACGACCGGCAGGCCATCGACCCCGCCCAGCTCCGCCTTCAGGACCGGTGGATTCTGGCCCGGACCCAGGAGACGGCGGGGAGGATTACGCGCATGATCGACGAGTACGACATCGGCTCGGCCGCCCGGGCCCTGTACGATTTCGTCTGGGGCGACGTCTGCGACTGGTACCTGGAGATGTCCAAGCCCGCCCTGAAGGGGGACGAGGGCGAGGCACGGCGCAGGACGGCGCAGGGCGTCCTGGAGGAGGTCTTCCACACGACCCTCCCCCTGCTCCACCCCTTCATCCCCTTCGTGACGGAGGAGCTCTGGGGAGCCTTTGGTTACGGTTACGGTTACGGCTGCGACGAGTCCTCCATCATGCGAACGGCCTGGCCCAGGCCGCGTGAGGAGTTCCGGTTCGACGTGTCCGAGGCCATGCGCACGGTCCAGGAGACGGTACGCGTCCTGCGCAACCTCAGGGCCGAGGCCCGCGTCGCTCCTCAGCAATGGATGAATCATGCGGCGGTTCGGGTGGACGACGACGGGATGAAGCGGACGCTCCAGGACGCCCTGCCGCAGATATCCGGCCTCTGCCGCATCAGGGAGATCGCGATTCTGCCGATGTCCGCCCCGCGTCCCGCCGCGTCGCTCTCCTCGGTGGTCGGAGCGGCGGAGGTCAGCCTCCCCGTAGGCGACGTGCTGGACGTGGCCGCAGAGATCGTCCGGCTGGGACAGGAGATCGCCGCCATAGAGAAGACGGTGGCCTCGAGCCGCGCCCGTCTGGACAAGCCCGACTTCGTCGCCCGGGCTCCGCAGGAGGTCGTCGAGAAGGAGCGTGCCCGCGTCGCCGAGGGAACTGCGCAGATAGCCAGACTGTGGGAGAATCTGGAGAGCCTGAGCCGATAGGCCCGGCCAAGACGGGCCATAAATTTAACCAATAGACCCATAACTGTGCGGAGGGAGCTTTTGCGGCCCTCCGTTAAAAAATCAAGGAGGTTTTTTTGAGTGATCGACATCAAAGTCTATGACGGTTCCGCGGAGGAATGGAAGGGCGGCGCTCTGGTACTGCCGCTTCGCGAGGAGGATTGTGCGGAGGGATCGGCGCTGCCCCTCGGGGACCTCGTCAGGGAGCTGGGGGAACGCAAGGACTTCAAGGGAAAGAAGGGATCCCTGCTGAGGGTCCCCCTCTTTGGGAGGGGGATTCGGAACCTCTACCTCGCGGGGCTGGGCAAGGGCAAGGAGTGCGGTTCCGCGCTGGTCCGCGACATGCTGGCCTACGCGCTGCGCACGGCGGGACGCCAGCACAACGAGACGGCGCTCGTCGCCCTCGCCCATCTGAGTGAGGGCGAATCGGGGCCCTTCGAGAGGGACGGGCTCACCCGTTCCGTCATCTTGTCCGAGGCCGTGGGGCTCTGCGGCTACGCCTTCGACAAGTACAAGAAGAAGGACGAGGACGACGATAAGGGGTTCAGCCTCAGGGAGGTCGCCATCACGGACCTCTCCGCCGGGGAGTCCTCGGAGGGGTTGAAGTTCGCCGCCGCTCAGATCGCGACGCGCGAGCTGGCCAACGAGCCCGGCAACATCATCAATCCGCCCGTCCTGGCGAGGAGGGCCGAGGAGCTCGCCCTGGAGGCGGGGCTGGACTGCGAGATATGGGACGAAAAGCGCCTGGAGGAGGAGCGGATGGGTGCATTGCTGGCCGTGGGGCGCGGTTCGGCGACCCCTCCCCGCCTGATCCATCTCTCCTACGTCCCCAAAAAGGCGAAAAGGAAGATCGTCTTCGTCGGGAAGGGCCTCACCTTCGACAGCGGCGGCCTGGACATCAAGCCTGCGGAGCACATGACGACCATGAAGGGCGACAAGTCCGGGGGATGCAACGTCCTGGGCATCATGAAGGGCGTCGCGGCGCTGGCTCCGGAGGTCGAGGTGCACGGCATCGTGGCGGCGGCGGAGAATATGCCGTCGGGAACGGCATATCGCCCGGACGACATCATCAGGGCCCGAAACGGTAAGACGATCGAGATCGACAACACCGACGCGGAGGGGCGTCTGGCCCTGGCCGACGCGCTCTGCCTGGCCAGCGAGATGAAGCCGGACGCGATCATCGACATGGCGACCCTCACGGGAGCCTGCGTCGTTGCGCTGGGCAAATGGACCGCGGGGCTCTTCTCCCGCAACGACGCCCTCGCCGAATCCCTGCTGGCCTCGGCACGGCGCCGCGGCGAACGCTTCTGGCGCCTGCCCGCGGAGGACGAGAAGATCGAGGAGGCGACGAAGTCCCCCTTCGCGGACCTGATCAACTCCGGCGGACGCTACGGCGGTGCGACCTTCGCGACGATCTTCCTGTCGAACTTCGTCGATAAGGACATCCCCTGGGCGCACCTGGACATCGCCGGGGTCGACTTCATGGAGAAGGAGTGGGGCGTCTACGGCAGGGGGGCCAGCGGATTCGGGGTCAGGACCTGCCTGGACTACCTGATACACCTTTAACTTCCTTATAGAGGGCCTTGTGCACGGACGGCAACTTTCCTGTACAATGCATTACGCAAAAGCCAGCGACGACACTACAACAAGATGACAATGCAACAGGAGGCAACGCAAATTCATGCCCTTTGATTCGGAAAAAATACGCAATCTCGCAATCGTGGCGCACATCGACCACGGCAAGACGACCCTCATCGACTCCATCTTCAGGGCGGCGCAGACCTTCAGCGAGCGCACCCAGATGGCCGAGCGGGTGATGGACTCCGGGGCGCTCGAGCGCGAGCGCGGGATCACCATCCGTTCCAAGCCCTGCACCGTGGAGTGGAAGGGCTACCTCATCAACATCATCGACACCCCTGGCCACGCCGACTTCTCCGGCGAGGTGGAGCGCATCCTCTCCACCGTGGACTCCGTGATCCTGATCGTCGACGCCAACGAGGGGCCCATGCCCCAGACGCGCTACGTGCTGAAGCATGCGCTGTCCATCGGCATGAGGCCACTGGTGTTCGTCAACAAGGTGGACCGCGACGGGGCGGACCCCGAGGGCGCCCTGAACCAGACCTTCGACCTCTTCTTCGAGCTGGGCGCGACGGACGAACAGGCGGACTTCCCCGTGCTCTACGGGTCCGGGCTCAACGGATGGGCCGTCAAGGACCTGAAGGAGACGAAGCGCGACAACATGGACGACCTCTTCCAGGCGATCATCGACCACGTCCCCGCCCCGAAGGTCTCGCTGGACAAGCCCTTCCTGATGCAGGTCAGCACCCTGGCCTGGAACGAGTACGTCGGGCGGATCGGCTGCGGCAAGATCCTGCAGGGACGCATCCGCAAGGGGGACCCGTTCGTCCGCGTCTCCACGAAGTGGCGCTCCACGCAGCACGACGAGGGCAGCTGGGACATCACCGGGACGGAGAACGCGCGGGTCGCCCAGCTCTGGGTCACCCGCGGCTTGGAGCGCACCGAGGTGGACGAGGTCCAGGCGGGCGACATCGTCTGGCTGACCGGCCCGACGGAGATCGACATCGGCGACACCTTCGCCGCGGCGGAGCTGGCGGAGGCACCGTTGAAGCCCCTGGCCATCGAGGAGCCGACCGTCTCCATGTTCTTCCTCGTGAACTCGGGCCCCTTCGCGGGGCGCGAGGGGCAGGCCGTGACGCTGCGCCAGCTCAAGGCGCGCCTGGAGCGGGAGATGCACGTCAACGTCTCGCTGCGCATGGAGGACCTGGGACGCCCCGACGGGGTGAAGGTCTCGGGCCGCGGGGAGCTCCAGCTCGGCATCCTCATCGAGGAGATGCGGCGCGAGGGCATGGAGTTCTGCGTCTCCAAGCCCGAGGTCATCACGGAGACCCGGGACGGCGTCCTGATGGAGCCCTACGAACAGCTGATCATCGACGTGCCGGACGAGCATCAGGGCATCGTATTCGAGAAGCTGGCCAAGCGCAAGGGCAAGGTGAAGAACATCGAGAACCAGGCCCGGGGCCTGCTGCGCATCGAGTTCGAGATCCCGACGCGCGGCCTGATCGGCTATCGCGGCGAGTTCCTGACGGACACCCGCGGCCTGGGCATCATGTCCAACTGCTACATGGGCTACGGTCCCTGGGCGGGCGACCTGACCGCCCGCAGCCGGGGCTCGCTCGTCAGCCTGGACACGGGGGAGGCCACGGCCTATCAGCTGGAGAACCTCCAGGAGCGGGGGACGCTCTTCATCTCGCCCCTCGACCCCGTCTATGCGGGGATGATCGTCGGGGAGAACAGCCGCCCGGGCGACATGCCCTGCAACCCCACGAAGAGGAAGCAGCAGACCAACCACCGCTCCGCCACCAAGGAGATGACGACCAAGCTGGACGTGCCGCGGCGCATGCCCCTGGAGAAGGCCATGGAGTGGATCGAGAACGACGAGCTGGTGGAGGTGACCCCTCAGTCCATCCGCCTGCGCAAGTCCATCCTCGACGAGCTGGAGCGCCGCAAGGCCGGACGCAAGTCCTGACGGGAAAGAATCGGGAAATTGCGAAGAAGCCGCGTATGCCCGAAGCCGCGGACGAGTACGACGAAAGCCGCCTCCGGAGAAAGGTCCGGAGGCGGCTTTATCTTTTTCGACCATCGAGTGCCGGGGCGGTCCGAACGGAGCCGAAAACACGCCGAGCCCGCTTCAGGACGCGGCCGGAGAGCCCGATCGTCTGCGTGTGCTCCGACGTTCCTCAGTCCCGGCTTAGGGGGACGGAAAACGAGACCGTGGTCCCCTTGCCGGGGGCGCTGCTGATGGAGAAGTTGCCGCCCTGCACCGTCACGCGCTCCTCCATGTTCTGCAGTCCGTAGGACCCCCGCTCCCGGGCGGCCTGCTTCTCGCGTTCCACGTCGAACCCCTTTCCGTCGTCCATGACCAGGACCTTGAGCGTCTGTCTGGACTTTCCGATGGAGACGCGGATATGCTCCGCCCCGTTTCGGGCGGCGTTGACGACGGCCTGATGCAGGGTCTTGAAGATGTTGCTTCGCTGGCTGACGGGGACGTCCTCCAGCTTCCCGGTCAGCTTATAGGTCACATCGGATCCCCACATCTGGCGCACCTGTTCGGACAGACGCTTGACGGGCAGGTCGAAACCGCTCTCTATCCCCGTGGGGCTCAGCCCGAACAGGAGCGAACGCACCTCGTTGAGCCCGCTCCTCAGCTGCTCGACGGCCAGCTTCACCTCGCCCGAGGCCGCCGCTCCGTCCCCCCGGATCAGCAGCTCCTGCGCCATCTCCAGGCTCAGCCCCGCGGCCGAAAAGGACTGGGTCGGCCCGTCGTGAAGCTCCCGGGCAAAGGAACGCGCCTCGCGCTCCGCAATCTGAAAGGCAACGGAAAGGGCCTTCTCGTTATGCATCGCCCCCTGCTCCGGCGAGAATTCCTCGGGCAGGCTGACCAGGTTCATCACCATGCGAAGACGGTTCCCCATGCTCTCGCTCCGGGTCACGAGGCGCTCGAGACTGCGCTCCTCCCGCAGAAGGTCGTCCTTCTGCGCCGAGAGGATGCGGTAGCGCTCCTCCAGGGAGGCATGGAGCTTCATCGACTTGGACGCCCGTTCGTAAGCCTCCTTCTCCTGTTCGACGATCCCCTGCTGAGACCAGCGCAGCAGCTCCTCCCGAAGCTGTTCGTACTCCCTGAGGGTCCGGTCGATCTGAGCCGCCAGGTCTCTCAGGTCCTGCGTCAGCTCCCGGAAACGTTTCCTGGTCTGCTCCAGACGTTCGGACTCCTCGCTGCGGATCGAGTCGAGCTCATGAAGGCTCTCCTGGATAAAATGAACGATGCGATCCTCAAGGTCCCCTATTTTGTTCGCCATAAACTACACTCCCCGAGGGAACCGTACCGAACCCCGCGCAAACGGCCCCGCGTTTCCTCTCCGTGCCGACGTACTCCGTCATCCCCGCGCCGCCTATTCTACACGAGAGACCGCCAAAGCGACAGTAAAAAACGACAGAAAAAATACATAGTTAAAAAACGTCAATCAATATAATCCGCGCTTCGGCCGCCCCGAAGACCATGACTTTCCGTCTCCGGCCGAAAGTTTCTCAGGGCCACCGCTCCCTCCAGATCAGGGGATGCTCGTCCAGCACCGTCGCCGCCGTCCCATCCGGCAGCAGGACGTCGCGGGTCACCCAGACGGTCTCGAGCTCCAGGGAAGGGAAGGGCCCCGACGGCCACACAGCCCGGATCAGAAGGCCTTTCGGACAGGAGTGAAGGGCCCGCCCCAGCGTTCCGGGGCCGGAGGGCGGCGGTTCGAGGTCGTAGACCTCGGCAATCGCACCCTCCGAGGTTCGATCCTCGAAGACCTTCCGGGATCCGGGGTCGCCGGTAACGTGATCCGGGGCCACCCGAGGCGGTTTTCCGGCGGTCAGCTGCGCGCGGATCCAGTGGAGGCAGACCTCGACCTGCGACGACAGGACCGCCCGTTCCTCCGAGCGCCTCATCTCCGTCGTCGAGGACTCCTGGGACCATGAGAGGCTCAGGAACATCCATGCCAGGAGCGAACCCGCCACCAGGCAAAGAGCCATCACTCCCGCCAAGGCGAGGCCCTTGCGCCGTCTCATAAGTTCTCGGCCCTCCAGGATGCCCGGGAGACGTGCAGCTCGTGGCGCGAAAACGCCGCCCTCCACGGGGCATCCCCGGGCCACGACGGCGGCCTCGGGACGGGGCCGAAGACGGCGGGTCCCCCCGAGGTCAGGACCCATAGATCGAGGCATTTCAAAGCCGGCCTCCACTCGAACCAGAGGGCCAGCACTCCATTCTCCAGCGGCTGAAAGTAGGGCGGATACCACACCGTCCGCAGATCCTGAAAGCAGAGCATCCCGTTCACCACACCAAAGCGTTCCCCGCGCATCAGGAACAGCTCGTTCACGGGAGGAACATCGACGGGCCCCGGAACCCCGGCCGCCAGCTTCAGGGACACCTCCGTCCCCGAATGCCCCTCGAGGAAAAAAGGATACCCCGTCAAGGGTAGGGAAACCCAGCTCCGGAGGTCGCGAAAACGCCCCACGGCCGACGCCGTGCTTCCCCAGTCCCTCAGGCTGCCCGAAAGGATGGAGAATCTCGCCCCGTCCCCCGGGGCCAGGGAGACGGAGCCTCCCCCCACGGGTCTCAACAAGATGTCGGTCGGAACCGCATACAGGAGGCAGAGCCCGTTCCCGCGGAACACCCCGCCCTCCTCCCTGGCGAGCTCGGGCAAAGCATCGCCCAATCTCTTGTAAACCTGCAGGGGACGACTCCAGTCCGTCCAGGATGCGACCAGCGGAGCATTGGAGGATCCGTACCCGAAGGCCCGCCGCAAAGTTCCACCCGTCCGGCACGAGGACAGTCCAAGCCCTGCGTGGAGCACCCGCGGCTCCAGATACGACAGGACGCGTTCTCCCCGGTCCCGCGCCAGGAGGAGCCGGGACACCCGTTCGGAGGACAGGACGAACCACCGCCCCGCCGCGAGGACGGCGGCCCCCACGACCGCGCCCACCATCAGCGCCGTCAGCACCTCGACGAGCAGAAAGCCCCTGCCTCGCCCGGTCAAAATACCCTCGTCACGACCAACGGCGAACCCGACAGTCCGGATCGGACCTCGAGCGTCACCCGGACCTCCCCTTCCTTCCCCGTCCGGGAGGTCCACGAAAAGGCGACGTCTCCCCCGGGAAGGCTGCGGGGCATGGCGTCGAGAGCGGCGGAACGCACCGGCCGCCGCAGGCGGTTGAACCACCACTCCGCCCCATAGAGGCGGTCGTCGGCAGCTTTCATGTTCACGGGCGCGAGGACCCCAACCCCGAACGCGGAGAACAGGGACGGCAGGATCAGCGCCAGGACGAGCAGGGCCACCAGCACCTCCACAAGCGTATCCCCTCTTCTCCTCATGCTTTTCTCACCCTCTTTTTTCGCCATCCCCGATTCTCCCATGCCCACGTCAAGGCTCCCGGACCTGGGAGCCTTTTCCCCCCTTCAGGGACATCCGGGTGCACCGGCATGCGGGAAGGGCCTCCAGCACCCGCCAGTCCCGGCGCTCCACGGCTCGGCCGTCCAGAAGGACCACCCTGCCATGGTCGGACGAACTGCGGATCAGGCGCCCGACGGCCTGACGCAGGAACATCCGCGCGTTGGGAAGCGTGACCCGGACGAAGCCCTTCCCCTCCTCCAGCTCGTTGCGCGCCCGCACCAGCGGGTCCCCCGGATGGGGAAAGGGGATGCGGTCCACGATCACCTGGGTCAACCCCTCCCCCGGGACGTCCACGCCCTCGCGGAAGGACACGCTCCCTATGAGGACGGCGGTCTCGTCCTCGCGAAATCGCGCGAGGAGCTCCCTCTGGGGCAGCTCGCCCTGGACCAGCACCGTATAGCCGCCCCCGCCCTCCCGCATCCTCCGCGCAAAGGCCCTGAGGAGCCTCAGGGAGGACAGAAGGACGAGCGTCCGGCCCCCGTTTTCGTCGCACAGCCTCTTCATGACGCGGCACATCGTGTCGTCGTACCCCTCGCCCCCGACGGGCAGTCCGACATCCACGACCCATATCTCCATCTGCCGGGCGAAGTCGAAGGGAGAGGGGACCGCCAGGGTCCGGTCCGGGGTTATCCCCGACTCCCCGGACCAGAACGAGAAATCGCCGGACAGCGTCAGCGTGGCCGAGCTCAGCACGATCTTCTCGGGGTCCTCCTTCTCCAGGACGTCCCGCACGATCTCCGCAGCGGCGACCGGCATGCTCGTCAGGGACTCCCCGTCCCCCCAGTAGGCCCAGCCGGGAAAACGGCCGACCTCCAGGCACCAGAGCAGGGACTTCTTGAAGGAGCGCACCTCGTCTATCCAGTTCATCAGCTCCGCCCCCCCGGCAAGGGCGGACGGGTCGGCAAAGTCCCCGGCCATGAAGCGGTCCTCGATCCCCCGCAGAGCATGAAGCTCCCGGTCCAGGCCGTCCGTCAGGGCCCTGCCGAGACGCAGCAGGTCCGGGTCGCAGGACGACAGGCCCCCGTCCCGGGGCATCCGCAGCCGGACCGCGTCGAAAAGCGCCCTCAGCGCCGAGCGGCACCGCCCGGCCTCCTCCCTCACCACGGAGGGCTCGACGGAGTGGGCTTGCAGCAGGGAGTCGAACCCCTGGAGGACACGGGGGCTCAGGATGGAGGCCAGGCCGTCCGCACCGGCACGTATGGCCGAGGCGCTCCGCGCCACGTCCGGCATCCGATGCGCCTCGTCACAGAGCAGCCAGTCGTAGCGCACGGGGAAGGCCCCGCCCCCCTCGAGGATGTGGGAGAAAAAGAGATGGTAGTTGGCGACCACGACGTCCCAGTCCTGAGCGCTCCGATAGGCCCGGATGACGAAGCAGCGGCTCCGGTAGGGACAGCTCGTCCCGATGCAGCCCCGTCCTCCCGCCGTCAGCCGGGCCAGCACGGGATGGTCCTCCCCGGCGTTCAGCTCGGAGAGGTCCCCGGTCTCCGTCTCCGCCAGCCACCCCGGGACGTCGGACAACGCGCCGTCGGCCTCCGCGAAGAGCGATGGAGAGAGGTCCGGGGCGCCCGAGGAGAGAAGGGCCGCCCCCTTGCGGAGACAGGCGTAATGGGAGCGCCCCTTCAGGAGCCCGAAGCTGAAGTCCCGGCCCAGGAGTCCCTTCAGACGCGGGAGGTCCTTGCCGATCAGCTGTTCCTGAAGCGCTATTCCGGCCGTCAGGAACAGGATGCGCCGCTCCCCCGCGGCCTCCCGGAGGGCGGGGACGAGGAGCGCGAAGGTCTTGCCCACACCCGGAGGGGCCTCGGCCGCAAAGGTCCTCTCCAGGGGATCGCGAAGGAACTCCTGGACGGCCAGGGCCAGTTCGAGCTGCTGCGGGCGGAACTCATACCCCGGCATACGCGACAGGGGGCCGGACGGGGAATAAAATTTTTCGAGCGTGGAGTCCGTGATATAATTCCTCCCGATACACGACAACGGACCGGAGGTCCATCCTCCGTCTCGTTTTGGAGCGGACATCTTGCGCTTCCATTATACAGAATGTTACAATGCCCTGGCTATGCTTTGCCATGGGGCCGAGTTCCGCGGTGATGACGCCGAGGATGAGGATCTCCAGCTTTCGGTTTTTCAGCTTTTCAGTGAGGAGGTGACCTGGAAATGCCCAACAAACAGTCGGCCAAGAGGCGCGTCCGCATCGCCGAGCGCAATCGCATCTACAATCGGTACTGGACGACGCGGTGCAAGAACGCCGTCAAGAAGGTCCTCGAGGCCGTCGAGGCGAAGGACGGCGAGGCGGCGGTCAGCAGCTTCGACATGGCGCAGAGCGTCATCGACAAGGCGGTGGTCAAGGGCGTCATGCACCGCAACACGGCGACGCGGCGCAAGAAGATGATGGCCCTTCGCATCAAGAGCCTTGACGCCTGATTTTCGCTGAACGCGAAGAGGCTCCTGGCACTTTTCAGAAAAACGGTCCTGGAGAAAGAGGGGGCGCCCGCTGCGGCAGCCTCTTTTTTTATTCTCATTCCTGTCCTCATGGGGGCAAAGCCCTCATGTTAAAAAATTGGGAAGCGCTGAAGATTTTTGCCTATAGATGTTTTGCATATTTACTCCCGATAAAACATGCATTTTCATTTTAATCAGCGCTTCCCAATATTTCCTTCAACAAAACTCCTGATTATCGCTTATAATGATGGACGTGTATTTGTCCGCTTTCCGGCCGGACGGCGCGACAGAGGCACTGTTTTTCCGTCTCTTCGACGCGGCACGTCTTTCGGGAAAGGCCACGGTGGGGGGACGGCCGCACGACGGAGGGAGAAGGATATCCCCCTCCCGTTTCTTGGATGGAACCAGTACCTTTCGGGAGGAGGTGAACTTGAGTGGCGGAGAAAAACTTGATAGACGAGATCAAGGCGGCAGAGGAAAAGGCGGCGGCCAGCGTCCGGGAGGCGAAGGCAGCTGCGGTCCGGAGGCTGAACCAGGCTCAGACCGAGGCGGAGAACACCGTCAAGGAGGCTCGCCAGTCGGCGGCGCGGCAGTTCCGCGAGAGCATCCAGGCTGCGGAGGAGAGCGCCGAGGGTAGGGCGAAGGCCATCGTAAGCGCCCGGGAGGCGGAGGCCAAGACCTTCCATGCGGAGCACAAGGGGAAGGTCGCGGGCGTGGCCTCGTGGATAACGGAAGAGGTGATGGGTAAGTATGGGCGTGGCTAAGCTCAAGAAAGCGGAGCTTTACTATCACAAATCCGTTCGCGAGGAGATAGCCGCCGTCCTGCAGGACAGCGGCGTCTGCCAGGTCATCGGGGACCCCGAACGGGCGGCCCGCCCGGCTGAGATCGAGGCCCGGCTTTCGGAGAGCGAGGAACGGCTCTCCGACGTCCGTTACCTGATGCGCACGCTGTCGGGACGCTACAGGGACCCGATCCCCTCCATGGATCGCCTGCTGGGGGAGCGTCCGATCGTCTCCATGGCCAACCTGGACCGGCTTGCGCGCGAAACGGATCTGGCGGAGGCGGCAGCGGCCGTCCGCCAAAAGGAACACGAGATCAACGAGCTGAAGCTGGAGGCGACGCAGATCAATGCAAATCAGGCGTTGATCTCCTCTTTGAGCTTCTTTCCCCTTCCCCTCTCCGTCCTGACGGAGGGGACGCGAACCGTGCGCGGCGTCGCCGGCACGATAAAGGCGGAACAGTTCAACGCGTTCAAGAGCGCCCTGGCGGAGTTCGCCAGGGATACGGAGGTCTTCCTCTCCGGGGGCGCAGCGGCCGCCCGGGAGGTCCAGGCCGTCGTGCTCTTCTCCCGCGACCTCGGGACAAAGGTCCTGGAGGCCTGCACCCGCAACGGGATGTCGATCTTCGATATTCCCGCCTCCATCGTGGGCTCCGTACAGGAGGAGACCACGGCGCTCGCCGCGAAGCTCGCCGAGGTCGAGGACCGGGAGGGCGTCATCTCGGACGAGCTGGATGCCCTGGCCGAGAAGTGGATGCCCGTGGTCCAGAAGCTCTCGGACTATTGGAACAGCCTCGCCGGACGCTATCGTGCACAGGGCGAGAGCGACGAGACCGGCCGCACCCTGAGGACCCTTTTCTGGGTGCCGGAACGGGACGCCGCACAGGTTCAAAAGGGGCTCGAGGCCGTCAGCCCGAACGTCGCCCTCTTCCTGAGCGACCCGGGCGAGGACGACGAGCCGCCTGCGCTGTTGGAGAACGGCCGGTTCGTCCGCCCCTTCAACATCCTGACGACGCTCTACTCTCCCCCCCTCTACGGCGGTACGGACCCGACGCCCTGCCTGGCCCCGTTCTTCTTTATCTTCTTCGGAATGTGCCTGGGGGACGCGGGGTACGCCCTGGTGATGCTGGGCGTCATCGGCTGGCTTTTCAAGAAATACCGGCGTATTCCCTCGTCGGTCAAGGATTTCGTCACCCTTTTCGCGTTCTGCGCCGTGTCGACGTTCGTCTACGGGGTAATCAGCGGGAGCTTCTTCGGCAACTTCATCGACTCCTTCCT
>ERZ773022.1663-NODE-1663-length-14419-cov-3.626079_pt1 | contig 14419 bp, 11 predicted proteins | sample MGYA00580839_ERZ773022 | MGnify/ENA primary metagenome ERZ773022 (study PRJEB29015, sample SAMEA2738020) | human oral metagenome | biome: human oral; feature: human-associated habitat; material: dental | place: China | collected 2044 ... | reverse complement strand
ATAATCAATATCATAGAATTTAAAGATAGCTTTGACGAAGAGAGTAGTTCATGATTTCTTTTAAGCGAGTCGGGTATGGTGTGAGCCGATATACGAATGATTGAATGAAGATCACTTCTGAGCTGGATGCTGAAAGGCCATGGCTGATTAAGTTGACCGGGTGGTTCCGATATTGACCGAGAGTGTCTGGGTTTTTCCCAGGAACTAGGGTGGTAACGCGATTTGACTCGTCCCTTGATTGATCAAGGTGACGAGTTTTTTTATATTCGTTGAAACTATCAAGCAGATATTGAAAGGAGAAAGAAAATATGGAAAATAAGACTGTATTTAAAAAACTGCATGAAGGCACAGTTGCCCAGGCAGAAGAACTAACTTTAAAACGTTGGCAGGAAGACAATATATTGGAAAAGGTGTTGGAAAAGGGTGAAAATGACCCTACTTATGTATTCTTTGAAGGGCCTCCAACAGCAAATGGTAACCCAGGTATCCACCACGTAATCTCAAGAACTTTGAAGGACTGGGTTTGTCGTTACAAGACAATGAGTGGTTACAAGGTTCCTAGAAAGGCCGGCTGGGATACTCATGGTCTACCAGTTGAGTTGCAGGTAGAAAAGGAATTAGGCCTATCAGATAAGAAGGCCATTGAAGAATATGGTATTGAAGAATTTTGTCATAAGTGTAGGGACTCTGTCTTTACATATGAGAAAGAATGGAGAAGGATGTCTGAAAGAATGGCATATGCTATTGACCTAGATGATCCTTACATCACTCTTGACAATGATTATATAGAATCTCTATGGTGGATCCTAGACAAGTTCAACAAGGAAGGACTACTATATGAAGGTCACAAGATCCTACCATACTGTCCTAGATGTGGAACTGGTCTTGCATCTCATGAGGTTGCCCAGGGTTATAAGGAAATCAAGTCAAATACCCTAGTTGCTAAGTTTAAAAAGAAGGGTACAGAAAATGAATACTTCCTTGCATGGACAACTACTCCTTGGACACTACCATCAAATGTAGCCTTAACAGTTAATCCTGATGTTGACTATGTTAAGGTCCAGGTAGAGGATGAAGTATACTACCTGGCTCAAGACTTATTAGAAAAGCACCTGGGTGACAAGGAATATAAGGTCCTAGAAACACTTAAGGGTAAAGAATTAGAATATCAGGAATATGAACAGTTAATGCCATTTGTAGAGGTTGAAGGCAAGGCCTTCTTCGTAACTTGTGCCGATTATGTAACTACTACAGACGGTACTGGTATAGTTCACACTGCACCAGCCTTTGGTGAAGATGACTACAATTTGGGCAGGGCATATGAATTGGCATTCGTTCAGCCTGTTGATACCGAAGGTAAGTTTACTGCTACTCCATGGAAGGGTAAATTCGTAATGGAAGAAGGCCTGGATGTTGAGATAATCAAGTGGTTGGCAGCTGAAAATAAATTGTTCTCTAAGTTAAAGGTAGAACACAATTATCCTCACTGTTGGAGATGTAGCACACCACTTGTATACTACGCTAATCCTGGCTGGTACTTAGAGATGACCAAGTTAAAGGGCAAGTTGATAGAAAACAACAATGGTGTAAACTGGTTCCCAGAATTTGTAGGTGAAGGTAGGTTTGGAAACTGGTTAGAAGAATTAAAGGACTGGGCTATTTCTAGAACTAGGTATTGGGGTACACCACTACCAGTTTGGAAGTGTGAATGTGGTTGTAAGACTACAGTAGGATCTAGAGAAGAATTGGCTAAGTTAGCCGTGGAAGATGTAGATCCAAAGACTATAGAACTACACAGACCCTATATAGACGAAGTTCACCTTAAGTGCCCTGATTGTGGTGGAACAATGACAAGGGTAACAGAAGTTATCGACTGTTGGTTCGACTCAGGAGCAATGCCTTTTGCCCAGTGGCATTACCCATTTGAAAATAAGGAAAACTTTGATGAGCTATTCCCTGCTGACTATATCTGCGAAGGTATAGACCAGACTAGAGGTTGGTTCTACTCACTACTAGCTGTATCTACATTCGTAACTGGTAAGTCTCCATACAAGAATGTTCTAGTTACAGACCTAGTATTGGATAAGAACGGTAAGAAGATGTCAAAGTCTAAGGGTAATACTATCAACCCATTTGAAATGTTTGAAAAGTATGGGGCAGATGCATTGAGATGGTACCTATTGTACGTATCTCCACCATGGACTCCATTGAGATTTGACGAAGATGGTTTAAAGGAAATCATGTCAAAGTTTATAGGAACACTGAAGAACACTTACAACTTCTTTACCCTATATGCCAACACTGATGGATTAAATCCAAATGACTTCTTTGTAGAATACCAGGATAGGCCTGAACTTGATAGGTGGATCCTATCTAAGTTTAACAACCTAAAGAAGGAAATAGAAGAAAACTTAGAAATCTTTGAAGTGAATAAGTCAATCAGAAGGATGACAGAATTCTTAAATGATGACCTGTCTAACTGGTACATCAGGAGGTCAAGAAGAAGATTCTGGGGAACTGAATTAACTGAAGATAAGAAGTCTGTTTACAATACTACATATGAAGTATTAAGAGACTTCTGCAAGATGATAGCGCCATTCTCACCATACCTATCTGAAGAAATGTATAGGAACCTGACAGGTGAGTATTCAGTTCACTGTGCCGATTATCCTAGATGTGATGCTAGTCTAGTAGACCTTGCCCTAGAAGAAAAGATGGACTTGGCTAGAGACCTTGTAACTCTTGGTAGGGCAGCTAGAGAAAATGCAAAGATAAAGGTAAGACAGCCTATAGCAGAAGTTCTTGTAGATGGTAAGTACGAAGCCACTCTTGGAGACCTTGTTGACATAATTAAAGAAGAATTAAATGTAAAGAAGGTTAAATTTGCCAAGGAATTGGGCGGATTTATGAACTTTAACCTAAAGCCAAACTTCAAGGTACTAGGACCTCTTCTTGGTAAGAACATAAATACATTTGGAAAGGTATTAGCTGGACTAGATGCTCATGAAGTAGTTGCCAAGGTGGAAGCTGGCCAAAAGGTAAGAGTAGAACTTGAAGGGCAGGAATTTGAATTTGGTAAGGATGAAATCCTTATTAATATAGATTCTAAGCCAGGTTTCAACGTTTCTATGGAAAACAACCTATTTGTTATACTAGAAACTAACCTTAGTCCAGAACTTATCAGCGAAGGTTTTGCTAGAGAATTTGTATCAAAGGTACAGCAGCTTAGAAAGTCTAGCGGTTTTGAAGTATTGGATAACATCAAGATATACTTTGATGGTGACAGTGATGTAGCGAATGCTGTTGTTGCCTTCGAAGACTATATCAAGACTGAAACTTTGGCCCTTGAAATAGTAAAGGTTGAAGATTCAAGCCTAGAAAAGCAAAACTTAAACGATCATGAAACTGGTATCAGGGTTGAAAGAGTTTAATAAATATTAAATATAGACTACTAGGCCCTCTTTGAAGGGTCTAGTAGTCATTTAAAGAAAGAGAATAGAGATATGTTTAAGGATAAAGTCGATAAAATAATAGCTAGTGATGAGAGCGAATTGAGAAAACTACAGTTGGTAATACTGGAAATAATGAAGGTTATAGACCAGATTTGCCAGGACAATAATATAGACTATTGGATAGATGCAGGAACTCTACTTGGTGCCAAGAGACATGGTGGTTTTATACCTTGGGATGATGACTGTGATATCTGTATGATGAGAAAAGACTATAATAAATTTATAGATATAGTCAAAGACCAACTACCTGAGGGTCTTATATACGAAAATAAGGACTGTAAAGACTGGTCCCAGAAGGAGGTTGATATCCAACCATCCTTCCTAAAAATATTCTATTTGGGACATTTTTCAGGATTCGAAAGGGCTTCAGGCCTACCATGTCATGGAACCTTTGTAGATATTTTCCCTATGGACCCTATGAATGATGAATTGATAGATTCAAAAATGGGAAAATTTATGCACAAGATATCCTTCTTCAGGAAGTCCAAGCCTACTAAACTAAGAGACCATGTAAAGATATTCCTTCAGAACTCTGGTCTAGAGGAGAGGTGGATAGCCAAGTGTGCCAAGCTTGAGGACAAGGGCCAGGCGCCATATGTAGTCTATGGCCTAGACACGCCATTTATGACCAGGGAATTTTTGAAAAAAAAGGACTACATATTCCCATTATCAACGATTGATTTTGAGGGTTGCCAGTTAAAGGCACCAAGGGATGTTCACGCCTACCTGGAAGACCTGTATGGTGACTACATGAAAATACCACCAGAAGAGGAAAGGGTACCCCATATTTTAGACCTAAAGATATAGGTTAAATAGTATTTCCTAAACGAATTCAATTTTTATATAAAATATTAATACGTACCTTTAGTCTTGTTGAAAAGTTAATATATACCCTTGAGTGATTAAAGCAATTGATTTAACCACTCAATGAGATGTGTTAAGCATTTTAGATGCAAGTGATATCAAAAGAATACACAAAAGTTAAATATATTTAAAATAAAAATATGGTTGTAAAAAAAAAAAAAGAATGATATAATTTAAATAAATAGTACTATTAATGGAGAATAAGTAAGGGCTCTTCGAGATAAGTTTGTTTAAATTTTTTGGAGGAATTAAAATGAAGAACAATTTAAGGAAAATGTTATCAAGATCGTTATTAGCTTTTGTGTTTTCAATTGTAATGGGAACAACATCAATATCTGCGTATGAAAGTGTAGATTTTAATGTGGAAGTTGATTTGAGTCAGAACTTTAGACAGGAAGAACTGAGTGTTATTAAGAATAATATATCTTTCAATAGTATTGGACAAAATATTGATGTAAATGATATAAAAATAGTCGGTTTTACTCCTAGAGAATTAACAACTGACGAAGTTTATAATATAAAAACAACTTATAATAGTACCAGATCTGGAGGACAGTGGGTTCAGATTGGTGGAAAATGGAAATATAAAAAAGACGGATCATATTTTGAGAACGGTTGGATAAAAATTGATGGTAGCTGGTATTACTTTATAGATGAAATAATGCAAACAGGCTGGATAAATGATGGTGGTGTTTGGTATTATTGTATGTTATCAGGGAAAATGGTTACGGGTCTTTATAATGTGAATGGTACAAACTATTTCTTTAGAGGAAACGGAGCCTGGGTAGAAAATAAGGGAGAGGCAATGTCCTTATATGCACAGACTTTTGTTGGTAAACTTCCATATGTTTGGGGTGGAGAGAGTCTAATATATGGTGCAGATTGTTCTGGATTTACAAAAGCTATCCATAAGGTTTTTGGAATTACTATAAACAGAAAGAGTACGGCTCAGGCTAATAATGGTAGGCATGTTGACTATAGTAATCTTTTACCAGGAGATATAGCAGTTTATAGAACTGGAGGAGATAGTGGTCATGTTGTAATGTATATAGGAAGTGGTAGAATAGTTGAAATGCCATCACCAGGTAAAAAGTGTCAAACTAGAAATCTTTTACCTGCATATGGTTCATTAATAGATTATAGAAGATGTTGGTAATAAAGGAGGTTATACTATGAAGAAGGTTTTGAAACTTGCATTGATAACATCATTGGTAGCTGCAATATCATTACCATCTGTATCATCAGCTATGCCTAGAGATGGTTGGCAGAAATCTTCAAACAATTGGTACTATTATTCTAGAGGTATTCAACTAGAAAACACTTGGAAAAAGATAAACGATAAGTGGTACTATTTTGATGGCAGTGGAAAGATGAAAACGGGTTGGCTTTACGATCAGTCATATAAGAGGTGGTACTATTTCAACCCTAGTGGCGATATGAAGACTGGCTGGGTTAAATCAGCCAACCAATGGTATTTTATGAGACAGAGTGGTCAAATGGCTGAAAGTGGCTGGGCAAAGTACAAGGGCGATTTCTACTACTTCGGTATAGATGGCAGAATGAGGTTTGATGCCTGGATAGGTGCTTTTCCAGAAGAAAATAAGTTAGATGTAGAAAAGTATGCCAAGGAAGGTTTATCTTACCTTCGTTACTATGTAGACAAGGATGGTAAGTACAAGCCAACTACCAAGGTAACTTACAAGGGAGAAATAGGTCAGTGGAAGGATACAAAGGAAGGCAGGTTCTTTATTCTTAGTGATGGAACAAGGGCTAATGGTCCAACTTTTGTAGACGGAAAGTTGTACTTGTTACTACCAGAATTAAAGATTGGTTATAGCTATGCTGAGGGAATAGGATATAGCTACTCTGACCAGGATGGTGTATTCCAAAACAAGGAAAACTTGAAGTTTGATAAAGACGGTAAGGCAATTGCGAAAAACGGTGATAAGTTATTTGAAAACAAGGAAACAGGAAAGATTGAGGTTTTGAAATAGTCTAAAAGATACAAGGGTAAAACTAGGCTCTATATCAAATAAGATAGATGATAATTCAAACCACTAAAAAACTATGGTTGTATAATATTTAGCGTTGGTGAGAGAAAAATTCTCTCCCAACGCTAAATTTTTTGCAAAAAAATAGGAACACACATCAAATCTCATGTATAATTTAAATCACCACAATTAAAAAAAGGAGAAATGATATGTGTTCTAATGCTAGTATAACAGAAATCTTAGGAATTAACGATAACAATTTAGTAATTTTAGGGAACAAAAAAGAAAATGTTAATGGGATAAAATATTTAGTCTTAAGAGGAGAGCTTAAATATAGACTAGCTTGCTAACATATATCTTGTAAATTCATTGAAATATGACCATACGATTAGGTGGCGGAGAGCAAAAATAACAAAATAAAGGTAATTAAAAGTGTATCCTATAGGTTATAGGAGTTTTAGGTATTTTAAGCTTTATATTGACAATTTCGTCTAAAAAGAATATACTTTATTTATGTTCATATAATGAACAAATAACAGGAGGGTTGATGAAATGAGTAGATTATATGATATTTTGTTGTTGATAAATAATAATGAAAAGGTGACACAGAGAATGTTGGCTGATGAGTCAGGTATATCACTTGGGGCAGTAAACTCTATTGTGAAGAACCTTGAAGAAGAAAACTATATAGTAAAGGCACCCAACTCAAAGTCAGACTATAGCTTGACTAGGCAGGGAATGGAAGTACTTGAAAACTTTATAGTGGAAAATCAGAACAGGAGGATTAGTCTGGAGTCTAAAAAAGACCAGGAGGGCTTGTCCCAGGCAGTAATATTAGCAGATAGGGTCATTGGTGACTTTGGTAAACCTACAGGCTTCCTGAAGATAGGTGAGGAAACTGTGGCAAAGAGGATATTGAAGCTTCTGGAAGATTTAGACCTTGAGGAGATAATAGTGGTGGCAGGCTATAAGTCCGACTACTACAAGGAATTGGCCCTGTCTAATCAAAAGATAAGGCTTGTTGAAAATGATAAGTACAAGTACAGGGGAAGTATGTATGCCCTATCCCTATGCAAGGACTATATAAGGGGCAACTTTATCTTGATGTCAGACAACCTAATCTTTGAGGAAAGGGCTATAAAGAGTCTTTTGGCAAGCCCTGATCAGACTACGATGTTGATAACATCCGAGTCAGGTTCAGGAAATGAAACTTTGGTTGAGATTAGGGATGGTTGGGTTTATAAGCTATCTAAGGATATCCACCAGTTTAACAGGGTAGATGGGGAATTGGTGGGTCTGGCTAAAATATCAAATTCCTTCTACAATAAGATGTTAGACCAGTACAGCAAAAATAAAAATCCCTACATGGACTATGAGCATACCATAATAGATGTAGGAAGAGAATACAAGGTTGGCTATATCAAACTTGATGACCTTATGTGGTACGAAATTAATAACAAGGACAACTTTGCCAGGGCCAAGGGACAGGTATATTCAGGTATCTTGAGAAGGGATGACCGTATGAAACTTGCAGATGTAAAGGCCGAGCTTATAGAAGCCCTTGGGGTCGAGGAAGATGAAATAGGGACAATAGAACCAGCCGGTGGTATGACCAACAAGAACTACAAGGTCGATATTGGTGGTCAGGCCTATATACTTAGGGTGGCTGGGGCAGGTACCAAGAGTATGATAAGTAGGGGCAATGAAAAAGCTAATTCAATTATAGGTGGTATTTTAGGTCTTAATACAGACACCCTATACTTTAACGAAGAGACTGGTACCAAGGTTAGTAGGCTGATAGAAAATGCAGAAACTCTAAACCCTACAACAGCCAAGAAGGAAGAAAATATGGAAATAGTGGCCCAGCTACTTAAGAAACTACATTTTTCTTGTGTAGACTTTGACAATGAATTTAACGTATTTAGGGAGATTGAAAAGTATGAAAAATTGGTAGCGGATGTCAATGGTCGCTACTATGATGATGAATATCCTATTATAAGGAGGAAGGTCATGGCCCTAGAGGGTGTCCTGGAAGACATAGGAAGAGACCGTTATACTTGCCACAATGATACAGTACCTGAGAACTTTATCAAGGGGGCAGACAGGAACTACCTGATAGATTGGGAGTATGCAGGGATGAATGACCCTATGTGGGATATAGCAGGTCATATCATAGAATGTGATTTCAACAAGGATGAGGAAGACCTATTTAAAAATAAGTATTTTAGCATAGACTATGATTTGAAGAAGGGGTCAGACAAGCCTAGTCCGGTCCAGGAGGAAAAAATTCTTCTATTCAAGATTTGCCAGGACTTCCTATGGTCTATATGGACAGTCTACAAGGAGGCAAAGGGAGTATCGTTTGGTGACTATGGCCCAATGAGGTATGAAAGGGCCAAGCAGAATGTAGAAAAATTCTATGAAATATATATGTAGGCTTAGTGTTTAAAAATGAGTATTTTATGTGTTCGGAGGATAAAATGAGAAAGAAGTATAGAAATAACTTGAAGTTTGGGGTATCAACGGCCCTTTTGTCTGGTATTTTTTGGGGGATGGATACAGTCTTGACCGGCGTAATATTGGCCATGTCGCCCTTTGTATCAACTGCCCAGGCTATAGCAATAGCACCAATAGTAGGTGCCTTCTTACATGATTTTTCATCTGCCTTTTGGATGACGATTTTGTCTATTATCAGGAAGGATTTTATGCATACAGCCAGACTTTTATGGACAAGGAGTGGTAGGTTTGTAATATTGGCAGCCCTGTTTGGGGGTCCTATAGGGATGATGGCCTATATGTTTGCTATTACAAATATAGGTGCTAGTTATACGGCGTCTATATCTGCTATGTATCCTGCTGCCGGAGCCTTCTTTAGCTATGTATTCCTACATATAAAATTAACAAAAAAAGGATGGTTTGGTTTATTTTTAAGTATCCTATCGATAATTATTTTGGGATATACTCCGGGAGATGTCCAGGTGAAAAACTTTGCCCTTGGCTTTGTTGCTGCCCTTATAACCGTTGTAGCCTGGTCGCTTGAGAGTGTTATCTGTGCCTACGGTATGAAGGACGACGTGACTCCTGTAGAAGCTTTATGGATTAGACAGATGACTTCTGCTTTCATATATGTCATCATTGTGGTATTATTTATTAAAGGGGCTCCACTTTCTGTGGAGATAATCACGTCCAAGCTAATGATTTTTATCGCAATAACTGCCTTTATTGGAACTGCATCTTATGTATGCTATTATAGTGCTATAGACTCTATAGGTCCAGTCAAGGCAACGGGTCTTAATATTACATATTCAATATGGGCCATGATAATATCTATTATAGCTTTGGGGGCAGAATTTAATCTAAAACTGGTATTTTGTTCAGTATTGATCATTATTGGGTCGGTATTGGTTTCTAAGGACCAGGCTGAAGCATAACAATAGGAGTTAAGAGTATGAGAGCAATTATTTTAGCTGCTGGTATGGGGACTAGACTAAGACCCCTTACAGACAATAAACCAAAGTCTCTGGTAGAGGTTGCAGGTGAAGCCATGGCAGAGAGACAGGTAAGATTTTTAAAAGAAAAGGGTATAGATGATATAGTTATGGTTGTGGGTTACCAGAAGGAGGCCTTCCAATACCTTGTTGACAAGTATGGGGTTAAATTGGTATTTAACGAAAAGTTTGACGTATACAATAACATATACTCTATGTACAAGGTAAGAGACCTTTTAGGTGGTTCATATGTCCTAGAAGGAGATATATATATGAACAAAAATATCATAGACCCTGGTATTTCTAGGTCTACCTATTTTTCTTGTCACAAGGAAGCTTTTGTTAATGAATGGAAGTTGGTGGTAGATTCTGAGGACAAGGTTAGTGCCATTGACATATGTGATGGTGATGGTTATATCATGTGTGGCGTTTCTTATTGGGACCACCAGGATGGGCAATATATCAAGGAAAAACTGGACAAGATTGAAGAGATTGATGACTACCAGAACAAGTACTGGGATGACGTAGTAAAAGACAATATGAACTACCTTAATGTCAATATTAAAAAGTTGGAAAAAAATGACCTAATGGAAATAGATAGTGTAGAAGACTTAAAAAAGGTAGAAGCTTATCTGGGGTCACAGCTTGATTAATATAAATGACTAGTCACATTGATCTACCTTAATAAGGGTTATTATGTGGCTGGCTTTTATATAATTATATACTAATTATATTTATTTGAAGAGGGGCGATTTTATGTACAATTTCAACATGCACTTAGACACGAAAATTCACTTTGGTAAGGGACAGATTAAAAAGTTAGGCAAGGATATAATAAAGTATACAGACAGGTTACTCCTAGTATACGGTGGGGGTAGTATCAAGAAAAATGGAATATATGACTCTGTAGTAGATGAGCTAAGGGCTAACAATATATACTTTGAAGAATTGAGTGGGGTAGACCCAAATCCTAGGATAGAATCGGTTGTAGAAGGTATAAAACTCTGTAAGGAAAACCAACTGGGTGGTATACTTGCAGTTGGTGGTGGAAGCTCAATAGACTGCTCCAAGGTAATCGCTGCTGGTGTAAAGTATGATGGTGACCCTTGGGACCTGGTCCTTGATAGGAAAAAAATAGTTGATGCTATACCTATATTTACTGTACTAACACTTTCAGCTACAGGATCAGAGATGAATGCCAATGCAGTAATATCAAATATGACAACAAACCAGAAGTTGGGTACAGGTATGCCGGGCATCACCCTGCCAAAAGCATCTGTACTGGACCCAGAGTACACTTATACAGTACCGGCCAAGCATACGGCAGCAGGTACTGCGGATATTATCAGTCATACCTTTGAAAACTACTTTACCAATGTTAAAGGTGGCTACCTTCAGGCCAGGTTTGCAGAGGCAATCCTAAAGACTTGCTTCCACTATGGGCCTATTGCCTGTAAGGAACCGGACAACTATGAAGCCAGGGCCAACCTAATGTGGGCATCTTCATGGGCTATAAATGGTTTGATATCAGGAGGGTCTGCCAATAACTGGTCAGTCCATCCAATGGAACATGAACTAAGCGCCTACTATGATGTTACCCATGGCGTAGGTCTAGCTATATTGACACCACACTGGATGAGGTATGTCCTAAATGATGACACACTGGATAATTTTGTCGATTATGGTGTGAATGTATGGGGGCTTGACCCAAGTCTAGACAAGTACGAAATAGCTAATAAGGCAATTGACTTGACACAAGATTTCTTCTGCAAGGACCTTAATATACCGGCCAGCCTGACTGAAGTAGGTATAAACGATGAAAACTTTGAAGTTATGGCCAAACATGCTGCAAATGTCAAGGGTGGAAGTATCCAGGGATTTGTAAATTTAGAGGCAGAGGATATAGTTAAAATATACCAGGCTGCTTTGTAGAAATAGAAGAAGTAATATGGTTAAATAGCTTGACAGGTCTAGGTATAGATGTTAAAATGATAGAGGTTATTTTATAAAACTAAATTAAATAAACACAGCAACGGGATTCTTAAAAGGTGCCTATAAGGTTTTTTAGGAAGTAGAACGTGCTGGAGGTAAAAACCAAGGAGGAAAAATTAAATGTCAGTAATTTCAATGAAGCAATTGCTAGAAGCTGGTGTACACTTCGGTCACCAGACAAGAAGATGGAACCCAAAGATGGCCAAGTTTATATTCACAGAAAGAAATGGAATATATATCATTGACCTACAGAAGACAGTAAAGAAGATTGATGAAGCATACAAGTTCATGCAGGAAGTGGCAGAAACTGGTAAGCCAATCCTTTTCGTTGGTACTAAGAAGCAGGCTCAGGAAGCTATCAAGGAAGAAGCTCAGAGATGTGGTATGTACTTCGTAAACGAAAGATGGCTAGGTGGTATGCTAACTAACCACAAGACAATCAAGACTAGAATCCAGAAGTTAAGAGAATTGGAAGCAATGGAAGAAGATGGTACATTTGATGTACTACCAAAGAAGGAAGTAATCAAGTTAAGAGCTGAAAAAGAAAAGCTAGAAAAGTTTTTAGGTGGTGTTAAGGATATGCCTGAACTACCAGCTGCTCTATTTGTAGTAGACCCAAGAAAAGAAAACATAGCTATCCAGGAAGCTCACAGACTAGGTATTCCTGTAATAGGAACAGTTGATACTAACTGCGATCCAGATGAAATCGACTATCCAATCCCAGCTAATGATGATGCTATCAGAGCTGTAAAGTTAATAACTGGAGCAATGGCTAGTGCCATAATCGAAGCTAGACAAGGTCTTGATGACGTAGCTGAAGAATCTGAAGCTGTTGAAGTTGAAGAAACTGAAGAAACTACTGAAACAACAGAAGAAATGTAATCAGATTACATTTAATATGTAAAGCTTATGGTAAGGGCATTGCCCTTACCATTTTGTGAATACAATAGGAAAATTATTACAAAATTATTAGGAGGATTTTACAATGGCTGTAACTGCACAGATGGTAAAAGAATTAAGAGAAGCGACAGGCGCAGGTATGATGGACTGCAAGAAGGCTCTTACTGAAGCTGATGGAAATATGGAAAGGGCAGTTGATATATTAAGAGAAAAGGGTCTTTCTAAGGCTGCTAAAAAGGCTGATAGAGTAGCTGCAGAAGGTCTAGTTACTATAAAAACTAATGCTGACAACACTCTTGCTGCAGTAGTAGAGGTAAACTCAGAAACTGACTTCGTTGCAAAGAACCAGGATTTCAAGGACTTTGTAGCAGATGTAGCTGAAATGGTACTAGAAGGAGATGCTGCTGACCTAGATGCACTTCTTGCTTCAAACCATAAGGAAGGTAAGGCTCTAAAGGATGTATTAAATGATAGAGTTGCTACAATCGGTGAAAAGCTAGATGTTAGAAGATTTGAAAGAATTGCTACTAAGGGCAAGGTAGCAGGATATATCCACGGTGGTGGAAAGATTGGTGTTTTGGTTGAACTAGCTACAGAGTCAAATGATGAGAGAGTATTGAGTCTTGGTAAGGATATAGCTATGCAGGTTGCTGCTATGAATCCAAAGTATATCTCTAGAGATGACGTAGATCCAGAATACATAGCTCATGAAACTGAAATATTAACTCAGCAGGCCCTTAATGAAGGTAAGCCAGCTAATATAGTTGAAAAGATGGTTGTTGGTAGATTAAACAAGGAATTAAAGGAAGTATGCTTGGTTGACCAGGTATTCGTAAAAGATTCTGAGTTAACTATATCTAAGCTTATAGCTAAGGTTGCTAAGGAAGTAGCTAGCGATATTAGCATTGCTAGTATGGTTAGGTACGAAGTTGGCGAAGGTATTGAAAAGAGAGAAGAAAACTTTGCTGAAGAAGTAGCTAAGCAGATGAAGTAATTGTAATTAAAGAGGACACTTCTTGTGTTCTCTTTTTTTTAAGATATTGTTAGGAGGAGTAAAAATGAGTGAACAGCCAATGTATAAGAGAGTATTACTAAAGATAAGTGGAGAGGCCCTTTCTGGAGGGACTGGATTTGGTATAAACAACGATGTTGTAAGTGAAATCTCTTTGGGAATCAAGAAACTGAATGACGTAGGCGTAGAAGTAGCTGTAGTTGTTGGTGGAGGAAACTTCTGGAGGGGTAGAACTAGCCAGGGTATGGATAGAACTACTGCTGACTATATAGGTATGTTGGCAACTGTAATGAATGCCATGGCCCTACAGGATTCACTAGAAAATATAGGCGTGCCAACAAGGGTTCAGACTGGTATAGAAATGAACAAGGTAGCAGAACCATATATCAGAAGAAGGGCTGTTAGACACCTTGAAAAAGGTAGGGTAGTTATATTTGGAGCAGGAACAGGTAACCCATACTTCTCAACTGATACTGCTGCAGCCTTGAGGGCAGCTGAAATGGAGGCAGATGTAATCCTTCTTGCCAAGAATGTAGATGCTGTATACGACAAGGATCCAAAGGAGCATCCTGATGCTAAGAAGTTCACTAAGCTTTCATACATGGAGGTAATCAATAGGGAACTAAAGGTAATGGATTCAACAGCAACTTCACTATGCAT
>ERZ773022.1659-NODE-1659-length-14448-cov-4.876190_pt1 | contig 14448 bp, 13 predicted proteins | sample MGYA00580839_ERZ773022 | MGnify/ENA primary metagenome ERZ773022 (study PRJEB29015, sample SAMEA2738020) | human oral metagenome | biome: human oral; feature: human-associated habitat; material: dental | place: China | collected 2044 ... | reverse complement strand
TTTATATGGAGCTGAAGTTTTTTAAATAAATAAATAAACAAAAATTTAAATAAAAATTTTAAAATAAATAAATTTAATAAAAAATAATTGATATTTACTGTATTTTACAGTTTATATCTTTTATTTTTTTTATAAAAAATTAGAAAGGGGAAAGATGGAAAATCCTAAAATAGGAACTCTTGAAGTAATAACTGGAAGCATGTTTTCTGGGAAAAGTGAAGAACTTATAAGACGGCTTAGAAGAGCACAATTTGCAAAACAAAAAGTTGTCACATTTAAACATTCGATTGATAAAAGATATGGAGAAAATGGTGTATTTTCTCACAAAAAAGAGAGTATTTTTGCGTATCCGGTAAAAGATGTCGCTGAAATGGAAAAAATTATGGATGAAAATATTGATGCTGAAATTATTGGAATTGATGAAGTTCAGTTTTTTGGTGATGAAATTGTGGATTTTTGTAAGAAATATGTAAATTTTGGAAAAAGAGTGATTGTGGCGGGGCTTGATTTAAGTTTTAGAGCAGAGCCGTATGAGCCTGTTCCAGAACTTATGGCAATTGCTGACGAAGTTGATAAATTACATGCTATTTGTACCGTTTGCGGAAAACCTGCTTATGCGAGTCAAAGACTTTTAGATGGGAAACCTGCGTATTATGAAGATCCGCTTGTGATGGTTGGAACAAGTGAAAATTACGAAGCTAGATGTAAAAGGCATTTTATTATAAATCACAGAAATGAAAAAAAAGCTAAAATTTATTTTTTTGTTGGAACTGAAATTAATGTTGGAAAAAAATTTGTTGAAGAAATGTATATAAAAAATTTGGCAAAACATGAAAATATTAAAAGTGAAACGATAATTCTGAGTGGAAATATTTTAAATTGTGAAAAAAATGCGTTAAAAAATTTGCGAAAAAAAGTTGAAGAAAAAATTTCAAAAAATGATTTTTTGTTTGTGAGAATTACAGGTGGGATTTTGCTTCCAATTGAAAAAAATTATACAATTTTGGATTTTATGTGTGAGTTGCGAAAAGATTCTGAAGTTGTAATTGTTTCAAAAAATAAAAAGGGAGCTTTGAATCAAATTTTAGTCATGGCTGATCTGATAAAAAAATCGGATTTAAATTTAAGAGAAATTGTTTATAAAAAGACTAGCAATAATAATGAAATTGAAGAAAACCAAATAATCGAAAAAATTTCTAAATTAGCTGGAATTGGATATAGAATGATTTAGAAAATAAAAAAGGAGAAGAAAATTGAGTATTTTAGATAAATTGAATGAAGAACAGAGAAAAGCGGCGGAAAAAGTTGAAGGGCCTGTGTTAATATTGGCTGGAGCAGGAAGTGGAAAAACTAGAACGGTTACCTATAGAATGGCACATATGATAAAAGAAAAAGGAATTTCACCACTTAACATACTTGCGTTAACTTTTACTAATAAGGCTGCAAGAGAGATGAAGGAAAGAGCTGAAGAACTTATTGGAAGTGAAGCACAAAATTTGGTAGTTTCGACATTTCATGCTTTTTCTGTAAGACTTTTAAAAATGTATGCTGATAGAATTGGATATGACAGAAATTTTAATATTTATGATGTGGATGACCAAAAATCCATTATTACAAAAATAAAAAAAGAAATGAACATTGGAGACAATGACAGTTCAAAACCTGGAGTTTTGGCAAATAGAATTAGTAAATTGAAGGAACAGGGAATTGGTGTGAACGAATTAGGACAGCAAGTTGACTTGAAAATTCCAGCAAATAAAATTTTTGCACAAATTTATCAAAGTTATAATGAAACTTTGAAAAAAAATAATGCGATGGACTTTTCGGATTTGCTTGTGAATGCAAGAAAATTATTGGACGATAAATTTATTCTTGAACGAATACAAGAGAGATATAAGTACATTATGGTGGATGAATATCAAGATACAAATGATATTCAATACGAGATAATCAATTTGATTGCAGAAAAATATAAAAATATTTGCGTCGTGGGAGATGAAGATCAGAGTATTTACGCTTTTCGTGGAGCAAATATTAACAATATACTGAATTTTGAGCGAGATTACAAAGATGCGTTTACCGTAAAATTGGAGCAGAATTACCGTTCAACTAAAAAGATACTTGATACAGCAAATGAACTTATTAAAAACAATAAAAGCTCAAAGGGAAAAAATCTTTGGACAAATTCTAGTGAAGGAGAAAAAATTAAAGTTTACAACGCCACAGATATTTTTGACGAAGCAAATTACATCGTGTCGGAAATAAGAAAAAAAGTTAAAAATGGAGCTTCTTATAAAAATATGACGATACTTTATCGTACGAATGCACAATCTCGAATATTGGAAGAAAAATTGCTGGCAGCTAATGTACCATATAAAATTTACGGGGGAATGCAGTTTTTTCAAAGGAAGGAAATAAAAGATATTTTGGCATATTTAAGTTTGTTAAATAACAGAAATGACAATCATAATTTTGCAAGAATTATAAATGTTCCAAAAAGAGCAGTTGGAGAAAAGACACTCCAAAAAATTTCAGAATTTGCAATCGAAAAAAATGTATCAATGTTGGATGCACTGAAATATGTTGATGAAATTTCAATTAGAGCAACTGTAAAGCCAACATTAAAAAGTTTTTACAATATGATGGAAAGTATTCATTCAAACCTTGAAAATTTATCAATAAAAGAGATCTTTGAACAAGTTTTGTCAAAGACAAGCTATATTGATAGCCTTGAAGATAATAAAGAAGATAGAATAAAAAATATAGAAGAACTTTTGAATAGTATAATTGAAGCAGAAAAACAAAATCCAGATATTTCATTAGCTGAATATCTTGATATGATTTCATTAACTTCATCATCGGACAACATTGAAGAAGATGAAAATTATGTAAAACTTATGACAATTCACAGCTCAAAAGGATTGGAATTTGACTATGTATTTTTAGCGGGAATGGAAGAAGGACTATTTCCCTCAATTTCATTTGATACGCCAGAAGAAGAAATTGAAGAAGAGCGAAGACTTTGCTATGTGGCAATTACTCGTGCTAAAAAAGAACTGTTTATTTCTTACGCTTCGACAAGAAAAATTTGGGGAAGAGATGACAACTTTAGAAAACCTTCAAGATTTTTGTATGAGATGAAACAGGATAACTTAGAATATGTTGGTGGAAGATTTGGAACTTTAAAAAGATCTTCCGTAGCCAAAAGTGTTCCAACAATTGAAAACTTTAATCCATTTTCAAAAGGTGGATTTGGTAGAAAAGTTGAGCTAAGAAAAGTTGAAAAAACTGAAAATTCAAAATATAAAGTGGGACAAACTGTGATTCACAAAAAATTTGGTTCGGGAAAAATAAAAAAAGTTGATACAAAAAGTATGACTGTGGAATTTAAAGTTGGAGAGAAAAAAATTGCGTTGATACTTGCCGATAAAATTTTGGAAAATTAAAAATTTAATAAATTAAAATAATTTAATTAAAATGAAACTTAAAATTGTAGTTAGAATTGAAGAGTAGAAAAAAATTCTACTCTTTATTATTAAATAACCATTTTTTATAATTTAAAAAGTAAGTAGATATAAGATAATGAAAAAAAGTAAATTTAATTTTAAAGCTCTCGATAAAAAACTGAATAAATATAAAGAAAAAAATTATAGATTTTTTTTAGATTTATTGAATTACCCAAAAAAATATGTTATTATTTAATCAGTAAGAATTCTTGGGATAAAAATAAAAAATAGGAGAAAAAGATGAAAAAAGATATTATTTCAATGAATGATATGGCAAAAGAAGAGATAATGGAAATTTTAAGGTTAGCAAAAAAAATTGAAAATACTCCAGAAGAAGAAAAATTAAAAATTTTAAGTGGCAAAATTGTTTCCACTCTTTTTTTTGAACCGAGCACACGGACAAAGATGTCTTTTGAGTCGGCAGCTTATAGATTGGGAGCAAATGTTTTGCAGTTGCCACCAGCGGAATATTCTTCGCTAAAAAAAGGCGAATCATTTTTGGATACAATAAAAATGGTGGAAAGCTATTCTGATGTGATTGTTGTAAGACACCCATTTGACGGAGCGGCAAGACTTGCTTCAGTTACTTCAAGAAAACCTGTCATAAACGCAGGGGATGGTTCAAATCAACATCCAAGCCAAACTTTATTAGATTTATACACAATTTTGGAAGAAAAAGGGACGCTCGAAAATTTATCAATTGCGTTTGTTGGAGATTTAAAATATGGAAGAACAGTTCATTCACTTATGAGAGCGCTAACTCACTTTAATCCAACAGTTTATTTTGTGGCACCGCAAATTTTGCAGATGCCGGATTATTTGCTGGAAAATTTGCGTAAAAATAACATAAAATATGAAATTTTATCTGATTTCAGAGATTGTCTTGATAAAATTGATGTCTTTTACATGACTCGAATTCAAAAAGAGAGATTTCTCGATGTTGATGAATATGAGAAATTAAAGGGAGTTTACATTATAAATAAAAAAAATATTATAGGAAAATGTAAAGAAGATATGATTATTCTGCATCCGCTTCCAAGAGTTGATGAAATTTCGACAGATTTAGATTCGACAAAACATGCGCTATATTTTAAACAGGCTAAAAACGGAATTCCTATTAGACAAGCAATGATGTTAAAAGTTTTAGAAAAAGAAAAAATGGTATAATAATTTATTTTATTTTTTATAAAATTTATTATAATAAAAATAATAATTTATTATTTGATTTTTAAACGAAAGGTAAATAGAATGAGTAAAGGAAAAGAATTATTAATTGGAGCTATAAAAGACGGAATTGTAATTGACCATATTCCATCGAAAAAAGTTTTTTTGATTGTGGAAATTTTAAAGTTAAAAAATTATTCGCAAAGAATTACAGTTGCTACAAATATGCCAAGCAGTTCGCTTGTGAAAAAAGGGATTATAAAAATTGAAGATAAAATTTTGCAGGAAAATGAGCTTAATAATATTTCGCTTATTGCGCCAGATGCTACAATAAATATTATTGAAGATTATGAAGTTGTGGAAAAAACGAAATTAGAAAGACTGGATGAAGTTGAAGAACTTGTGAAATGCGACAATCCAAAATGTATTTCAAATCACGAAAATATTAAGACAAAATTTGTAAGATTAAAAGAAGAAAATAAATACAAATGTTTTTATTGCGAAAAAATTATTTCAGAAGATGAAATTCATTTAAAAACTAAATAAATTTTTTGAAAAAATAATAAAATAAAAATTTTTAACAAAAATTTGAAATGGAGAGAAAATTTTAAAATGCAAGATAATTGTGAAAAAAATAAAAAAATGGAATTTTTAGAGAATGTGGAAATTTTGGAAAATAAAGCTGTTGGCGGAGATAATTTTTTGATGAGAGTAAAGTCTGAAAATGTTCCAAATAAAAAAAGCACTCCTGTCGCTGGACAGTTTTATATGTTAAAGTTAAAAAATGAAATCATGATTTTAAGACGGCCAATAAGTTTGCACAGTGTAAATTCTCAAACTGGAGAAATAGAGTTTTTGTACAAAGTTTTGGGAGAAGGGACGAAAGAGTTGGCAAGTTATGCAAAAGGAGATGTCATAAACATTCAAGGCCCGCTTGGAAATGGTTTTGAATTAATAAAAAAATCATCAAAAATAGTGATTGTTGGCGGTGGAATTGGACTTGCGCCGTTAAAACAGCTGTTAAAAGAATTATTGAAAAATAAAGAAAATAAAAAAATTGTCTTTATCGCTGGAGGTCGAGATAAAAAAACTTTGGAGATGCTTGACAGTTTTGATTTTTCAGATAAAAGAATTTCTCTTAAAGTTTGCAGCGACGATGGAAGCGTTGGAGAAAAAGCGAATGTTATTGAGTTATTAAAAAAAGAAATTTCAATTGATGAAAAAATTGATATTATTTATTCTTGTGGACCACACAAGGTATTAGAATTAATTTCTGAATTGTCAAATGAAAATAATTTAACTTCGCAAGTTTCGATGGAAGAAAGAATGGCTTGTGGAGTCGGAGCTTGTGTGGGATGTTCTATTCCAAGTGAAGAAGGAATGAAAAAAGTTTGTAAAAATGGTCCTGTTTTTTACAGCAAAATTTTTGGAAAAAAATCTGAAAATGTAAAAAATGGAGGTAAATTAAATGGAAAGTAAAACAAATAAACTTTCAACAAATTTTCTGGGAGTAAAATTAAATAATCCAATTTTTACAGGAAGCGGCTGTTTTGCTTTTGGAACAGAATATATGGATTATTTCGATCCAAATGAATTGGGAGCAATTGTAATAAAAGGCTTAACTTTGGAGAAAAGAGATGGGAATTCTGGCTCAAGAATTGCAGAAACGCCAGCGGGAATGCTAAATAGTGTGGGTCTTGAAAATCCTGGAATTGACTATTTTGAGAAAAACACGCTAAAAGAAATAAAAGAGCATTTAAATGTGCCAGTGGTCGCAAATATCAACGGAAGTACAGTTGAGCAATATGTGGAACTTACAAAAAGACTTGATAAACTTGAAGAAATAAAAATTTTGGAATTGAATATTTCATGTCCAAATGTAAAAGATGGAGGAATGGCTTTTGGAGCAAATCCTGAGATGGCAAGACTTGTCACAAGAGAAGTGAGAAAAGTCGCAAATAAGCCGTTAATGGTAAAATTGTCACCAAATGTGACAAATATTGTGGAAATTGCAAAAATTGTAGAAAGTGAAGGAGCAGACGCAATTTCGATGATAAATACTTTGCTTGGAATGGCAATTGACACAAATACTGGAAAAGCAATTTTGGGAAACACTTACGGTGGAATGTCGGGTCCTGCGGTTAAGCCAATTGCATTAAGAATGATACATCAAGTTTCACAAGCGGTGTCAATTCCGATTTTAGGAATGGGTGGAATAAGCTGTGCGAAAGATGCGATTGAGTTCTTTTTGGCGGGAGCATCGGCAGTTTCAATAGGAACGGCTTTTTTTGGAAATCCTTTAGTAGCTCTTGAAGTAAAAAAAGGACTTTTGGAATATTGTGGAAAGAAAAATTTATCGAATATTTCAGAGATTATTGGATTTTCTCATCCTGATGATGGAGTTTCTTATAGAAAAAGACTGGAAATTAAATAAATTAAAATTAAAATTATTTCAATTAATAGAGCTTTATGGACTTTTAAAAATAATTAAATAAAATAAAAAAGGAGAAAAATTTTGAATAAAATAAATGAAAAAGCTAAAGAAAAAATATTTGTAGCGTTGGACTTTGACAATTTAGAAGATGCAAAAAAATTGGTGGAACAACTTGGAGATAATATTTCAATGTACAAAGTTGGGCTTGAGAGTTATTTGAGCACAGATGGGAAATTGGTTGATTATTTGCACGAAAAAGGGAAAAAAGTATTTTTAGATTTAAAATTTCATGACATTACAAATACAGTAAAAATGGCGTGTAAAAATGCTATTCAAAAAAATGTTTTCATGTTTAACATTCATTGCTCAAATGGAAGCAAAACTATGAGAGAAGTTTCAAATTTAGTGAAAGAAAGTGGTTCAAAAAGCCTTTTAATCGGCGTGACAGTTTTGACAAATTTATCTGGCGATGACATTTCTGAAATGTTCAAAAGTAGCTTAAATGTCGAAGAAATGGTTCTAAATTTGGCGACAATTGCAAAAAATAATGGAATGCACGGGATTGTCTGCTCTCCTTTGGAGTCGAAGAAAATTAAAGAAAAGTTGGGACAAAACTTTGTAACTGTCTGTCCTGGAGTAAGACCAGCATTTACATTAAATGCGCAAGGAAAAAGTGATGATGACCAAAACAGAATAATGACACCATTTGATGCGATTAAAAATAATGTAGATTTTTTAGTCGTTGGAAGACCGATTACCAAAGCTGAAAATCCTGTGGAAAGTGCTAAATTGATTTTAGAAGAAATTTCCCAAGCTTTATAAATTTTATAAAAAAAGAGATAAAAAAGTTAAAATAAATTGAATTCAAATAAAATTGGATTATAATAACTAAAATAGAAATTTAAGGAGAAGATTATGAGAAAAAAAGCAATAATGATAATAGTAGCACTTTTTTTATGTCAATTGTCATATGCAGTAAGTAATGTTGAGAATGTTAATCAGTCTGATGTGCCAAAAGATGTACATTTAATAAATGCATATCCAAATTCAAATAATGAAACTGCAAATACAGCTGCAACTTCAGAAAAAATTCAAAATACAATAAATGATGGAACAGATGAAACCACAGTTTTAACTCCTGCAGCTGGAGATGAAGAAAAAGAAACGACTTCAGAAAATACAGATGCAAATACAAAAATAACAGAAACTAAAACAAAGAGAACAAATAAAACTCAGAAAAATCAAGTTAAAACAAAAAAAGAAAAAGCTAAGAAGTTGACTCTAGATGAAAAACTGGATTTGGAATTATCAAATCTAACTCGTATGTTAGACAGATTGGAAGGAAGATAAAAAAAGAAATCTCTTGTAATATTTGATTATTCAAGGGATTTTTTTATAAAAAAAACTATCTTAAAATTATCTAGTCTTTAAGATAGTTTTTTATTTTAATTATACATTTCTTCTTTCTCTTTCTCGTCTTTCTCTTCTTGAAAGTGGTCTTTGAGGTTGTTCAAGTTTTTCTGGAATAACTTCTTGCTGATAGTCATCGCCAATTATGATTTTATCGTCAGTATGCTCATATTTTACATTTGAAACTTCTTCGTGAGTTAAGTTATTTGTGTCTTCTTCCCCTCGAACTTTCAATTTCAAGATAAACGAGCTTGTTTCTCTTTTAATCGCATCAATCATTTCATTATAGATATCGTACCCAACAATTTTGTAGTCATGAATTGGATTTCTTTGACCGTAAGAACGAAGTCTTATTCCCTCTCTTAATTCAGTCAAATCTTTTAAGTGTTGTCTCCATTTTGAATCCAGCACTTCTAGCATTATGTAACGTTCTATTTTTCTAAATACTTCATCTCCAACCGCTTTTTCTTTTTCATCATAAATTTTTATCAAATCGTCATAAATTAAATTTGAAACTTCTTCTGCCGATTTTCCTTCGATTCCATTAAGATCAATTTGGTAACCAAATATTTCGTTTAATTTGTCTTCTAACAAATTCAAATCTTTTTCTTCAGATTCTCCTGCGAATGCATTGCCTACAACAACGTCAACAGTTTCTGAAATCATTCCTTCAATCAATTCTCTTAAATTCTCATTTTTTAAAATGGCATCTCTTTGCTCATAAACAGCTTCCCTTTGAGTGTTATTTACATCGTCATATTCAATAAGACTTTTTCTTGATGAAAAGTTTCGGCTTTCAATTCTTCTTTGTGCATTTTCAACCGATTTTGTAATTTGTTTATGACGAATGTCCTCATCTTCATCGATTTTTAATATTTTCATCATAGATTTTAATTTGTCTCCACCAAAAAGTCTCATCAAGTCATCGTCTAATGACAAATAAAATTCTGATGCTCCGGGATCTCCCTGACGACCAGCACGACCTCTCAACTGATTGTCAATACGTCGAGATTCATGTCTTTCGGTCCCTAAAATGAAAAGTCCTCCAGCTTTTAGAACTTTTTCTCTATTCTCAGCACACTCTTTCATATAGGTTTGATAGATATCCTCATATTCAGGCGTTCCTTTTATAGCAACTTTAGAAGCAAAAGATTCAGGATCTCCACCAAGTTTTATGTCGGTTCCCCTCCCTGCCATATTTGTCGCAATTGTTACAGTTTTAAATCTTCCAGCTTGAGATACAATTTCCGCTTCTCTTTCGTGATGTTTTGCATTTAATATTTCATGCGGAATTCTTGCTTTTTTAAGTAGTGCCGAAACTTCTTCCGAGTGCTGGATAGATGCAGTTCCGACTAAGACTGGCTGTCCTTTTTCATATAATTCTTCAATTTTTCTTGCTATTGCTCGATATTTCGCATTTTTATTCATATAGATAACATCTGGCAAATCTTTTCTTATAACAGGTTTGTTTGTAGGAACAACTATAACTTTTAAGTTATAAATTTGTTTAAATTCTTCTTCTTCTGTTTTGGCTGTCCCTGTCATTCCTGACAATTTTTCGTACATCCTAAAATAATTTTGCAGTGTGATTGAAGCTAGAGTCTGATTTTCTCCCGCAACTTCCAAATGTTCTTTGGCTTCAATCGCTTGGTGAAGCCCGTCCGAATATCTTCTACCTTCCATAAGTCTTCCAGTAAATTCGTCAACTATTATAACTTCTCCATCATCGTTGATGATGTAATCTCTATCAATTTTAAACAGTTCTTTCGCTTTTAATGCCTGTGTTAAAAAGTGTGTAAGTTCAACATATTCAGGTGAATAAAGGTTATCAATTTTCAAAATTCTCTCAACGTTTTTAATCCCTTTGTCTGTAATTGTAACAGTATGTGATTTTTCATCAACTTCATAATCTTCCCAATCTTCGTCAGGAATTACAGTGTTTTTTTTATCTTTTATTTCTTCAGTTTTGTAACTTCTTTTCAATCTTTTAGCAACTTCCGCAAAAGTGTTGTACCACTCTGTCGTCTCTTCAGCCGCTCCAGATATAATTAACGGAGTTCTCGCTTCATCAATCAAAATCGAATCCACCTCGTCGACAATTACAAAGTTATGTCCTCTTTGAACTTTTTCTTCAAGTGAACCAACCATGTTATCCCTTAAGTAGTCAAATCCAAACTCACTGTTTGTTCCGTAAGTTATATCCGCTTGGTAAGCGATTTTTCTCCGTTCTTGAGTAATATTTCCACCGATAAAATCAGATCTCAATCCCAAAAATTCAAATAACTCAGCCATGATATCCCTATCCCTTTTGGCTAAATAGTCGTTTACGGTCACGACATGCACCCCTTTTCCAGTTAGTGCATTTAAGTAAATAGGAAGTGTCGACATAAGTGTTTTACCTTCTCCAGTTTTCATTTCCGCAATACTTCCCTTATGCAAAATCATACCACCTATGATTTGGACATCGTAGTGACGCATTCCTATTATTCTTTTAGACGCTTCTCTTACAGTAGCAAACGCTTCTATTAAAATATCATCTAAAGTTTCTGATTTTGAAATTCTTTCTTTAAATTCCACAGTTTTGTGCTGCAATTGTTCATCTGTCATTTTTTCAAATAGTGGTTCAATTTCATTAATTTTCTCCACTACTTTTCTCATTTTTTTTATTTCTCTTTCATCTGAAGTTCCAAATATTTTTTCTCCAAGTTTTTTTAACATTTTATTCTTCTTTTTCCTTTCGATTTAAATTTATTTAATTTAATTAAAATTTTTTGTAATTAAAATCGAAAATTTTTATTCTCTTATTCGCAAGTTATTCTCTTTTCTTTTTTCAAAAAATCTGTCATTTTGGAATAAGTTTTTATTTCTTATTATATCGTCGAAAAAATCTATATTTTCATTAATTTTTGTAATAACGTGAAATTCATTTCGTGAATTGCTTTCAATTTTTTTTCTTTTTCCAATTTTTTTAAGTTCTTTAGCAAAGACATCGTTTTTATCACTATTTATTTTGCTAATTTCATTCGCAATATCATCAATATCTTTATGCGACAAATTATTGTCGTTTACAAAGTTATTAAGTTTACTTGTGAATTTTGGCGTTCCCAAAAGACTCGAATAAGTCATCATAAAAATAATGCTCATAACAACTAAAACTATATTTTTTTTATTCATCTCGTCATTTCCTTATAAAATTTTAATATGTATTGTGTTCATTTTTCGATAATTTTTTAGAAGGGAATAATTCCCTTGAAAAATAAAGTTATTGCATAAAGTTATTATATCAAATATGTTAAATTATATCAATAAAAAAAATAGGAAAAATAGAAAGCTAAATAAATAAAAATTATTGTAACTTAACTTTAACTTCTTATTTTCAAAAAGAATGCAAGAATATTCAAAATCCAAAATTGTAAAGGGTAAAAAATATAGAAAAACCATTTGTGAATTGGTGCCTTGCTTCCTTTTTTTCCATTGTACAAAAATATGAATGGTAAAAATAAAAATGTTAAACCGTCGCTGTTATAGCAAAAACTATCAAACCATGCTCTTGAATTAGGGTATTTAGCAGGATTTAACGATGGCGTAAATAATGGAATATATAACATATTCAAAATTAAAAATGTTATTACCTGCTTTTTTCTATTTCCATAAAATGCCCAAAAACTAATCATTGTAAACAAAGTCTGTATTCCACCTTCAAGCCCCATGATATAATTTCCAATCACAATCGGAACAAAAGAAAATACCAATCCCAAAATAAAAAGAAAAATTCCTAAAATATTATAAATTACTTTTTTACTACTTCTCCCTTTTTGCAAGAAATAAATTATTGTAAATCCAATCGCAAGACTTAAAAAAATATTATCTACTATTTGATATCTTTCTCCTAGTATAATAAATGAAATTACATTTCCAAATTGCATCAAAATAGCGGCTATCCACAATCTTGCCATATATTTTTTACGGTTTCTTGTATGATAAAAGCCTTCCACTGTAAAAAATGCAAATAATGGTGCCACAAATCTTGTGATTAAATGAATCCAAGATGGTAAAAATCCTGAAAATACAAAAAATACTGAGTCTAAAAACATAAAAAATAAAGCAATATATTTCAACTGATTTGTATTTAATTTTTTCATAAAATTCTCCTAAAATATTATTTTTGTAAAAAATTATAACACTTTTATCAGATAAATTTATAATATTTTATATAAAATAATCTTTATTATTGAAAATAAATAAAATATTTTTAAAAATTGAACTAATAAATATAAAATTTTTATATTTGAAAAAATAAGCACATTATTTTAATATGTTTAGGTGTTGCATTTTGATTATAAAATCCAGATTACAAATTCCAAAGAAAAAATTCCCAATCCTTATCCTTAGTTTCTTCATTATTTTCACAATTACAAATTTTCTCATAAAAAACCCTATACATCTTGCTCTTGTACTTAAAAACCTTCATTTTATTCAAATTTTTCTCCAAAAACGAGTTTTCATAACTCCCAATCATAAAAAAATCACAGCTATAACCTTTATTTTGAACAAATTTTACAGCTTTTCTAAACTCTTTTTTATTTTTTTCCCTATCTACATTTTTATCCTTTAAAACAAAATTTGCATACAAAAAATTTGAAATTTTATTAATTTCAGGCATTTCTGGATATCCAAAAAATGCTATCACTTTTCTAAATTTATACAAAAATTTATAAATTTTTTTGTAATCTTTCACAACATATTTTTTATTTGTCTTATTTTTCAGATGAATCTCAAAATTTCCATAGTTCAAAATTTCTTCATCCTTTACTATTAAACTACCTTTTTTCACATTTTTCAAGCTAAAAAATACAATATTTTTATAAAATTCATAAATTGGCATACTTTTTCGCCTTTTTGTCAAAATTTTTTGTGCTATTTTATTTTCTTCCAAAATAGTCGTAACTATGTTTTTTACCCCAAATTTTTTTGCTTCTGTTATCAGCATTTCATAAGCCTTGCCAAAATTAACTTTATTCCGATACTCTTTTTTTATTCTAAATGAATTTAAATATCCGATATTATTTTTGAAAATTGAACAAGCTCCAACACCCACAAGATAACCAGTTTTAACATCAATTCCTGCAACAATAATAGGTGTCTTTTCACTATCCTTTTGCAATGATTCAAATAAATTCGGCACTTTCTCATATTTTACCTGTACAAGCGATTCCATTTCCTCTTCATCCAGAATATTTCTTATTTCATCGCTATAATCACTATTTTGAATAATTTTAAATTCTATTTTTTTCATCTTTCCCCAATCTTCTGATTAAATCCCGTATTATAACTTCTTTCCCAGTCGCAGGAAAAATTTTATCATAGCCATTCAGAATAATTTTTTTCCAATTTTCAATCAATTCTTCCTTATTCTCCCCAAATAACGGAATTAACGGAAATTTAAAACACAAATTCTGAATCAGATCTCCACAAAACAAATATTTCTCATTATTTTTTTCATCAAAAACTGCAACCGAAACCGAATCATCTGAATGTCCTTTTGTTTCAATAATTTCCATATTTCCAAAACCGTATTCTGAAAGTAAATTTTTTTTCTTTTGTAAAAAATCAATAAAAATCACCTTTTCCATATCAGTTTTCTCCAATTTTGGAAAGATATTTTTACTAAAATTCTTTTTACTTTTCAATTTTTTAGAAATTTTTTCTGTAAACGGATAAAATCCATTTGGAATAACACTTTTTCCTGTTACTAATACATTTTCAGAATTTTTATGTGCAATAACCCTAACATCTCCAATTTCATCAACGAGCATTTTCAGATTTCCCACATGATCAGAATGAGAATGGCTTAGAACTATCACTTTTATCTTTTTTACATTTTCAATTTTCTGAATTATTTTCTTCAAAATTTTTTTCTTTTTCACATTTACT
>ERZ773022.1657-NODE-1657-length-14454-cov-8.128412_pt1 | contig 14454 bp, 28 predicted proteins | sample MGYA00580839_ERZ773022 | MGnify/ENA primary metagenome ERZ773022 (study PRJEB29015, sample SAMEA2738020) | human oral metagenome | biome: human oral; feature: human-associated habitat; material: dental | place: China | collected 2044 ... | reverse complement strand
GAAAATGAAAATAGGAAAGAAGTAGAAATTCTTGATGTCACACTTATAAAAGAAAAGAATAAAGAAAAAAGATATAAAGAAAGAAAGGTAGATGAAAGAAAAAAGAAAAAAATAATTTTTGGTATAACAAGTCTATCAATAGGTGGTGCAGAAAGAGTATTAGTAGATATAGTAAAAGAATTACAAAGTGTTTATGATATAACAGTGTTTACAATATATGGTAATGGAGAATTTGAAAAAGAATTAAAAGGAACAAATATAAATTTAAAAACAATATTTAAAAATCAAAGAGAAAGTTATGGATTTTTAACTAAAAAGATAATAACAATTATATATAGGATTTTTTCTAATATTATATATGAATTACATATAAAGAATATTTATGATATAGAAGTAGCATTTTTAGAAGGACCAATAACAAGACTTTTTGCAAATGATTCAAATGCAAATAAAATAGCATGGGTACATACAAATATGTCATTATATTATGAAACAACTAGATACAGTAATCAAAAAAAGAAGATAGACGAAAAAATATATAATAAGTATAATAATATAATATTTGTAAGTAGAGATAGTAAAGAAAACTTTATAAAAATGTTTCCAAATAATAAGATTAGAAAAAGAGTAATATATAATTTTATAGATCAAAAAAGAATAGAAAGAAAATCAAGAGAATTAGAACCATATGGAATAGAACCTAATATACCAAGTATTATAGTTGTTGCAAGACTGACAAAAGCAAAAGGTTTAGATAGATTAATAGAAGTACATAGAAGACTTATAAAAGATAGAATAATACATAATATATATATAATAGGTGAAGGGGAAGAAAGAAAAAATCTAGAAGAAAAGATAAAAGAATATGGAATTAAAAAATCTTTTATATTACTAGGAAAAAGAGAAAACCCATATCCATATATATTAAAAGCAAAATATTTCGGATTATTTTCATATGCAGAAGGATATCGGACTTGTATTAGATGAAGCAAAAATACTTAACAAGACAATACTTCTTACAAACACAGCGGCAAGAGAAGCGGCAGAAGGATATAATAAAGCATATATATTTGAAAATAGTGAAGAACGGAATATACCAAGGTATAAAAATGGTAATATTAAACAAACATAAGAAAAATATTAGAAATAATAAAGCAGAACAAATTAGATATAGAGAAAAAAATATAAATAAGATATATAATATTATAGAATTATTTGATGAAAAATAAGGGGAAAAAATGGAAAGAGGAAGAAAACCATTTATATCAATATTGACAGCAACATATAATAGAGCAGAATACTTAAAAAGAGCATATTTAAGTATTCTAGCTAATTCTAAATTTGGAGAAAAGATAGAATGGCTTATAATGGATGATGGATCAACAGATAATACAAGAGAAGTTGTAGAAAAAATGGTAGGAAATGAAAATTTAAGTATAAATTATTATTATCAAAAAAATATGGGAAAAATGGCAGCAATAAACCATCTTACAAGTATTGCAACAGGTGAATATATGATGGATTTAGATTCTGATGATATGTTATCAGAAAATGCAATTGATATAATAAGAAGTAATGTTTTTGAAGTACCACTTACATATCGGATTTGTGTTTTTAAAAGCTTATCCTGACCGGAAGGCTAATGGGAGAAAAATTTAAAAATACAGAATATAATAGAACAATGTTTGAAGTTTCATTTAAAGAATGTATAGATGGAGAAAAATGTATAGTATTTATCTCAAGTGTTAGAAAAGAATATGAACATAGATTAGAAGGAGATGAAAAGTTTGTTACAGAGGCAAGACTATATCATGAAATGGATAAAACAAATACTGTATTTGTTTTTAATGAAGTAGTACAACTTTGTGAATATCAAGAAGACCGGATATTCTAAAAATATAAACAAGATGCTATATAGTTATCCAAAAGGATATTATATGTATTTTAAAGAATTACTTGAATTTGATTTTAGACAAGTATCTATGAAAAAAAGAATGTATATATTAAAACATTACATATTATATTCATATTTAACAGGAAATGGATTAGATTTAAGCAAAGTATATAATTTTATGAATAAAGTATTTTTAGTATTACTATATATTCCAGGGATTATAAAAACAAAGATGATGCTTAAAAATAATAAAGAAATAGCAGATATATATTATTCAAACAAAGATAATTTAGGAGCCAAAGATAGTAATAAAAATAGGAATATAAAAGATTATATATCTGATACAATATCTAAATCTTCTAAATATATAGTAGATAATGAAACAGAAGAAAATATAAAAGGGATGAACAATCTAGGAATAAATATATCAAATGTAGATAATGTGTTTACAACAAATACAAATTTAGGTATAGAAGTAGTAGATAAAAATAAGGATTATAATAGAAATGATTTAAATGTAGATATATATGAACAAAATGAAAACTATCAAAATATATATAATGAAGAAAAAAGAAAAGAAGTAAGTAGAAGTCAAAAGTTAAAAGATAAGTTAGACGAACTTATAAACAGAAGTAAAAGAAAAAAAGATTAAAATATAAATATAAAAGAGTGGAATATGAAATTAATTGATAAAATAAGAAGAATGTTTGAAAAAAAAGTACAAGTATTTTTATATCATCATATATTAACAAAAGAAAAACAAAAAAGGCAAAATATAACAGATGAATCAATGTGTACAAATATAGATATATTTAAAAAACAATGTTTAGACTATAAAAATAAAGGATATACATTTTTAAAAATAGAAGATATATATAATATACAAAAAGGAAATAAGAAGTTTCCTAAAAAAGCAATATGTATAACATTTGATGACCGGATATACAGATATAGAAGAAAATGTCTTAGATTTCTTTAAAGAAAATGATATTGTAGGAAGTATATTTGTAAATACAGATACTATAGGAAAATATGGATTTATGAATATGGAATCATTAAAAAAAATAGATCCATATATATCTGTATATTCACATGGAAAAAAACATATTAATTATGGAAGAGAATATTTAAATAATAATATATCTAAAGAAACAATATTAGAATATGCAAAACAACCCATAGATTATTTATCAGAAAACATATCAAAAAGACCATATATATTTTGTTATCCATATGGAGGTATGACACTAGAAATAGATGAATACTTAAGAGAAAACGGAATATATACTGTACATACAGATAATTTAGTAAATATGGAAAAAGACCTATTAAAAGAAAATAGATGTCATAGAGAATATATGTTAAACCAATGTTATTTTAAAACATATATTAAAAAGATATATAGGGCATTTAGATATTATGGGTATACAGATAAGATATAAGATATAAGATACTTGCCACTATTTTAAAGAAGTGAGGGGAAGTATGGAAGAAGAAATAAGATTCTATTTTAAAGAAGAAGAATATGAAAATCTTTTGAATAAAATGAAAAATATAGGAAATACAGAAGGATTAAAATATGAAGGATGTTATCTAGAACTAACAGTTCAGTATGACCATCCAGCAGAAGAAAACACTTTCTATAGTAAAGAAATTGATGGAAGATTTAGATTAAGGTCTTCTATAAACATTGAAACTAATGAAGAAAAAAGTAAAATATCATGGAAAAGAAGATTACCAGATAATAAGGAAAAAGATATAAATATTGAAGAAGAAATAGAAGTAGAATTAAAAGAAGGACAATTAGAAAATCTACAATTATTACTAGAAACAATTGTAAGAATGAAAAGGGTTGAATCATATCAAAGATATAGAAATGTATTTTGTAATGATGAAGTAGAAATAGTTGTAGATAAATATCCATTTGGAATTGCTCTTGAAATTGAGAATAAGAGCAAAATAAAAAATGGTGAAGAAATAATAAGAAAATGGCTAAATATATTAAACTTAGACATACAAGAAGCATTTAAATTATCATGGGATGATAAATATACATCACTATGTAAAGAACAAGGAATAAAGCCAGTAAAAGATGTTATATTTGATGATAGTATAACAATACCTAAGGTATAGGGGAAAAAATTATGAATGAAATACATGAATATTATAAAAATACAAAAAATGCATTACCACATAAAAATGTACAAAAAGTTTTAGAAATGGATATTATACCAGGAAATGCAATTGATTTAGGTTGTGGAGCAGGTAGAGATACAATATATTTAATAAAAAATGGGTGGAATGTGCTTGCTATAGATAAGGAAGAGACAAAGGGGTTAATTGAAGAAAAACTAAATGAAAATGAATTGAAAAATTTTAGATTTTCTTTACAAAATTTTCAAAATGTAGAATTAGAGAATAACAGTTTACTAGTTTCTAATTTTAGTATACCTTTTTGTGGTAAGAAATATTTTAAAGAGTTTTGGAACAAAATTGAAGAAAGTATAGAAAAAGGACGGATATTTTGTTGGGAACTTTTTTCGGAATAAAAGATTCATGGGTAGAAACAAAACCTAAAGTGGTATTCTTATTAAAAGAAGAAGTATTAGCATTATTTAAAAACTTTGATATAATTCATTTTGAAGAAATAGAAGAAGATAGAAAAACAGCATTAGGTGTAAAAAAACACTGGGATATATATGATGTAATAGCAAAAAAGAAATTGTAATATTAATATAATTAATTTAGACTATTTCTGATAAAATCAGGAATAGTTTTTTATATTATTTTAGATTATATAGTAAATGAATAAAAAATAAAAAAAGTTATTCAAATTAATACTTTGAGTGATGTTTTAATGTAAAGTTAAAATGCATTACAAGTGTTGACAAATGATTATTTTTAGTGTAAAGTTAAATAGACTTACATTAGGAGAGAATATGGAAGAAAAAATAATATATTATGGTACACTATTAGAACTGTATGGAGAACTCCTTACAGATAAACAATATTCAGCAATAGATAAGTACTATAATATGGACTTATCGTTATCAGAAATTGCACAAGAAGATAAGATAACAAGACAAGCTGTTAGGGACAATATAAAAAAGGCAGAAGAAAAATTGGAATTTTTTGAAAGTAAATTGAAATTGTATAAAAACTTTAAAAAAGAAGACAATATAGTTTCAAAACTAGAAAAAAACATAATTAATCTAACTGCTAAAATAACTACTCTTTCTATTGATAAGTATGAAAAAGAAAAATTAGATAATACATTAAAAGAAATAATTAAAAATGTAGATTCATTAAAGAAAATTTAAGTTAAGGAGAAAATATGGCTTTTGAAGGACTTTCATCAAGATTACAAAATATTATAAGGAAGATAAAGGGAAGTGCTAGAATAACTGAAAAAGACCTTAAAGAAATGACAAGAGAAATAAAGCTTACATTATTAGAAGCTGATGTTAACTTTATGGTTGTTAAAAAGTTTATAAAAAACATAGAAGAAAAAGCACTAGGTGAAGAAGTTTTAAAATCACTAACACCAGGGCAACAAGTAGTAAAAATAGTTAAAGATGAATTAACTAAAATACTTCGGAGCAGAAAATAGTGAGATAAAATTTGTAAATAGTCCAACAGAACCTACAATAATAATGTTAATGGGGCTTCAAGGTGCAGGTAAAACAACACTTGCAGGAAAACTTGCAAACCACTTTAGAAAAAAAGGCAAAAAACCATTACTTGTAGCATGTGATGTATATAGACCAGCAGCTATAAAACAATTAGAAGTTGTAGGAAAAAGTCTAAGCATACCAGTATATTCAAGAGAAGATACAAAAGATGTACTTAGAATTGCAAAAGAAGCAATAACAAAAGCAAAATCAAGTATGAATGATCTTGTTATCCTAGATACAGCAGGTAGACTTCAAATAGATGAAGAACTGATGAATGAACTTAAAAAGATAAAAGATAATATCAATATTACAGAAAGTCTTTTAGTAGTTGACTCAATGTCAGGACAAGATGCAGCAAATGTTGCAAAAAGTTTCTCAGAAAAACTTGATATAGATGGTATTATTATTACAAAACTAGATGCAGATACAAGAGGTGGTGCAGCACTTTCTGTTAAAGAAATAACTCGGAAAACCAATTAAGTTTGCATCAATAGGTGAAAAACTTTCAGATATTGAAGAATTTCATCCAGATAGAATGGCATCAAGAATTTTAGGAATGGGTGATGTTTTATCAATAATTGAAAAAGCAGAATTAGAATTTTCTGAAGAAGAATCAAGAGAATTAGAAGAAAAAATAAGAAAAGAAAATTATGACTTAAATGATTATCTAAAACAAATGAAAAAAATTAAAAAAATGGGTTCATTATCATCACTACTTAAGATGATACCAGGAATGGGAAATCTAAAAAATTTAAATGTAGATGATAAGGAAATTGTTAAGATTGAAGCCATAATACAGTCAATGACTGAAAAAGAAAGGCAAAATCACAAAATATTAAATGGTTCTAGAAGAAAGAGAATTGCTATGGGTAGCGGAACTTCAGTAGAACAAGTTAATAAGTTTATAAAATCATTTGACTTATTTAAAAAAGTCATGAAAGATATTAAAAATCCAAAAGATTTAAATAAGATAATGTCAAAACTTAAATCAGGTGGATATGGAAAAATTTAAAGGAGGAAAAAATGGTTAAAATAAGACTAAAAAGAATGGGAAAGAAAAGAAAACCATTTTATCATGTTGTAGTAGCAGATGCTAGAACAGCTAGAGATGGAAAGATAATAGATAAAGTAGGAACATATGATCCAATGACAACACCATCTACTATAAATATTGATTTAGAAAAAGTAACTACATGGATAAAAAATGGAGCAAAACCTACAGAAACAGCTAAGAAGTTAATAGATATAGCAGAAAAAGCAGGAAAATAGTGTTTAGGAAAAGATAGGGTGTAATATGGAAAAAACTGTTGAATTATTAAAAGCACTTGTAAAAGCAATAACAGGTGAAGAATCAAAAGTAATAGAATCGATTTCTGAAGAAAAGATGGAATTAGTTGTAATTGTATCAGAAGAAAATATGCCAAGAGTAATTGGTAGAAATCGGAAGAGTTGCACAAAATATTAGAAATTTAGTGAGATTCTTAAAAGATACAAATAAACAAGTATATATCCGTTTTGAAACAGAAGAAGAATATAATGAAAAGGCAAAATAACTGATATATGAAAATATATTTAAAAGATGATTTACAAAAATTAAGACAGCAAGAAGATAGTAAATATATTGTAATAGGTAAGATTGATAAAAAACACCGGAAATTATGAAGAATACAAAGTTAGTATATATAGTGATGACATATATAGTATAGAAGAATATAATGATATATATGTTAAAGAAAAAAATATGTATATTAAAATTAATTTGGAAATAACGGGTAGTTTAAAAAATAGGATAATTGCAGATATATATTTTCAAGATGACATATATGATGATATAATTCTTCAAGGAAAAGAAATATATATTCAAAGAAAAGATTTAAAAAAACTAGAAGATGGAGAATATTATATATTAGATCTTTTAGAATGTGATGTATATAAAGAAAAAGAGTTAATAGGAAAAGTTACAGATATACTTAATAATAATATAACAGAAACACTAGAAGTTGATCGGAAGAGAAACAATAGGAAAAAGATTATTAATTCCAATCATTGATGAATATATAGAAAAGATAGATATTAAGAATAAGAAAATATATGTTCAGAAAGAAAATATAGAAAAAATTATAGAATTAGGATATTAGGACACAAAATGAAGTTTATAGTATTAACACTTTTTAAAGAAATGTTTGAATGTTTAAATACAAGCATTTTAAAAAGAGGAATAGATAAAAAGTTAATAGAATTAGAACTAATAGATATTAGAGATTTTAGTAAAAATAAGCATAAAAAAGTTGATGATATGCCATATGGAGGAGGTGCTCGGAATGGTCATAAGACCTGATGTGGTATATGATGCATATAATTCTATAGATAAAGAGACCCTAAAAAATTCTAAAATAATATATTTAACACCTAAAGGAAAAGTACTTACACAAGAAAAAGTAAAAAACTTATCAAAAGAAAAAAATATAATACTTTTATGTGGTCATTATGAAGGAATAGATCAAAGAGTACTTGATAAATTAGAAGTAGAAGAAATATCAGTAGGTGACTATATATTGACAGGTGGAGAGATTCCAGCAATGATAGTTATTGATGCTGTTTCAAGAAATGTTGAAGGGGTGATTTCTAAAGATTCTTTAGAAGAAGAAAGCTTTTCAAATAATAATCGGAATGTTAGAATACCCACAATATACAAGACCAGAAATATTTGAACAAATGAAAGTACCAGATGTATTATTATCTCGGAAATCATAAGAAAATAAGAGAATATAGAGAAAAAGAGTCTTTAAAAATTACTTTAGAAAGAAGACCAGATTTAATAAAAAATAAAAATATAAAGAAGGAGGCCTTAAATGGACAAAATTAAAGCAATAGAACATGAACAAATGAAAAATGTAGTTCCAAGATTATCAGTAGGTAATACTGTTAGAGTACATGTAAGGATTACAGAAGGTAATAAATCAAGAATCCAAGTATTTGAAGGAACAATAATAAAAATACAAAATGGTGGATTAAACCAAACATTTACAGTAAGAAGAATATCTTATGGTGTAGGTGTTGAAAAAACATTCTTAATACATTCACAAAATGTAGAAAAAGTAGAATTAGTAAGAGTAGGAAAAGCAAGAAGAGCAAAACTTACATACTTAAGAGATAGATTAGGTAAAAAAGCCAAGACTAAAGAAGTTGTAGGTGCTAGAATAGTTGATGAAGAAATAACTATAAAAGAAGAAAAAGTTGTAGTTCCGGAAACAGCAGAAGAAGTAGTTGAAATAGTGACAGAAGAAGTTGTAGAAGAAGGAGGAGAAGTAAATGAATAAGACATATACTCCAAAAGGGAAAGAAATAGAAAAAAAATGGTATATAATTGATGCTAAAGATAAAGTATTAGGAAGAGTAGCAACAGAAGCAGCAACATTACTTCGTGGAAAACACAAACCTAACTTTATGTTTAACATAGATACAGGAGACCATGTTATAATTATAAATTGTAAAGATATAGTTTTAACAGGGAATAAATTAAACCAAAAAATGTATAGAAGACATTCAGGATACATTGGTGGTATGAAAGAAAAAACAGCTAAACAAATGATGGAACAAACACCAGAAAAAGCAATGTATTTAGCAATAAAAGGTATGCTTCCACATACAAAATTAGGAGCAGCACAACTTAAAAAATTAAGAGTATATGCAGATGAAAATCATATGCAAACAGCTCAAAAACCAGAAGTTTGGGAGGTTAAATAATAAAAATGGCAAAACAAGAAAATAAGGTGTTCTTAGGAACAGGTAGAAGAAAAAAATCAATTGCTAGAGTAAGATTAATGGCAGGAACAGGTAAAATAACTGTAAATGGAAAAGATATAACAGAATATTTTGGAACAGAAACATTAATAGTTATAGCAAAACAAGCTTTAGAAGCAATAAATAAAACAGAAAACTATGATGTAATAGTTAAAGTTATAGGTGGAGGATTCTCAGGACAAGCAGGAGCTATAAGACATGGTATAGCAAGAGCTTTAATAGAAGCAGATGAAGAAGAATATAGACCAACATTAAAAGCAGCAGGATACTTAACACGTGATTCTCGTATGAAAGAAAGAAAAAAATACGGTCTTAAAAAAGCTAGAAAAGCTCCACAATTTAGTAAGAGATAAAAACAAATATATAAAAATTATAATTATATCTATAATTGTAGAAATACCTTTAAGAAGAATAATCTTTTTAAAGGTATTTTTTGTTATTGAAATATAAGATCTATAAAAAACGCAAGTTTACATAAATGCTGAAATATGCTATAATATAATTATTGAATAAATAAGATATAAAATTAAATTTAATTTTTTAGGAGGATAATATGAAAATAAAAAACATAGTAATTTTAATGTTTATGATTATAACAGTTGGATTATTTCCAGCAAAAAATCACAATAGCCCTAGAGTACACAGAAGAAATTTAAGACGGAGAAAAAGAGAGAAAGTTAATAAATATACTGAAAATGAATTTATGAAAGACCTTGTAATCCTAGAAAAAGGATTAGGAAACGAGATTTATAATGGGCTAGGATATATGTTTAATGGTAAAAACCATAAAAAGATCAAGAAATTTAAGTAAAAGATTATAAATTAGGAGAGTGGAAGATAAAATATATCTTTTACTCTTTTTATATATTATATAAAATGTTTAGATTTATTTAATATATAATTTACATAACTTGTTGTTGCAAGATTATGAAATAGATGGTATAATATTAATGTACAGAAATTTTCTATACATAAAACTTAAATAAGATTTATGAAGGATGTGATTTACAATGATTAAAAAGAATTTATTAAGAGGAATGGTAATTCTTGGTGTTCTGAGTGTTTCAGCAGGGTTATCTGCTAATTACATTGATGATGCGGCAGAGCTTATCGTAAATGAGGAATTGACTGAAAGAGATCTTATAAAAGATTTCAGCAGTAAGGAGATAGCAGAAATAAGAGGGAGAGTAAAAGAATTAAAACTCAAGAACTTAAGAGCTCAAAAGAAGGATGAAGAAGAAAAAGAAAAAAATAGACGGTTAGAAGAGCTTAAGAAAAAGGAAACAGGGAAAAGCTCAATATTAGTTGACGATTTAGAAAAAAAAGTTAATAATCGATTTTCTAAACTTGAAAGCAGAGTTTCCAGCCTTGAAAAAAACAAAAATAAAGCAGCTCAAAATAAGAGTAATAATAACAAGGTGACTTCTTCAACAGCTAAGAAGGTTTCGAAGAAAGAAGCGATTGATCTAATTTTAAGAGGAAAACTGGGAGATGGCCCAGAAAGAATTGAAAAATTGAAGAAATTAGGCTTCAATGATTCAGAAGTCAAAGAAATCCAAAAGAGTGTCACAAAAATAATAAATGAAGATCAAATTAAAACAGATTTGTAATTAAATTTAATTTGACTTATTTATTTTATTCTAATGACCTATAATAAAAAAGAAGGGGATAATTTATCCTCTTCTTTTTCTTTTTTTAGGTATTATATTTCATTTTCATATAGTTCTTCATCATTACTTCTAGAGAAGTTAAACCTTAAGTCTATAAGTAATTTAATTTTTGAGAAGAATGTTTTTATAAAGCTTTGTGAATATATTTTAGGAAGATTTAATATATCCTTTCTAGCTTTAAGAGCAAATGAATAATTGCCATATGCTTCTATAAGTGCAAGCTTATTATTTAATTCAATATTTATTTTATCTTTAAATTGTTCAAATGAATAGTCACCTTCATAGTTAATTATATAATTTTCAAAATTAGATATAAGTGTTTTCATATTAACTATATCTTGAACTGTTTCTATTTTATCTAGTTCATTTGCAAAAGCAGATGTATATATTATTTTTTGTACATCTAAAACTGTTTCTCTAAGTTTATTCTTTAAATTTGTAATATTATTTAAAACAGATATTTTTTTACTTTCTGCTTGATTATGTGTGTGTATAGTAGAATATACATCAGAAAGTTTTTCTTGTAATTGAACAATATATGTAAGTTTTTCTTCTATATAGTTATAATTCTCTTCAGATGTTATAGTTTTAAAAGTTTTTTCAAATAAGTCTGTACTAAATAATGTACTAAAAAATAATGGGTAAGTACCTGTAAAGAAACACATTTGCCTTATAATAGCTGTTTCAATAGGGTAATAATTACTACTTGGAGTAGTAAGTTCTAGTTCATAATATTTAACATGATCTGGAACTTCTTTTACAATGGTACTTGCTATATATTGTACAGAAGCCTCATTTAAACCTAGTCCTTTTTCAGGTCTAAATAGTTTAGAAGGTTTAAAAAGTCCCATTCTAATAAGAAAATTATCTTCAGTAAGTTCTGCTTGGAAGAAATGTAGTATTTCATGTATAGCAGAACTATCTAAATTAGCTATGTCTAAATCATTTGAAAAATATATTGAATTTGTTGTATAGTCATATTTTCCCATAGAAAGATCATCAAAATCTGCTAAATACATATTACTTTTTCCAAGAGAATTAAATAACATTTCTTTAGATATTTTAAATTCAGAAACTACAGGATAGATTAGGTCAACTGCTTTTTTTGAAATAGTATGTCTATCTTTTGCACTAATTTCAGTAATATTTGATATACCATGTAGTTTATGGTTAAATTTCTTACTCATATTATTCCTTTCATAAATTATAGTTATATATATTTAATATACCAGATATATTATGTTTTATATATTATTTTTATAAAAAGTATTAAAAAAGTAATACAAAAAACATTATAATATTAAGTTATGTAGCTTTTTTGTAATAGATATGGAAAATACATATTAATATATATATGATTTAATTGTAAATATTGTACTTTTTAAGTATATTAAAAAAATATATATTAAGGAGAAATATATGAAAAGGATATCTAAAATAGGTATAACTATTATTTTAATATTATCAGTTATAATAAGTTATGGAAGTGTGATTATAAGTATGGCTGCAGAGTCAGAACTTAAATTAACACCAAAACCAGAAACAAATAATATACATTTAAAATGGACAGGACCACAAAATAGTTCATATAAGGTATATCAAAAAAAGCCTGGTTCAAGTACTTTTGAAACAATAGGACTTACAGATTTTAGCAATAATGCAACAGATGAAGAAGTAAAGGTACTTAATGTGTATCCACATTCTAAAAATATAGGGAAATTATGGGAAGGTTCATCAGCATTTCAAACATTACCTATGGTAAATGTAACATATCTAGATGGACATACAGAAACAATAGAAAAATCTGCATTATTAAAAGTATGGATGGAAGGCCGGAACAGCGAATGAAGGTGGTAATATAACAAACTTTCAAGCATATGGTAAAAATCCAGTGACAGGTAGGCAAATAATAAAAGTTACAAGTGTTAAACAAAAAGATTTTGAAGCTAATCCTAATATGATATGGGATTATGATGTAATGATGTATGGAACTTGGGATAGTAATGCATTTAACTTATTATCAGATAATGCTATTAATATAATATCTGATTATATTTCAAAAGGTAAAGGTGTACTTACAGGACATGATACAATAGGAGCAGGAATTGGTTGGAATGGTATGTCAAAGATTGCATCTAAATTTAATATTGCAATAGGAGTTTGGGGAAATAGTCAGCATCTTGGATATGATTATAATTACCAATGGTTTGTTGGATCAGATAAAATTAAAATATCAAAGAAAGGATTTTTGACACAATTTCCATGGAATTTAGGACCTGTTCGGAACAGTATTAAATATTCCATATACACATACAGCTTCTAATGCAGCAAAAGGAAATACGTGGATGGAATTTGAAAATCCAAATGTTATTGATGTATTGGAAAATGGTATAAGGAAAGATGAAACGGTATTACCTCAAGGGGCAAACTATAGATATTATCTAACAACATGGAATAATACAGCAATGATACAAACAGGACATAGTAATGGTAATTCTACAGAAGATGAAAGAAAAGTACTTGCAAATACATTATTCTACTTAAAACAATTAACACATAAGACAGAAATTTTAGATAATTCAGCAAGAGATATAGCAGATCCTAATAAGCCTGAAAATATAGTGTATAAAATAGATGAACAAGGGAATAATATTATAGAGTTTAGAAAGCCAGAAGATAATCGGAAGTACATATGAATATTATGTAAAAGGACTTGATGGAGATAGAGAGTTTACAAGTGAAACTAAAAGTGCAACAATAACAACAGGAGTTAAGAAATATAGGTATTATTTAACATCAGACAATGATGAAATACCAGACAAGAAAGGTAATATCTGGACAGAGGTAAATTCAACAGAAGATATAGAAAAGATTAAATTAAATTCTTTTGGAAGATATCTACATATATATAGTATAGATGGAGCAGGAAATGAGTCAGATATAACAAAAATAGAGTTAGTAAAACAAAGACAAAATGTTGATTTAACAAAAGAGATAATAAATCCTAAGAATGAGTATAAGATTCGGAGATGTTGTAACATATAATGTTAAAATAAAAATAAGAGATAATGAATATAATAGATCTTCAATAAGTGAAGTAAATGTAAATGATGTGTATCCTGAAGAATATTTGGAATATTTACCAGATACATTAGTAAAAAAAGGAGAAGACATATCACTTACAAAAGAAGAAGGGGCACTTAGAATATTTACACATTTAAATTATGGTGATACTAAAGAAATAAGATATAGTATGAGAATAAAAGATAATGCAAATGGTAAAGAATTAAATAATGTTGTAAGTACAACAGAGTTACTTGGTGATGCCGTAGGATCAACAGCAAATAAAACAATAATAGTAAATGATCCTAAGATAGATATACAAAAAAGTGTAGATAAATTAGAATATAAG
>ERZ773022.1656-NODE-1656-length-14477-cov-36.668077_pt1 | contig 14477 bp, 16 predicted proteins | sample MGYA00580839_ERZ773022 | MGnify/ENA primary metagenome ERZ773022 (study PRJEB29015, sample SAMEA2738020) | human oral metagenome | biome: human oral; feature: human-associated habitat; material: dental | place: China | collected 2044 ... | reverse complement strand
CGTCGATGTTCACCACGATCGAGGGCGAGTGGGACGAGTGCATGGACGTGGTCAAACGGGCCTGTGCGGCGGTCGCCGAGGTGAGTCCGCGCGTGGCGCTCGTCCTCAAGGCAGACATCCGCCCCGGCTGGACCGGCCAGATGACCGCGAAGGTCGAGCGCGTCGAGGCCCGCCTGCGCCAGGCCGACTAAACCGACATTTTCTTCACAAACGACGCGGTTCCGGGTCATTTCTGAAGAACAGGTTCGTCTATGAAGAAAATGTTGGTGAGTCCGGCTACGAGACCGCCAGGTCCTTCAGCCACTGCTCGATCGGGCGCGGCCGGAGTCCCAGGAGCTCCTGGGCGCTGCTGTCCTCGGCGATGGTGTTGCCGTCCTGAGCGTTGAGCGCCCGGTAGAGGTTGACAACCGGAGCCGCGGCCGGCCCGAAGAGCGGCGTGATGAGCTCGCCGAAGGCCTCCGGCGCGATGCCCTCGAAGCGGACCTCGCGGCCCAGGTGGCTGGAGAAGGCCGCGGCCAGGTCCGGTCCTGTCAGTCCGGGCCGGTGACCGACGCCGACTGTGCCCGTGGTGGGGGAGGCATCCGTGAGCAGGCGGACGACGACGTCGGCCACGTCCAGGTGCGAGCTCCAGGAGACAGGGAACGACGCCGGAAGCGGGTAGCGCAGCACACCCTCTTGACACGCGGGGTCCAGGACGACCGGCAGGAGAAGGTTCTCCAGGTAGAGGCGCGGAGCAACCACGGCCGTGGGGACGCCGCTGCCGGTCACGCCGTCGATGAGCGTCATGATGGGGCTGTCCACGGGAGCCTGCAGCGGCGAACCTGGCTGGTCGACGATCTGCCCGCTGGTGGAGATGATGACGCGGCCGGGGTGGGCCCGGGTGACCGCCTCGACGACGGCCCGGGCCTGGGCGGCCGCCACTTCGGGTGCGCCCATAGGCAGGTGGACGAAGACGCCGTCGGCGCCCTCATAGGTTGAGGCGAGGGAGTCCACTGAGGCCAGGTCGACCTGCCGAACGGCGATGCCGTCGGGGACCGCCTCGGGATGGCGGACCGCAGCGACGACGGAGCGCCCGGCGGAGGTCAGAGCGGATAGAACGGGAGAGCCTTGGGCGCCCGTGGCGCCGTGAATGATGTCAGCCATGACGCCATTAGTGCATATGATGCACCAGTTACGTCAACTGCACTATTGGGGTAGGTTTCGATGTCATGAGTGAGGTCGATCTTCCCGAGTGCGGGGTGGCGAGGTTCCTGCTGCTGTTCGACGGGCCGTGGGCGACGCTCATCGTGCGTGAGCTCATGCACGGTCCGCAGCGCTTCGGGGAGCTGCGCGCCGCCCTGCCAGGGATCAGCGCGCACACACTAACCAACCGGCTGCGGATGTTCGAGTCGCGCGGGATCGTCAACCGAAGCGCCTATCCCGAGGTGCCGCCCCGCGTGGTCTACGAGCTCACCGACCTGGGCAGGAGCCTGCGACCGGTGCTCGACGCGATGTACGAGTGGGGTATCAGCTGTCCGACGTCGGCCTTCACGCCTCGGCCCGACTCACGCCGGTGAGCCTCGGGGCCGTCAGTGGTTCAGCCCAGGAGGGCCAGGACGACCGCGGCGCTGCGGGCGGCGGCCTCCTCGGCGGCGATGTGGAAGTCCTGGCCCGCCTCGGGGCCGCACAGGTCGGACACGCCGCGCACCGAGACGAAGGGGATGCCGGCGCTCGCGGCCACCTGCGCCAGCGCCGTCGACTCCATGTCCGTGCTCAGCGCAGCGGGAAAGACCTCGCGGGTGTCGGCCACGTTCGCGGCCGTCACGAAGGAGTTGCCGGCCAGCATCTGACCGACGCGCAGTCGCGCCGAGCCCGACGACGCCGTGGCGCCGCGCAGGGCCTCCTGGCCCACCTGCTCCAGTTGCTCCAGCAGGGCCGCATCCCCGGCGAAGGTCTCCGGCTGCCCCGGGGTCTGGCCGCGGGCGTAGCCGAAGGCGGTGGCGTCGGCGTCGGTGTAGGCCAGGGTCGCCGAGGCGCACACGTCGCCGACCTCGACCTGGCGGCCGAGCCCGCCGGTGGTTCCCGCCGAGACGACGGCGCTGGGGCGGACCTGAGCCAGGACCGTCGCCAGTGCGCTCGCGGCCGCCACGAGCCCGATGCCGCTGCGCACGACGATGAGCTCGCGCTCGCTGTCGGGAAGCTGGAGGGACCAGGCGCGTGCGGCCCCCGGCAGGGTCGGCGCCTGGGCAGCCGCGCGCTTGGGCAGAGCGTCCAGGAAGGGCTGGGCCTCCTCGGCCATGGCGCAGGAGACGATGACGGGTGCGGCACTGGTGCGACTCACGCGCCGAGCCTACAGGGGGCGGGCGGCGACCGGCGTGGTCAGTGAGGGCTGCCTCGAGGACTACGCTTCTCCCGGCTCCTGCGCTCTCCTGGCTCACTGACGGGGACATTCCGCGCGGCCGGGTGCTTCTCGTTCCAGCCAGGGGCGTTCGACGCCGTCGGGGACAGGAATCCCGTCACCGGACGCGCAGGATGTCCCCGGTGGTGCGGAAAGGTCCCCGGACGCGCAGAATGTCCCCGTACGTATCGGGCCAGTCCGTCGCGTCCGCCGGCCCTTGCTTCACCCCACCGCCGTGCCGTGCCTTGCCGCGCCCCTTCGCTGGTCCTCAGGCCCCGGGCCCCACTGTGTTCCGGTGCCCCATGGTCTACGACGTCCTACTGACCCGCACCCTCGTCGTCCCGGGAGCCCGTGGCGGCGGTGACGGCCGCGGCCGGGTTGATGGGCAGTGCCCGGCGCGACTGGTCGCGGCGCAGCAGGAAGTTCCCCAGCCGGATCGGCCAGGCCACGTGGTTGATCCGCGGCCAGCGCAGCATGACGTAGTCGACGGCGTCGTCCACCTCCAGGCGTCGCGTCGAGTTGCCGACCCGCACCCACAGCGCCGCCCCGTCGTGCCCTTTGGCCGGCTTGAGGTAGACCGGCAGCGGGGACGGGGGTGCGGTCACCCGGCACACCTCCGCGGTCCCGTCCGGTGTGGGCGCGAAGTCCACCTGCGGCAGCGCGGCGGCGTTCGTGCCCATGCGCGTGCGCCACATGCCGCGCAGCCACAGCTCGAAGCGGTCGGCGTCGGGCTGCTTGAGCGTCGTGTAGTCGGGGCCGAGCCCGATGAGGTTGCCGGCGTCATCTACCCCGAGCAGGAGCGTGCCGCCCGCGGAGTTCATGAAGGCGGCCACCGTCTTGGCCACGACCTCCTCCATGGCCTCGTCGCGCTTGTCCGTGCGCAGGTTCCAGCGGGCCGAGGACTTGAACTCCAGGCGGTCGGACTCGCCCATCTGGGCGACCTCCGCGATCGGCTGCAGCGTACGGTGGTGCTGGAGGCGCGCCAGCACCGCGGAGGTCGCGACCAGCACGACGACCGCCACGCCGCAGGAGGTCACCAGCATCTTGACCGAGAACAGGTCGCCCTCGTCGAAGAGCCACCCCGCCAGCAGCAGCCCCAGCCACAGCCCGATGAGTGCGATGAGCGTGGCCGCCGCGTCCGAGACGGCGACCCGCCCGCGCAGCAGGAAGCGTGTCGCCCGCCCCACCAGGAAGGACAGCAGGAGCAGCAGCGGCTGAGCGACGACCCACCAGATGAGGACGGGGTTGGCGGGATTGGTGATGGTGACGGTCTCGATGCTCTCCACGTGCGTCAGGCTCTCTTCGGGTTGGTGCCTCGCGGCGCGGGCATGGGACGGGCAGGTGCGGGCTGAGTGAGGCTCAGGATACGGCCGGCGCCGGTGCCCGACCGGGCCCGACGGCGGAGCCCGACGACGACGTGCCGTCTCACCCCGTCACTCTGCCGGGCCCGATGTTGCCGGGCTGTGAGGACTGTTCCCTCCCCGGCGGTCTGATCGGCCCGACCGGACTGCTCAGGCACGTCAGGCCATGACCCGCGTCCACTCCTCGCGGTCGGCGAGGAAGCCGCGCACCGCCTCCTGGGCCGCGGTCAGCGAGTGGTTCGCTCCCCAGCCGCACTGGACCTCGTTGGCCGCGGGCACCTCCTCGGCATCGAGGAGGTCGCGGAAGGTCGCTTCCAGAAGCGGCAAAAACTCCTCGGTCTCCACCCCCAGCATGAGGGCGTAGAAGCCGGTCTGGCAGCCCATGGGGGAGAAATCGATGAGGCGGTCGGTGTGGTTGCGCATGAGCTCTGCGCTCAAGTGCTCGATGGAGTGCACGGCCTCCATCTCCAGGTGCTCGCGGTTGGGCTGGCAGAAACGCACGTCGTACTTGACGAGTACGTCCCCGCCCGGCAGCTCCTTGCGGTCGGCCACGCGCACATACGGCGCGGCGACCTTGGTGTGGTCCAGGTTGAAGGACTCGACGTTCATCCTCGGCGTGCTCTGCTCGCTCGTCTCGCTCATGGGGCCAGCCTACGGGGCGGGTACAGGGCAGGATGGGGGCATGACTCCACTGTCGCGCATCGTCTCGGGGCCCGACGGCGCCCCCACCCTGGTCCTGCTCCACGGCATCACTGGCTCCGCGGTCTCCCTGGCCGAGGCCATTGACCACTGGGTGGAGCGCGGGTACCGGGTCGTCGCGGTCGACGCCCGCGGGCACGGCCTGTCCCCGCGGTGGACGCAGGCCCGGCTCGAGCGGGCCGGGGAGGTCCTCGTGGAGGACCTCATCGCCGTCCTGGAGGACCTTGCCACCGCCTCACGCGGCCGGGCCGCGCTGGGGCTGCCGACACCGCCCGCCCCGGTCGTCATCGGCCACTCGATGGGCGCGGCCACCGCCATGGTCGCCGCCGGGCGCCGCCCCGACCTGGTCACCGGCGTCGTGCTGGAGGACCCGGCCCGCTTCGGCACCCGCAGCCCGCGTGAGCTGCTGGCCCGCGGCGCCGCCCGGGAGCGGGCCCGCACCGCCGAGGTCGCCGACCTGCCGGCCGCCGTCGGCCGCGCCCTGGAGACCATGCCCGACGTCGAGGCCCTCCCGGGCGTGTGGGCCTCTCAGCGCACCGACCCGGGTCTGCTGCTCTCCGGCGTCGTCACCCCCGAGGTCCCCTGGGACGAGGCGATGGCCGCGCTCGACGTCCCCGCCCTGCTGCTCACCGGTGACCGGCCCGGCAGCGCCCGCGTGGGCCGCGAGGGCCTGGAGACCGCCGCCCGCAATCCCCGCATCTCCCCGGTCCTCGTCCCCGGCGCCGGCCACCAGGTGCGCCGCAGCGACCCGGAGGCCTTCTACCGCGCCGTCGACGAGTGGCTGAGCGAGGTCCTGCCGGTGGGCTGAGCCCGCGGTGCGCCGGTGCCGGAGCCCCGGGAGAGACGGAGAACTCCCCGGCGCGCAGGGGTCGCGCCGTCGGGCCGACGCCGGCCCGTGGGAGGATGCGGGCATGGCAGCTGTGTCCGAGAAGGCCCGGAAGGCATCCGCACCCGTTCCCGGGGAGCGCACGCAGGGGGAGACCATCGCCTACCTCCTGGCGGCGCTGACGATCGGGGCGGTGGGGCTCTACCTCATCAAGGACCTCTTCGCCCCGGCCTTCTTCGCCCTCACCCTCGTGGTGACGGTCCGGCCGCTGGTGTCCTGGATGACGCGCCGTCATGTGCCTCGTGTACTTGCGGCAACGGCGGCGATCCTGCTCATCTTCGCCTTCGTCGTCCTGCTGTTCGCGGCCCTGGCAGTCGCGGTGGCTCAGCTCGTCGACACCCTCCCGCAGTACGCCCCTAAGTTCCAGGCGATCTGGCGCCAGGCCGAGACCCAGCTCAACGGCATGGGGGTCGACCAGTCCACGGTGCTCAAGGAGGTCACCAATGTCCTGGACACCTCCCGGCTCGTCACGATGGCGCAGACGATCCTGGGGCAGCTGACCTCGGCCAGCGCGATGCTCGGCGTCATGGCGATGGTGGTCGTCTTCCTCATGTTCGACACCGCCAAGATCGAGATCCGCGCCGCGGCCCTGGGCGTCCTCAAGCCGGGCATGGCCTCCGCCCTCGTCTCCTTCTGCGAGGCGGTGCGCTCCTACTGGATGGTCTCGACGGTCTTCGGCCTCATCGTGGCCGTCATCAATGTGCTGACCCTGTGGTACCTGGACGTACCGATGGCCATCACCTGGGGCGTGGTCTCCTTCATCACCAACTACATCCCGAACATCGGCTTCGTCCTGGGCGTGGTCCCGCCGGCGGTCCTGGGACTGGTGGACTCTGGGCCCTGGACCGCGCTGTGGGTGGTCCTGTCCTACGTGGCGGCCAACTTCGTCATCCAGTCCCTCATCCAGCCCAAGTTCACCGGGGACGCGGTGGGGCTCAACACGACGACGACGTTCCTGTGCCTGCTGTTCTGGTCCACCGTCATCGGGGCGCTGGGGACCATCCTGGCGGTGCCGCTGACGCTGTTCGTCAAGGCCCTCCTCATCGACTCCGACCCGCGCTCGCGCTGGGTGGGGATCTTCCTGTCCGCCGGCGACTCGCCCGTGCGCGACCCCGACGAGCTGGACGAGGACGTGCTCGATGAGCTCGACCTGGACGGTGACGGCGTCGGAGCGGCGGATCCCGACTATGGCCGCCCCGTCGTCGAGAAGGTAGAAGAGCCCGAGGAGGTCGAAAAGGCCCGTGAGACAAAGGCCCCTGAGACCAAGACGGTCGAGTAGGGCCGACGTCGTCGTCGGCCCCATGCCGTCCGGCAGTCGCCGACGCGCTCAGACGGACTGACCTGTCTGAGGATTCCCCGGTCACCTCAGGGGATCAGCGACTGCGCCTTGCCACGAGAACGCAGTCCTGGCGGTAAAAGTAGTCCTCGACCAGGATCAGCACCAGGTCGCGGGACGGGTCTTGTTCCATGTGCGGAGAGCCTCGACGACCGGTGGCAGATTGACTAAGACTGTCTGTCGGACGATGGCGTCGTCGATGAAACCGTAGTCGTGAGCGATGCGGTTGCGCATTCCCCGCATCTTCGGCCACTGGCTGCCAAGAAGGTGTGCGCGGATGTCGGGGTCCAATGCTCCGAGTGCTTCCACCCCGGCCGAGAGTCTCATCGCGATCGCATCGATGACGATCTGGTCGGAGAGATCCCTTTCCGAGTGACTGATGGCGATATCAAAATGCTCGAGGGCTTCCGTGATGATCTCGGCGGCCGTTCTACTGACGGGGCTCATAGCGGGACTGCCTCGGAGATGATTCGCTCGCGCATCGTCGGACGGATATTGGTGTCGGGCACCAGGTCGACGTCGGTGTCGAGGACCGATCCCAGCTCCATCTCCAGCCCGGCCAGATCCATGAGCCCGAGTGGTTGGTCCATGTGGAAGAGCAGGTCGATGTCGGAGCCCTCGTGCTCTCGGCCGGTGGCCACGGAGCCGAAGACACGGACATTCGAGCCGCCGGCAGCCTTGACCGTCTCGATGACCTCGTGGCGCGCGGACCGCAGGCGCCGGGCCAGTGGCGTGGTGCCGTGAAAGCGCAGAAGGCGGGAGACCTCCGGCTGGCTTCGACCGATCTGTCGGGCGATCTCCTTCTGGGACATGCCGTCTCTGGAGGCCTTGCGCACGGCCGTAACCAGCCGCTCCCGCGCCTGGCGGACCGCCTTATCCGTCTCCTGGGCGATGGCCGCCAGGTTCTCAGCCGAATCAACGACAGACATGATCTCATCATAGCAAGTGCTATATCAGTGTCGTCGAGGGCGTCGGAGGTCAGGCGCTCCAGCCATGGAGCGGGTACGAAGGTTCAGGGCGCGCGGGAGATGAGGAGCGGGAATCGGCGACTGCGCCTTGCCGCGAGAACGCAGTCCCGGCAAAAGTGCGTCCCCGACGACGTGGCCTCCAGTTCGGTCGAGCGGTGTCGGAGCCCTCGGGCTCAGCCCTCGGCGCGGCCCTGGCGCCAGTAGCCCATGAAGGCCACGGAGCGCCGGTCGATGCCGCGCTCACTGACCAGGTAGCGGCGCATCGTTCGCACCGCGGCCGCCTCCCCGGCGAGCCACGCGTACAGGGTCGTGCGCTTGAGTGCGTTCCCGCCCTTGGCGTGGCGCGGCACGTCCCACAGCAGCTCGCGGTCGACGTCGATCTCCTCGACCTCCTGCGGCACCCCTACCGGACACAGCTCCTCGGCGGCCCGGCGTACACCCTCGACGAGCAGCTCCCCGTGCGAGCGGCCGTTGCGCCCAGCCACCCGCACCTCGATCCCGGGGTGCGTGGGCAGGTAAGGGGCATCCGCGTCACCGGGCATCTCGACGACGGCGACTCCCCGCGCGCTCGCGGGCAGGTCCTCCAGGATCCGGGCGATCGCCGGTGCCGCCGTCTCGTCCCCGCCCAGCAGGTAGCGCTCGGTCACTTGCGGAGGTACGAAGTCCACGCCCCCGGCGTCGCCGTCCCACTGCCGGTTCGGCCCCAGCAGGACCGCCTCGGTACCGACCTCGGCCTCAAGGATCCACCGAGAGGCCGGGCCGAGCGGGTCGTGCACCACCATGTCGACGTCCACCTCCGCACGCGTTCCGTCCGGACCCTCCGCCTCGTGGCGAACCGTGCGCGTCGTGTAGGTGCGGATCGAGCACCGGTGCTCCTCGGGCAGCTTCATCAACCGGCCGTACCAGTCCTCGCCGTCGGGCAGCTGCTCGTAACCCGACGCCGGCGCCGGCAGCACCAGCTTGATCCGCTGGTCCCAGCCCGGGTCGGCGTAGTGGACCAGATCATCCCCGATGAAGGTGAAGCGCCGCATTGACGGCGTCACGTCGCGGACTGCCGCCACCGTGACATGGAAGAAGCGGAACGGGGATGTCGGTGAGGCGGACGGTCTGGCTGGGCTCATTGATGCTCCTTTGGGTCAGTTGCCGTGTGAGGCCTCGCGTACGTGGTGGCGGCCCTTGGGCAGGATGAGGGGGGTACCGGAGACCGGGTCGGTGATGACGTCGGAGTCCAGGTCGAAGACTGTCGCCACCAGGTCCGCGTCGATCACCTCCTGCGGTGGTCCCGCGGCCACAACCTTGCCGGCGCGCATAGCGATGATGTGGTCGGCGTAGCGGGCCGACAGGTTGATGTCGTGCAGCACCATGACCACGGTGGTGCCGCGCTTGCGGTTGAGGTCGGTGAGCAGATCGAGGACCTCCACCTGGTGGGTGAGGTCCAGGAAGGTCGTGGGCTCGTCCAGCAGCAGCACCGGTGTGCGCTGGGCCAGTGCCATGGCGATCCACACGCGCTGGCGTTGACCGCCGGAGAGCTCGTCGATGGATCGGTCGGCCAGTTCGGCGGTGCGGGTCGCCAGCAACGACTCCTCTACGATCTGACGGTCCTCGGCGCCCGTGGAGCGGAACATGGACTGGTGTGGGTGGCGCCCACGCCCCACGAGGTCGGCCACAGCGATCCCCTCAGGTGCGATCGGCTGCTGGGGTAGCAGACCGAGTCGCGTTGCCAGCCTTCGGGTGGGGATCTGGTCGATGGGCTCGCCGTCGAGCAGGACCTGGCCCGACGTCGGCGCCAGGATCCGGGCCATGGTCTTGAGAAGCGTTGACTTCCCACAGGCGTTTGCCCCCACGATGACGGTGATTCTGCCGCTGGGGATCGTCGCGTCCACGCCGTCGACGACGATGTGCCGACCGTATCCGGAACGCAGGCCCTGTGTGGCGAGCTCGGGGACCGGGGAGGGGGTGGAGGTCGCAGAGGAGGTCATGCCGAGGCGCCCTGTCTGTTGATGCGGATGAGCTGGCTGATGAGGTAAGGGGCGCCCATGAGGCCGGTGACCACGCCCACGGGCAGTGCGGCGGACAGAAAGCACTGGGCTACCAGATCGCATCCCAGCACGATGACCGCGCCCATGAGTGCCGCTGGCACCAACAGGCTGTGGTCGGTCTGCCCGATGAGCCTGGCCGCCATTGGCCCGGCCAGGAAGGAGACGAAGGCGATGGGACCGGTGGCCGCCGTGGCGAAGGCCGACAGCGCCACCATCGTGATGACAAGCGCCAGGCGGGCCCGGTCCACGGGCACGCCCAGTCCGGTGGCGGTCTCCTCGCCCAGGGTCAGGGGCCCCAGGTCACGGCCGATGACGAGCAGCAGTGCCCCGCACACCGCCATCGCCGCAGCCAGCACCGGCACCTGGTTCCAGCTGACCGAGTCCAGTGAGCCGCTCAGCCAGCGCATCGCCTCGATGGCCTTGTACACGTTGCCCTGAAGCTGGAGATAGGAGATGAGGGAGGTGAACATCGCTGAGACGCCGATGCCGATAAGAATGAGCCGCCCGCCCTGGGAGCGCCCCTGACCGGAGAGTAGGAAGATGGTGAGCGCGGTGCCCAGACCGCAGGCGATGGCCAGGATGTTGACGCCGATGCCGGCGGGAGACCAGCCCAGCACCAGGATGGCGAAGACCGCCGAGGCCGAGGCGCCCGAGGTGATGCCGATGATGTCGGGGCTGGCCAGCTGGTTGCGAAGCATTGTCTGGGAGGTCGTTCCGGCCATTCCGAAGGCCATCCCGGCCAGCAGTCCGATGATCGCCCGGGGCAGTCGGATCTCTCCGACGTCGAAGGAGGCTCCCGGCACGATGTCGCCGGAGAGCACCGCAAGCACCTCATCCGGGCTGTACCAGGTCTCGCCGACCAGGATCATGGCCACCCACAGCGCTGCGGCTGTCAGAGCCAGGGCGATGGTGACGGCTGCAAAGCGGAGGGTGCGGCGTCGGCGACCGGCGATGGAGAAGCCCGGATGCAGAGACTGGATATTGGGAGCGCTGGTGGTGGCCTCGGTGATGCTCGGGGTGCTCATAGCTCGCGCACCTTCGTTCCACGGACGATCATGATGAGGATGGGGGCGCCGATGAAGGCGGTCACCACCGCCACCGGCAACGCGGCCGAGGGGCGGGAGACGACCCGCCCGACGACATCGGACAGGGTCAGCAGGTCGGCTCCGCACAGGGCGGATAGCGGCAGCAGCCAGCGGTGATCGGGGCCGCAGAGCATGCGCACCGTGTGGGGGACCATGAGTCCGACGAACCCGATGGGGCCAATGACGGCGGTCACCGCCGAGCACAGCAGCACGCCGGCGCTCGCCGCCGCCAGGCGCGTACGGGTGACGTTGACGCCCAGCCCGATGGCCATCTCCTCGCCCAGCGCCAGTGAGTTGAGAGGGCCTGCGACCAGAAGCGCCAGGACGGTAGCCACGGCCAGGAAGGGGGCGATCGTCGTCAGGGAGCTCCAGTTGCCGCGCCCCAGGGAACCCATCTGCCAGAAGCGGTAGTCGTCGAGGCCCTGAGCGCGCGGAAGCATGACGGCGCTGATGGCGCAGGACAGGGCGGCGCTCGTGGCCACACCTGCTAGGGCGAGCTTGACCGGCGTTGGACCGCCCGGACCCAGGGAGCCGACGGCGTAGACGAACACCGCCGTCAGGGTCGCCCCGATGAGGGCGAACCACAGGAACTGTGAGGCCCCCGAGATGTCGAGGAAGGCGACACCGATGAGAATCGCCAGCGAGGCACCGGTGTTGACGCCGAGGATCCCGGGGTCGGCGATGGGGTTGCGGGTCACCGCCTGCATGAGGGCGCCGGAGACCCCGAGGGCTGCCCCGGCCACAAGGGCGACGGCGGTGCGCGGCAGGCGCTCGGCGACCACCAGCGCGCCGATGTCGGTGCGCGAGCCGGACAGGCCTCCGACGATCTCCCCAATCCCCACGACCCGAGTACCGAAGGCGATTGAGCACAGGGCAGCGGTGACGGCGAGCGCCGTCAGAAGGATCAGGGCGGCCAGGCACCGGCGCACCTGCCTGCTGACGCCAGTGCTTGGATCGGTTGTCGCTGTTGAGGTACTCACCGGGCCCTGGTACTCACTTCACCTTGCCCGCCGCGGTGGCGATGAGCCCCACGTACTTCTCGATGCCCCACGGGATCGACAGCGGGCCGGGGTTGGTGGAGGCAGCCATCGGATCGCTATTGCCCACGAAGGCGACTGCGCCGTTCTTGATGGCGCGCACCTGGCTCAGGAGGCTGTTGGCCTGCATGGCTGCCAGGTCGGACTCGGTGCCGTACATGACGATGAGGTCGAAGTCGTTGAGCGAGTCCGCGTTCTCGGTGGAGATGTCCACATTGAAGGCCGAGGCGTTCTCCTTGGAGGCCTTCTCCACGGAGGCCGGCACCTTCATCCCCAGGTCGGACAGGAAGGCGGTACGAGGGTCGGCGGTGGTGTAGTAGCCGAACTTGGTCGCATCGCCTTCGGCGGTGTAGCAGAAGGTAGCGGCCTTGCCCTTGATCTGCGGGTGCTTGGCGACGGCATCGGCCACCTGCTTCTCCAGGTCAGCCACAAGCGTGTCGCCCTCGGTCTTTTTGCCGACGGCTGTGGCGTTGATCGCGATAGTCTCGCGCCAGGGTGTGCCCCAGGCGACCTTCGGGTAGGCCACGGTGGGGGCGATCTTGCTCAGCGTCTCGTACTCCTCCTTGGACATGCCGGAGTAGACAGCCAGGATGACCTCGGGCTTGGTGGCGTTAACGGCTTGGGGGTTGATCTTGACGCCACCGTCGTCGTCGAAGAGCTTGGGCTGGGCGGCACCGTTAGCGGTCAGCTCGTCGACCTTCTCCTTGGTCCAGGGCAGCATGCCGGAGCCGTCGGTCACTCCCCAGGTCTGCTTGGAGAAGCCCAGCGGCATGATGCCCAGCGCCAGGAGGACGTCCTGGTTGGCCCAGGCAACGGTGGCGACCTTGGTGGCGTCTGCGGGAACCTCGGTGGTGCCGTAGACGTGCTTGATCGAAATGGTCTTGCCGGAGGTGATGGACGATGCGCTCTTGGAGCGGCCGCAGGCCGCCAGGAGAGTGGTAGTGGACAGGGACGCGGTGCCAAGGATGAATGACTTGCGTGAGACGGTCACGAGGCCTCTTCTCTGGTAGAGCCGATCAGGAGAGATCGGTCGAACAGGCTGACGCTAACCGAGGTAAGCCATACCTAACAACGGGTGGGTCGGTGCAATAGCGCACGCTGACGGCGCGTCATCTCGCGAGGTTCCCGTAAGAGCCCGGATGGCTTCAGGTTTCCAGGCCGACCCGAGAATGGTGCCCGGGTGGTTCAGGGCTGGCGGGCGAGGTCGGCGGCACCGACGAGCCCGGCCTCCTGACCTCCCTCGGCCAAGACCACCGGAATGGCGGGCCGGTGGGTGCCGGCCGTGAGGTTGGCGTTGAAGGCCTTGCGGGCGGGAGTCAGCAGGATGTCGCCGGCCTCGGCCAGGCCGCCGGCGATGACGATGACCTCGGGGTCCAGCAGCGCGCACATATTCGCCAGCCCCACCCCCAGCCAGTGGGTGAGCTGCTCGTAGCACTCCAGGGCGGCCGGGTCGCCCTCGCGGGCCGCGGCGGTGACGGCCTTGCCCGAGATGTGCTCCGGGTTGCCGCCGGAGAGCTCGATGATGCGGGCCGCGTAGGCCGGCCGGAACTGCGCCAGCTCCCAGCCGTTGACCCCCAGGGCCGTGCCGGCGCTGTATCGCTCCAGGCAGCCTCGCAGTCCGCAGCCGCAGGGGCGTCCGCCGGGGACGACGTTGATGTGCCCGATCTCCCCGCCGAATCCGGCCGCCCCGCGCAGGAGGTGCCCGTCGACGATGATCGCCCCGCCTACGCCGGTACCGATGGCCACGATGAGGGCGTTGCGCTTGCCCCGGGCCGCCCCGAAGCGGGCCTCGGCCCAACCGAAGGCGTTGGCGTCGTTCTCGACGACGACCGGCAGGCCCACGCCCTCGGAGATGACGTCGCCGATCCGCATCCCGGTCCAGTCCAGGTTGGTGCCGTGCGCCATCGTGTTGCGGTCGGAGGACACCATCCCGGCCGCCCCGATGCCCACGGTGGCCGCGTCTGGGAAGTCCTCGTGCAGGCGCCTCACCACCGTGGTGATCGTGTCAACGATGGCCTGGCGGTTGACGGCGGGCGAGTCGCGCCGAACCGTCTGCAGGACCTGCCCGTCGTCGTCGACGACGCCGGCCGCGATCTTCGTTCCTCCGACGTCCACGCCAATGCTCAGTGCCATGCTCTCGCTCCTTGTGAAAACGACCGTTGTTTACGTTGCCATCCGCGTTGCTGCTCGCCCAGCGACCGATGAGCCGAGGGTGAGTTGAATGGGAGAAGAATATCGTCCCCCGGTCCGCCGCGAGGCGAGTCGGGGGACGAGGCGCGAGGCCCTCAGCGTGTCGCTGTCGGCGCCGCAGAGGTCTTGGAGGTGTCGGACGTCTTGACCTTGGCGGCCTGGCTGTTGATGACGGCCTTCATGTACTCGGCGTCCTGGTAGCCGCTGATGAAGGTCTCGCCCACGATCATGAACGGGGTTCCCGTGATGCCGATCGAGTGGGCGTGCTCCTTGGCCTCGGTGACCGCGGAGACGGTCTCGGCAGCGTTCATGTCAGTGCGGAACCGGTCGATGTCCGCCACTCCGGCCTTCTTCGCGAAGGCGACCAGTGAGTCCTCGGTGTACTCCGGGTGGCCCTGAGGGTCGGCGGCGGCGTAGACGGCGTCGTGGAACTCCCAGAACTTGCCCTGCTTGGCGGCGGCCCGGCCGGCTTGGGCGGCCAGGGGCGAGGTGGGGCTGA